>Ga0074044_10003608_pt1 | contig 13097 bp, 13 predicted proteins | sample BogForMeECP23OM1_FD_94443 | JGI IMG/M metagenome (GOLD analysis project Ga0074044, IMG submission 94443) | Bog forest soil microbial communities from Calvert Island, British Columbia, Canada - Bog Forest MetaG ECP23OM1 | ecosystem: Environmental > Terrestrial > Soil > Wetlands ...
CGATCGTCGATCAGCTCGATGCGCGGCTCAACGCCGTGCGCAAGGCTGACCCAGGCTACGGGATCGCCGTGACTGGACTCTCCGTGATCGCTGCGCGCAACAGCGCCGGCATGATCAACAAGCTCAACCGGGCCCTGACCGTCGAGTTCGTCTTCATCGCCGCTTTCATCGGGCTTGCGTTCCGCTCGGCCCGGGTCGGACTCGCCTGCCTGCCGTCGGGAATCTTCCCGATCGTCGCCGCGGGCTCCCTGCTCCGGGTCCTCGGCTACGGGCTGCAGTTTTCCGGCGTCGTCGCGCTGACGGTCTCGTTCGGCCTGGGCTTGAGCGCGACCATCCACTTCCTCAACCGCATGACGCAGAGAAGGCGCGGAGAGGAGGACCCGGCGATAGCCGTCGAGCAGGCGACGGTTCTCATGGGGCCCGCGCTCATCCTGACCGCTCTCGTGCTCGCCTGCGGGCTCGCGGCGCTCGTCTTCTCTGACCTTCCGCCGCTTCGCCTGTTCGGCTGGCTGGGCGCGCTCGCCATGCTCGCCGCCCTTATCGCCGATCTCCTGATCCTGAGGCCTGTCGTCACTTTCCTGCTGCGCCTCGGGCGCCGACGCGCGCCGACGCTCAAGGAGGCGACAGTTCAATGATTGCGACATCCGCCAGGAGAACGACAATGCCCGCGACCTCGTTTTCGCTTCACTTCCTGCGTTTCAACGCCTGGTCGGCCCTGGCCATTGCGGTGAGTCTGGCCGGGTCGCAGTCCGACGCTCTGGCGGCTGGCCCGTTTGAGAAGTTCGTCGGCAGTTGGAGCGGCAACGGCCAGATCGTTGGAACGAACGGCCACCGCGAATCGATCCGCTGCCGGGCGGAATACACAGAGGCGAAAGACGGTTCAGCTCTCAATCAGGCGATTGTGTGCGCGAGCGAAAGCTTCAAGCTTGACATCCACAGCTACGTCGAAGTTTCCGGCGAATCGGTCCAGGGATACTGGAAGGAAGCCGCGCGAGACGTGTCCGGCCATGTGAGCGGACGTATCTTGGGAGGCCGCTTCGAAGGCGAATTTAGCGCCCCCGCCTTTACCGCCGCGATCTCGCTCACGTCCAACGGCCGGACGCAGGCTGTACGCATCCAGCCACAAGGCGGAGACATTTCTGATGTGCGTATTGAGCTCAGGCGACGGGGTTGACGCGCGGACCATCAATTGCGCTTGCTTGCGCGCGGTGAAAGAGTAACCGGAGGTCGATCCCGCTGAAGGTGATGCAGCTGGGTTAATCGAAGCCTGTTATGAGCAGTCCTCGCAGCGCTCGGCGTGACCGCCGAGCGCGGCGGTGCGGCAGGTTTCGATCGCCGACACATTCGGACCACTCCTCGAGCGCCTCCACCCAGGCGGAGGGCTCGCGGCGTGTGCGTCGCAAGCCCTCCAATCTCAGTCGATCACCTCGGCTCATGGCCCCATGTCGAACAGCAGCGCCTCGGTCGCGGCCCTGGCCTCCAGGCGGACGTCATCCGTGCCGCTGATCGCGACTCCGTCTCCGGCCTTGAGCGCCTCGCCGTTCACTGTCAATTCGCCGTCGACGACCTGAACCCAGGCGCCGCGGCCCGCGGACATCCGATGCGACACGTTCTCGCCGGCTTCGAGCCGGGTCGCGTAAAGATCGACGTCCTGGTGAATGGTCACCGAGCCTTCGCGGCCGTCGCGCGAACCGACGAGGCGAAGTTTTCCGCGCTTTTCCTCCGCGGAGAAGGTCTTCTGCTCGTAGCTCGGCCTCAACCCCTGCTTTTCGGGAATGATCCAGATCTGCAGGAAATGGACCGGCTCCGTTTCGCTCGCGTTGTATTCGCTGTGGCGCACGCCCGTGCCGGCGGACATCCGCTGCACGTCGCCCGGCCGGATCACCGACGACGTGCCGGTGCTGTCGCGGTGCGCGAGCCCCCCTTCGACGACATAGGAGATGATCTCCATGTCGCGATGCGGATGGGTCGGAAACCCGCCGCCCGGCGCGACCCGGTCCTCGTTGATGACGCGCAGCGGGCCGAAGCCCATATGCCGCGGGTCATAATATCCGCCGAAAGAGAAACTGTGCTTGCTGTCGAGCCAGCCGAAGTTGGCCGTGCCGCGCTCTTCGGATTTTCTGATGACGCTTTTCATGACTTCACACTCTCCATGAGATCTGCGCCTTAGTTAGCTTAGCCTGACTGGAAGACAATATGCTATTCTGAACCCGCACTGTCTCCGATCCGGATACAATCCATGGACAAGCTCAGCGCGATGAACGCCTTCGCCAAAGTGGTCGCGCTCGGCAGTTTCGCCGAGGCCGCCAGGGCGTTGGGATCGACCCGTTCGGCTGCGAGCAAAGCGGTGATGGAGCTCGAGCATGTCCTCGGCGTTCGCCTTCTCGACCGCACGACGCGGCGCGTCCGCACGACCGAGGCGGGGCTCGCTATTACGAGCGCTGCGTCGACATTCTCGCGCGCGTCGAAGAGACGGAAATGCAGGTGGCGCGCCTGCACGGCGAACCGACAGGGGTTCTCAAGCTGAACGGACCGGCGTCGTTCGGAGCGCTCTATCTCGCGCCTGCCGTCGCCGAGTTCATGGGCGCGCACCCGAAGCTCAAGATCGAGCTGACGCTGACCGACCGCTTCATCGATCCGATCGAAGAGGGCGTGGACGTCACGATCCGGATCGCGGAACTCGCAGACTCGAGTCTGATCGCGCGAAAGCTCGCGCCGGCCCGGCGCGTGTTCGTCGCGTCGCCCTCCTATGTCGCAAATCGCGGCGAGCCGACCGGGCCCGAGGATCTCGCGCATCACGCCTGCCTGACCTACGGCCACACGACAATGCTGCAGCGCTGGAGGATTTTTCGAGACGGAGAGGCGATCAACGTCCCGATCGATTCCGTTCTGTGTTCGAACAGCGGCGACGTTTTGCGCGAGGCCGCCCGGTCGGGGCGAGGCGTGGCGTTCCTGCCGACGTTCCTCGTCGGCCGCGACATCGAATCCGGAGGCCTCCAAACCGTCCTCGATCGCTTTCCGCAACAGCCGCTCGGCGTCCACGCGCTCTATGCGTCGAACCGCTACCTGGCCGCCAAGACGCGCGCGTTCGTCGACTTCCTCGTCGAGCGCTTCGGCGACGAGCCGGAATGGGACCGCTTCCGCGGCTCGCCGGGCTGAGATAGCCCGCCGGCGCGCAGCTTTCTCGGAACTTCTTTGCGCAGCAAGAATCTTGGCTTGAGATAGCCGCATTGGGTGTTTCCACTTGGAGACGCCCAAAAGGGGCGATCGACCCGTAGGAGGGAGCCATGGCGAGGATGACGATTGCGGCGCTCGCGATTGCCGCGAGCGCGGGGATTGCGCTGGCGGCGGTGACGGGCGCTGAGGCGATCAAGGAGCGGCGCGCGCTGATGAAGACCGACGGGGAGGTGAGCAAGCCGATCGTCCCGATGCTCAAGGGCAAGGCCCCGTTCGATCTCGCGATCGTGCAAAAGGCGCTCAAAGCCTACGAGAACGCCGCGAGCAAGGAGCCCGCCCTCTTCCCGCCCGACAGCAAGACCGGCGACACCAACGCCTTGCCGGCCATCTGGGAAGACAACAACATGGCCGACCTCGACGCACGGTTCAAGAAGATGGGCGACGACGCGGCAGCCGCGCTCGTCTCGGTCAAGGACGAGGCCAGCTTCAAGGCTATCATGCCGGGCTTCTACGATAACAACTGCGGCGGTTGCCACGAGAAATACAAGGCGAAGCAGCAGTAACGGCTCCTCAGGCGCTGTGACAGCTCCGGCGCGCCGATCATGAGCGCTCGGATCGCCTGGGCGCTCGGCCTCGCGGCCGTCCTGGTCGCGGCGGGGGCCGCCGCGGCGTGGTTCGCGACCGCCCCGCGCAGAATCTCCGCCGAAGTCGCGGCGGCGGTGTCCGAGCCGGGCGACCCCGAGGCGGGGAAGACCGTCTTCTTCCTCGCCGGCTGCGAGTCCTGCCACATGTCGCCGGATCAAAGGGACCCGCTGCGGCTCGGCGGCGGCATGGAGCTGAAGACGCCGTTCGGATCGTTCTATCCGCCGAACATTTCGTCCGATCCGAAGGACGGGATCGGGTCTTGGAGCGCGGCCGACTTCGCCGACGCTGTCATGGCGGGCGTTTCGCCGCGCGGCCGCCATCTTTATCCGGCGCTGCCCTATACGTCCTACGGCCGCATGTCGATCAAGGACGTGCGCGACCTCTTCGCCTTCCTGCGCACGACGCCGCCGGTCTCTGGGCGCGCGCCGCCGAACGCCCTCGTCTTCCCGTTCTCGATCCGCCGCGCGGTCGGGTTCTGGAAGCTCCTCTACATGCCGAGGATCGACCATCCGCTGGCCGTCGATCCGACCGGCGAGGAGGCGCTCGGCCGCTATCTCGTGGAGGGGCCGGGACATTGCGCCGAATGCCACTCGCCCCGCGACCTCCTCGGCGGCATCATCGAGTCTCGCCGGCTGACCGGCGGCCCGCTCCCGGACGGCAAGGGCAAGGCGCCCGATATCACCGCGCGCGGCCTCAGGGACTGGTCGGAAAGCGACATATCCGATGCGCTGTCGACCGGCTTCACCCCTTCGGGCGACGTGCTCGGCAGCGCCATGGCGGCGGTGGTCCGCAGCCTCTCGCATGCGCCGGAGCAAGACCTCGCGGCGATCGCCCATTACCTCAAGACGTACAACGCAGTATCGGCGCAACAGTGAGCCGGCCCGGCGAACCCCGGATTAAGGAAAAGCCGCCTGTTCGGCCGGGCTTTGAGGCAGGCGATGGTCCGACCGAAAGGGCTTTCGGGTGAAAATCCTGCTGACGGAAGGCTCGGGGCTGACGTCCAGGCAGGTCGCGACCCGCCTCGGCGAGCTCGGCCACCAGGTGGAAATTCTCTCGTCGACTCCGATCTGCCTCACCCGGTTCACGAAACATGTCCGAAGGGTTCATGCCGCGCCCCGCTTCGGCTCGCAACCGCTCGCCTGGATGGAGGCCGCGGCAAAAATCTGCCGCGACAACGCCATCGACATGCTCTTCCCGACCCAGGAGCAGGCGGCGGTCGTCTCGGCGCTGCAAACCGCGCTTCCCGTGAGCACCGTGGTCCCGGACTTCGACTCGCTCATGGCGGTCCAGGACAAGATCTCGGCCTGTAAGACGCTCGCCGAAGTCGGCGTCCCGCAGCCTCGAACAATTGTCCTCGAGGGCGAAAAAGACATTGCAAAAATCGAACGTTATCCGGTTTTTCTTAAGCAGCCGGTGAGCACCGCGAGTTCGGGCGTGCGGCGCACGCAATCCGCGGCGGAATTGCGGGAGGCGGCGCGGGCTTGGGGCCTCGGCCGACAGCCGCTCCTGGCCCAGGAGGCGGCGGCGGGACGCCTCGCCATGATCCAGGCGCTCGCCGACGAGGGGCGGCTCATCGCGTTCCATGCGAACGCCAGAATCCGGGAAGGCGCCGGCGGCGGAGCGTCGGTCAAGGAAAGTCTGCCTCTCCCCGTCATGGCGGCCCATGTCGAAAGGCTCGTCAGAACCTTGCGCTGGCGCGGTCCGATTTCGTTCGACGCGATTCTCACCGACTCCGGCCCGCTCGTCATCGACGTCAATCCGCGCCTCGTCGAGCCGATGAACGCTTGGCGGTCAGGCGTCGATCTGGTCGGCGCGATGCTCGATCTCGCTTTCGCCCGCCCCGCCCCCGCCCAGCCGCCGGGCGAGTCGGGAGTGCGGACGCATCAGCTCCTCATCGCGATCCTCGGGGCGGCGCAGACGGGACGGCCGCGGCTCGACGTGATACGGGAAATTCTCGCCGCTGCCCAGCGCCGGGGCGACTACGCCAATTCGGTCGAGGAACTGACCCCGCTCCGCGGCGATCCGCTCGCCGCCCTCCCCGTCCTCGCCGCCGCACTCTTGACGCTCGCCTGGCCCGCTGCGAGCAAAGTGTTCGAGCGCGGCGCGGTCGGCGCCTATGCGCTGAGGGCTGGGGGGTGGGCCGAGATCGTCGCGGCGGCGAAGGCCGCGAATTGCCAGCCGTAGCAGTTCGAGTAATCCATGTCAGGAGACACCTTCGTGATCCGGCCGCTAAAGGGAATTGGCGTAGAAAAATATCGACGGGCAGTTACCCGCTTTGTTCCGCCTCGCACAATTGGGTAGTGTCTCAGTTTGAATTTCGGGTTTCGACCCTTTGCTGCCCTTCAAGAATCGGCTATTAACGGGCGGGAAGTTGCTGATCCTGTCCCGCAAAACATGACTAAAGCAATACAAACTCGATACGTAATATCTCAGAACGCGTTTGATTGTAGGCAACAATGCATAATCCCTACGAACTAGCGCGAAATGCGCAGGAAAATTTTGCCACAGTGCTCATGTTCGCTTTTGGCCGGGATGCAATCGGGGCCGTAATCAACGAGAAATTCAAGGGCGAATGGAAATATTTGAACAAGCTTGTTTATGAGGTATCTGAACGGCGCGCCGATCGCGCCCTGCTGGAAATGGCAGTTCAACTTCGAGCGCTAGACGATCTTAATGATTTGAATGGCGACTATAAAGAACTGAAAATGCCGTCCTTAGGCAAGGTGGTTCAAGAAGACGGCTCGATCACTGAACTTTACTTTCGCGACATGACGAACAAAATTATGCATGCCGGTGGCTTTAGTTGGGAGCTAGCAGACGCAAAGTCACCCAAAATAGTGTGCCTATCAAACAATGGGACGCGTTGGAAAGAGGCCCACATCAATCTCGTAACATTGATGATGTACCAAGCTCAGTTGATGTTCTAAACTGATGCTAAACATTAATTAGCGCGTCGCGAGACGGCGGGGACGCGAACCTACATCCGGAATAACCGCGCGCCGTTCGAGATTGGCTCTTGCAGTTGCAATAAGGTCTGGGTCCGTTTCCAAGTAAGCGTCCGCGATCTTCGCTATCTCACGGGAATTAACTTCCCACGTAGCCCTGATTCCACGCCGCCGCAGTTCGTTTTTGGCGAGGCTTTTGGCCAGACGACGGGCTTCCGTCATAATAGAAGCGGGAGGTACCCCGTCAAAAATAGCTTCATCAAGGCAGAGTATAGGTTGCGCCTTGGCGTCACAGAGTATTTGCGATATAGCTTCTTGGATTTCCCGAGACCTACGACGCTTTCCCTCGGGAGAAGTAAGGAACTTTAAGTGCTGACGGACTGAATAATACAGGTACCCTCCGACCACGAAATGACTCAGAAAGACGAGAACCAAAACGACAAGTAGCCACGGATGGTTTTCTAACGTTGCTCGCCACCAGCGGATGCGGGGAGCGAGGAGCAGGAGAATAATTGCGATTGGAGAGCCAATCACAGCACAAATGCCAATAGGCGCGCCGAGTACGCCGGCCGCATTGGCGAGTCCTTTAACGAGTGCATCAAGGAGCCTTCGGCGCATAACAGCACTCCCCTCCCGCCACGAGTTTGTTTCTACCCGACATTCGTCGCGTTCCGCCTCCGACGACGCCCAGTTTGGCCGGGATTGCCGATTTTCTCAATCGGGTTGCCCCGGTTCCATAACGCCCCGACGCCGGTCGAGGCGTCAGGAAGGCCGGCTGTAGCCGCGTGCCCGTTCCTGCCATTCCGCCAACGGACGCTATCCGCCCAAACCCGAAATTCAAACTGAGACACTGCCCACAATTGCTCCGCCGGACTCTGAGCCTCCCCCAGAAACCGCTCGAACTCGCGACCCGAGATTTGATCCCGACCGGCGGCAGACTTCTCCGCGACACCCACAAACAGAGTTCCTCAAGCCCGCGAGGCGTGATCCACGGCCGCCGCTTGCAGGCGCTTCCGCAAGAAGAACCGTTTGTGGTCCGGCGGGTAGTCGAGTTCGCCGAACACCTCGTAACCGAGCTTCAGATAGAAACCGAGCGCCTGAAAGCTGAACGTGTCGACCCAGGCCGAGTCGGAGCCGCGCTCGAGCGCCCGGGTCTCGCCTGCCGCCATCAGCCGGCGTCCGATCCCTTTGCCCCGCAGCCCGTCCGACACCCAAAGATATCTTATGAAGAGCCAACCGGAGTAGGTTTCCCCCGCGAGGCCGGCTACGATCGTCTCGGAATCCCGCACGAAGACGGCGAGGGGTTTCCACGGCTGATGTTTTGGCCACCGGCTTTCGTTGAAGGCCTCGAGGCCATTCGGCAGGACCTCCACATCCGCGTCCGCCGGCGCGTCTTCAATGTCGAGGCGAAGGCCAGAGGGCAAATTCACGGACCGTTCCCTCCCGTTTTTGGTCGACTGGCGAGAGGCGCCCGCGCGAGGAACGTCCCTCTTCGCCGTCCTTTTCATCGCGGATGGCGCCTTATGTCTCTCGGCTTCGCTCCTGTCCAGGTTTAGAAATTTTTTCGACATTCGCGGCAGGGCGCTGCGAAGGCAGCAGGGGATCTTTCGGGTCTCAAATAATAATTATCGCAGTGATATCAACATATACAATGTATTTATTTATGTACGGCTGGAAGCGCCGAGCGCGAAGGCCACGGGAGGGACAGTTTTTTGGTTTTTTGCGCCTAACACTTTGAAAAGACTGCGCCGCGTCCAAAACTGCACGGGGCCCCTGGGCGAGGGAGCGGCGGCCGGCCGATCGGGCTGGCGAAGCCGTCCCGCGCCGTCATGCGACGGTTTTGCAAGGGCTCTATTCTGCGTCCAATTTCATTGACATCGCGCGACCCTGCGGTCGTAGTCCCTCGCGGTTGTCGGGCAGCGGGAGCTTGGGGGGTTCGGATGTGTCCTCTTCAACATCCGGGCGGTCTGCCGCGCCTTTCGCAGCATCCGATCAAGACGCGCCGCCGCGCCGTCGCGCTGAGGCTCGCGTCCGCTCTCGCAATGGCCTGCCTCGCCGGCGCCGCCGCCTGTGCAGATTCGATCCCGCCCGCCCCTCAGCCGGCCGCGCCCCCTTCAAGCGAATCCGTGGACGCGCCGATCGCTGCCGGGGCTGCCCCGGCGGGCGTTTCGAGCCTGCTCAATCCCTTCCCCGAGAGCCTGCAACAATTCGGCGATCAGCCTTTCCGCGCGGAGGCGGCGACGCCGCCGGGCACGGTCCCGGCGCCGAGCAGCACGGGGCCATTGGGTTTCCTCAGCGCCACCTGGCAAAGCCCGAACCTGCTCGGCGACATGGAGGGCCTCAGGCCTGCCTTGGCCAAATACGGCGTCACGCTGACCATACTCGAGAACGTCGAGACGTTCGGCAATCTGACCGGCGGCGTCCAACAGAGTCTGGAACCGAAAGGACTGACCACCGTGACGCTGCAAATGGACACCGAGAAAGCGTCCGGTCTCAAGGGCGGCACGCTCAACGTGAGCGGCCTCCAAGTTTATGGCGGCGAACTGAGCACGGACAACCTTATGGTCCTGCAGACCCTGAGCGACATCGATGCGCCCATCGGCGTTCGGCTTTGGGAGCTGTGGTATCAGCAGAAATTCGGTGACAAGTTCGACATCAAAGTCGGCGAGCAGAGCCTCGACGAGGAATTCATTATCGCCCCAAGCGGGAACTCCCTCTTCATTAACGGCGTATCCGGTTGGCCGGGGCTTCCAACGGTAGATTTACCCGGCGGCGGCCCCGCCTATCCGCTCGCGGCCCTGGGCGTTCGCGGACGGGCGCAGCTGATGGACAGCGTCACCGTCCTCGCAGGCGTCTTCAACGGAAGCCCGATCCCGTGGGATTCGCCGAACACGCCGAGGAGCAATCCCCATGGCGTGAGCTTCCCGCTCGACACCGGCACCCTGGCGATCGCCGAACTACAATACGCGTTTGGTTCCGGCGCGTCGGGGAAGGCGAACGCCGACGGTCCGCTGCCCGGCAATTACAAGATCGGCGCCTGGTATAACAGCTACAAGTTCGACGACCAGCAAACCGATACGATTGGCCTGCCGCTCGCCAGTCCCTTGAGCAACGGGACGCCGGCGACGCATCACGGCGACTTTTCACTCTATGGGGTCGTGGACCAGATGATCTGGCGTTCAAAGGACAACACCAACCGCAGCCTGAACGTCTTCGTCCGTCCGATGTTCACGCCGTATCAGGATCGCAACCTCGTCAGCGCCAGCATCAACGCGGGCTTCGCCTTGCACGCCCCGTTGCCGGGACGTGACAACGACCTTTTCGGCGTCGAAATGGGGACCGTCTGGGCGAGCAGCGGCGCGTCCGGCTTCGACAGGCAAATGCAATTCTACCAACCCTCGGTCTTTACGCCCATTCGGAGCAGCGAGACCTTTTTGGAGGCGACCTATCAGATTCAGGTCCTGCCCTGGTGGCAGATTCAGCCCGACGTCCAGTACTTTATCAATCCCGGGGCCGGGATCGCCAATCCGAACGAGCCGACGCAGAGGATCAAGAACGAACTGGTGATCGGCCTGCGCACGAACATCACGTTCTGACTATGCTCGGGTAGCAAAGCGGAGATCCGCGCTCAGCGGCTCGCCGAAGGCGCGGCCTGCCCTGTGGTCATGGAGACCCGTCGGGGGGCCGGGCTTCGGCGCAAAAGCGCGACGACGACGAACGCCGCGCCCCCCGCCGCGACATAGGCCGACGGCCGGAACGCCATGTCCGGATCGACGTTCGCGTTCAAGACCTCCCAGAAGGGGATGTGGCGCACGAGCGCGTACCACGCAGCCTCGATGAGCGCAGTCAAGGGCGGCGAGACGAGCGCGGCGGCGAGCGCCGCCGCCCAGGCCGGCAGGCCGCGTTGCACGAACACGCGGAACAGCATCAGGATCGCGAAGAAGCCGGTCATCATCACCGGCTCCGACACGTCGGCCTTCGCCTGGATCATGAAATGCAACAGCCCGAGCGCGGCGATCGCGTAGACGAGCGAATGCAGGGTCCGCCACTTGGGGCCGAGGCGCCGGATCATCGCGTCAGTCGAGGTCGCCGCGAGCGCGGCGAGGCCGAGCCAGGCGACGAAGCCGATCGTCAGGTAGAAGCGCAGCGCGATCTCGGAGGCGACATGCGCGAGGTCGAAGTGCTGGTCGACCACGTAGAGCGTCAAATGCGCGCAGGCGTAGGCGAAGGCCGCCACGCCCACCATGCGGCGGATCGCCACGAGCTTCGGATAGCGCGCGCCGCGCATCAGCGGCGTGACGATCAGCGACAAGGTGAGGAACCGGATCGTCCACTGGCCGGTGCGGTGGATCATCTCGGTCACGACCTTGGGCTCGAGCGCCCCCGTCGCCGCCAGATAGACGATCCAGGCTGCCGGTACGAAGAGCCCTGCGAACACCACCGCCTTCAGCGGCGAGAAACGGCCGTTGCGCTCGTTCCACGGCGCCTTCAGGTGGATCATGACGATGAACCCTATTGTCCGATTGCGGCCATTCAAGCCTCGAAACGCTATACGATGCCTCAGTACGATTGTTTCACATAGCGACAGGCGCAGGCAGGTCGGGTAGTGTCTCAGTTTGAATTTCAGGTCCCGACCCTGAACGGACGTTGGCGCGCGCAATTTTGTTGCGCCCCTTGTGTCACCTGTAATGGCCTTAGCGTTTCGGCCACTAAGTCTCGTAATGGCCCTTATGCGACAGCGGTCGCGCCCTCCATCTGTTTCGAGTAGATTGCCCTATAGCCGTGGATCAGAGCGTAATCCGATGGACGATTTCATCAGCGAAGACGAACTTCAGACGTTTGAAGGGTTCCTGAGGTATCAGGCTGTTCCCGCGACGAGCACACCGCAAGAGCTAGAGATGTGGCGAGGTCTCTTCGATGAAGCGATGCGACGCCGAGAGAGTAGCCCAAAAGTTGGACTGATGAAGCTTCAGCGGATACCTGGCGAACAAGAGCACGCGGTGGCGATCCGAGACGGGGCTGATCTTTGGCTGACGATGTGGGTCAGGTGCTCGCGCAAGGGCGAGATATTCATCATGCACCCGCGCGGGGATCGCGATTGGGATGCACATGCGAGCTATCACCTCGATGGGACGCTCCACCAAAAAAGCTTTGGCGCTGTGGTCCTCTGCCTGAAGCGGCAGCCGTTGACGGAAGCCTTTAGAGAGAGCGAGCACCTTGGATTGTATGCGGGCCACGGTAAAAGCAGCGGAGCAGTCTGTGATCCAACGGCGTTCGATGGGGTGGTTGTCGTCGAGCCCGGCATACTCGGGCCCAAGGACGGCTCAGTTGGAGTTGACCTCGTGACACCAGAATATGAGCCGACGTGGAACGCGGACGACATTGGTCAACGCTTTTACCTCCGTGGTGTGCATCAGAGACAAGTCTTTCCGCGCCATGGTCGTCCATCGGTGGTAATTACGATACAACGATGAGATGCACACCCCCCGGTCAATTGTCATTGACCGGGGGCTTTCAGGCGGCGGGCGTCAGCCGTGTTTTGGGCTGAAAATCAGGGGGTTTTGAGAGACGCCGAGGGGCCGCGATTGTCGCGCCTTGAAAGGCTGCTATCGACCCAAAACCGACCTTCGGCCAGCAGTTTGAGTCCCCGTCCCCGACTGAACACCTTTCAAAAAGGCGGCCGAGGCCATTGACAAGTTAAGAATTGAGAGGATCGCATGATCGCTCGATAGGGCCGTTCGCCGGAGAAGGACATGGTCAAGACCCGCAAGTCAGCGGACCCAGAGGAATCGGTGCTGCGCGATACCAGGGAAGACACCGCAATTGAGCACTATAGGCACTCGGCCGACCGCCCGAAGCCGCGTAGCCCTCCCGAAAACTACAGATATGTCGAGGAACTTGCCCATCTGCAGTTCGAGCTAATCAAGCTGCAGGAATGGGTCCGCCTGCAGGGCCTCCGGGTTGTGGTCATCTTCGAGGGCCGCGACGCGGCCGGCAAAGGGGGCGTCATCAAACGCATCATCCAGAGCTTGAACCCGCGCATCTGTCGCGTCGTGGCGCTCGGCACGCCGACCGAGCGCGATCGCGGTCAATGGTATTTTCAGCGCTATGTCGCCCAGCTGCCGGCGCGGGGCGAAATCGTCCTGTTCGACCGCAGCTGGTACAACCGCGCCGGTGTCGAACACGTCGTGGGATTCTGCACCGAAGAAGAGTACCGCGAATTTCTGCGCTCCTGTCCGCTTTTCGAGGAGATGCTGGTTCGTTCTGGCATCTACCTCATCAAGTACTGGTTCTCGGTCAACGACGAGGAGCAAGAACGGCGCTTCCAGC
>Ga0074044_10003611_pt1 | contig 13089 bp, 8 predicted proteins | sample BogForMeECP23OM1_FD_94443 | JGI IMG/M metagenome (GOLD analysis project Ga0074044, IMG submission 94443) | Bog forest soil microbial communities from Calvert Island, British Columbia, Canada - Bog Forest MetaG ECP23OM1 | ecosystem: Environmental > Terrestrial > Soil > Wetlands ...
CGGGGTGGCGGCGGCGGGCGTGGTGATGAACGGAGTGATCGCGCTGCTGCTGTGGCGTTCGGGGCGCAATTCCGACGTGAACGTCCGCAGCGCCGTGCTGCACGAGGTGGGCGACACGCTCTCGACCGCGGCCGTGATTGCTGGAGGTTTTGCCATCCTGTGGACGGGGCAATACTGGATCGACGCGGCACTGTCGTGCGGCATCGGCGCGCTGATTTTGTGGTCAAGCTTCGGGATCGTGCGCGAGACGCTGAATATTCTGCTGGAGGGCACGCCGCGCGGGATGAGTCTCGATGCGGTGGAATCGGCGATGCGGACAATTGCGGGCGTTAGCGCGGTGCATGACCTGCATCTGTGGAGCATTGGCTCGGAAAATCACGCGCTCTCGGCACACGTGAAAATCGCGGACATGGCGACTTCGGAGAGCGATACGATTCTGCGCGAGATCAACGAGAAGCTTGGACAGCGGTTTGGGATTCATCATACGACGATCCAGTTGGAGCACGCGGTGTGCGAAACGGCCAACGGATGCGCGATCGCGGCGGGGAATGAAGAAGGCAGCGAGCACCATCATTCAGAGCACGACCATCACGGCCAGGCGCACTGAACGCTCAGAGCATCCACCTGTATCTACATGAAACGACTTGGGTTGCTAGGTTTTATGGCGGCCCGTTCCAGGTTTTCGTGATATCCTGCTAGTTGGAGTCTTTCCTCCCTCGGTACCATCCAATGCCTATGCGACGGTGGCGGCAAATCCTGCGGTTTCTGGCGGCGGTCCAACTGCTCCCAGCTCTGGAGAGCGGTGAGGAAACGCTGGTCGGCGGGCAGGCGGTGCTGGAGGGCGTAATGATGCGTTCGCCGCATGCCTGGGGCATCGCGGTGCGCAAGCCGTCGGGCGAGGTGGTTACGCACAGCGAACCGCTGGAGCGGCCTTCCGAACAGCACAAGTGGATGGGTTGGCCGGTGGTGCGTGGAGTGATGACGCTGGGGCAAGCGATGACGTTGGGATTTCGCGCGCTGAAATTTTCCGCCAACGCGGCGCTGGACGAGATATCCACCGGCGAGAGCAGCGACGGCCTTGGCAATCAAGACCAGGGCAAGAAGTTTGAAATTACCGGCTGGATGGTGGGAGTGAACATAGCTTTCTCCGTCGCCTTTTTCATCTTCATGTACAAGTACCTGCCGCTGGTGGCGACGACGGAACTGAAAAAGGTAAATCCGGTTTTCGGACAGCAGATCGTGTTTAACCTGGTGGACGGAATGATCCGGATTGCGGTGTTCCTGCTGTTTGTGTGGGGCGTTTCGCTGTGGAAAGACATTCAGCGCGTGTACGAATATCACGGGGCCGAGCATAAGACGGTGTTCGCGTTCGAGCATGGCGATCGGCTCGAAACCGCGGCGGTGCAGAAGTATTCGACGTATCATCCGCGATGTGGAACCAGCTTCCTGATGACGGTGATGATCATCTCGATGGTCGTGTACATGGCGATTCCCGTGCACACTTTCTGGGCCCGATTTGGAATTCGGATCGCGCTGCTGCCGCTGATTGCCGGAGTGTCCTACGAGATCATTCGCTTCGCCGCCAAACATCGCGGCTCGCTGTTTGCGCTGATGACGGCGCCGGGCCTGTGGCTGCAGCGGATTACGACCCAGCCTCCGGATGACCGTGAGGTCGAGTGCGCGATCGTTGCGTTGGATGAAGCGATGAAGCTGGAGAAGCAACGGGGCGGCGAACTCGTGATTGCCTAGCGGTGCCCGCCGCGAACTCTTGTTTTCTTTCTCATTCCACCTAAAATCATTAGAGTAGAGAAGCGGCTTGCCGCGTCTCCTGCTGCGGGGGAAGACGGGGCAAGCCCCGTCTCTACGGATCAAAATTATGTTTGAACGCTTGGACCAAATTGAAGTGCGCTACGAGGAACTGACGCGAGCGCTGCTGTCGCCGGAGATCACGAACGACTCGGCGAAATACCAGAAGACTGCCAAGGCCCACGCAGAAATTGCGCCCATCGTTGAAAAATACCGCGAATACAAAGACCTGACTAAGGGCATCGCCGAGAGTAGGGCCATGCTGGTAGATGAAACCGATCCGGAGATGCGGGCCTACGCCGAGGAAGAACTGGCAAAGCTCGATGCGCGCATCGTGGGCGTCGAGGAAGACCTCAAGGTGTTGTTGCTGCCGAAGGATCCGAACGACGAGAAGAACGTGGTTCTCGAAATTCGCGCCGGGACGGGCGGCGATGAGGCGACGCTGTTCGTGGCGGAAGTCTTCCGCATGTACAACCGCTACGCCGAGACGCAGAAGTGGAAGGTGGAAGTGCTCTCCACGTCAGAGTCGGGCGTGGGCGGGCTGAAGGAAGTGATCGCGCTGATCGAAGGCGACCGCGTCTATTCGCGCCTGAAGTATGAGAGCGGCGTGCATCGCGTGCAGCGCGTGCCCGCGACCGAGCAGCAAGGGCGGGTGCATACCTCAGCGATCACGGTGGCGGTGCTGCCGGAAGCGGAAGAAGTGGACGTCAAGATCGAGGCCAAGGATCTGCGCATCGATACCTTCTGTTCATCGGGGCCGGGAGGGCAGTCGGTGAATACAACCTATTCGGCAGTGCGGATCACGCACATTCCGACGGGTACGGTGGTGAGCTGCCAGGACGAAAAGTCGCAGATCAAGAATCGCGAAAAAGGCATGCGCGTGCTGCGCTCGCGGCTCTACGAAGTCGAAATGCAGAAGCAGCAGGACGCGCTGGCCAAGGAACGCAAGCAGATGGTCGGGTCAGGCGACCGCTCGGAAAAGATCCGCACCTACAATTTTCCCCAGAACCGCCTCACCGATCATCGCATCGGCTTTACGATTCACCAACTCGAGCAGGTGATGGACGGGAAGCTGCAACCGGTCATCGACGCGCTGATCGCGCATTATCAAGCGGAGAAGATGAAGGGCGAGACGGCGGGCGTGGTGTGATCTGGTGTGGGGACGGGCGCCCCCGCGAGCCTGCCCTGAGCGAAGTCGAAGGGTCCAAGCCGAGCGCAGCTCGGCATCCGCCTGCGCTCGCGGTAATTCTGAGTTGTTTGTTTTTCTCCCTGTCGCTGTGTCTCCGTGGTGAAATAGAACCGTGCAGCTTCGCCAAGCTCTGAATGCGGCGGTTGAACGGCTAACTAGCGCGAGCGTTCCTTCTCCGCGCATGAACGCGGAACTGCTCATCATGTTCACGCTCGACTGCGACCGCGCATATCTCTATGCGCATCCCGAGCGCAAGCTCACTTCCGACGAAACGCGACGCTATGACGAAGCCCTCACTCGGCGGGCGACCGGTGTGCCTGCGCAGTACATTACGGGTCACCAGGAGTTCTGGGGGCTGGATTTTATCGTGTCGCCGGCGGTGCTGATTCCTCGTCCGGAGACGGAGCATGTGGTGGAGGCGGTGCTGGAGCTGGCGGACGGGCGGGGACGCCCGTCCCTCCACGAGCTGCGCATCGTCGATGTCGGCACGGGGTCGGGAGCGATTGCGCTGGCATTAGCTGAGGAGCTCCCGACGGCGCAAGTCCACGCTACCGATATTTCTCCCGAAGCGCTCGAAGTCGCGCGGGCCAATGCCGCACGGCACGACCTCACTTCGCAAATTGAGTTTCATCTCGTGGATTTGCTCAGCGGATTCTCGGCGGCTTCGCTCGATTTTGTGGTTTCGAATCCTCCGTACGTCGGCGAGTCGGAAGAAGATTCAGTGCAGCTCGAAGTCCGCAAGTTCGAGCCGCGAAATGCCGTGTTCGCGGGACCGACGGGCGTGGAAGTGATTGAGCGGCTCATTCCACAGGCACTAGAGGCGCTGCGCCCGGGGGGATGGCTGGTATTCGAGATCAGCGGGACGATCGCCGTCCGAGTGCGAAGTCTGCTGCCGCGTTGGGACTGGGATGAAGTTGCGATCAGGAACGATCTGCAGGGGATCGCGCGGGTGGCGATGGCAAGAAAGATCAATCCCTAACAAGAACTTGCAGGTGGAGAGCCGGGCGTCTCCGCCCGGCCGCTAGAACGTCACCCGCACGCCGAGTTGCGCGGCGAACGGAATTCCAACCGTGGTGCCGGGACCGAAGAAATCTCCCAAACCGCCCTCGGGGATCTCTAGTTGCTTCAGGCTGGTGATGGGCACGGTTTGGGAGCAGTCTGCAACCGTGCAAACAAGGGTGAGATTGGTGATACCGGTGACCGGATCTGGCTGCATCTGGGGCGCAGGGACCGGCAACTGGGCTACATTGACGGCAAAGTTAGCTCCCGGATTATTGCGGTTGAAGATGTTGAAGAACTCGGCGAACGGGTTAATCTGCCAGCGCTCGCCGATCTTGAACGGGCGCGTGACGCGCAGGTCCGCCTGGATGTAGGGCGTGCCGCGGAATTCGTCGAGGCTGGTCGGCACTCCGTTCACATAAATGCGCCCGGTGTTATTCAGGTTGGTGATGGTGATGGGGCGGGCGCTCTCGGCCTGGGTGAGAGTGGTCAATTCGAAACCGCCGGGGATGTGCACCGTGCCGGCGAGAACAAAGCGGTGGCGAACGTCTTCGCCGGAGGGACCGTAGTCGCCGCGAGCAAACGCGTTGTTTGGATCGCAGACCGCGTTCACATAGTCGAAGAGTTCGCCGAGGATGCAACCCCACGTCTGCGCTTTCGAGAGCGTGTAATTGGCGACCAGATCGAAGCGGCGCATGTTGCCCTGCAGATGCAACATCAGCGCGTTGTAACTGGAACGGTTGTCGGACTTGTACAAATTGAATTCCGGAAAAGCGTAGGCGCGATACGCGTGGTTGCCCTCCTCGTGGGTGTAGTCGGCACTCATGGTCCAGTGGTCATTGAAGGCATGTTGCACGCCGGCGGTGACGTGGAGGTTGTAGGGCGTCTTGTAGCGCGGGTCGATGTAGGACGGAGGACTATTATCGATTCCTCCGTTGACCTCTTGAAACGCAGTAGCCCATCCGTTCTGTGCCAGGTCGTTGTAGAACATGCCGAAGCCGGCGCGAAGTACGGTCTTCTCGCTGCCGCCGGGCGAGTAAGCGATTCCTAGACGAGGCGCGAATTGCTTGCGGTAATCATGAGGAACCGCAGCCGGAACTCCATTTAGCGGAAGCGTTAAGAAGACTGGATTCGCAGCCTGGCTCTTTCCCGAGGCGACGAAGAGACCGAAGGTGGTCTGATAGCGCAACCCGTAGTTGACAGTGAGGTGGCGAGAAACGCGAAAAGAATCCTGGGCGTAGAGTCCGAGCCTCTGCACATTCTGCGAGAAACTGCCGTCGCCGGGCGGAGTAAAAGTACAAGTAATGCCGGTAGCCGGATCGGGGGCCGGATTTTGGCACTGATTGGCTGGCGGAACGTAGTAAAACGGCAAAGGGCTCGTGATGCCACCGCAGTCGGGCCCGGGCGGATTGATGTAGCAATCGGGGTTGGACGGATAAGTGATGAACTGCTCTGCTGTAGCCGACAGCGCCCCGCTAAGTACAGGCTCGTGGATAAAGTTGACGCCGAACTTCAACGAATGATCGCCGGTGGCCCGGCTGAGGTCGTAGCGGAGTTGGTATTTCTCCTGGTTGCGGAGCGTGGGAAAGGCCGTGATGGGCGTGGCGAACTGGTTGTCACCGAACGTTTCGTGACCCGACACGGTCAGGGCGGTCAAACTGAAAGGAAATTGCAGCGCGAAGCCGAGGGTCGAGTTACGTGTCTGGGTGAGGTGCAATTCGCTGGCATCGAACACGAAAGTGCCGAGCCAGGTCGGACTGAACGCGTAGGTGTTGCCGATGGCGGTGTTGAAATAGTTGTTGTGCGTGGTCAAGCCGGTCGAGGGCAGAGTCGCCTGCTGCACCAGCGCGTTGTGGGTCAGGTAACTGTCTTGCGAGGTGCGGAGGAACCACTGCGACTTCGGCGACTGCGCCCAGTCCAAACGCAGCGAGCCGATATAGTCCCGGAAGGGGACTGGGACGTTTGCGGGGACAGCGATAGAGGGAATGCCTGGAATCAGGCCACCCGCGGCTAGTTGCTTCAGCGCATCGAATTGCTTGGTGCTGGCTGGACTGTAGGCGATACTGGCATTTTCATGGACGTGTTCGAATGAAGCGAAGACCCAGACTTTGTTCTTTGCCAGCGGCCCGCCGAGCGTGCCCACGTAGTTCTGGCGTGAAAACGGCTGCTTGGGATTGGGCGCCGGATTCTCAATCGGGAAGCGCGCGTTGAGCGACGCCGCGCGCTCGTAGAAAGCCGCGTTGCCGTGCCATTCGTTGGTACCGTGCTTGGTGGTGATCACGACGGACCCGGCAGTGGTTCCACCGGTGTCGGCGTCTTCGTTCGCGGTGCGCACGTCAAATTCCTGAATGGCATCGGGCGAGAAGTTTTGCAGAAAGCCGCCGATCCAGTCGTCGGAGTTATCGGCGCCATCAACCGACAGCTCGTTGTTCAAGCCGGAGCTTCCGCCGGTAGAGACGGCAGTAATACGTGCCTTGGTAGGATCGGAAGGTTCGACGGGCTCGGTTCCGGGCACGAGGTAGGCGATGTTGGCGAAGCTGCGTGCCGCGAGCGGGAGAGTTTCCAGGTCGCGGCTGGTGGCCACACCCTGATGGACAGCGCTCGCCGTGTCAATTGACTCGGTCGTGATCGAGGAAGCATTCCCAACGACCTTCACGGTCTCGCGCCCGCTTTCCGGTTCCAGGGTGACGGTGATATCGCGCACCAGGCTGACTGCGACCTCTACAGCGGCAGTGGCCTGGGCAAAACCCTTCGCCGTGACCATGACGCGGTAGGAACCGGGCAGCAGGCCGTCAATGCGAAATTCTCCGCGGGTATCTGCCGTTGCCTCGCGGGTGATGGAAGATCCGATGGACTGGACGACGACCCGGGCATGCGCCACGCGCGCGGCGCTCGCGTCCTGGACCTCTCCGCGAAGCGCCCCGTTCGGATTCTGCGCCCGCACGAGCGAAGCAACGGAGACGAACATCAGGAGAATCGCGGCGCCAATCAGCGAATTGAATCGGAATGTTTTGGAAAGTGGAAACCCGGCGAGCATGAAAGAACCATCCGCATAACGAAAGGATTGCCGCTATTCTTCACGAATCACTTGCTCCGCTGCTGCTATCTCGTCGCGCCCGCTGGCATGATCTCTTCCACGTCCACCTTGGTGGGGTACAGTCCTGTATAGCAGGCCGAGCAGTAAGTGGTTTTTTCTCCGTCCGCGCAAGCTTTCTTAAGACCTTCCAGCGAGAGATAGGCGAGCGAGTCAGCAACGATGTATTCGCGAATTTCCTCGATCGTCCTATTAGCGCCAATAAGTTCTTTTTTGGACGGCGTATCTACTCCATAGAAACAGGGCGAGATGGTGGGCGGGCAGGAGATCCGCATGTGGACTTCCTTCGCGCCGGCGTTCCGAATCATGCGGACGATCTTTTTGCTGGTGGTGCCGCGCACGATGGAATCGTCGACCAGGATTACTCGTTTGCCCTCGATCAGGCTGTGAACGGCGTTCAGTTTCAGCTTCACGCCGAAGTCGCGGACCGACTGTTGCGGCTCGATGAAAGTACGCCCGATGTAGTGATTGCGGATAAGGCCAAGGCGAAAAGGGATGCCGCTTTCGGCCGCGTATCCGATGGCTGCGGTGTTGCCGGAATCGGGGACGGGAACGACGACATCGGCGTCCACCGGAGCTTCGCGGGCGAGCTGGCGTCCCATGGCGTCGCGGCTTTGATCGACCGAGCGGCCAAACACCAGACTATCGGGACGCGAAAAATAAACGTGTTCAAAGATGCAGCTAGACTGCGCCGGAGACGGCGAGTAAAAACGCGAGCTGATGCCTTCGGGCCCGACGATAACCAGTTCGCCGGGTTTGACGTCGCGTTCGTAGACGGCGCCGAGCAAATCAAAAGCGCAGGTTTCGGAGGCAAAGACAACGGTGTCCTTTTTTTCGCTGGTCAGAGCCGGGATGCGGCCCATGGCCAGTGGCCGGAACCCGCGCGGATCGCGGGCGGCGAAAATGCGATCACGACTGAGCATGACCAGCGAAAAAGCGCCTTCCACGCGGCGCAAGGCGTCGGCGAAGGCGTCGGGCAAGGTCTGCTCGCGGGAGAGAGCAATCAGGTGAACCAGTACCTCGGTGTCGCTGTTGGTTTGGAAGATCGAACCCTGGCCCTCCAGCTTGGCGCGAAGCTCGTGCGCGTTGACCAGGTTGCCATTATGAGCAAGCGCGATCTTGCCCTTGTTCGACTGCACCATGATGGGCTGGGCATTCAGCAGGGCCGAATCGCCGGCGGTCGAATATCGGGTGTGCCCAATGGCGAGAGCACCGCGCAGAGAAGCCAGTACTGCGTGACTGAAAATGTCGGCGACCAGACCCATGGCCTTGTGCTGGCGCAGGCGCTCGCCGTCGGAGGTGACAATGCCCGCCGATTCCTGTCCTCGATGCTGCAGGGCGTGCAATCCGAGATAGGCAAGCTTCTCCGCCTCGGGATGGGCGTGGATGGCGACCACGCCGCACTCATCGCGAAATTTATCGGTAGTCGGCATTTAGCAGTTAGCCTTTAGCACTTAGCTCATGTGGGGACGGGCGCCTCGCCCGTCCAGCCGGGCAAAGCCCGGCAACTTTAGTCGGCTGCGGCAACGCTTGGCTCCGCCCGCAACGCTCTCTCCAGGGCACCTTCGTACGCTTCCCGCAACTCGGCGACGCTCGCTGAAATCACGGACTGCCCATCCGCCGCGATCTCAACCCTTTCACCGCCCGTCTCGCCCAGCACATCCGCAAATACTTCGTACTCCTCCGCCACTTGTTGAATTCGCGGCAGGTGGAGCGGGTCGCAGCTCACGACGACTCGGCTGGCGTCTTCGGCGAACAACAGGAACTCAAGCGCGATTTGCTGCTTGGGCAATCTGACGCTGAGGCCAACTCCGCCCGGTAACGCCGATTCCACCAGCGCCACGGCTAGCCCGCCGTCGGCGCAGTCGTGAGCGGACTCGGCCAGCCCCGCCTGAATTATGGCCACCAGAGCGCGTTGCAGCGTGGCTTCTTTCTCGATATCCAGCTCCGGGGGATAGCCCCACACGGCTCCGAGAACTTCTTTTGCGTACTCAGACGACCCAAACTCCAACTCGGCGTCGACAGCGTCGCCAGTTTCATTCGCGCGCAGCAGGACGATTTTCCTTCCGGCTTGCGCGAAGTGCATCTTCGCCGCTTTGTGGACGTCCTCGAGAATTCCCACCACTCCGATCACAGGAGTCGGATAAATCCCCTCGCCGAGAGTCTCGTTGTAGAAGCTGACATTGCCGCCGGTAATCGGCGTATCCAGCTCCTCGCAGGCCTTGGTGATGCCGTCAATCACCTGCGAGAACTGCCACATGATATGCGGCTTTTCGGGATTGCCAAAGTTGAGGCAGTTGGTCGCGCCGATCGGAGTCGCCCCCGCGCAAGCCACTTTGCGCGCAGCTTCGGCGACCGCGTGCATTGCGCCCAGGCGAGGATCGAGATAACACCAGCGTCCGTTGCCGTCGAGCGCCATCGCGAGTCCGCGATTGGAGCCTTTGATGCGGATGACGCCGGCATCGCCGGCTCCGGGCGCGTCGACCGTATTGGTTTGCACCATGTGGTCATACTGCTGCCACACCCAGCGCTTCGAGCAAATGTTGGGGCTCGCGAGCAAACGCTTAAGCTGGGGCGAAAAATCTCCGCTTGCGCTGAACTCGATGTGCTCCGGCTTCTCCCGCTCAACTGGTGGTTCCCAGCGCGCGAGCGGACGCTTATACACCGGCGCATTATCGGTGAGAGCAGCGTTCGGAATTTCAGCGACGACTTTGCCGTGTTCGAGCACGCGCATTTTCGCGTCGGAAGTGACCTGGCCAACTTCCACCGCATCCAGTCCCCACTTCTGGAAGACGCGGAAGACTTCTTCTTCGCGGCCGCGCTGCGCGATCAGCAACATGCGCTCTTGCGACTCGCTGAGCATGATCTCGTACGGAGTCATGCCAGTTTCGCGTTGCGGGACGCGGTCCAGTTCGATTTCGACTCCGCTGCCGCCACGCGCGCCCATCTCGCAAGTCGAGCAGGTCAGCCCGGCCGCGCCCATATCCTGTATGCCGACGATCGCGCCCGTTTGCATGGCCTCCAAACAAGCTTCCAGCAGCAGTTTCTCAAGGAACGGATCTCCCACTTGAACATTCGGCCGCTTCGCTTCCGATCCTTCGCTGAATTCCTCGCTCGCCATGGTGGCGCCGTGGATGCCGTCGCGTCCGGTCTTGGAGCCTACATAAATTACGGGATTGCCCTCGCCCGATGCGCGTCCGTAAAAAATCTGGTCGCGGCGAACCAGGCCGAGAGCGAACGCGTTCACCAGCGGATTGCCGGAGTAGCAGGGCTCGAACTTCACCTCGCCGCCAAGGTTCGGGACGCCGAAACAGTTGCCGTAAGAAGCCACGCCCGAGACGACGCCTTCCATCACGGAATGGTTCTTATGTATCTCAGCTTGTGTAGGGACGGCCGCTCCCGGCCGTCCAGCCGAGCACAGCTCGGCATCTGCCGAGATCGGCCCGAACCGGAGCGAATCCATCACCGCAACCGGCCGTGCTCCCATAGTGAAGATATCGCGCAGAATTCCGCCAACGCCGGTAGCCGCTCCCTGAAATGGTTCGATAAACGACGGGTGATTGTGCGATTCGATTTTGAACGCGCAGGCCCAACCCTCGCCAATGTCAACGATGCCGGCATTTTCACCCGGCCCCTGTACCACCAACTTGCTGCGCGTGGGCAAACGCTTCAGGTGAACGCGCGACGACTTATAGGAGCAGTGCTCGCTCCACATCACGCTGAAGATGCCGAGTTCGGTGGGCGTGGGCTCCCGTCCGCCGAGCAGGTACTTGATCTTTTCGAATTCTTCCGGAGTGAGGCCGTGCTCCCGGATCATCTCCGGCGTAATGGCAATAGGAACGATCGCAGAGGTGGTCATCAGGGAATCTTTATTGTCGCATCTCAACTGACTTTTCGCATGTGGAATTCGTAATGGCTTCGATAAAAAATGCTTGCAGAGCCATCTATACTGTCGCAGATGAAATCCGTCGTCGTCGGCACGGCCGGACATATCGATCATGGGAAGACGGCGCTGGTGAAAGCCCTGACCGGCATGGATGCCGACCGTCTTGAGGAAGAAAAACGCCGGGGCATCACCATCGACATCGGGTTTGCCCACTTCGAACTCCCCGCCCCCGACGGCAGCAAGCTTCGGTTGGGCTTCGTCGATGTCCCCGGCCACGAGCGCTTTGTGCGCAACATGTTGGCCGGGGTCGGCGGCATTGATCTAGTGTTGCTCGTCATCGCCGCCGATGAAGGGATCAAGCCACAGACTCGCGAGCACTTCGAGATCTGCCGCCTGCTGGGGATCCGCCGCGGCATTACCGTGCTCACAAAATCCGATGCGGTGGATGCGGAGACGCTCGAAGTGGTGCGACTGGAAGTGGAAGAGTATGTGCGCGGATCGTTTCTCGATGCGGCGCAATCGCCGATGGTCGCGGTGAGCTCGTTGACGGGCGCGGGCCTGAACGAGTTGAAATCCGCGCTCGCTCGGGTCGCCTCCGAAGTTGCAGCGAAAAACTCGGGGGCGCTGGTTCGCCTGCCCATCGACCGCGTCTTCACCATGAAGGGCTTCGGCGCGGTCGTGACCGGAACTCTGGTCGCAGGAACGATCCGCAAAGAAGAAGAGCTCGAAGTGTTTCCCTCCGGCAAGCGAGTACGAGTTCGAGGCGTGCAGGTTCATGGCTTGCCGGCGGAAGCGGCCGTCGCCGGGCAGCGCACCGCGCTGAACCTCGCTGGCGTCTCTACCGAAGACTTGGCGCGAGGGATGACGCTCGCAACGGAGGACACGTTTCATTCGACGGCGCGAGTCGATGCGCTGCTTTCTCTTCTTCCATCGGCGAAGCCGTTCAAGGACGGCGCGCGCGTGCACTTTCACGCCTACACGACGGAAGCGATCGCGGAAGCACGCCTGTATGGAACGAAACAACTGAAGCCGGGAGACGAAGCGTACGCACAGCTAAGATTCGCCGAACCTATGCTGCTTCTGCCCGGAGACCGCTTCATCGTGCGGCAATTTTCACCGGTAGTGACCATTGGCGGGGGCGTTGTGCTCGACGGATCGCCTAGGACGCGCAAACCGCGTGCGGAGGATGCGATTGCATTTCTCAAGATCATGCGCGATGGCTCTCCGGAACAAGTGCTGGGAGCGCGGGTAACGCGGCAGGGAGCAATCGGTCTGCACCTGGATGACATTCCCGGAGAAATGAACGTCCGGCGCGAAGACGCAACGAAACTGGCGGCAAAGGCAGGATTGGTTTGGTGCGATTCGGCGCTGGTTGCGCCCGCCGCATTTTTGGAAGCAAAGACCGATGTGCTTCAGGCTCTCAAGAAATTTCATGATGCGAATCCTCTTGTGGCGGGGATGAGCAAAGAGGAGCTGCGCGATCGGGTCGATTTGGGCCCCGAGGTGTTCTACAGCGTTCTGGGAAGATTGGCGGAGGAAAAGAAACTCGAAGCCGTGGGCGAACTCGTCCGCCTGCCCGGCTGCGGCGTGGTCATGAAAGACGAAGAAGCAGAGTCCAAGAAGATCATTGAGCAGGCGTTTGCTTCCGCCGGCTTGAAGGTTCCGTCGCTGAAAGAAGTGTTGGCGGGTCTGAAGGTAGACAAAATCCGCGCCCAGAAGATTGTCACGCTGCTTTTGCGCGACAGAGTTCTGATCAAGATCTCAGAGGAGCTTGTCTTCCACCAGAGCGCGCTCATGGATCTTCGCCACAAGATCGTCGCCCTCAAAGCGAGCGCGCCAAGAATTGATGTCGCCCGATTCAAAGATATGACGGGCGTCAGCCGCAAGTATGCGATTCCCCTGCTCGAGTATCTGGATCGCGAGCGGGTGACGCGGCGCGTGGGCGACGAGCGGGAGATTCTATGATTGGTACCGGCGCTGGAGGCGGGGCCGAGCTGCGCTCGGCTTGGACGGGCGGGGGCGCCCGTCCCCACAAGAACCTCTACGGGCTAGATTTTTTCTTTCGGGAATTCGACCTCTAACGCCAGCGGGCCGGTTACACGGTTGGGCCGGTTC
>Ga0074044_10003612_pt1 | contig 13089 bp, 9 predicted proteins | sample BogForMeECP23OM1_FD_94443 | JGI IMG/M metagenome (GOLD analysis project Ga0074044, IMG submission 94443) | Bog forest soil microbial communities from Calvert Island, British Columbia, Canada - Bog Forest MetaG ECP23OM1 | ecosystem: Environmental > Terrestrial > Soil > Wetlands ...
CCTTGAGTGCCGCATCGCGGGCAAATATCCGGCTGATCGCGGTCACGGCGATCGCGTCGAAGCGGCGGTTCGCTTTTTCGTTAAGCTTGCCTTCCGACATTAGCGCGGCGCGGCGGGACAAACTGCCCGCGCATTCGGCATAAGCGATCAACTCGCCCAGACGCAGGAGAATGTGCTGATAGCGGGTGAGGCGCGCCACTCGCGCCTTTTCCATAACCTCGGCTAACGCGTGAAAGGCTAGTGCCGCTATATCCGCGCCCACGCTCGATTGGCGAACGTGCAGCGCTTCGAATTCCCGCGCTCGCTCGTGATAGTGCTGCCCGCGGGTTTTAAGATGAGACTGCCATCGGTCGCGGCTGATTGTCATCTCCATGATCTCGGATGTACCTTCGTAAATCGTGGTGATGCGGACGTCGCGACTGATCTTCTCCACCATGTACTCGTGCGTGTAACCGTAACCACCGAGCGCCTGGATGCTGGCCTCGGCTGCGGCGTTGCCGGCTTCTGTTGCCATGTACTTCGCAATCGCACCCTCCGTGTTCAGGCCGCCTTCGGCCCCAGCGTCGATACGTTCCGCGGTTTCTTCGATGTAAGCGCGAGCAGCCTCAAGACGGACTACGTGCGGCACGATCAGTTTGTGGGTGTATCCCTGCTTTTGCGAAAGCGGCGCGCCGGCCTGGATACGCTTGGTGGAGTAGGGAATGGCTCGGTCGAGTGCGGCCCAGCCCGCCCCGAGGCCGAACGCCGCCACCATGAGCCGCGTGTACCCGAACACCGCTTGCGCTTGATTCAACCCCTGGCCTTCGACGCCCCCGACGAGGCGGTCGGCGTCGACATAGACGTCATTGAACGCGAGAGCGGCGGTGTTGCTGAGGCGGATGCCGTGCTTATCTTCCGGTTCGTCGTGGGTGAAACCCTTCGCGCCTTGCTCGACAATGAACCAACTCGGCCCGCTGGGCGTGTTGGCCAAAACCGAATAGGCGTCGGCGATACCGCCATTGCTGATCCACTGTTTGTTGCCATTGATCTTGTAGCCGACGACGCGGCCGTCTTGGGTGACTGGGTCCGCCGTAGTTTTAAGAGCTCCCAGATCGCTGCCCGCTTCCGGCTCGGTGGCGCCATAGGCGAACAACAGTCCTTCGTCCGCGATGCGACTCAGCCAAATCTTCTTTTGCTCGGGAGTGGCGCCCACCGTGATCGGATCGCTGCCCAGAAAGGTCGCCAGCACCGCAGTAGCGACGCCCAGATCGATGCGTGCCATCTCTTCGCAAACGCAATAGACATCGAAGGCACCGCCGCCCATGCCTCCAAACTCCTCAGGAATGAACAGGAGTTGAATGCCCAGCTTGTCCGGGCTGCACATATGGCGGACGATTTCCAGCGGGCATTCGTCGCGATCATCGAGCTCCCGGAGCACCTCGTCCGGCAGACGTTTCTTGGCGAAGTCCTTGAGCGACTTCAAACTCAATTTCAGGGTTTTATTGGCGATCATTGCGATTCCTCACTTTGCGGCGACCGTGTGCATTTCACGGACTTTATTGGTCAATTCCGGCAAGAACTCCAGAATGTCATCGACAATTCCGACATCTGCCACCTGGAAGATCGGAGCCTTCGGGTTCTTGTTGATGGCGATCAGGAACGGACTACCTTTAATGCCAGCCAGATGCTGGAAAGAGCCACTGATGCCGCATGCCAGATAGACCTTCGGCTTGACGGTTTTTCCGGATGATCCCACCTGGCGCGATTTCTCCATCCACTTGGCGTCAACTACGGGCCTGGAGCAGCTCACCGCCGCACCGAGGGCGTCGGCCAGTTCCTCGGCGATGGCCACATTGTCTTTCTCCTGGATGCCGCGGCCGATCGAAACCAAAACGTTGTGCTTCGTAATATCGACATCACCCGCCTCAGCTAGGACGGTCTCGAGGTAGCGACGGCCGGCTGCCAGAGAGCCGACGGCATTGGACTTGTCGACGACGGATTTGTCGACGATGCTGCTTCCCGGAGTAATCTCTACCGCCTTGAACGCGCCCGGGCGTATCGTGATCACCGCGCCAGATGAAATGTCGCAATGAACGTGAGCGCTCACCTGTCCGCCAAATTCCTGGCGGACCACTTTGAGGTCCGCGCCTTCACCCCCCGCGATGTCTAACACGTCGGAGACAAAAGCTGAATTCGTCTTGATGGAAAGACCCGGCGCCAAATCGATTCCAAAATGCTCATGGGCAAGCAGCACAATGCTGTCGCTCGGCAACACCTTGACCAGGGCTTTGCGGATCAATTCGGCATTGGGGTACGCAAGATCTTCGTTTGCAATTTTCCATGTCTCAGCGTACGAAGGGCGAATGGCATCGCACACGGCATCGAGGTCATCACCCCAACCGGTGAGAATCGCCGTCGGCGAATCAGCGGGATCGACCTTGCGCGCGGCGGCCGCCAACTCGAACGCGTTGTCGTCGGGCACGCCAGCCTTATGCGCGATGTAACAGAAGATGCGAGCCATTATTTCAACCCTCCTTTGGCTGCTACCAACTCCAGAACTTTGTCGATGTTTTCTTCCCGAGTGCCGCGCAGAATTTCGGCGCCCTTGCCCAGCGAGGGGACGAAGTAGTCGACTCGTTTCACTTTGGCTGCAGCTTCTCCTACAGCGCTTGTGCCAAGGCCGAGGTCCGATGCACTGAAAGTTGGGATGGGAACAGAGGCCACTTGACGGATGCCTCGCATGCCGACATAACGAGGTTCATTAATGCCGGTCTGGATCGAGAGCACACAGGGCAAATCAATCTCGCTCATCTCTTTGTTGCCGCCCTCGATCTCGCGGCTGATTTTCAGCTTCCGGCCATCCAGCATCTCAATGGAATTGACGAGCGATGCAAACGGATAGTCGAGCAGCGCCGCCAGCATTCCACCGACCTGTGCCCCACCATCCTCGGCCTGAACCCCAGTCAGAATCAGGTCGTAATGTCCCTTCTCGACGAAGGCTTTCAGAATGGTGGCGATGCCCCTGGCGTCCGATCCTGCGAAGGCCTCGTCGGAAATCAGCACGCCACGGTTCGCGCCCATGGCCATTTCGCGGCGCAGGATCTCCTCATCGTCTTCTCCCCCAACCGTGGCGACGGTGACGTTTCCACCGAGTCGGGCGACGATCTGCAGGGCTTCTTCGACCGCGTAGTTGTCCGCTTCGTTGATCGAATAGACCAACTCATCGCGCTCGATGTCGTTCCCGGCACTGTTGAGCTGAATCTCGTTTTCCGAAGTGTCGGGCACTCTTCTGGCACAAACTAGAATCTCCACATTCACCTCCACAGAATTGCTTTAGCGGCTTGTTGAAAACCTCGGAGCGACGTCATTACGAGGAGCGAAGCAGCGAGGAATCTGCGGTGCTGATGAGCCCTGGGAGAACTGCAGGTCCCCCGTTCTACTCGGGATGACAAGAAGTTAAGTTTTTCAGCAAGCTTTCGGGGCCAACCCATCTGGCACGATTTGTTGGTCCACTAATTCCGCCAAATCGATGGCGGCCATCCTTCCTTCGAAACCGGCGACCTTAATCGCGTCTTCTATATTCACCATGCAGAACGGGCAGGCGGTCACGATCACATTGGCCCCGGCTTCGGCGGCCATCTGGACTCGCTTTACGCCCATTCGTTGATCCTCTTTCGGCTCGTAGAACAGCATCAGCCCGCCGCCGCCGCAGCAGAACGAGCGATCGCGAGACCGCGTCATTTCAACTCTCTTCAAGCCGGGAATTGCATCCAGCACATCTCGAGGATCGTCGTAAATCTGGTTATGCCTCCCCAGATAGCAGGGATCGTGATAGGTGTACACACTGTTTGCGTTTTCGATGGGATTGAACTTGATCTTGCCAGCCTTGACTTCGCTGGCGATTACCTGGCTGATGTGCTCCACCGGCGGCACGTCCTTGTAGTCGTGTTTCAACGCGTTGTAGGCGTGCGGGTCGGCAGTGACGATTTGCCGAACTCCGGAGGTTTTGATGGCCTCCACGTTGTGGTCGCGCAAGGCCATGAAAAGCGTCTCTTCGCCGAACCGCCGGACTTCATGGCCGCTATCTCTTTCCGCCGCGCCCAGGATTCCGAAATTCTCTCCAACGTGGTGGAGGATCTTCGCCGTTGCCCGTCCGATCGACTGCATGCGGTCGTCATAGGACGTGATGCTGTCGACGAAATACAGAGTGTCGGCGCCATTGGTCTTGCCCAGAGTTTTGACGGGGCACGCTTGCAGGAATTCTTTAGCGTTTGCCCAGTCGGCCTTCTTCTTCTCCAGCTTGCCGTAGGGATTGCCGCGGCTCTCCAACGCCTTCAACGGTTTTTGCAGCGATTGGGGGACATTCCCGTCATCGATCATGCCCCGCCGCAAATCGACGATCTTGTCGATGTACTCGACCAACAACGGGCATTCTTCCTCGCAAGCGCCGCAGGTGGTACAGGACCAGATTTCATCCTCGGAATAAATATTGCCGACCAATGCCGCGCCATTAGTCGCGCGTCCAAGAACCGGATAATGCTGGAAGCTGTAATCTCTCGCCTTGATGCCGATGAAACGTGGCGACAACGGCCTGCCCACCGCATTGGCTGGGCAATTGTCGGAGCACCGTCCGCAGTCGGCGCAGGAATAGAAATCGAGCATGTGTTTCCAGGTGAAGTCCTCGAACGTTTTGACTCCGAAAGACTTCACCTGGTCGAGATGCTCGTCCGCGACGCCCCATCGCACCGGCTTCAGAATCTCCCGATCCAGTTTTGCGAAGTAAATATTGAAGAGGGAGGTTTCGACGTGGAACTGGATTCCAAAGGGCCGATAACAGAGCAAAAAGTAAAACGTCAGTTCATGGACAAGATAGGCGCTGAAGTAGAGCCTTCCCAGAATGGGCAAGGAAGTTGAGACGAGAACCTTCTGCAGTATCCACGGGAGCGAAAACGTGGCTAGCGTCTCAATAGACTGGCCTGGCTGTGACTGGGCGGCGGCTCTGGCGGCGGCAAAGAGGCTGTCGGCCGCCATCAGGATTGCGATCAGCGAGAGGAGGAAGATGGCGTCGGCGGTGTGAGCCTTGCCGTATCTTGCCGGTACAGCGTACCGCACAGGTTTGAAAACCAGGCGGCGAATCACAGCGATCACCATGCAGAGGAAAACAATGGTGGCGGCGTAATCCGTGATTATGTCGTAGAGGGGACCGGCTCTTTCTGCAAGGCCGGGCATGACGAAGTTCCCGGAGACGCCGACAATCAGCACCGAGAAGGCGCGAATTGCCAGGACTATGAAGCCCGCAAAAACGAAAATATGAAGGGTTCCTGCGAGTTTGTAACGCGGTTGCTTCCACTGGCCCAGCCAGAATTTTAGGACCCTTTCCAGCCGCAACCAAGGGTGGTCAAGACGGAAATCGCGCTCGCCCCGAATGAGCGGGACCAGGCGCTTCGCCACAATGTACGAAAAGCATGCGACACCCAGAAGATGAATGGTTAAGAAGAGGGTTCGGCCCGTGACCAACCAGGAGGTCACTTCCGCAGCTGACTGGATGCCTACCACGTTCTCTTCTCTCCTCCTTGAGCGATCACTAGGCGACCAATCGCGTCAAGACTTTTTCCTCCGTATCTGGGGGCCCTGGTGCTATTGGTGATTCGACCGAAGTGGGGGACCGAAGCGGAATGGGCGCGTGAACTGACACCGGCGCTGGCGCGGGTTGCGATGCAATGTTCACCTTCGCCTTCGCGCGCACCCGTTTCTTCTTCTTCTCTTCCTTTTTTGTGGGTCTGACCCCGACGGCTTCTCGCAGTTCCGTAAAACTCAACTTCAGAAGCGTTTCCAAACGTCGCAGATCCGGCGCTGCGTGTACATCTCCGCTGAACCCGAAATACGCCGTGCCGTTGTAGGTCAAAATGGCGCAGTTGAGCGCCATCTCGCCGCCGACCGGCACATAGGGATAACAGTGCAGCATCTTGTGGCCAAGCAAGTAGAGCGGAGATTGCGGTCCCGGCACGTTGGTGCACACCATGTTGAACGGCGTGAACGGCAACCGGCTCAGGATGTGGCCGCCCAACGCCTGCGCTGAAGTGGGAAACATGCCGATTAACCCGCCCGCCAAACTCACCAATTCGGCGGCATGCGCGCGTTTGAGAAACTCCGTTCTTTTATGGACGGCAGCCAGCAGTTTCCCAGGGTTGCGAACATCCAGCGGAATGGTGACCGGGACGAGCGAAATGCGGTTCCCCAATTCTCCCGCACTGTCGTTGCCGCGCAGATTGACCGGAACCATTATGCGGAACAGCCGTCCCTTGACCCGGTCGCCATGCAGTTCCACATAGCGCCGGATGGTCGCCGTCACCAAAGCGAGAATGACGTCATTCACGCTGGTCCCGCAGGCGCTCTTTATGGCTTTGATTTCTGTCAGTGGAATCTCTGCCCAGGCGAATTTCTGCGGCCCGCGGCAGAAAACGTTGAAGCGCAACCGCTCGGTGGCTGCGCTGAGTTCCGGGAGCAGACGGGCAAACTCGTCCGTGGACAGGTTCCCGCCATTCGCGGCTGCACGCTCCGCCATGCTCGATACGTCCGCCAGCGCGTCGAGAATTCGTTTGGCGAAATCAGAATAGGAATCGACGCAGCCGTTGGTGAACGAAGTCAAGACGTCGCGCTGCGGTGGGACACGAAGCCGAAGCTTTCGTCGGGGAAGACGAGGCGCCACGGGGCTCGGGTCCATGAGCACATTCATGATCCCAACCCCGGCGATGCCATCGGCGAGGCAGTGGTGCAGGCGGAAAACGAGCCCGCTGCGCTCACCCTTCAGCCCGTGTACCAGGGTCAGGTCCCATAGCGGGTGCTGCCGGTCCATCACCGTGCTCAAAATCTTCCCCGCCAACGTCTTCAACTCTGCGTCGGAACCGTGCTTGAGCGCCGCCTCGTGCACGTGGCGGCCGATGTCAAAAGTTGGGTCGTATTCCCAGCTGGGAAGGCCGATATTAAGCGGCGGGGCCACCACACGTTTTAAGTAGCGGGGAATAAGCGGCAGCTTCGACTCGACAAACTGGACGCAATCTTTGAAAGAGATCTCGCCCTCAAACACGCAGACACAGGCTACGTTGAAGGGCATGTCCTCGCGCTCAAGGTGGAGGAAAACGGTGTCCCCCCAGGATAGGCGGTCACCTTGCTGCTTAACGGTCTGCTCATGGCTCGACATGGCAGTTCTCCTATTCAGTTGTCAAACTTCACTTGCCGATCTTCAGTTCCCGAGCTTCAGTTCCTGAACCATCGCGCCACTCAGCTCACGAACGAAAATCGCGACGCCAGCCGCACCAACTTGAGCACTTTGTAGACGCCGACGTTGACGCCGCGCAACACGACCTTGACGCCTTTGTCGTCCGCTATGCCCGCAAACTCTTCCAGCGCCCGGAGCGCACTCGGATCGATGCGGCCCACGGAAGATAAATCCAAAGCCACTTCGCCCTCGATGCTGTCCAGTCTTTCTACGGCCTCTTGCAATGCCTGCACAATGCGCTCTTCATCGATCTTGAGCCACACGGCGATCATTGCCATACGCACCACCATCCGCTACGCAGGTTGTTGCTGAGACGTCTGTTGCTGACGTTCCTTGGCCACCTTCGCGGGGCTTCGCCCCTGATAAGCCTTCCAAAACAGGTCGTCCAATTCGCTCATCAATGGCATCCGAGGGTTCGACCGCCAGGACGGATCGTCAAAGGCAAGCTTGGTCAGCTCCGGCATCGCCCGTTCGAATTCTTCCTTCGAGATTCCCAAGTCGGCGATCGAACGGGGGAACCCCAGTTGATCGAGTAACTGCTCCGTGGCCACCACCAGGTTCTTCACCTTCTCGTCAATGGTGTGGCCGCCCAGACCCAGCAAATCCGCGATGGTCGCGTATTTCTTGTGGGCGTTATATCCCTTCTGGTACGGCGACGGCAGGAACTTGGTGGGCACGGACGCGTTATAGGCAATGACGTGCGGCAACATGAGCGCATTGGCCCGGCCATGTGCCACACCGAAGCGCGCCCCAAAGGCATGCGCCAATGCATGATTCACGCCCACCGACGCGTTGGCAAACGCCATCGCCGCAATGCAGGCGGCATTGTGCATCATGGAGCGCGCTTCTTCATCGCGGGGATGCTCAAACGCGATGGGCAGGTACTTGAAAACCAACCGGATCGCCTGCATGGCGTTGGAGTCGGTATAGGGCGAAGCGTAACTGGACACCGCGGCCTCCAGCGCGTGGGTCAGGCAATCGATGCCGGTGTCGGCGGTAAGGCCTTTCGGCATGGACATAACAAATTGCGGATCGACGATGGCCACATCCGGGCTCAGCGAGTAGTCGGCGAGAGTCACCTTGCGCCCGCGCTCTTTGTCGGTGAGGACGGCAAACGGAGTGACCTCGCTTCCCGTTCCGCTGGTAGTTGCAATGGCAATGAGTCGTGCCCGGTTAATTTTCTCTGTCGGGTACTGGACCACGCGCTTGCGCAGATCCAGAAAGGGCGCGGCCAGCTCTTCCAGATCAGCCTCCGGCGATTCGTACTTTAGTTTCATGATTTTCGCCGCGTCGATCACCGACCCGCCGCCCAGGGCGATGATTTGGTCCGCCTTGTAGAAATTGAGCGCCTCCACTCCCTGCATCACCACCTTCATCTCGGGCTCCGCATCGGGAATCACCGAGACGTGGACATGGGTTCCCTCCGGAATGTAGCGCCGGACAATGTCCACGTGGCCGAACTTCTCCAGAGCAGGGTTAGTAATAATGATGGTTGACTTCGATGGGAACTGTTGTACATTCTCCACCGCGTTGATGTTGAAATAAATCTGGTTGGGAACTCGGAACCACATATGGGCTTGTGTCCTCCGAGCCACACGTTTGATATTGAGGTAGTGATAGATACTTACGTTATCGGTGGTGCTGTTGCCGCCGCCGGTGCCACATCCGAAAGAGAAGGTTGGTGGCAGATCGTTGTAAACGCCGCCCACGGCTCCGACGGAGCCGGGCGAATTCACGAGGATTCGCCCCGCGTTCATCACCTCACCGAACTTGTGGATGACCGCCTCGTTGCGCGAGAAAATGACCGCTGTATGTCCGAGCCCCCCGGCATGATTCACGTCGACGCATACCTTGAGCGCTTCATCGACGGATTTCGCTCGATAGACCGCGAGCACCGGGAACAGCTTCTCCGCCGACAGGGGATATTCGCGGCCCACGCCTTGAATCGGCGCAATCAGGAGTTTGGTGTGCGGCTTTACGGAAAGACCTGCAAGACGGGCGATATCGGTAGCCTTTTGCCCGACTGCCATGGGTTGCATAAACCCTGTCTTAGAATCGATGACCGTGCGCGCCAGCAGTTCCGTCTCTTTTGCACTGCAGAGGTGAGCGCGCAGCTCTTCAAATTTCCTCAGTACGAGGTCATAAATCTCATCGTCGATCACCAAGGTTTGCTCCGAGGCACAGATGGTTCCGTTATCGAAGGTTTTGGAGAGGATGATGTCGGTCACCGCCGTATTTAGGTCGGCTGTTTTTTCCAGATAGACCGGAGTGTTGCCGGGCCCCACGCCCAAGGCTGGTTTACCGGAACTATAGGCGGCTTTGACTGCACCCGGCCCGCCAGTGGCGTCGATCAGGCCGACGTCCTTGTGCCGCATCAGGTAGGCGTTGTCTTGCAGGGTGTGCGATTCCAGGCAGGCAAAAACCCCTTCGGGCGCGCCATGCTTCAGCGCCGTCTCATACATGATCTTCACGGCCTCGGAGCAACAACGCCAGGCGTTTGGATGGGGACTGAAAATGACGGCGTTGCGCGTCTTGATGGCCATGATGCATTTAAAAAGCACCGTGGAAGTGGGATTCGTAATCGGCGTGATGGAGAAGATGACCCCGATCGGTTCCGCAACCTCCGCCAGATTGCGCTCGGGAAACTCGCGAATGATGCCAACCGTACGCTTATCTTTGATGTAGTTGTAGACGAACTCCGTGGCCACCATGTTCTTGATGACCTTGTCTTCCATGACTCCTAGCGTGGTTTCTTCAACCGCCAGACGGGCGAGATGTTGAGCGTGGTCCAAGCCAGCCAGAGCCATTGCCTTGACGATGCGATCAACGTCCTCTTGGGTGAATTGGGTAAAGACGGCGGCGGCGGTTCTGGCTTGACTGACTAGTCTCTCGAGGTAGGCAATTCGCTCTTCACTGAGGCCTTCGGCGGCAAGCGGGACCTGAAACCGCTCCTGAACTACTTCACTCGTGGCCATTACTGCCCCCTCTAACTATCTGTCGGGGTCCTTGCCCGTGTGAGGAGTACGCTCACTGTGATGTTCCCAGCTCTCGTCGCCATGACGACGGTCGTCGGATCGCTTAGTGAAACCTCGTTGGTTCTACGCGTAGTCGATGGGATGCTTGCTCAGCCAGTGCTCGTCGCGAACCTTGTCAATATTCCTCAAGGCATTTCCGGCGACACTCGCAGTTAGACGGCGGCTTTCCCATACGAGGCCTACGCCCAGGCAGACGGCGCCGCCCAGCAAACCAAACGTTAGCGCTCGCGTAATGGATTTCTGCCGGTAACCTGGATAACTGCCCAGCACGCCAATGCACGCGCCCAGGGCCGCGGGCATCAATGCGCTTCGAGCCGATTCGTCAAGAAAGGGCCTAAGAGATTTTCCGTTGAGGAATGCTTCTTGACCAGAACGCGCTCCCTCTATTCCGGAATCCAGGAGCCTGCGGCCGTAATCCACATTTGACTTCGACCACTTATATAAGTCCATCGGGACCTCCACACGGTCCTCGATCGGGATACGATGTTCACTAGATCACAAAATGACGGCCTAGGTCGGTACCGCAAGTCACCCTTCTCTGTGAGGTTTGCCACAATGCTTGGGTAATGCTGGCGGGGCGGAGGGCGCAGCGCGACTCCGGGCGGGAACGGCTTTTGGGGTAAATGTGGCGATGGGTGGCGACTCGAACAGCCAACGTGTCCTTGCAGCAGGCAAGGACACGTTGGCGCAGTGCCTTACGTTGACCGGGTCAGGTCCGACCCGTCGGCGCGCAGCACAAGACGACAGAAACACGTGCCACGTTAACGGCATCCTTTCAGTGAGCGTTAGGCGACCGCAGCCGCGTGCCGCTTAGGTGCCCGCTTGGCGTGATGTGCGACCTTGTGCGCGGGTTTGTGCGCGCCGTTCGGCTTTACCATCACCTCCAGCAACTCCTTTTGGGCGTCTACGTAGCTTTTCACCCCTTCCCGCGTCAACTCTGTCAACGGCAAGAAGGGAAATGGCCGCAGGAGTTCCAGGGTCTTGCCTGCGCTCTTTACGTTGGCGTTCATCTGCCGTCCGGCTACATCCACCAGCTTCCTTTGTGCATCGATGAACGACTCTGTGGCATGGCGCGCCAGCTGCGTCAGCTCGGCCTTCTTGGTTTTCTTGACTCCATTGGTGTGCTTGCTACCGGTGGCCTTGGCTGTCTCTTCGGCGATCACGTCCATGAAGTGCTTCTGGGTTTTGACAAAGTGGTCCATCGCCTCGCGGGCCAGTTCCACCATGTGCTCGCTCTGGTAGGGTTTTCCGGCCTTGGCTGCATCCACCCAGTTGTGAGTTTGCTTTCCGGCAATCTTCAGAAACTCCTGCTGCATCTGGATGAAAGTATCCACGCTGCGGCGGAGCAGGTCGGCAATCGCCTGTGCTGGAGGCCACTCGCCGACACGTTCCTTCACACCAGTCATCAGGATTTCGTTCTGTTTTTGACCCAGTTCAAGAAGGACTCTTTGCCCTTCAATGAAGTTCGACACACTCTCGGCAGTCACTTCGCCCAGAATGGCAGTCGGGGAATGATTGGGATCGGACAATTGTTGTCGGAGAGAGTGCATCAGGCTTGCATTCTGCCGCATCGCGAGATCCAGGAGGATCCGTTGCGTGGCAAAAAAACTCTGAACGCCCTGTTGCGCCCAACCCGACAGAAGAGAAATAAATGGAGGCTCCCCGGAATGAGTTCGGGGGGTCTCGGACTTTACGGTTGGCATATATACCTCCATGTATGCTGCAGTGCAGCATCCACTAAACTGTACGATTTTAAGAGAATTGTGTCAATATATATCTGCATTGTGTGCGCAGCAGCATGGCCATGGCCAAAATCAAACCGGCGCCCGTCCTCATCAAGAAATATGGCAATCGCCGGCTATACGATTCCTCGAACAGCCAATACGTGAATCTGGACGACATTGCGGGATTGGTTCGCGAAGGCAAGCCTGTCCAAGTGGTCGACGCGAAGACGGGCCAGGATTTGACCCGGGTCACCCTGACGCAAATTATCACCGAGGATGCCAAGGAAAAGCAGACAGGCCTGCCGCTCGAACTGCTGCGCCAGCTGATTGTCGCGTCCGACGAGGTGCGGCAGGAGTTCGTCATGTGGTATTTGAAATCCGCCTTCGACACTTATCAGAAGGTGCAGGATTCGGTGCAGAGCCGGCTCGGCGAGGTCCAGTCCGCCATTCTGTCGCCGGTGGACATGATGAAGAAGTTCCTGGGTGCGGCGGTGCCAACCCCGCCGCGGGCCGAAGCCGGGCCGGAACTCGATGCACTGCGCAAGCGAATCGCGGAACTGGAGTCTCGGCTGGAAAAACCCGCGCGCGGAAAACGAACCTCGCGTCGGAAGAAAAAGGGAAAGGTATAATTCGCGGGCGAAGCTTCCGCCCGCTAGCGCGATATGCCCAAAATGCCGGAAAAACGCAGGATGAGATCACAGCGCAAACCGAAAAAGGCTACAGGTTCATCGCGGGCGGGGAGTCGGAAGCAAACTCACCGGGCCGATTTGGAAGCCGACATCTCACCGTGGACAGAAGTGTTGTTTGCGGCTGAGATTCTCTTGCTGCACGCAACTCCTGTCTATTACGGCTTTGGCATACCCCGCGGTGATGACTCCGCGGTGGTCATTATTCCCGGTTTTCTCGGTACCGATCTTTATTTAATGGAGCTCCACGGCTGGCTAAGGCGCATCGGATACCGGCCCTATTTTTCCGGTATCGGGATTAACGCCGAGTGCCCGAATCTCCTGGTCCAACGCAAGCTGAACCAGACCATAGAAAGAGCCCTGATCGACACCGAACGGAGAATTCA
>Ga0074044_10003613_pt1 | contig 13083 bp, 10 predicted proteins | sample BogForMeECP23OM1_FD_94443 | JGI IMG/M metagenome (GOLD analysis project Ga0074044, IMG submission 94443) | Bog forest soil microbial communities from Calvert Island, British Columbia, Canada - Bog Forest MetaG ECP23OM1 | ecosystem: Environmental > Terrestrial > Soil > Wetlands ...
AAGGCCGTCTACGCGATCACGGGCGAGCGGCGGCCCGAATACTTCCCGCGCCTCGTTCACCGGGGGACCTGGGGAACCGAGCCGGTCGTCCCCCCGTAGGCGGGGACGGTCGGAACGCGAAAGCTCATTAGCCGGAATCGAACCTGCCGGTGCGGGCACGCCCGGCACGCTCCTGTAGTCTAGTCCGGTCAAGGATTCCGCGCCTTCGACGCGGTAACGCGGGTTCGAATCCCGCCGGGAGCACTCCCCGGGCCCGCTTCGGTTTTCGAGGGTGCAACCGACACCCGCGTAAGCCTTACACGCGACGTTCGACTGATTACCAGGATGGCGCGGCGAGCGCACAGTACCTCCCCACCGGGACACCCCGTCGGTGGGACGATGGCGGTCGTGCTGGCGGCAGGCACCTCTTCGCGGATGGGTCGCCCCAAGGCCCTGGTCCGGGTCGGCGCCCGCACCATGCTCGCGCACGTCCTCGAGAACCTGCGCGACGCCCATATTCATCCCGTGGTCGTGGTCCTCGGCCGGGACGCCGCAGCGGTGCGACGGGCGACCGTGTTCGACGGGGAGACGGTGGTCGTCAACCCCGACCCGTCCCCCGGCATGAGCACCTCGCTCCGGGTCGGTCTCGGCGAAGTGACCGGCTCGGCCGGCCACGTGATGATCGTGTTGGCCGATCAACCGTTCGTGCGCCCGGCCACGCTCGAGGCGCTGGCCCGACGGGCCGCCGCAGGGAACGGGCGGATCTTCATTCCCACCTTCCGGGGGATCCGGGGCAATCCCGTCCTGTTCGACCGGACCCTCGGTCCCGAGGTCGCCCGGATCGAGGGGGATGTGGGGTGTCGCGCGATGTTCCCGGACCACCCCTCGGAGATCCGGGAGGTCCCGGTCGACGACCCTGGTGTCCTGGTCGACATCGACACGCCGGCCGAGCTCGAACTGTTCGAGGATGCGGCGCGGCGGAACCAGCCGCTCGAAGCGACGCTGCTTCGCGCCGTCGGTTCGCGCCTGGCGCTGCACGCCGCTCCCTCGGAGCGACCGGCGACTCCGACGCTGTGGCGCCCTCCGGACGTGCAGGCCCTGGCCGAACGGCTCCGTCACGAGGGAGAGCCGTTCGCGCTCGCGACCGTGGTCCGCGTCGTGCGCCCGACGTCGGGGCGCCCGGGATACAAGGCGGTCGTCCGGCCCGACGGAAGCCACGTGGGATGGGTCGGCGGGATGTGCACCGAAGACCTCGTCGTCGCCGAGGCCCGCAACGCCCTCCGGGAGGGGACGCCGCGGCTGCTCCGAGTGACGCCCGACGCACGTCGAGGGGCTCCGCAAGAGGGGGTCGTCGACCGAACGATGGTGTGCGAGAGTGGAGGAACTGTGGAGATCTATATCGAACCGAACCTGCCTCGGCCGAACCTACTGATCGTCGGGGACTCTCCGGTGGCCGCGAGCCTCGCCGCCCTCGGACCCCTCCTCGGTTACCGCGTTACCTTGGTGGCGGCCGGCGCGAACGCCCGAGATCTTCCCAAGGTCGACACGCTCGTGACCGAGGTCGAGGACCTCCCGAAGCACCTGAAGGCCCCGACCTACGCGATCGTCGCCACGATGGGGAAGTACGACGAACTCGCCCTCTCGCGCATCGCCGTCGCTCCGGTCGCCTTCGTCGGTCTCGTGGCGAGCCGCAAGCGGGCCGCCTCCGTCCTCGCGACGCTCCGGGAGGACGGATTGACGGACGAACAGGTCGCGTCGATCCGCAACCCCGTGGGTCTCGATATCGCCGCCGAGTCTCCCGAGGAGATCGCGCTCAGTATCATGGCCGAATTGACCCGGGTCCGTCGAACGGCTCCCCCGTCGGCGGTCGAGGAACCCTCCGTCGCCCCCGGGGCGGCCGAGGTCCCGGCGATCGATCCGGTCTGCCACATGGAGGTCGACCGGTCGACGCCGCTGCGCGCGACCCACGCCGGAACGACCTACTATTTCTGCGCGGAGAGCTGCCGGCGGAAGTTCGGGAAAGCACCGGCCCGCTACCTGCCCTGAGGCACGGTCGGCCCGGTCCGGGTCGCTAGGCCGGCTCGAGCTGCGCGCGCGCCGCCGCGAAGAGGGCGGTGACCTTCTTGTCCACGGTCCCCTTCACGAGCCGCTCGCCGACCGTGGCGATCGTGCCGGACATCTTGATCTCCCCGGTCCAGTGCACGGCGGTCCCCTCCGGCAGCTCAGCGAACGAAACGGTGAGGGCGGCGTCCACCCCGCTCCCCATGCCCGAGCCTTGGAGGAGCACCTGCATCTGCGTCGCAGGGGTCTCGGCGGCGTAGCTTCCCCGGAGACGGAACGTGCCCCGGATGAACGCGACGCCGGTCGTCATCGTCCCTTCGAAGTGGGTCGCGTCGGTGGCGTGGACCTCGTGCGGATCCTCCAGGCAGCCCGCGAGCGTTACCGGGTCACGGAAGAACGCCCACACCTTGGCGACCGGGGCGCGGACGTGAAAATCCCCCTCGACGTGCACGTCGGGCTCCGAAGCGTGCTAACGCGGGTCCTTCGCGTGGATCACTTGCCAGATCTTGTAGGAAGAGAGCGGGATGTCGATGTTGGAGACCCCGTACGGTTCGAGGGCGTCCACGACCGCGTTCACGAACGCGGGCGGGGCTCCGACGGTGGCGGACTCGCCGACGCCCTTCGCGCCGATCGGGTGGTGGGGGGACGGGGTGGTGGTCTTGGCCGTCTCCCAGCGGGGAGTCTCGACCGCGGTCGGGAGGAGGTATTCCAGGAACGACGTCGCCCGGTTGTTCCCGTCCGCGTCGTACTGGATCTCCTCCAGCATCGACGGCGCGAACCCCATCGTCAATCCCCCGTGGATCTGGCCGTCGACGATCATCGGGTTGATGATCGTCCCGCAATCGTCGACCGCGACGAACCGGCGGGTCTTGATCTGACCGGTCTCCTTGTCGATGTCGACGACCGCGATGTAGCTCCCGAACGGGTAGGTCATGTTCGGGGGGTCGTAGTAATCGACCGCCTCGAGCCCGGCTTCCATCCCCTGGGGATGGTTGGTGTACGCCGCGAACGCGACGTCGGCCATCGTCTTCGACTTGCCCGGGACTCCTTTCACCTGGAACTTGTGGTCCACCCACTCGATGTCGTCGGGGGAGACTTCGAGGAGATGGGCGGCGATCTTGGCCCCCTTCTCCCGGATCTTTCGGGCCGCGATCACGGCCGCCGCTCCGGCGGTGGGGGTGCTACGGCTCGCGTACGTTCCGAGACCGTAGGGAGCTGTGTCGGTGTCCCCCTCCTCGACCGAGATCCCCTCCACGGGGATGCCGAGCTCCTCGGCGAGGATCTGGGCATAGGTCGTCTCGTGACCCTGACCCTGGGATTTTGTCCCGAATCGGGCCAGTACTTTGCCCGTCGGGTGGATCCGGACCTCGGCGGAATCGAACATCTTGATGCCCAGGATGTCAAAGTCCTTGGACGGGCCGGCGCCGACGATCTCCGTGAAGCTCGAGATCCCGATCCCCATGAGCTCCCCGCGCTTGCGCTTCTCCACCTGCTCCTTGCGGAGGCCGGCGTAGTCGATGATCTCCATCGCCTTCTTCAGCGCGCCGGCGTAGTTGCCGCTGTCATAGGTCCAGCCGAGGACCGAGGGGAAAGGGAACGCCTCGGGGGGGATGAAGTTCTTCAAGCGAAACTCCGCCGGGTCCATCTTGAGCTGATGGGCGAGGATGTCGATGAGCCGCTCGATCGCGTGCACCGCTTCCGTCACCCGGAAGGAACAGCGGTAGGCGATCCCGCCCGGGGGTTTGTTCGTGTAGACCGCGTCCACCTCGACAAACGCCGTCTTGAACGGGTAGGACCCGGTGATGACGTGGAACATGCCGGCGGGGAACTTCGACGGGTTCGCCGCGGCGTCGGTGTACCCATGGTCGGCGAGCGTCTTTACCCGCAAGGCGGTGAGGCGCCCGTCCTTGGTCGCGCCGATCTCCGCCTCGATGTGGTAGTCGCGGGCGAACGAGTCGGACGTGAGATTCCCGGTCCGATCCTCGATGAACTTCACGGGGTGGCCCGTCGTGAGCGCGGCCACGACCGCGATCACGTACCCCGGATAGACCGGCACCTTGCCGCCGAACCCGCCGCCGATATCCGGGGAGATGATGCGGATCTGGTTCTCCGGGAGACCGCTGACGAGGGCGAAGACGGTTCGGATCGCGTGCGGAGCCTGGGTGGTCAACCAGACGGTGAGCTTGCCCATCGAGTCGACCTGGGCGACACAGCCGCACGTCTCGATCGACGAGACGTGGATGCGCGGGATGTAGATCTTCTCCTTGATGACGACATCGGACTCCTTGAGCGCCTTGGCCGTGCCGTCCTTGTCACCAACCTCCCAGTGCCAAATGTGATTGTCCTTCTTGCCCGGCTTGTCCGTCCGGAGGACCGGCGCGCCAGGGTCGAGCGCTTTGAACGGGTCGATGACCGGCGTCATCGGCTCGTAGTCGATCTCCATCGCCGCGACGCCGTCCGCCGCGGCGTACCGGTCGGTCGCCACTACGCCGACGACCTCCTGTCCCTGGAACATGACGGTGTCCGTCGGGAGGACCATCTGCGTGTCCGACATGAGGGTCGGCATCCAGGAAAGCTTCGCGGCCTCGAGGTCCTTGCCGGTGATGACGGCGAGCACGCCGGGCACGGCGAGGGTCTTCTCCTTGTGGATCGCGAGGATCTTGGCGTAGGCATACGGGCTCCGGACGATGTCGAGGAACAACATTCCGGGGAGCTGGACATCGTCGACGTAGTTGCCCTTCCCTCGGATGAATCGCGCGTCCTCCTTTCGCGGGACCGAGACGCCGATCCCGCCCAGTGGCGCGGTCGCCATCGCTAGGGCCCTCCCTTCGGGGGGGCGGCCATCTCCTTCGCCGCCGATTGGATCGCCTTGACGATGTTGACGTAACCCGTGCACCGGCAGAGGTTGCCCGAGATCCCGCGGCGGATCTCATCCTCCGTCGGGTTCGGGTTCGCGGCCAGGAGCGCGACCGAGGTCATCATCATGCCGGGCGTGCAGTATCCGCACTGGAGGCCGTGTTCCTTGTGGAACCCCTCCTGGACCGGATGGAGCTTCCCGCCGGTTTCGAGGCCCTCGACGGTTCGGACCTCGGACCCGTCCGACTGGACGGCGAGGAACATGCACGATTTCACGGGTGTTCCGTCGACGAGAACGGTGCAGGCCCCGCAATGTCCGGTATCGCATCCAATGTGCGTGCCGGTCAGGCGGAGGTGTTCGCGCAGGTAACTCACGAGGAGCGTTCGAGCCTCCACGTGGGACTCCCGGGGAACGCCATTGACGGTCACGTGAATCGTCCTCGCCCGGTGGTTCGGCATCGCGGATTGCACTTCGACTGCATCGATCGCCATGTTCACAAACCTCCGGTGGCCCGGTCGAGAGCCTTGCGCAGCGTCCGTCGCGTCCAGACGCGCACCATGTCCCTCTTGAAATCGACGGGTCCCCGATTGTCCGCGGCGGGGGTGGACGCGTCCCGCGCGAGGACGGCGGCCTGGGCCAGCACCGCCTCGCTGTCGGTCTTTCCCGCCAGGAAGTCGGAAGCGGCGCCGGCGTAGATCGCAGTCGGGCCGACATTCGTGAGGCCGATGCCGGCGTTGAGGATCTTACCGGAACTGTCCACGACGACACGGGCGCCCACACCGACGGTCGCGAAATCGCCGACCTTTCTCTCCATCTTCGAGTACGCGCTCCCGGTGCCCGGCCCCGGCCGAGGGACCCGGATCTCGGTCATCATTTCGTTCGGCGCGACGGACGTCACGAAGGAGTCCTGGTAGAACCCCCGGGCGGGGAGCGTCCGGACGCCCTTCGGACCGTGAATCTCAAATTCCCCGCCGAGCGCCAGCAGGCAGGCGGGCAGGTCGTTCCCGGGGTCGCCGTGCGAGACGTTGCCGCCGACGGTCCCGCGGTTTCGGACGATGGGGTCCGCGATCTCACGCCCCGCGTCGGCGAGGATGGGGTACCGCGCCTGGACGACCGTCGACCGACTCAGCTCTGCGGTTCGGGTCGTCGCGCCGATCCGGAGGAACTTGTCGTCCTCGCGGACGTACGCGAGGTTCGGAATCCGATTGATATCGACCAGGATGGCGGGCTGGGCCAGTCGGAGTTTCATCATGGCGAGCAGGCTTTGCCCCCCCGCGAGGATCTTTGCCTCTCCCGGATACTGGTCGAGCAGGCCCACGGCCTCGTCCACGGTTGACGGGACATAGTATTCAAAATTCGGTGGATACATTCGTGCGCCCCCTGACTCGGCGTAGCACGCCAGCGCGAGATGCGTAATGAAGGTTCTTCCGGCCCTCGGGGAGGTGAGTGGTCCGCTCCGCCTTCCCCGCCTAGGAAGGTCCTTGGGAGGCCCGGTCGTGAGGGGCGGACCCTCCCTCGGGAAAGACTAGTTATCGCCTCGAGAATCTCCCGCGGCATGCACCCCGGCGACTACTCTCGGCATCTCGCGGAGCTCGTCGCCCGACGAGTTCCGTTCGCGGTCGCCACCGTGACCAGGACCGAGGGCTCGACGCTCGCCAAGTCCGGTTTCAAGATCCTCATCACCGCCGCGGGGGAGATTGCAGGGGGCACCCTCGGAGGCGGCTGCCCGGAGGGGCCGATCGTGCAGGTGGCCCTCGAGACCCTCGCGATGGGGGAGCCGCGGGTGTTGCGGATCCACCTGGTCGACACAGAAGGGTCGGTCGCGGGAACCCTTCACGAGAGCGACCCGAACGAGATCTGGGTCCAGACGAACTGTGGCGGCGTGCTCGAGGTGTACATCGAGCCGATGCTGCCGACCCCCCGACTGGTCCTGATCGGACAGGGCGGAAAGGACGACCTGGAGGCCGCGCTGGTCCACCTCGGCCAGCGGCTCGGATTCGAAGTGACCGTGGTCGATCCCAATCCGGTCCTCCCGGAACCCCCGCACCAGATCGTCCGCCAGTCGGTTGTGGATCCGGTCGCCCTCGGACTGGGGAAAACGGACTACGTTGTCGTCCTCACCAAGGGAGAACGGGACGTCGCGGTGCTCGAGGCGGTCTCGAAAGTACCGGTCAAATTCGTCGGACTTCTCGCGAGCCGCCACCGGCTCCGGCAGGACCTCGATGCGCTGGCGCAGCGGGGCGTTTCCACCGAGTTTCGGACCGCCCTGCACGCCCCGATCGGGATCGACATCGGAGCGAAGACTCCCGAGGAGATCGCCGTCGCGATCCTCGCCGATATCCTCGCGACCAAGTACGGGAAAGCGGTGGTCCGAGTGCCCGCGGGCACGAACCCAACCTAACGGGGCGGACCGAGGTCGTCCGGCATCAGCTGGAGGAGCGGAGCCGTTTCGGGAGTCCGACGAGGGTAGTCCCGGAGGTACCCTCCGTAGTAGGGAATCCGGGCGGCGACCACCGACCGGAACGCCTGCTCGAGCGCGTCATCGGTGAGCCCCCGGGTCGGGATCAGGTCGTCGTTGCGGTTGAGGCATCCTTTGAGCTCCCCCCGGTGGGTCACCCGGATCCGGTGGCAGTGCATGCAAAAGTCCGGATTCGCGACCGGGTCCACCACTTCGACCTCGGTGCCGTGGAACAGGTAGATCTTCCGGTGGTGCATCTCGCGTACCAGGACACGGTCGGCCCGGCTCTCGAGCCATCGTTTCACGCTGTCGATGTCGACCGACCAATCCTTCGGTCCCACGAGCTCCGGCATGAATTGGATGAGCTGGACCCGCAGGCCCTCGGTCCGGCTCGCGAATCGGATCATCTCGGGAATGTGCGGCAGCGTCGCTCGGAACACGACCATGTTGAGCTTCACGGGTTTGAGCCCGACGCGCAACGCGGCCTCGATTCCGCGCAGCACCGGGGCCAACGCGCCCTTGCGGATCTCCTGGAACGCGCTCGGGTCGAGGGAGTCGATGGAGACGTTGATGCGCTTCAGCCCGGCATTGCGTAGGGCCTCGGCCCGTCCTTCCAGCATCGAACCGTTCGTGGTGAGGGAGACATCGTCGATGTGCCGCACGGTCCGTGCGATGATCTCCTCGAGGTCCGCTCGGACGAGGGGCTCCCCCCCCGTGAACTTCACCGAATCGATATCGAATCCACGGGCGACGCGAACGAGGCGATCGACCTCAGTCGGCGTCATCTCCTCCCCGTGAGGGGTGCGGGGTTTCGCGACTGGCCCCAACCCCTCATCGTGGCAATAGACGCATCCGAAGTTGCAGCGTTTGGTCACGCTGATGCGGATGTCGGTGACGCCGCGACCCACGGAGTCGACCAACATCGAGACCCGTGAGCCGGCGCGGCAGTATTACTCTTGGCGCGGTCCCACCGGGCGCGGGTCGCGCTCGAGCGATAGGCAAAGTTCATCGGTCGGTGCTGGATGGACGTTGGGCCGGTACCACCGGGCGCCCGCGATGACCGATACGGAGACCTGGAAGGGGCCGCCGCAGGTTCAAGAGCTCCTCGCCGCCCAGTCGTACATCGCCGACGCCTCGCTCGCGACCGCGATCTTCCTCAGCGCCCGTCTCGGGAAACCCCTGCTGGTCGAAGGGGAGCCGGGGTGCGGCAAGACCGAGATCGCGAAGGTCCTCTCGGCGGCGACCGGAGGGGAGCTCATCCGGCTCCAGTGTTTCGAGGGGCTCGACTCGCGTTCAGCCCTCTACGACTGGGACTACCCCCGACAGCTCCTCATGATCCGGATGCACGAGCGGGAGACCGCGACCGAACTGCTCGAAAAGCAGGTGTTCAGCGAACGCTTCCTGCAACGCGGGCCTCTCTTGCGGGCCCTGGGAGGAGATGCGACCCATCGCCCCGTCCTCCTCATTGACGAGGTCGACCGCGCGGACGAGGAGTTCGAGGGATTGCTGCTCGAGGTCCTCTCGGACTTTCAGATCACCGTTCCGGAGATCGGGACCCTTCGGGCCACGCGACCCCCGCTCGTCGTGATCACCTCGAACCGCACCCGGACCCTCAGTGACGCACTCAAGCGCCGATGCCTCTACGCGTATGTGGACTACCCCGACGCCGAGAAGGAGCTCACGATTCTCCGCCGTCGGGTGCCCTTGCTCGACGCGGCCTTCGCCCGTCAGATCGTCGCGTTCGTGCAACGGTTGCGCGCGGAGCCGGACCTTGCGAAGCGTCCGGGGGTCGCGGAAACGCTGGACTGGGCCGCAGCCCTCCTGACCCTGCGTATCGAAGCTCTCGACCCGGCCGCGGTCGCGACCACTCTCGGATTCTTGATCAAAGACGCGGACGACCTCGAGCTCTTGCGGGCGCGGCACGCCGCACTGCTCGAGAGCCCGGAGTGATCGTGTCGGAGGGGCTCGACCCCTCGGGGGCGATCACCCGACGACTCGCCGAGTTCTGCCGGTTCGTGCGTTCGTGCGGTCTCTCGGTCGGGGTCGGCGCCGAGCTCGACCTCGGGCTGGCCGTAGCGCTGGTCGATCCGATGGATCGTTCGACGTTCCGGTCCGCCTGCCGTGCGACGCTCGCGAAATCCCCCGAAGAGGTCGAACTTCATGACCGGGCCTTCGACGCGTTCTGGTCGGGAGGTCCCTCGAAGATCCCATGGACCGGGACCGGAACTGCGACGACCCGACCGTCCCCCGTGCGCCCGGGGACCCGGCCCAAGGAGGCTGACCGTCCCGCTCGACCGGAACCACCGACCGTCTCCATCCCGTTGGGGACGTGGAGCGCGAGCGCACCGAACGTGGGCCACTCCCTCCTCGCCCAACCGGAGAAGGAGTTGCACGACCTCCGGGACGGGGCCCGCCGCCTCCGTCGTCGGGTCGCGACCTTGCCCGGTCGCCGTAGGGCCCGGTCCCACCGAGGGGGAGTGGACGTCCGCGATACGTTGCGGAGGAGCCTGCGCTACGGGGGCGAGTTCGTCGAGCTCCGCCGACAGCACCCGAGCCTGCGCCGGGGGGAGTTCGTCGTGGCGTGGGACGTCAGCGGGTCCATGCGGGAGCACGAGAGTCGGTTCTTCGCGCTCGTCTACGCGCTCGCGTCGGTCTCCCGACGGGCCCGTATCTTTGCCTTCAGCACCGAACTCACGGAGATCACGCCCGAGGTTCGCCGCCACCGCTACCGGCGCGCGACCGTCCTTACCGGAGCCCGGATCGCGCTCGCGGACGGAGGGACCCGGATCGGCGGTTCGCTCTCGGAGCTGTTCGACCGCGCGTCGACGCTCCTCCGCGACCGGACGACCCTCATCCTGCTGAGCGACGGGTGGGACCTCGGTGACCCCGAGCGGGTGGGTCGGGAACTCGAACGTCTCGCCCGCCGGTGCCACGCGATCGTTTGGGTGACGCCCTACACCCACGCACCGGGGTTCGAGCCCCGGGTGGCCGCCCTGCAGAGCGCCCTGCCTCACCTCGACCTCCTCTGGGGTCCGGAGGACTTCGGCCCTTCCTCGGGGCGCGTACGACCGGGGGTCGTCGCTCCGGACCCTGCATCGGTGTCGGGGTCGACCGGTCGGCCCCGGCAGGACCCGACGAAGGCCCGGACCGCCGGCAAAACTTAAGCCGCCGACCCCTCCTCCTTCCCTTCGGGTTCCAAACGCCCGTGGTGGCGGAGGCCGAGCAGCACCGGCTCGGGGGGACTCTATTTCTCGAGGACGGCCTTCGATTCGACGGGGTCGGTTTCGGCGCAGCGACCCGCCGCGTCGGCGAGGTCGTCTTCACGACCGGGATGGTCGGCTACCCCGAATCGCTGACGGATCCCTCGTTCCGGGGGCAGATCCTGACGTTCACCTACCCCTTGATCGGAAACTACGGCGTCCCCCCGGTCCACGCGAAGGACCGTCACGGATTACCCCAGCTTGAGAGCGGAGGAATCCAGGTGCGCGGGCTCGTCGTGCGCGGCACGACGAAGCCCCACCACTGGGGGAGCGAACGGTCCCTCGACACGTGGCTCGAGAACGAAGGGGTTCCCGGGATCCTCGGAGTCGACACCCGACGTCTCACCGAGCATCTCCGATCGGAAGGGGTGGTGCGCGGGGTCCTCGACGTCGGACCACGGGACGACCGCCCGACGGACGAGGCCCTGCGCGCGGCGATCCGGCAGGCGCCCGCCTACGCGGAGGAACGGTACATGGACCAGGTCGCCCCGAAACAGGCCACCCTGCTCGGAGCCTCCAAGGGTCCGCTCGTTGCGGTCCTGGATTGTGGGATCAAGACGAGCATCCTCCGGGCCCTGCTCGAGCGCGATGTGTCGGTCCTCCGCCTTCCCTACGACCACGAGGTGCCGACCCGGTGGGAAGGTCGTCGCGTCCAGGGACTCCTGGTCGGGAACGGTCCGGGGGACCCGAGCGAACTGACGGCGACCATCGAAGAGCTCGGACGCCCGGCCAACCGCGGACTACCGACCCTGGGCATCTGCCTCGGGCAGCAGCTCCTCGCGTTGGCGCACGGGGGGACGACGTTCAAGCTCAAGTACGGTCATCGGGGGCAGAACAAGACGATCCAATTCACCGACGGGAGGGCGCTGATCGTCAGCGAGAACCACGGGTACGCGGTCGATCCGAAGTCGCTCGAGGGCTCGATCCTCGCACCCTGGGCGACCAATCCGGACGACGGGACGTTGGAGGGATTGAGAGACCGAACCGGCCGGGTCCTCGCCCTGCAGGGGCACCCCGAGGGCCACCCCGGCCCCCAGGAGGCGAGGTTCGTCTTCGACCGATTCGTCGCGAAGGTGGCCCGCCGACCATGACGCGCACCCTTCCCCGCAAGGTGGTGTTGTTGGGCAGCGGCGCGCTCAAGATCGGGGAAGCGGGCGAGTTCGACTACTCCGGCAGCCAGTGCCTGAAAGCCCTGGAAGAGGAGGGGGTCTACACCATCGTCGTCAACCCGAACATCGCGACCCTCCAGACCGACCCGCCCCGGCTCGGCCGGGTGTACTTTCAACCTCTCGTTCCCGAGTTCGTCGCCCCGATCCTCTCCGAGGAGCGGCCCGACGGGATCCTCGTCTCGTTTGGGGGACAGACCGCGCTCAACCTGGGGGTCCAGCTCGCGGAGAAGGGAGCCCTGCGCGCGTCGGGGACGCGCGTCCTCGGCACGCCGCTGTGGGCCATCAAGGCGACCGAGGATCGTCAGAAGTTCGTGCGCATGATGGTCAAGGCCAAGGTCCCGACGTTGCCCAGCCGGGCGGTCTACTCCCTGGAGGCCGCACGCGAGGCGGCGCAGGAGCTCGGGTTCCCGGTGATGGTGCGCGTCGCCTACACCCTCGGCGGCAAGGGCGGAGGTGTCGCGCGCAGTCCCGAGGAGCTCGGCGAGGTCGTCTCCCGGGGGCTGCGCGCGAGTCCGGTCGGGCAGGTCCTGCTCGAGCGGTACGTGGGCTCGTGGAAGCAGCTCGAGTACGAGGTCGTTCGCGATGCGCGCGGCAACGCCCTCACCGTGTGCAACATGGAGAACGTCCTCAGTATGCGGGTCCACACGGGCGACAACATCGTCATCGCCCCCAGCCAGACCCTGACGGACGCCGAGTACCAGATGCTGCGCCAGGCGGCGCTGCGGGCCGTCGAAGTGTGCGGCATCATCGGCGAGTGCAACATCCAGTTCTGTCTCAACCCCGAGACGGAGGAGTACTACGCGATCGAGATCAACGCACGCCTCTCCCGCTCCAGCGCGCTCGCCAGCAAGGCGACCGGCTACCCCCTCGCCTACGTCGCGGCGAAGCTCGCGCTCGGCTACACGCTCCCCGAACTGAAGAACCGGATCACCGGCGTTACGACGGCGTGCTTCGAGCCCGCGATGGACTACGTCGTCGTGAAGCTGCCCCGCTGGGACTTGGACAAGTTCGAGCGGGCGGACCGACGGCTCGGTCCGGCGATGAAGTCGGTCGGTGAGGTGATGGGGATCGGCGCCTCGTTCCCCGAGGCGCTGTCGAAAGCGGTCCGCATGAGCGACCCCCGGGCGGACCTCGTCCCTCCCGCGGAGATCCGGGCCCGAGCCCCGATCCTTTCCGACCTCTCGAGCCCGACTCCCGACATCCTGTACCGGATCCTCGAAGGGCTGCGGGCGGGCATCCCCGCGGACGAGATCGCCCGGATCGCGTGGGTCGACCGCTGGTTCGTCGACTGCCTGGCCG
>Ga0074044_10003615_pt1 | contig 13082 bp, 11 predicted proteins | sample BogForMeECP23OM1_FD_94443 | JGI IMG/M metagenome (GOLD analysis project Ga0074044, IMG submission 94443) | Bog forest soil microbial communities from Calvert Island, British Columbia, Canada - Bog Forest MetaG ECP23OM1 | ecosystem: Environmental > Terrestrial > Soil > Wetlands ...
AGCCTATCAGGACCGCCAGCCACGCCGATACGCGGAACACCGCGAGCAGTATCAGCAACAGAGCGACGGGAACCAAGGCAACCAGGCAGGTGATGACGATATTGCCGAGTGGATCGATCTGTTGAGTAAACATGGTTCTCCTCCAGCATTCTTAAAATATAACGCGGCGACGTTAGATGCGGCCTGCGTTTCGAACGATACCGTGAACGAACTTCATTATGCAATAAGCGTCCGCTATTGAAACGTCGTGGCTCCGCTCAGGCCCGATCTCTGGGGCGCGAGGGTTGCGGACCGGTCGGAAGGTAACGTCGTATGTACTCGCGGCGTCAATCTTGCAGATACCTCGCAAGGAATCCCGGCACGCGTTGCAACGCGTCGTCGCGAGCAGCCGCTCCCGTTCCCGCGATCGGTATAACGCCTGCGCGCGTGCGATACGCCGGCAGCGCGTGCACAGGGTCGTTGGGCCAGTCAAAATCGTGATAGGCGTCAGGGTATATTTGCATCTCGATCTTTGAGCCACGTTCGACAGCCCCGTCGACGAAGGCTTTACAGGGCGCAGCGGGAGTCCAGTTGTCATGATCGCCAACCAGGACGAGCAACGGGATGGAGCTCGTCCAGGGCAGCCGGTGGGCCCGGTCTGTGCACGACGCCGGGTAGAACGCGACCGCTGCGCGGAAGTCGCCCGCCGGCAATTCTGAAGGGCGGCCCAAGCTGTGCAAGCGAATGCTCAGCAGTACTGCGCCGCCGCCCTGCGACCAACCGACCAGCCCAACCCGATCAGGCCGGACAAACGGCAGCGTCTGCAGGTAGCGCAGCGCGCCATATGCGTCCTTCGGCCGGGCCACATAGACAGTTCTGTCGAAACCGCGTTGCGAGCACATCTCGCCATGCCGGCGCGGCGAGAAGCTGTCGACCAGTAGCACCACGTAGCCGAGGCGCGTAAAACTGGCCGCCCACTCTGCCTCCCGCGACTCAATTTGCCCGTGGGAGTTCCTCAGGCCGCCGCAGCCATGCAGGAACACCAACGCCGGATGCGTTTCTCCGTCTTCGGGCCTGAACAGGTAGCCATCGAGCATGGTCGCTTCGCGGCCAGCCTGCGCGTCAAGCGACGGGAAATGCACTTCTTCGAGCGGGTTGCCGACCGACGCGCATGCCGCCGCGAAGACGACGACAAGGCACGCGACGATGCAAAGAAGCGAAAGGCTGCGACGTCCGGGATGGCTGCTTCGGTTATCGCGCGAACAGCGTGGCTCCATCGCGAAGCACCGGTTGATTCTCGTCGGCAAGTACATCCGGTTCGTAAATTTCCAGATAATTGATGCGCTGCCGGCAGCGTTCGGCCGCATCCCTCAACGGACTTACTCAATGCGAGCCGCGGATCCCCCTCGGCGCCCATGTTGCCGCTATTGCGTACCCAAGAGGTGCGCAGTTGGAAGGAGAGGTGCCCGGAGACGCCGGCGGCGGGGCGGGGGTCGCCATTGTCGCGGCCGGCAGGAAGAACCCGCCGAGCAAACCGACGGCAATCCAGGTGGCGAGCCCGCAGGCTCGTGGATGTGGGCGGATCAAGGCCGAGACGCCCTCAACGGAAAGCCAATTGTACTGCGGGGTTGAACCCCCGGCGCGGGCCTGATCGGGCTGGAACCGTCCTCGGATCCTGCCCGTGTCGGACGGCGCTCGGCTCGATCGCGCTCGCCTCGGCTGGGCCCGCTCGCGCGCCTTGCCCCGCGGCAAGGTCGGGATGCGTGGACAAGGTGCCGCGGCCGCCGACATAATCACGGCCAACCCGCGCAGGATCCCCCATGCGAACCCTCCTGATGGTGGCAACCGGTGTTGTGCTCGCGCTCGCCTTCGACGTCGTCGCGGTCGCCTTGGACCGCCGCGGCATGGGCCGCGGCGACGACGCCGGTGCGCTATTCATCTGCATCTGGCTCGCCGTCGCCGCCGTCGATTTCTGGATCGGTGTCGACGCCGGCAACGCCGTGGGCCTCGAGCTGGGCGTGCATCTGCTCATCTTCGCCCTGCCGGCCGCGCTCGCCTGGCATCTGTCGCGCCGGCGCCAGGGCCGGCGCACCATGGCGCGATGAGGCGGCTTCTCGTCGGCCTTACTGCATGCGCTCACTCTACAACCGCATCGCGGGCCAGAACCTCGACCGGCTGACGGCGCTAAGCGACGGCGTGTTCTCGGTGGCGATGACGCTGCTGGTACTCGATCTGCGTACGCCGGCGGCCGATGCGATCCATTCCGAGCACGATCTGCTCAATGCCCTGCTGTCGCTCGCGCCGCGGCTGGTCACGTACCTGATGAGCTTCATCACGCTGGGCATCTTCTGGCTCGGCCAGCAGACACAGCTCGACCGCCTGGCGCGCAGCGGGCGCGACCTGACGTGGATTCACGTCGGCTTCCTGTGCGCGGTGACCCTGGTGCCATTCTCGACCGCGCTGCTCGCCGAGCAAATCGGCTATCGTCTCGCGCTGCTCGTGTACTGGAGCAACATCCTGCTGCTCGGTTTGTTGTTGCTGTGGACGTGGCGGGAAGCCGTGCGGGCGAAGCTGGTGCGCGAGGACACGCCACCCGACGTGGTCGCCGCGATCTGCCGCCGCATCGTCTACGCGCAAACGCTCTACGCCTTCGGCGCCGCGCTGTGCCTGATCAATACTTACTGGAGCATCGCCTTCATCGTCCTGGTGCAGATCAACTATGTCGTGGCGCCGCCGTGGCCTTCGCGCCGCTGAGGCTATAATCCACCGTCATCACCGGTCTCGAACGCCCGCATGTCCGCCCCAGCTATTCCATCGAGCGTCGATAGCGTCATCGCGCTGCTCGAGCAGCACGACTACTTTGCCGACCGCCGCCTGGCGACCAGCGTATTCCTGGCGCTGCGGATGCGGCGGCCGCTGTTTCTCGAAGGCGAGGCTGGCGTGGGCAAGACCGAGATCGCCAAGGTCCTTGCCACCGCGCTGGGCCGCGAGCTGGTGCGCCTGCAATGCTACGAAGGCCTCGACACGGCTTCGGCAGTCTACGAGTGGAACTATCCCCGGCAGATGATCGAAATCCGGCTCGCCGAGGCCCAGGGCGCGGTCGACCGCGCGGCTCTGGCGACCGATATCTTCACCGAGCGTTTCCTCATCCGCCGGCCGATCCTGCAAGCGCTGGTGGAGCATGACGGCGTCGCCCCGGTTCTGCTCATCGACGAGCTCGACCGCACCGACGAGCCGTTCGAAGCCTATCTGCTCGAGGTGCTCGCCGAGTACCAGGTGACCATTCCCGAGCTCGGTCCGATCGTGGCGTCATCGCCGCCGATCGTCGTTATCACCTCCAACCGGACCCGTGAGATCCACGACGCGATCAAGCGGCGCTGTCTGTATCACTGGGTCGACTATCCGACCGCGGCGCGCGAGCTGTCGATCGTCCGGCGCAAGGTGCCGGGGGCCGATGCGAGGCTTTCGCGCGAGGTGGTGGCGTTCACGCAGCGGCTGCGGGCGATGGATCTGTTCAAGGCGCCCGGCATTGCCGAGACCCTGGACTGGGCCGAGGCGCTGGTGGCGCTGGATCGCATCGCGCTCGATCCGGAGACGGTCGCCAACACCCTGGGGGCGCTGCTCAAGTACCAGGACGATATCGGCGCCGTGACACCCGAGATCGCCGCCGAGCTCATCGGCGCGGGCCGCCTCGAAGCCGCCGAACTCGGTCCGTCATGACCTCTGCCCGGGCCCCGCGGGAGCGGCTGGCCGAGAACATCCTGCACTTCGCGCGCGTCCTGCGCGCCGCGGGACTGCCGGTCGGCCCGGCCAAGGTGATCGCGGCGCTGGAGGCGGTGCAGGCGGTCGGCATCGAGCAGCGCGAGGATTTTCGGACCGCGCTGGAAGCCGTGTTCATCGAGCGCCACGAGCAGCAGGCGCTGTTCGATCAGGCCTTCGAGCTGTACTGGCGCAACCCGCGCCTGCTCGAGCGCATGATGCAGCTGCTGTTGCCCAAGGTCCATGGGCGCATGTCGCCCTCGCAGGCCGAGGCGCCGCTGCCGGCGAGGCTCGCCGAGGCGCTCGCGCCGCCGCGCGATACCGGGCGCGAGCCGAAAGAGCAGGAATTGACCGTCGACGCGGCGTTTACTTTCTCGCCGCGGGAAGTGCTGCAGGGCAAGGATTTCGAGACCATGACCTCGGCCGAGCTCTCCGAGGTGAAGGCGATGATCGCCCGGCTGCGCCTGCCGCTGCCCGAGCTGCCGATCCGGCGAACCGTTCCGGCCAGGCACGGGTCCGCAGTCGACCTGCGCGCGAGCTTGCGCGCCATGACCTCGGGCGGGGGATCGGTGATGCCGCTCGCCTGGCGGCGGCGGCGGCGCAGGCCGCCACCGCTGGTGGTGCTGTGCGACATATCCGGATCGATGGACCGCTACTCGCGCATGCTGCTCTTTTTCCTGCACGCGATCACCAATGACAACGACCGTGTGCACACCATGCTCTTCGGCACCCGGCTCACCAATGTCACGCGCCATCTGAAACGCCGCGACGTCGATGTGGCGATCGCGCGGGTAAGCACCGCGGTGTCCGATTGGGCCGGCGGCACGCGCATCGGTGCCTGCCTGGCCGAATTCAACCGCCGCTGGTCGCGGCGCCTCCTTGCGCAGGGGGCGATCGTGCTGCTCATCAGCGACGGCCTGGACAGCGATGTCGGCCAGGGGCTGGCGCTGGAAATGGAGCGCCTGGCCAAGTCCTGCCGGCGGCTCATATGGCTCAACCCGCTGCTGCGCTACGACCAGTTCGAGGCGCGCCCGGCGGGGATCCGGGCGATGCTGCCCTATGTCGACGAGTTTCTGCCGGTGCATAATCTGGAGAGCCTGAAGCAGCTCGCGGCGGCGTTCGCGCGCCGGCAGGTGCGTTCTGAGCGCGCGCGGCAGTTTGCCCCGGAGACGACGCGTCGGGTTGCCTGAAGCGATGGAGCGACGGCCATGGAACTGACCAGCTCGCGTACCGTGCCGGCGTCGGTCGAGGCGACCTGGGCGGCGCTCAACGACCCGGAAACGCTCAAGGCCTGCATTCCTGGCTGCGAAGCGATCGAGCGCGTATCGGACACCGAGTTCCGGGCTACGGTGACCGCGCGGGTGGGCCCGGTGGCGGCGAAGTTCAGCGGTCGCATCCTGCTCTCCGACATCGTCGCCCCGACCTCGTACCGAATGAGCTTCGAAGGCCAGGGCGGGGCCGCCGGCTTCGCCCGCGGCGAAGCGCGCATCGCGCTCTCGCCCGACGGCGCGAGCACGCGCCTGGAGTACAGCGCGTCGGCGCAGGTCGGCGGCAAGCTGGCGCAGATCGGCTCGCGTCTGGTCGACGGGGCTGCGGCCAAGGTGGCCGACGATTTTTTCACGCGCTTTGCCGAGCGCCTCGGCGGCGGCCGGCGCGTCGAAGGCGAGGCCGCGGCGGCGCCGGCAAGACCCGCCGCCTCGCAGCGGACGATGTGGCTGCGTCTCGCGCTGGCAGCCCTGATCATCATCGTCATCGCCATCTACTGGCTTACCCGCCCGGGGTAGAATGACGCGGAACGAATCTCATCCGGCGGCGGTCGGACCGGCAAGCAACTTGAGCATCACCACAGCCCATGGATAGTGTCGACCTGGAAGTGCTGCGCAAGAGCGCGGAGTGGCTCTCCGCCGGAAGGCGGGTGCTGCTGGTCACGGTGGTCAAGACCTGGGGCAGTTCGCCTCGCCCGCCGGGCGCGTTGCTCGCGGTGCGCGAGGACGGGCGGGTGGTCGGATCGGTCTCCGGCGGCTGCATCGAGGACGACATCGTCGAACGCTCGCGGCGCGAGGGCCCCTACGTCACCCGGCCGCAGGCAGTCACCTATGGCGTGTCGGCCGACGATGCGCGCAAGTACGGCCTGCCCTGCGGGGGCACGATCCAGCTGGTGCTCGAGCCGCTGACGGCGCAAAGCCGCATCGGCGAGCTGCTGGGACTAATCCAGGACGGAAGGCTCGTCGCGCGCACCCTCGATCTGCAAAGCGCGGCGGTGGACCTTGCCCCGGCGCGGGCGAGCGATGACCTTGCCTTCGACGGCCAGGCGCTGACCACGGTGCACGGGCCTCGCTATCGCATCCTGGTGATCGGTGCCGGACAGCTGTCCCGGTACCTGGCGCAGATCGCCGTCGGCCTCGACTTCCAGGTGACCGTGTGCGATCCACGCGAGGAGTACACCGAGACCTGGGACATTCCGGGCGTCGCCCTGGTCAAGACCATGCCCGACGACACGGTGATTGCGATGCGCCTGGACGAGCGTTGCGCGGTGGTGGCCCTGACGCACGATCCGAAGCTCGACGACCTGGCGCTGATGGAGGCGTTGAAATCGCCGGCGTTCTATGTCGGAGCCCTGGGCTCCCGCGCCAACAACACCAAGCGCCGCAAGCGCCTCGAGGAATTCGACCTCTCGCCGCAGCAGATCGAGCGCCTGCACGGGCCGATCGGCCTGTATATCGGCAGTCGCACCCCGCCGGAGATCGCGATCTCGATCCTCGCCGAGATCATCGCCGCCAAGAACGGCGTGGCCCTGCCCGACATCGTCCAGGTCGCCCGCGCCAAGGAGAAGCTGGGGCCGTCGGTTGCCTGCGCCACCAGCGACGCCTGACGGCTCGCCGCGGCGGCCAGACCGAGGCTTACTTGCGATCGATCTTCGGATCGAGCGCGTCGCGCAGGCCGTCGCCGAGCAGGTTGAAGGCGAGCACGGTCAGGAAGATCGCCAGGCTCGGAAAGAGCGCGACGTGGGGCGAGGTCATCATGTCGGCGCGGGCCTCGTTGAGCATGGCACCCCATTCCGGCGTCGGCGGCTGGGCGCCCATGCCGATGAAGGACAGGCTCGCGGCGGTGATGATCGACGTGCCGACGCGCAGCGAGCAGTAGACGACGACCGCGGCCATCGTGCCCGGGAAGATATGCCGCACCACGATGGTCCAGTCCGACGCGCCGATGCTGCGCGCCGCCTCGATGAAGGTCAGGTGCTTGAGGGCCAGCGTGTTGCCGCGCACCAGGCGAGCAAAGGTCGGAATGCTGAAGATTGCCACGGCGATGATCACGTTGACCATGCCGCCGCCGAGGATGGCGACGATGCCGATGGCGAGCAAGATGCCGGGGAACGCGAACAGGACGTCGCACAGGCGCATGATGATGCGATCCCACCAGCCTTCGTAGTAGCCGGCGACGAGGCCCATTGCGGTGCCCACGATCGCGCCAGCGGCCACCGAGACGAAGCCCGCCATGAGCGAGATGCGCGAGCCCATCAGCACGCGGCTTAGGATGTCGCGGCCGAGCGGGTCGACGCCGAACCAGTGCCGGGCCGAAGGCAGCGCGTTGAGACTGTCGTAGTCGAAATAGTTCTCGGCGTCGTAGGGAACGATCCACGGCGCGAACAGCGCCAGCGCGACCAGCAGGACCAGAAAGATCCCGGCGATGACGGCGACGCGCTGTTTGCGGAACTTGCGCCAGAACTCGGTCCACGGGGTGCGAACCCCGCTTGCGACCGGCGCCGCTGCGGCTGTGGTGGTCATCGGAAGCGGATGGTCGGGTTGATCACCGCGTAGAGCACGTCGACGATCAGGTTGATGAGCACGAACTCGAGCGAGAACAGCAGCACCAGGCCCTGGATGACCGGGTAGTCGCGCATGTCGACCGCGTCGACGAGCAGCCGCCCCATCCCGGGCCAGTTGAACACCACCTCGACCACGATCGAGCCGCCGAGCAGAAAGCCGAATTGCAGCCCCATCATGGTGACCACGGGGATGAGCGCGTTGCGCAGGCAGTGCTTGACGATCACCACGCTCTCGGCGAGCCCCTTCGCGCGCGCGGTGCGCACGTAGTCCTCCTGCAGGATGTCGACGAACGACGAGCGCGTGAAGCGCGCCATGATCGCCGCCACTGCGGCGCCGAGCGTGAGCGAGGGCAGGATGTAGTGGCGCCAGGTGTCCGCGCCCACCGAGGGCAGCCAGTTGAGCTGCACCGCGAAGATCTCCATGAGCGCCATGCCCAGCGCGAACGCCGGAAAGGAGATGCCGGAGACGGCCAGGGTCATGCCCAGGCGGTCCGGCCAGCGATTGCGCCACACCGCAGACACGATGCCGATGCCCATGCCGAAGACGACCGACCAGACCATGCTCGTCAGCGTCAGCCCGAAGGTGGGCCAGAAGCGCTCACCGATCTCGGTGGAGACCGGTCGCTTGGTCCGCAGCGAGCGGCCGAAGTCGCCGTGCAAAACACCGCCCGCGAAGCGCAGAAACTGTTCCGGCAACGGCCGGTCGAGGCCCAGGTCCTGGCGCACCAGCGCCACTGTTTCCGGTGTCGCCTCCGGACCCGCGGCGAGCCGGGCCGGGTCGCCGGGCAGCAGATGGACGAACAGGAATACCAGGATGCCAACGATAAGCAGCGTCGGGATCAGGCCGAACAGGCGGCGGATGAGGTACTGCAGCATGGTGCCGCGTGGCAGCCGGCCGGTCCGATGCGAGGGCTACGCCTGGCCGCGCGCGCCACAAGGCATGGCGCGCGGGCGGGCGGCGTGGCCGCTAATGCAGGTCGATCTCGGTAAAGTCGAACGACCCGTCGGGCATGGTGTAGACGCCGGTGAGCTTCTTGCTCTTCGCCGACAGCAGCTTTTCGACGACCAGCGGCACCCAGGGGGTGTCGCGGTAGACGGTCTCCTGGGCGTCCTTGTAGAGCCTCGCCTTCTCGGCCTGGTCGGTGGTGGCCAGCGCACCCTTGAGGTCGGCGTCGACCCGCTCGCTCTTGTAATAGGCGGTGTTGAACAGTCTCGGCGGCCACGACTCGGAGCCGAGCAGCGGCCGGATCGCCCAGTCCGCCTCGCCGGTCGACGACGACCAGCCGGTGTAGTAGATGCGCACCGGCGCGGTCGCCGGGTTCTGCCAGCTTTCCACCATCTCGACGCGCTGCCCGGCCTCGAACAGGGTGATCTTGGTTTTGATGCCGACCTGCAGCAGCTGCTGCTGCACCACCTGGGTGAGCTTCTGGGCGATGCTATGGTTGTACGCCGACCAGAGCTCGGTCTCGAAACCGTTCGGGTAGCCCGCTTCGGCCAGCAGCTGTTTCGCCTTGGCCAGGTCGTAGGGCCAGACTCCGAGCTTGGCCGCGAACTCGACGCCTTCGGGCACTATGCCATCGGCGGGGACGGCGTAGCCGCTGAAGGCGATCTTGGCCACGGCGTCCTTGTTGATCGCGTAGGCGATCGCCTGCCGCACTTTCGGGTTGTCGAAGGGCTTCTGCTGCGTGTTCATCGACAGGTAGCGCATGATGATCGACGGTGCGGCAACCACGTCCAGGTCCGCTTTTGCCTTGAGCACTTCGGCCTGCTCGTAGGGCAGGGGGTAGGTGAACTGCGCCTCGCCGGTCTGCATGACCGCGGCACGGGAGTTGCTGTCGATCACCGGCTTCCAGGTGATGCTGTCGACCTTGGGCAGGCCTTTTTGCCAGTAGTTTTCGTTCTTCACCACCTTCAGGTAGTCGGTCTGCTTCCATTCCAGGAACTTGAACGGTCCGGTCCCCACCGGGTGGAAGGCGATGTCCTTGTTGCCGTACTTGGCGAGCGCGGTCGGGCTGATCATCACGGTGGCCGGATGCGCGAGCTGGTTCAGGAAGGCCGAAAACGGCGTCTTGAGGGTGATCCGCGCGGTGTAATCGTCGACCACCTCGGTCTTGGCGATATTGTTGTTGTACAGGCCGTAACGCTTGAGCTTGTTGTCCGGATTGGTGACCCGATCGAGATTCACCTTCACCGCGTCGGCCTTGAAGTCGGTGCCATCGTGGAACTTGATGCCGTGCTTGAGCTTGATGGTGTACACCAGGCCGTCGCCGCTCACGGTGTAGCTCTCGGCGAGCACGGGAATCATCTTCATGTCCTTGTCGAAGCCGTACAGGCCTTCGTAGAAGGACTTGGCCATCGCCTGCGACAGCGTGTCGTTGGCATCGTAGGGATCGGTGGTGGTGAACTGCGAGGCGACCGCAAACACGACGTCCTTGGCGGCCTGCGCCGGGACGGCGGCAAGCGTGCAGGCAGCCAGTGCGGAGAGGGCGAGCGAGCGGAGCAGCGGTTTCATGCGGTTCCTCCAGAGAATGCTTGAAGCGGGACGTCCACCTGGCTGCGCGAGGGCTCAATACGCGCCGCCGATTCGATGCGTGGCCACGTAATGATCCGGCCCCACTTGCTCGAGCGGCATCACGAGCGGTTCGTCACCGACGGCGCGGATCGGACTGGGCACCTCGTCGGATGATAGCTCCGTTTTGCGGCGCCGTCGCGCCGGGTCGGCGATGGGCACCGCGGCCATGAGCTTGCGCGTGTAGGGGTGGCGGGGGTGTTCGAAGATGGCGCGCCGCGGCCCGATTTCCACGATCTGGCCCAGGTACATCACCGCCACCCGGTGGCTGATGCGCTCGACCACCGCCATGTCGTGCGAGATGAACAGGTAGGACAGCCCGAATTCGGCCTGCAGGTCGAGCAGCAGGTTGATGATCTGTGCCCGGATCGACACGTCGAGCGCCGACACCGCCTCGTCGGCGATGATGATCTTCGGTTGCAGCGCGAGCGCGCGGGCGATGGCGATGCGCTGGCGCTGGCCGCCGGAGAATTCGTGCGGATAGCGCTGGGCGAAGTCGGGAGACAGCCCGACGTGGCGCAGCAGCCAGGCGACGCGATCCTCGGCTTCGGCGCCCTGGGCGGCGCCGTGCACGTACAGCGGCTCGGCAACCGAAAAGCCGACCGTCAGCCGCGGATCGAGCGAGGCGTACGGATCCTGGAACACCATCTGTATTTCGCGCCGCAGCGGGCGCACCTGGTCGGAGGGCAACTGCGCGATGTCGCGGCCGGCGAACTCGATGTTTCCGCCGGCGATGTCGACCAGCCGCAAGAGCGACCGGCCGGTAGTCGACTTGCCGCAACCGGACTCGCCCACCAGGGCGAGCGTTTCGCTGGCATGCAGGTCGAAGCTCACCTGTTCGACCGCGTAGACGCGGCGCTTGACGCGGCCGAAGAACCCGCCCGGGAGGTCGAAGCGGGTCTTGAGCCCGCGCACCCTGAGCAGCGGGGCTCCGGTGTCCGGCGGCCGCGGCGTGGCCGCCGCAGCGCTCGCCGCGTCGGCGCCGGCCTGCGGCAGCGGAAAGCGCGCCGGAAGATCGGAGCCCTGCATCGATCCCAAGCGCGGCACCGCGGCGAGCAGGGCGCGGGTGTAGGGCTGCCGCGGCGCATGAAAGACCGCGTCGGCCGAACCTTCCTCGATGAGCTCGCCGCGCAGCATCACCAGCACCCGCTCGGCCACCTCGGCGACCACGCCCATGTCGTGGGTGATGAAGATGACCGCCATGTGCATCTCGGCCTGCAGGCGGCGGATGAGTTCGAGGATCTGCGCCTGGATGGTCACGTCGAGCGCGGTCGTGGGCTCGTCGGCGATGAGCAGCGAGGGCTTGCACGACAGCGCCATGGCGATCATCACCCGCTGGCGCATGCCTCCGGACAGCTGGTGCGGATAGCGCGAGAGCACCTGGCCGGCCTCCGGAATGCGCACCTGCTCGAGCATGCGCAGTGCTTCGGCCCGCGCCGCGGCGCGGTCCTTGCCCTGGTGCAGACGGATCGATTCGGCGATCTGCTCGCCCACCGAGTACACCGGGTTGAGCGAGGTCATCGGCTCCTGGAAGATCATCGCGATCTCGGCGCCGCGAATGGCCCGCAGCGACGCCGGGTCGGCCCGGGCCAGGTCGATGCGCGACCCGTTCGGACGCCGAAAGTCGATGCTTCCGGAAAGGATGCGGCCGCCTCCGTGCTCGACTAAGCGCAGCACCGAGAGCGCGGTCACCGACTTGCCGGAGCCCGATTCGCCGACCAGGGCCACGGTCTCGGCGCGGCCGACGCCGAAGGAGACCTCGCGCACCGCGGCCACCACCCGCTCGGAGGTGCGAAACTCGACCGAAAGGCCGGAGACGGCAAGCACCGGATCGGGCGGGGAGAAAGCCATCGCGCTAAGGCGCCGCTAGCGCGAAGCCGCGGCGCCGGCACGCAACGCGGCTATGGTGGCGTTCATGGTGATCGCCTGCGGGTCGATGCGGACGTGCAGCAGCGCCGGCCTGCCCGCGCCGAGGGCGCGCTCCAGCGCCGGGCCGAACTCCTCGGTGCGGTTGACCGTCTCGCCGTGCGCACCGTAGGCGCGCGCGAGCGCGGCGAAGTCGGGATTTTGCAGATCGGAACCGTACACGCGCCCGGGGTAGGCGCGCTCCTGGTGCATGCGTATGGTGCCGTACATGCCGTTGTCGATCACCACGAAGACCACGGCGAGGCCGTATTGCACGGCGGTGGCGAGCTCCTGGCCGTTCATGAGGAAGCAGCCGTCGCCGTTCCAGGACACGACCACGCGCTCCGGATGCACGGCCTTGGCGGCGATGGCGGCCGGCACGCCGTAGCCCATGGCGCCGCTGTAGGGTGCGAGCTGGGTGCGGTAGCGCGGGTAGCGATACAGCCGGCTCAGCCAGGCGGTGTAGTTGCCCGCGCCGTTGGCGAGTATTGCGTCCTCCGGCAGCCGGGTGCGCAACAGGGCCACCACCGCCCACAGGTCGACCGCGCCGGGCATCGGCCGCGGCTCCTGCCAGGCTAGGTATTCGGCATGTGCGGCCGGGGCGCTCGCCTTCCACACCGGGGCGGCGAGCGGCGGCATGGCGGCGAGCGCCGCGCACGCCGGCCCCATCGCCGCCTCGATGGCCAGCGCCGGCTGGTAGACCCGCCCCAGCTCGTCGCTTCCCGGGTGGACGTGAATGAGCGTGGTCTTCGGCTGCGGCGCCTCGAGCAGGGTGTAGCCACCGGTCACCATCTCGCCCAGCCGCTCGCCCAGCACCAACAGCACCTCCGCGCCGCGCAGGCGTGCGGCGAGCTGCGGATTGATGCCGATGCCGACGTCGCCGGCGTAGTTCGGGTGCCGGTTGTCGAACAGGTCCTGGTTGCGAAAGGCGCAGGCGACCGGCAGCGCATTGGCCTCGGCAAAGGTGGCGAGATCGCGGCAGGCGGCAGCGCTCCACCCGCTGCCGCCGACGAGCACCAGCGGGCGCTGCGCCGCGGCGAG
>Ga0074044_10003618_pt1 | contig 13076 bp, 11 predicted proteins | sample BogForMeECP23OM1_FD_94443 | JGI IMG/M metagenome (GOLD analysis project Ga0074044, IMG submission 94443) | Bog forest soil microbial communities from Calvert Island, British Columbia, Canada - Bog Forest MetaG ECP23OM1 | ecosystem: Environmental > Terrestrial > Soil > Wetlands ...
CTGTGCTCTTCTCCAACCGTAGGCGGGGCTTGCCGGGTGCACAAGCCTCATAGCTATCTGCCATACCGCCGGGTGCGGGTGGCGGGTGCCTGTGATCTTTCAAGAGGTTGTCCATTCGATTTGACTCGGAGAAGCTGGTTGTGACGAGCAACTAGGTTTCTTTGGAGGAAATCGAATGGACATTCATAAGAATGCCCGACTCAGCTTTCGCAGTCGAGAAGCTTTAGTGTTACTGGTAATCCGGGAAGGGGCTACGCGGAAGGCGGCCGCGGCCGCCTTCCGCGTAAGTGCTAAGACCGCAATCAAGTGGGTGACCCGATTCCGCGATGCTGGTATCGAAGGCCTGCAAGATCACAGCTCTCGGCCTATTCGTAGTCCGCGCCGCGTGCCGGACAACCTCGCTGGCCACGTCCTTGAGCTGCGCCGCCAACGTCTGCCTGGCTATCTGATCGCGAAACGCACTGCGCTCAGCCCGGCCTCCGTCAGCCGCATTCTGCGTCGCGCACGGCTCAGCCGTTGGCGCGACCTGAACCCACCGCCACCCGTGCAGCGCTACGAGCATCCCACGCCTGGCGATCTGCTGCATCTCGATATCAAAGGAATGACGCGCTTTTCGGAGGTCAGCCGCCGTGGCGATGGTCGTCTGCGCGGCAAGCACAAGCATCCCGGCTTTCTCGCGCTCCACGTGGCCGTCGACGATCATTCCCGCTTGGCATTCACTCAGATGTTGCCGGATCAAAAGGCCGAAACCACCGTCGGCTTTCTGCGCTCAGCGCTGGAGTTCTTTGCTTCGCACGGCATCGGCATTCGCGCACTGCTCACCGACAACGGCTCCTGCTACCGGTCTGCGCAGTTCCGCGAGGCTTGTTCCCGCAAACAGATCAAACACCACCGCACCAGGCCCTACACTCCCAGGACAAACGGAAAAGCAGAACGCTTTATCCAGACCGCTTTAAGAGAATGGGCCTACGCAGAACATTGGCCCAACTCCGATCAACGAGATCTAAAGCTTCAGCCTTGGACCGACTACTACAACCATCAAAGACCTCATGGTAGCCTCAGCTACATGCCGCCCATCAGCCGCTCCGGCGATGGAACAACGTCTTGACCATCTACAAGCGCCCCCTCAAGCGCGAATGAGGTAACCCCAACTAAATAAGGGTCTTTTCAAACCCACTCGCGGGCACACAGCGACCCTAGTCTACCAATGGCCACTAGTACCAAGGTTCCAGTTGCAGATGCGCGACGCAGCGGCATTCGTGGCCCCTTCTACTCCTCCTCTTCCCCTAAAATTGATAGTTGAGATGCCAGAGCCCGGCTCATCGACATTGCAACGCCTGCGCAAAGGACGCGTGCGCATTTTGTGGCTCGTGCTGGGCGCGCTGCTGGTCGTCAGCGCGCTGCCCATAGCGCTTTATCATCGCCAGGTGCTGCAGCTTAGCCAGGACAAGCTGACGGACACCGAGAGCGTTCAACAGTCGGACTTGACGCGGTCGCTGGCCCAGGAAATTCAGCTTTTCGAGTTCAATCAGACACAACAACTCTATAGCGAGCGGCAAATTCTGACTCTGACGGGACTCATCGACAATGTCGAAGACCCGGCCGCCGAGCCCAAGGTTACTCGCCTTCTCGAGGATTTTGTCGACAGCAACCGCGATACGTTCCTCTACTTGACCGCCGTCGATAAGTCCGGCAAAGGCACCAAAGCCTCCCAGGGCAACTTCCAGGCAGATCAGGATCCGTTCGTGGCCAAAGCTCTGCTGCGCGCATTTCAGAACTGCATGCAGTCCGAAGAGTTGCACATCGTTAAGTTTCGCAGCGAGCCTCTTGCGCTCGCTCCCAACAACCAGCCGGCCTTTGTGCTCGCCGTGCCGCTCAAGGATTTAACCGGCAATTTTACGGGCATGCTCGCCGCGGTTGTCTCGCTCGAACCGATCTCGCACCGCTTGAGGGACGCCAGCGTGCGCGGCCGCACGGTATTCGTGGTGGACCATTCGGGACACATCGTCGCGCATCCCGACACGAAGAATTTCGTGCCTGGCGTGGAAGCCAGCGGACAGCTCGTCGATCAGATTCGCGCCTTGCCTCCGGAACTTCGCAATACGGCGACCATTCGTTTTACGGAAAAAGGCACCAAACGCTCCACGGAGATGATCGGGACTTATAGCACGCTCCCCGAGGTCACTTGGGCGGTTGTGGCCGAACGCAGCCTGGACCAGGCTCGTGCCGACGCGGGCGTGACGGAATTGAACCGCCAGGCTCTGGCCTTCGTCACGGTGGTGGTTCTCGTGGCCATCCTTTTCGGTTACTTCTTTGCTGTCGGGATCAGCGGGCCGATTCGCGGGCTGGCAGCTTCCACGCGCGCCATCAGCCGCGGCGAGTTTCATCAGCGCTCGCCCGTACGCGGCGCCTCAGAAATCAGCGAGTTGGCTGAAAACTTCAACAAAATGGCCAGCGACATCGAGGAGTACATCGAAAAGCTGAAGGAAGCCGCGGAGGAAAACCGCGAGCTCTTTATCGGCTCGATTCGCATGCTCGCCGCGGCCATCGACGAAAAGGATCCGTACACGCGCGGTCACTCCGGACGCGTGGCGAAATATTCGGGGCTGATCGGGCGCGAACTCGGGCTTTCCGCTGAAGAGCTGGACAAGCTGCGCGTCGCCGCGCTGCTGCACGACGTCGGCAAAATCGGCGTTGAAGACCGCGTCCTAAAAAAGCCAGGTGCGTTGACGCCGGAAGAATTCGACTTGATGAAGCAGCACACCGTCAAGGGCGCAAACATCATGCGTCCGGTTTCGCAATTGAAAGAGATGCTCCCCGGCATCGAGCTGCACCACGAACATATCGACGGCCGCGGTTATCCGTATGGCCTGCAGGGTCAGCAAATTCCTTTGATGGCGCGCATCATCGGCGTGGCGGACACCCTCGACGCCATGACCACCAATCGGCCGTACCAGTCGGCCATGGATATCGAGTTCGCGCTGAACCGCATCAAGTCTCTCACCGGCTCGAAGTTCGACGCCGTCGTCGTCAACGCCCTCGAATCCGCCATCAATTCCGGCAAGCTCCGCCTCAGCGCCGTCGAAGTCACGGTGTAACAAAAAGGGGGCTAAGTGAACATCGACAGGTTCGCATTTTCCCAAACTGGACGAGGTCGCTTCATGACAAGTCTAATGAGAGCGTTCTCCTATTTTGGCTTGATGGCATCGCTTTCAGTCCCTGCCATCGCGGAAGAGCTAGTAAATAGCTTTGAGGAAGCCGCTGCACGCGGGGAGGCGCTGGAAAAGGCGCCGGCTACTAAAGAATACTTCTCAAAGACGCTCATGCCGTATTTTGGCCAGAGATACTCGAAGGTGCTTCAATCCTGTTTTGCAACCGTTCCGAATCCTGACAACGGCTCGTTTTCATTCGTTGTGGCTATCGGGGCGGACGGCTGGAGCATGCGCGTCTATCGCGACCACGAGACAAATATCTTCCACTGCGTGAGCAATGCAGTCTCGAAGGAGGCTTTTCCAGCGCCGCCGGTTGCGCCCTACTATCTGCACATTGCCATGAAATTCACAGACGATGCGCCGCCGGTGCGCGTCGCCGCGGAAATCGCACCTCCGCTCGTCTTGGAGCCCAACAAATATTCGTACACGTTCGGGGTACCCGCGGGGTGGGAATACAGTTTTGAACAGGCTGAGGAAGCCGGCGTGCGTCTGCTCTTCTTCCCGGAAGGCGGAAGCTTTGCTACTTCCAATAGCATCGTCTACACCAATGAGGCCAACAACGATGTTTGCGGGGCGAATTGCACTGGCATGCTTGCTCGCGCCATTGAGAAAAACATCAAAGAGTCTCGGGACGACAGCCCCATGCTCCAGGTCGCGAACGCAAGCCCCATCGCGATCCAGGGAGGCGGTACAGCTACGGTCCGCATTCTTACTGGATGGAAAAGTCCTCTGCAAGCCAAGGAAGCCTTGGCATTCATCGAGCACGATGAGGCTATCGTTCTCGTTGTTCTAACGACCAAGAATGCGAAGACTTGGGAACAGGATTACGCCGCATTCCGAGAAATCGTGGCCGGCCACAAGTTTTTCAACTGTAACTCTCCAGACCTCGCCGCCGGCTGCCATCAATAGAAGCTGCAGCACACAACTCGCACCGGGCGCTTCTGCTACAATTTTAGGCTGCGCTGCCTGCCGAGCGCTCAACCGCATGATTTCGCTCTTTGGAAAACCGGAAAAGGTCGAGCCGACGCTGCTGGAACGGCTGAAAGCGTCGGTCAGCAAGACGAAGGCGGCGCTGTCCGAGTCGGTCGAGAACATTTTTCTCGGCGAGCGCAAGATCGACCCTGCGCTGCTGAAAAAGCTGGAAACCGCTCTGCTCTCCGCGGATCTTGGCGTAAAGCCGACGCGCGAAATTTTGGATGCCGTGCGGGAAAAGCTGGATCGCAATGCGCTCTCCGACGCCAGCCAGCTCAAGCGCGAGATCAAATCTCACATCATTCGCATTCTGACCATGAACGACGGCAAATCGGCCGACGCGGCGATCGGCAGCGCGGGGGCGATGCCCGTTAAAAATCTGGCTAGCACCTCCAACGGCGCCGGTCCCCGCGTCATCTTCATCGTTGGGGTGAACGGCGCCGGAAAAACCACCAGCATCGGCAAGCTCGCAAATCGCTTGCGGCAGGAAGGCCTGAGCGTGGTGCTTTGCGCAGCCGATACGTTTCGCGCCGCCGCCGTCGAGCAACTGGAAATCTGGGCGCAGCGCAATGGCATTGACGTGATCAAACAAAAATCCGGCGCCGATCCAGCCGCCGTCGTTTTCGATGCGGTCACCGCAGCCAAGGCGCGCGGGGCGGACGCCGTGATCGTCGACACCGCCGGCCGCCTGCACACCAAATCCAATCTCATGGCCGAGCTGGAAAAGATGAAGCGCACCGCGGCGAAAGTCATTCCCGGCGCGCCGCACGACGTGTTGCTTGTTCTTGACGCGACTACCGGCCAGAATGGCCTCGCGCAGGCGCGCGAATTTACTTCCACCGTCACCGTCACCGGTATCATCCTTACCAAGCTCGACGGCACGGCCAAAGGCGGCATCGTTGTTGCCATCGCGCGCGAACTCGGATTGCCCATCCGTTTCGTCGGCACCGGCGAGCAAATCAACGACATGGTGCCCTTCGACGCGGAAACCTACGCGAACTCTCTTTTTGATTAATTTTCCAGATCAAATCATGGACGCTCACGCCACCCGCTTCATGGAACACGCGCTGGAGTTGGCCCGCAAAGGCGCGGGCCTCGCGAGTCCCAATCCCATGGTCGGCTGCATCCTTGTGCGCGAAGGCCAAATCGTCGGCGAAGGGTTTCATCAATATGAAAAGCGCGACCACGCGGAAATCGTCGCCCTGAAATCCGCAGGCGAAAAAGCGCGTGGCTCAACGATGTACGTCACGCTGGAGCCGTGCAATCACACCGGCCGCACCGGCCCTTGCACGGAAGCGATCATCGCCGCGGGCGTTCGGCGCGTTGTCGCGGCCATGGAAGACCCCAACCCCGTCAACTCCGGCCGCGGCTTCGATCGACTTCGCGCCGCTGGTATCGAGGTCTTCACAGGAGTCAGTGAAGAAGCGGCCCGCACGTTGAATGAAGCGTTCGCCTGCTGGATTCGCACAAAAAAGCCGTTCGTCACGCTGAAGTCCGCGCTGACGCTTGATGGCCAACTCGCCCTTCCCCCGGAGCGAAGCAATTTGCGCAAGAGACCCCGCAAGAAGAAAGTGACAAACTGGATCAGCTCGGAAGAATCGCGAGCCGAAGTTCATCGGATGCGCCACGCCGCGGACGCTCTCCTCACCGGCATTGGCACGATCAAGATGGATGACCCGCTTCTTACGGATCGCAGCGGGCTTCGGCGGCGCAGACCTCTTTTGCGTGTCATTCTGGATTGGGGACTCACGATCTCCCCGCACTCGCGCATTGTGCAGACCGCGGCGAAGGATGTTCTGGTTTTTGCCCAACAGCATGCGAATACGCGGAGGGTTCGAGCTCTCGAGAAAGCCGGCGTCGAAGTCGTCCGCGCCGCTTCGCGTTCCGGGCAGATTAATTTGGAAGCCGTTCTGGCCGAACTTGGCCGCCGCGAAATCCTCAGCGTCCTCCTGGAAGCTGGGCCGACGCTCAATGGCGCCGCGCTAACAGCGGGAATCGTCCACAAACTGTTCCTCTTCTACGCTCCGAAAATTTCCGGAGAAACTCGCGTGCCGTTCGCCCTCGCGCCGAACCTTAAACTCCCGCCGCTACAAAAAGTTCGCACGCAGGCATTCGGCTCCGACATCGCCGTCGAAGCTTATCTGCAGGACGCATACCGTTAATGTGGAGTGCGACAGCCTCGCTGCCGCTTTTCGGGCGTCATTTCAGCGTGGCTTCAAAAGGGGGAGCAGAGCTCCCGCACCCCGGAGCGCCGTATTACTCGCTGACGCGTAGTACGGCGGCACCTTCAATCGCGTCATTCTTCAACGCGTTCAATGCCCGGTTAGCCTCGCTCAGCGGATACACCTGCGTGTGCATGCGGACCGGAATATCGGCGGCGATGCGCAGAAAATCCTCGCCATCCCTCCGCGTATTATTCGCCACGCTGCGAATCACTCGCTCCTGATAAAGCAAATCATAGCTAAACGACGGAATGGGACTCATGTGAATTCCGCCCAGCACCAGAACGCCGCCTTTGCGCAACGCCGCAAGCGCAGCGGGAACAATCTCTCCCGCGGGCGCAAACACAATTGCGGCATCAAGCTTTTCCGGCGGCGCATCTAAAGTTCCGCCAGTCCACACTGCGCCTAGCTCGAGCGCCAGTTTCTGGTGACGCGTATCGCGGGTCGACGCGTACACCGTTACGTTCCAATGCCGCGCCACCTGAATGGCAACGTGCGCCGCCGCGCCAAAGCCATAAAACCCCAGCCGGCCGCCAGGTTTGATCCCCGAAAGACGCAGCGAGCGGAATCCGATGATTCCCGCGCAAAGCAAAGGCGCGGCCTGCCCATCGGAGAATCCTTCGGGAATCGCATAGACAAAATCCTCCGGCGCGACGATGTACTCGGCGTATCCGCCATCGACGCTGTAGCCAGTAAACGTGGGGTGGTCGCAAAGGTTTTCCTCGCCCCGGCGGCAATACTCGCAGAGGCCATCCGTGTGGTGCAGCCACGCGACGCCAACTCGCGCGCCGACCGCATGGCGCCGTGATCCTTCTCCCAGCTTCTCGACCAAGCCAACAACCTGATGCCCCGGAATAACCGGCGATTTTCGCGGTGGCAATTCTCCCTCGATCACATGCAAATCGGTGCGGCACACACCGCAGGCGCGCACGCGAACCAGCACCTCGCCCTTGCCCGGGCTCGGCACTGGCACGTCCGTGAACTGAAGTGGATTTGTTTCAATGCGTGCGGGCGCGTTCAGCAAACAGGCCTTCATCGTGGACCCTCGCTAGCCATCCTTAATGCTTTAAACCTTAGTCTAGTGCTTTCTGCCACCGCAGAGAAATGCTGTACACTCGAACGGAATAGCCCTCGCGACGAAAAAAAGAGGAAACCGTGTTCACAGGGATCATCGAACATGTCGGCACTATCGAAACGCTGGATCTGAAGCCCGGCGGCGGGCGCATCACGATTCACGCGCCCAGCCTTGCGCCTAAACTCGCGATCTCCAAGAGCATCGCCGTAAACGGTTGCTGCCTCACGGTCGTGGCTCGCGGCAAAAAACAATTCTCAGCTGATTTATCCAGCGAAACCATTCAGAAAACTTCGTTCGGTGCGAAAAACGGCGGCCTGAAAAAAGGTGCGCGCGTTAATTTGGAGCAGCCCCTTACCGCCGGCGCGGAATTCGGCGGCCATTTCGTTCAGGGACACGTCGATGCTACAGGCCGCGTGACGCGTCTTGACCCGGAAAGCCCGGGAAGCAACAGTTGGCTATTCGGCGTGGAAGTCCCCGAAGAATTTGCGCGTTACGTTGTTTCCAAGGGCTCCATTACGATCGACGGCATCAGCCTCACCGTCGCCCTCTGGTATAATTTTGTGACGCCACTCAAACAATTGCGAACGGTGGAGGTCGCCATAATCCCCTACACCTACGAGCACACTAACCTTCGCGACCGCAAACCCGGCGAAGCCGTAAACCTCGAAGGCGATGTTTTGGGAAAATACGTGGAGCGCTATCTCGAAGCGCGCAATCAAACATTCGCCGCGCCCGTTTCAAGACTTAGCATCGAAAAACTGATCGCAGAGGGCTTCTAAACCGAAGATATTTTCAGCCTCGATTTTCTGGTTCGCGCGTTTTCCTGCGCGACTCAACCCATCGCTACCCGCGCCTTCGCGCGCACGCCGCGCCAATATAGCCCGAGCCCAATCCCAATCGTGGCAACGGTCCCCCCAACAAGTTTCAACTCAAACGCAAGCTTATTCGCCGAATCGCCAGGTGGGACTAGCGAAACGAAGATGCCCACAAGAACAATCAGAAAACCAGTGCCGGAAATGGCCCACACGCCCAGCTTGCCACCCGGGATTAGAATTGCTTCGCGATTTTCTGCCCGGTCCTTCCGCGAATAAAGCCGGATAGCGGCCGCGAACATATAAAGAAATGGAATGAAATAAAGAATGATCGTGGCATCCACTAAAAATTGGTAGGCGCCTCGGGTCGTCTCGTTGATCTGGCTGCCAAGCAGAATCGCGCACGACGCGACCGCTTGCACAAGGATCGAAACGTACGGCGTCTTCCATCGCGGATGAATTTTCCCAAACGCCTGCGGCAGATAGCGGTCGATCCCGACGACGAACGGTACGCGTGCGATTCCCGCAACGGTGCTGCCGACCCCGCCGGCGTTCCCGACGGTCACGACGATCGCCGCGACAATTCCCAGGAATCCAATTCGCAAAGCAATCGATCCCACCGTGATGGCGTGAAAGACGCCGCTAGTCGTCGAAACTTCTCCTGCGGGCACGAGCACCAGCACGGCCATCGTCGCCAGGATGTACATCGCGGCAATCAGCACAGCCGCGGCATACAGCGCGCGCGGCAAGGTCCGGCGCGGGTTGCGCACTTCCTGGCTCATTGCGGACACCAGCTCAAGTCCGCTGAACGCGAACGCAATCTGTGACCAGAAATTTACGGTGTCCCAATTCCACGTTGGCAGAATGTTCTGTCGCGTAAAATGCGTCACCGCGCCGTGCTTCAGCGCAATAATCGCGGCGACCACGACCACCGCCATCAGAGGCAAGTACGTCGCCACACCGCCGGCATTCTGGAGCCACTTGCCGATGTTTAGCCCGATGATATTCAGCCCTACCGCGACAACGAGCAGTCCCATCGAAACCGACAGCAGAAACGTGCGATCCTGCGAGAGAGTCGCGCCGTTTTCGCCCACAATGTACGCGCTCATTGCCGCGCTGGCGAGCAGCAACCCAGGAAAATAGAAAACGGTGTAGGCCCAGTAATTCCATCCCGCGACGAAGCCGTGAAAATCGCCGAAGGCTTCCTTCGTCCAAACATACAGGCCGCCCTCTTCCGGAAAACGCGAGGAAAGCTCGTTGATCACCAGCGCGGATGGAATGAAGAACAAAACAGCCGCGATCACCCACAAACTGATAGAAGATGTCCCGTTATGAGCGGCGGCTGCAACCCATCGCGGGCCGAGAACCGTCGCGATATTGAAAAGCAACACGTCCCAAAAACCCATGGTCTTGGGCAGTTGTTTGATGGGATCGGCAGGGCCGCCCGCCGACTGATTCACAGAGTCACGTCCAGCGCGGGAATCAATGCATCCTGCATGCGGAAATTATGGAGAAACGGATCCTTCGAATTTTCAAAATCGTCCCATGGCCCGAAAAATCCGACGCGGCCCTCCTGCAAGAACACGACTGTGTCGGCAAGTTTCTTGGCGAGATGCGTATCGTGCGTCACGACGATCGATGTGCGGTGAAACGCATCCTTGAGTCGCAGAATGAGGTCGCCCATGTGCCCCGCCATGATTGGATCGACCATCGTGGTCGGCTCGTCAAATAATATCGCGTCGGGATTTTGCGCGAACGCCCGCGCCATGGCTACCGCGCGCTTCATCCCCGTCGATAATTCGCTCGGGAGCTTATCGAGGACCTCTTCGACTTCCAGCATCTTCGCTAATTTAACCACATACGCGTCGATATCTTCGTTTTCCAGCCCCGCCTGCTTTTCGAGCGGAAAAGCGATGTTCTCCGCCACCGTCAGCGAATCAAATAGCGCGCCCGACTGAAATACCATCGTCACTTTGCGCCGCACTTCTTCGAATTGCTGCTCGCTGAAATCCGTGACGTCCACACCGTCTACAAAGATGCGCCCGGAATCCGCCTTCATGAATCCCATGATGTGCTTGAGCGAAACAGACTTTCCCACGCCGCTGCGGCCCATGATTACGCAGGTCTCGGCACGCTTCACGCTGAAGCTGACATCTTTCAAAACCGCATTATCGTCGAAGGACTTGCAAACATCGCGAAACTCAAAAAAGTTCTCGGCGCGCGTCTCAGCACTCTTGCCAGCACCACTGGCACCCGCCGCGCTAGACGGGCTCCGCACCCCGCCTGTTTCCATCGCTGCAACACCGCGATTAACATCGTTTGTATCGGCCATTCAGCGCTCTCGTTATCGCCTGCTTGCGTTGACCTTGCGTCCGTATATTCCCCGCATCCGCTAGGTTTGCTCCGCTTCCACAATCCGCCGAGCCTCTTCGTAATCCGCTGCCGTATTCATGTTCCAGAAAAGCCGTCCTGCGCTATCAAATCGTTTCCAGTCCCGCTCGTCAAGAACTTCCGCACGCAGTAGTGAGATGCCTTGCGTCACTTTGCGCACGCCTCGCTCGAATGCGGGCTGTAGCGTCGCCACAGCAACGGTTCGCCAAGACGCGCAAAGCGGCTCAGGCCCATGCGCGGAGTGCGGAAGCACCACTTCAGCCGCGCTCTTCGTCGATCGCTCCGCGAAAAACTTCATCCACTCCGCGGTTAAGAAGGGCATGTCACAACTTACAATGACGTTCCATTCGCAATTCTGCTCGCTCTCCTGCGTGTGCCGCAAAGCAGTTACGATTCCGCCCAGCGGTCCGTTTCCAGGCCACAAGTCCTCCACAATCTCAGCTTCGAAATTCTCATATTTCCCGGGGGCGGCGACAACTCTCACCTCGTCCGTGAAGCTCCGCATCAACTCGATCATGCGCGCCAACATCGGCTTTCCAGCAAACTCGACCAGCGCCTTGTCGCGCCCAAATCGCGTGCTCCCGCCGCCCGCCAAAACGTAGGCGCCGACTTTCTCTTTGCTGCTTTTCTCGCCCATTCTCCGGCTCGCGGCGTCCTTTCTCTTCTCCGTATCCTCTGTGCTCTCTGCGACCTCTGTGTGAATCTTTTATTCTTCTTCCAGCGGCTCCCGCCCAGGCCTCCGAATTCCCAATTCGCGCAATTTTTCTTGCAAGCTTTGCCTGTGTAATCCAATCGTCGCCGCCGTCCGCGAGACATTCCACCGATGATCCGCAAGCTGCTTTGTCAGATACGCCACCTCGAATTTCCGTTTGGCCTCACGAAAATCCTTCTCGCCAAACCCGTTTTCGCTGGCGCCGTCAGAATTCCTGTGAGGCGCAGCCTCTCCGTTCGCAACTTCTTGCGGCAAGTCGTCCACACCGATCTCATCGCCGCGGCACAAAACCAAACTCCGCTCCAAAGCATTTTTCAACTCGCGCACGTTTCCCGGCCAATCGTACCGCTCAATCGCCGCCATAGCCTCGCGCGTCAACTGCATTGTAGGGGAGGGGCTTGCTTGTCCTGGAAGTGCCCCTCCCGGGTTTGCAGCTCCTCCCCCCGTTCCACCGCGCAATCTCGCTGTATGCATCTGCAAAAACGCTTCCGCCAACACTGGAATATCCGCCTTGTGCGCGCGCAACGGCGGCAACTCGATCGTCACCACCCGCAATCTATAAAACAGATCCTCGCGAAATTTGCCCGCGCGGATTTCCGCCGCCAAATTTCGATGCGTCGCGCTGATCACCCTCACATCGACCGGAATCGGCTGCGTCCCGCCCAACCGCTCAATGGTGCGATTCTCCAAAGCGCGCAATACTTTCGCTTGCGTCACCGGATTCATGTCCCCAATTTCATCCAGAAACAACGTTCCGCCCGACGCCAGCTCGAACTTTCCCTTCTTCTGTTGCGCCGCCCCTGTAAACGCCCCGCGCTCATACCCAAACAATTCCGACTCAATCAATGTCTCCGGTAGCGCCGCGCAATTCACTGCTACATAAGCCTTCCCCGCGCGCGGCGACCTCGCGTGAATCTCCTGTGCCATCAAGTCCTTCCCCGTGCCGCTTTCGCCGAGAATGAGCACGGTAGAATCCGCCGAGGCCACGCGGTCCGCCATCTCAAACGCTCGCCGCATTTCCGCCGTGCGCCCGATCATCTGGCCGAACTGCCCCTCCGTCGCCATGCGCCGGCGCAGGGAATCATTTTCTTTTTCGAGCGTGGCCAGCTTCAAAAGATTCGCCACGCGCTGCCGCAGCTCTTCCAATTCGAATCCCTTCACCAAATAGTCCGCTGCCCCAAGCTGCAGCGCTTCGACTGCGGTTTTCGCAGTATCCAGAGCCGATACCATCAACACCGGCAATTCGCTTCCCTGTTCGCGCATCCACCGCAAGAACTCCAGCCCACTCTGTCCCGGTAGCACAACATCGAGTAGCACCAGGTCGGGCTGCTCCGTGTTCAAAGCGAGCCGCGCGGCTTCCGCCGATTCCGCCTCAGCAATCCGGTACTTCGCCTCCAGCGCGCGCCGCAATCCGTAGCGCGCCGCCGGTTCGTCATCCACGATCAATATCGTTTTCATCCCAACTCTCCGTGCACTCTGTCTACTCTGCGTCTTCTGTCTGCTCTGCGTCCTCTGTGACCTCTGTGTTAAAACAAACCAGATGCAATGCCGCAATCCTTACTCGCTTTTCATTGGCATCATCACTTCAAACCGCGTTCCCCTGCCGTCCTTAACCGGGCTCTCCCAATCCAGCTCGCCGCCAAACTCCGCAACTCGCCTTGCCACAATCGCCAAACCAAG
>Ga0074044_10003620_pt1 | contig 13071 bp, 8 predicted proteins | sample BogForMeECP23OM1_FD_94443 | JGI IMG/M metagenome (GOLD analysis project Ga0074044, IMG submission 94443) | Bog forest soil microbial communities from Calvert Island, British Columbia, Canada - Bog Forest MetaG ECP23OM1 | ecosystem: Environmental > Terrestrial > Soil > Wetlands ...
CCGGACCTCCTCATCTTCCGGATCGAGAACGTCGCGGGCGGCGCGATGGCTCAGATTCAGTGGAAGACCAACTATCCCGCCGCCAACGCCACGAACGTCCCGGTGCTCGTCTTCCCACCAAGCGCGCTCGGCACCTGGGCTGTGACCTTCACAGACAGCACCCACGGCACCCTGACGGGTCCCGGCATTACCGCCACGAACTTCACTCTGCCCGCGGATGCAGTCGCGAACAATTTCAGCCCGGCCACATCCTTCCTGCAGTTCGGGATGTTCAAGAACGACGGGGCGAACGACGGGCACAATAACGGCTTCTCCGGCACCTATAGCCGCGTTCAATTCACCGGCGCCCAGGCGAATTCATTTGACGATTCTTTCACTGGCCCCACCCTCACGAACAAGTACGCCTGGCGCAAGACCGACGCCAACTATGTGCAGTATGTCCCGCCGGGGACGGCTTGGATTGTTGACTGGTCCTTGCCGGCTCTTCAGTTCAACGCAGAGACCGCCGCGGCTGTCACCGGACCTTGGAGTCCAGCCGTTTTCACTTCGACGTATCGAGGTCCGACCACAATGCACGGCTTGGTTTCCCAGACCGCGGGGCCTAGTGCCTTCTTCCGCCTCATCAAGCGTCCCTTCGTCAAACTCCAGGTGTTGATGCCAGGCGAAACGGCGGCCCCTTACACTCCCACTGGAAAGACAGGCACGCCCGACCCGCAGCCAGTCGGCACGTCCTTCAACATTACGGTTAATGCCGTTGATGCGGTTTGGAATGTTGTCTCCTCGGTTACGGACACAGTTGACATTACCAGCAGCGATTCGTTCGCCGGGCTGCCCCCAGATGCGGCCCTGGTAAACGGAACAGGCAGCTTTTCGATCTATTTCGGCCAGTCCGGGACTTGGACCGTCACGGCCACCGACGTGACGGATGCCACGAAGACCGCGAATACCGGCAGCCCAACTGTGGCTCAGTAATATCAACAGCCAGGTGTAACTCGAAGGGCGCCGCTCGTTAGCGGCGCCCTTTCTTGTTACCAAGACCATGACCCAACGAACCGGCGCCGTGAGGGCCCGAGTGCGCTTCCTAACCTGGATATTTCATACCCGCGAAGCCGGGGCGCCGGCATGTTGCCGGCATAGACCGTTAGAACCGCATAAGCCGGCAACATGCCGGCGCTCCGGCCTGTCCGCGATTCATGGCGGGTGTGAAATATCCAGGCTGATCGTCGCCGTGATTCTGGTTCTACCCGGACTGGCGTCGGCGAGCTTAATGGATTTCAGTTGGGTAGCCGGTCAGCAGCAGGTTCCCGACGACACCGTGATCACCAATGGCCTCCCCGTTGGCGCGCAGGCCGTTTTTACCGGCACGAGTGGGGCCTATTGGTACTACACCAACAGCGATGGGATGGAGAGCATCTATCCGGATGCCGGCACGCAAAACAACATCGCCTCGAACGAATATTGCCGGGTTCTATTCCAATCCTACGATCCCAGCAATCCAACCACCGCCACCCAGCCAAGTTATCCGGTAACCGTGGATTCGTTTTACTACAACCATGGCACCTCCGGGCCGGGCCAGCAGTCGGACCTGCAGCTTGAAGGCTGGCTGGGCGGCGTTTTGCGTTGGAGCGCGCAGGTGTCAGCCAACCAGATCGGCACCAACATCGGCGGCGCGGGAGTTCCCGTGGACGAGATCCGGGCGTATGGCCGCTGGTATCTTCTCGACGACATTGTGGTGAACCCCGCGCTGACCACGGGAGACATCACCTTCGCGGAATTTGCCGGAACGGCCGTCAATACGCCGCTGCCCTCCGGGGAGTATGACGGGGGGTTGCCAGTAGGTCTGGCGGCTATGTGGAACGGTTGGCTGTTTGACACTAACGGCGCCAACACGCCGATGAGCATTTTTGTCAACACCGATCTTCCAAATGGATATGACGCCAGTGTCATTTTTTCCCAGCCCGTTACGATCCCGAGCCTGCGAGTATATCGCCCGAGCGGCAGCGGGGCGCTTTACATCGTTGGCTTGCGGAACAGCCAGCGGCTCTGGAGCTACACTTCCACCCTTTACAACACGTGGCTGACCGTGACCAACGGAGGCAGCCAGGCCATTGATCAGTTGGCGGTAGAGGGCAAATGGAACCACTTGGATGACATCGTTGTGTCGGTGGTACTGCCCGGCAATGTGGTGACCAATGCGCCCCGTCTTTCCATCCAGCCGGTGGCGGTCGCCCCCGGCCAGATTCCCGGGATGCAGGTTTCCTGGTATGCCCGCACCGGCCAGGTGTTTCAGGTGGAATCCGCCACGCGGTTGAGCGGAGGCTCTTGGACGAACATGGGTTCAGCGGTCGTGGGAACGGGTGTCACCAACCTCATGGTGGACACAAATCTGAACGGTAAAGCAGGATTCTATTGGGTCAATGCCACCGGTTTTCCGCCGGATGAAGTGGATTGTGAAACGGAACGCGCAATCAATGGTCTGCCCACCCCGCCGGCCGGCCTTAAGTGGGCCGTATTCACCAACCTGACGGATGAGTTTAACGAGCCCACCCTGGACGTGACCAAATGGACCAACACGCACCCGTATTGGACAGGACGCGCTCCCAGCCAGTTTTTCACCACCAACGTGTTGGTTGGGAACGGCAAGCTCATTTTGCGGCAGCATTCTCTGGTGACTAATCTTTCGCAAGTCGCCAATCCGAATAGCGACATCTGGATCGGTTCCGCCTGCGTCAGCTCCAGAACTCCGCTGGCTACGAATGGCTTCTACGAGGCCAAAATCAAGGTTTCCAAGGTCTGCATGGCTAACTCCTTTTGGTTTCAAGGGAGCCCCACGGAGATTGACGTGATCGAGAATTGCGGCTGGCCGATCACTAGCCCAAGCGATCTCCAGCAAATGCTGATGAATACCCACTATTATCCCAACGGTTGGAACTACGATACCAACACACCCACCCAATGGACCATGCCCACGCGCGACTGCGACGAGTATCACATCTATGGCGTGTGGTGGAAGGACGCCAGGAATGTCTGGATGTATCATAACGGCCAGCGGGTGGCCACCATCACCACCAGAGGCCCGTTCACAGTCCCGCAATATATGTTCTTTGATCAAGAAGCCTTCACTTGGGCAGGTTTGCCGACGGTTGAATCTTTGCAGGATGATACTCGCAATGCCATGTACGTGGATTGGGTTCGTGCGTGGCGGCTGGTTCCTCAGTGAACCCGCGGTGACTGAGAGAATCTTATGAAGGGATGGGATTGCCAGCGACACAGGGGAGACCGCATCCAACTTACCGGCGGTTTGGACGACTACGACGGCCAGACTGCGGTGATCGGAGTCTCTCACGAAAACATTCGCTTGACCTTATCCTCGGCGGCGGTGGAGGATGGCCCGTGTTCTTGAATCGTCGTCAACTCGCCGGAGTGGCGGCGGCAGCGCTGGCAGGTGTGGGCGCCGCTTGTCTATGCGCGCCGAGATCGCGTCTTCCGCACCCCGCCCCTCCTGACTGCGTCTTTGAGCGTATGGTAACCGGCTGGGTACGCCATGAAGGCGCACGATCTACCAGGGACACTATGCCGGGGCCACAGATCGGATTCAGAGCCTCGGGCGGGCAAGGCATGGCGCGCAAAAGGGCAGGACGGCCAGAGTGGGCAATCCCACTCGGCGATGAGTTTTGGAGAAGATCGAGCCCGATCCTGTCGCACGCAAGCCCGCCGGACGACGCTAAAGCGGTCGTTTCCCCCGCCAAGGCAAGCGATGCAGTTGAACGCGTTACCTATGCTTTCTGTCAGGAGGGCGCCAACTCACTCCCTCAAGTCCGCGGGCGCGGCTACCAGGCCAGTGTGACAGATGGCTTGGTTTTCGTAGCTTCCAGTCCCGAGGCGGGCGAACCGGACACAACCACCCGATTTTGCACCCGTTCGATCCGTCGCGAGATCGGCGGCGGATGCGCAAAGTACCTGGCGTCCCCGGCCTGGTTCGTGGCAGGGAATACCGCGCAGGCCCTCCTCGACGCGGCCTCCGGCCTGATGCAGCATTGTGAGGCAGGCCCGGCCGGAGTTGAGGTGACCTGGGTGATGAGCCGCCCGCCGCCGGGCCAGGGCGGCATGGTCATCGAAGCCGAAATGACTGGGATTCGGTTCAGCCGCCGAAGTTCTTCCGGGCTGCACTTCGTGGACGGCAGCGGCATCGAGAGAGTGAACGTCGGCCTGGCTAAGGCAGTGGATTGGCAAGGAAGGACCTGGCCAGTTTCGATCGAGGGCCGAGGGGCACTCCTGCGAGCCGTGGTGCCGGACGAAGCCCTGGCCCAGGCGGAGTTCCCGTTGGCGATAGATCCGCTCATCAGCGCCGAGTTCGGGATGGATCAGCCATTAGCCGGGCCTGCTCCTTGTACGCGCGCGGCACCCCTAATCGCCGCCAACGACTCCGGTTACCTGGTGGTGTGGACCCATGGCATTGGCGCCGCGACCGACGCCGCGGTTTATGCCGCGCGCCTCAGCCTTGCGGGGGAGCTGCTGGATCCCTTTGGAATCATGGTCAGCGGTGTGGCGGCCGAACAGACCGTCTGCGCGGTCGCGCCCGGCCCGGACGAGTTCCTGGTGGTCTGGTCCGCACCTCATGGAACCTCGGTGAGCGATTGGGACATCTACGGTGCGCGCATTCAAGCCGACGGAACGGTGATGGACACACAGCCGTTGACAATATGCGGCATGGTCGGGACTGTGCAGAGTTCTCCGGCGGTCGCAGGTAACGTTGACAATTTCCTCGTGGTCTGGCGCGATAGCCGGTCAACGGGCATCTACGGCTCGGTGGTGTCTGCCGACGGCACGGTTTTCCCCACCAACGGATTCCCGATTTGTGCCGCGGCCAATGACCAGTACACCCCGGCGGTTGCCGCATTGGGAACGAACTATCTGGTGGCCTGGCAGGATTACCGCAATGCCAGTCTCAGCTACCATTCGGATATTTATGCCGCACGCGTCACCGGCAACGGTGTTCTGCTGGACACCAACGGCATTGCGGTTTGCACGGGCACCAACTCGAACTATCACCCCGCCGTCGCATCCAACGGCACAAACTTCCTGGTCGCATGGGAAGGTTATGACGTGGGCGGCAATGACATCCTGGGAGCGCGTGTCGGGCCGAACGGCCTGGTGCTGGACACCAACGGCTTCGTCATCTCGCACGCCCCCAACGCACAGTTCAATCCCGCCGCCGCTCCCATCGGCGGCGATTTCCTGGTTGTCTGGTAGGATTACCGGGGCAGCCCAACCAACGATTTCGAGGCCACCATCTATGGCGCGCGCGTGCTGGGCAACGGTTCGGTTGCCGACCCGGATGGCGTGGCCATTTCGTCGGCTTTGGGTGGACAAGGCGCCGCCGCAGTGGGCACGCACGGGAGTGATGCGATCGTGGTTTGGCAGGACTTTCGCAATAACCCAGGCTCGACCCTTGCGGACATCTTTGGCGCGCCGGTTAGCTCCATGGGCACCCTAGTAGCAGCGCCCGACTTCGAAGTGAGCACCGTGGCGAACACGGAATCCTCGCCCACCTCGGCCGGGAATGGGACCAACTTCCTCGTGGTTTGGGCGGATAACCGGAACGCCCCGGTGAGTGCGACCGACATCTACGGCTTGCGTTTGGATCAGGCAGGCAGCTTGATTGATCTGGTCCCTTTTCCGATCTGTGCTGCCACCAATGACCAGACCCACCCTGCCGTTGCCGCCCAAGGCGGCAACTGGCTCGTTGTCTGGTCGGACTGGCGCCTGAGCACCAACGCCACACACTCGGACATCTTCGGCTCGCTGGTTAGCCCCGCAGGCTTGGTCTTGCAACCGGAGGGCATTCCCATTTGTACGGCGGTCAACGATCAGGACCTGCCTGCCGCGGCTGCCCTGGGAACCAACTTCCTGGTCGTCTGGCAGGATGCTCGCCGGACCTCTCCGACCGCGACGCAAATTGACATCTACGGTGCCCACGTTAGCGGCAACGGCTACTTGCTCGATGCGGCGGCCTTTCCGATCTGCCGCAACTCGGGCCAGCAGACTTCGCCCGCCATTGCCGAGAACGACACGCAGGCGCTGGTCGTCTGGCCCGGCGGCCGCTCCGGCGCAACCGTCAACCAGGTCCGGTTTGCGCGAGTTGCAGCCGACGGGACGGTGCTGGACACAAACAGCATCGCGATTTGCCCCACATCCTTTGCGCAAACAGCCCCGGCGGCGGTCGCGAATGGGCAGGGGTATTTCGTGGCGTGGGCCGATTGGCGTGCCGGCGCCGCCAACGCCCCGGACATTTACGGCGCGTGGGTGGGCACCAACGGCGCCGTATCCCCCGCCAATGGCCTCCCCATCCGCGTCGCGCCGGGCATCCAGACCACTCCCACCGTGGCATTCAACGGGCTTGATTACCTGGTAGCCTGGCAGGAGGCGCTTGCTGGCGTCACCAACCTCTTTAGCATCGCCGGCACCCGCGTAGGCTCCGACGGCACTGTTTCGCCCGGATTACTGCTCAACATCAACTCCGTCGGGACGAGTTATTCGGGCCCAGTCGTCCGAGCAGGGCCAGATGGCCGGTTTCTGGTAGTCAGCCAAAGAGCCCAATTCGGCGCCGCCCGAACCGTCGCGAGCCTGGTTGACCTGCAGGCCATCCCACGTTTGGATGCCCCAACCTGGCTGCCGAACGGCCAGTTCCAAATCCTGGTGCGCGGCGCAGTTGGGGGACGTTACGCTATCCAGGCCTCGGACGCCCTGACGAACTGGATCCAGATCGGAACCATCACCAACATCGTTAATCCTGCTCCCTTCGCCGACCCGGCCGCATCCCAGCCGCCGCGCCGGTTTTACCGGGCTCTTCTCCTCCCATGAAAATTCTTTACTGCCTTGCTTTCCTTGCCCTGTCCGCTCCGGCCCAGGTGCTCAAGGTCGCCTGCATCGGCGACAGCATCACCGCAGGTGCCAATGTGGACAATCCAGCGGTCAACGCTTACCCCATTGTGCTTGGCCGCTTGCTGGGCACCAACTACCAAGCGAGCAACTTCGGTGTTAGCGGCTGCACCCTGCTGCGCAACGGCGACTCTCCGTACTGGAACCAGCCCGCCTTCCAAAACGCGACCAATTACGCCCCGGATATCGTCACCATCATGCTCGGTACCAACGACTCCAAACCTCAAAACTGGGTTTACTCCGACCAATTTGCCGGCGATCTGAGCCAGATGATTGATGTCTTTGCCAATCTGCCCTCCCGTCCGAGAGTGTTCGTGTGCCTGCCCGTTCCCGCCTATTCCATCGTGAGTGGTATCAATCCCGGCATCATCAAAAACCAGATTATCCCCATCATCAAACAAGTCGCCAAGCTCAAGGGGATTATGACCGTGGACCTGTACACTCCACTCAGCGGTCGGCCCGACCTCTTTACCGACAATATCCACCCCACGACCGCCGGCACGGCGCTTATCGCCAAGACGCTGCATGCAGCGTTGCTCACCCCGCCCTGATCCTTGATATGCGGTCTTGAAAGTGCAGCCGACGACCAGGGATCAATCCAACGAAGTCATGCGTCAGGCCCAACCGCCTCTCTGGGAAGTCCGAGAAGTCCTCAAGACGACCAGAGTCTGGAATTCAGGGCCGGGCGTGGAGGTGCGGCTTTTCTTCAGAGTCTGACAGGTGAGCGTATTTGGCGACCGCCTGCGCGCGGGACCGCACGTGCAGCTTCTCGTACATGCGCCGGACGTAGGTGTTGACGGTGGGCACGCTGATATTCAACTGCTCGGCGATTTCCTTGTAGAGGAATCCCCGCGCGAGCAGATCCAGGACCTCTTGTTCGCGATGCGATAGCTCTTCCGTGCCACTGAGCGGGGCGGTTTGCTTGAAGGACTGGACGACTTTGCGCGCAATGTTGCTGGTCATCGGCGAACCGCCACGGTGGACCTCCTCCACCGCGCCGAGCAATTCGGCCCGTGGCGTTTGTTTGAGCAGGTAACCGGTGGCGCCTGCCGCCAGCGCGTTGTAGATGTGATCGGCGTCCTCATAGACGGTCAGCATGACGAATTGCGTGTCGGGCAACAAGGGCTTCAAGCACTTTACCGCCTCCACTCCGCTCATGCCGGGCAGGTTGATGTCCATCAACACCACGTTGGGCTTCTTCGCCGGCAGCCCTGCCAGCGCCTTCTCCGCGTCCCCCCAATCCCCCGCGAGGCGAAACCCGGGCGCGCCGTTGATCCAGTTCGCGAATATCTTTCGCGTCTGGAGGTCGTCTTCGACTATGGAAACCGCTATGGCCATGGGTATGCTATACACCTTCGAGCCGAGAAGGGGGTGTCGTGTCTTTTGATGACACTCACGCCTTGACCACTATCACCAGCTTTGCCCGCGTGCCTTCCCCGGGCGCCGTGTCCCAGCCGCAGCAGCCCCCGACTTCCTCCAGACGCTTCTGCATATTCAGCAACCCGTTGCCGGCAGCCGCACGCGACCCGTCCGCCGTAAGCACGGTCTGACCCTTGTGCGGGTCCCAAGCAAACCCACGACCGTTGTCCGCCACCACCAGCATGAATCCGCCGGGCTTTATTTCCATGGAAATGTGGACCTCGGAAGCGCGCGCGTGCTTTACCACGTTGTTCAAGGCCTCCTTAAAGGCCAAGAAAACATTGTGCCGGACCTCCGCCGTCAACGCCCACGACGGCACGTGCAACGGCACATCCAGACGGCAGCGAATCCCCGCCGTGGTCAAAAAGGTCTGCGCGAAGCGCCCCAGATACACCACCAAGCTGTCGAGAGTATCGTGTTTGGGATTGACCGCCCAAACGATTTCATCCATCGCCCGCGTCACCTCGCGCGCGGTGGTGTAAATTTGGTCCACGTCGGCCGCCGCCGCTGGCCGGTCGTCCAGCTCCCCCCGCGCACTTTGGCTCAACAGGCTGATCCGGGTCAAACTAGCGCCCAGATCATCATGAATGTCCCGCGCAATGCGCGCCCGCTCTCTTTCCAGCGCGCGCTGCCGCTCCAGGCGCTCGACCTTGCGCCGCCCGCGACGGCGGGTCAACTCGATCACCCCCAGGCTGATGGCGCTGGCGGCCACAAAACCGGCCCCGGCCTGGAACCACCAGCTCTGCCAGAACCCGGGCAGCACCTTGAACGTCAATGACGCCTCCTCGTTGCTCCACACGCCGTCATTGTTGCAGGCGAGCACGCGGAAATGGTAGGTCCGGGGGCGCAGATAGCTGTACTCCACCAACCGCCGGGTGCCCGCGTCCACCCACTCATCCTCCAGACCCTCCAGTTTGTATCGGAAGTGCACCTTCTCGGGCGCGGTGAAGCTCAGCCCGGTATAACGGATGGCAAAACGCTGTCTCCCCGCCGGAATAGCCACCGCCACCGCCGCCGCGCTCCGATCGCCTGTCTCCGGAGGTGGCAGCTTGACCGGTCTGCCCTCCACCATCAGTTCTTCGATCACGACCGGCGGCGGCACGGTGTTGGTCGTGAAATTCCGCGGATCAATGACTGCCAGCCCTCGGCCTGTGGGAAACCACAACCGCCCATCGGCGGTCTTGCAGACGCCTGGCTGGAAACCGCCCGAACACCTCTGCGAAGCCAGACCTTCGGCCTTGCCATAGCTTAAACAGCGGACCGATTTCACCTCCCCGTCGGCGCATCGGTTCAGGTCGCTCTTGCTCGCGCGCAGGATGCCGTGATGGGAACCCATCCACAGGTTGCCGGCCCCGTCATCGGCGATCTGGCTGATCAGGTTGGCCAACAGTCCCTGCGCGGCGCTTATGGTCGCAAACTTCCCCTCCCGCAACCGGCACAGGCCATTGTCCGCGGTGCCGATCCATAGCGTCCCATCAGCCTCCGGATAAAGCGCCAGCACGAAGTCGCTGCCCAGTCCATCCGGCTTCCGGAGTTGTTGCAAAACGCCGGCTTTTAACCGGCCTAGCCCCCCGCCCACCATGCCAAACCACAGCGTGCCGTCCGGGGACTCCGTGATGGCCCGGACATCGGGCGAAGCCAGCTCTGCTTTGCCCGCCGACCAGGTGATCTTCCCCGCTTCATAGCGTTGCAGCCCCGCGGTAGTGCCAATCCACACCTCGCCCTGTTTTCCTTCATACAAGGCAACCACCGGCGCCGTGATCCGACTCAAGTCGCCTGGCGATTCGAACCGGCCCCCCTGCTCTACCATCAATCCACCACCCCACGTGCCGACCATGAGTTGCCCGTGCCGCGTCCCCAGCACCGACCAAAGAAAAAGGTTGGCGAGGCCGCTGTTCTCGCTGAAGGCAGTCCACTGCCCGGCACGGTAATGGTACAGACCGGCGCCTTCGGTGCCGACCCAGGCGTCGCCTTCCGGCCGCACGATGAAGGACAAAACAGCGCACCCCCGCCAATCGTCCGGAGGATTGAGCATTTCAACCTTGCGCGGCCGCAGGACATCCAAGCCGCCGCCGGTGCCGACCCAGAGGTTGCCCTCCCGATCCTCGCAGAGCGAGCGGACCCAGTCGTGAGACAGACCGTTCGTCCGAGCGAAGTGCAGCGGCTCGGCCCCAGGAGCCAGCAGGTAGAGTCCGTCCCGCAGAGTGCCTGCCAGCAGAATGCCCGCCCGCGTCTCCATTAGCTCGGTTACGAAACCCCGCTCGCACGGGCACTCGCCCAGGTCCAATACCCAGCGGCCTCCCCGCCATTTTCTCAGGTTGCCGTGGCCCATGACCCACAGCCCGCCGTCCCGTGCCGGAACCACCCGCTCAATGAAGTTGGTGCCTTGCGCGCCGTCAAACCCGAACGGCTCCAGTTCGCCGTGTTCGAGCGTGGTCACCCTGCCATTGGCGGTGATCCAGAGTTTCCCGCCGCGTTCACTGCTCAGAAACACCTTTCGGCTCGGCGAAGCCCCTCCGGGCGGTTCCACCGTGTGCCCATCCTTCATCCGGACGAGGATCCCCAGGTCACTCAGGACCCATAAATCCCCGCTCTCGTCCACAGCCATGGCCTCGACCGCTCCCCCGGGCCATCCCGGCGCCCGCCCAGCAGGCCGAAACTCGCCGCTGCTCAAGCGGGTCAGATCCCCGCTCTCGTGGCCGATCCACAGGACCCCCGCTCCGTCCTCGTACAGACTGGTAATCCGGTTGTTCTGCAGTCCGGGTGTCGTGGCCGACTCAAAGGCGGTCACGCGCACGCCGTCAAAGCGCATGAGGCCCGTGTAAGTTCCGGCCCGGATATAGCCGTCACGCGATTGGACGACTGAGGTAATCGGATTCTGTTCGAGCCCCTCCTCCACCTGCCAAACATCGTAGGAGAACTTCGCAGCATCTCCCCCATAGGCCCCCGGCAACGCGAGATTCCCGATGAACGCATAAACCCATAGAACCCGGAGTAGGAAACCGGCTCGACTCAGCCACTTCCGGCGTGCCGTTAGCAGGAACACGATAACGACTCTGGCCAAAAACCCGCCGACTGGCAAGGCCCTTCACCCGTCGCACTGCTGGCATAATTTCTGAGATTCCCCTTGCGGAAAGGTGGCAACGGGCCTTAGATGCAGCTCAGTAAACAGTGCCGGTATTCGCCCCGTCGCGGACGTCGGCCGTCCCCAAACCCAACGTAACGAACAGCAAAGGAACAATTCATGAAACGCAAAACAGTATTCAGCCTGGTCACCCTCGTGGCAGCGGCGGCGCTGCTCGGGGCCGAGTCGAGCCCAAAAGAGGCTGTCACGAGCGCCGCTGCCAAGCTGGCGCAGCAAGCTAACTATAGCTGGAAAACCACAACTGAATTCGGGAACTTCACCGGCACGTCTGAAGGCAAAAGCCAAAAGGATGGCCTGGTGGAGTTCACCATGACCTTCGGCGATAACACCACTCAGGCCTTCTTGAAAGACGGCAAAGGCGCCGTCAAGGCCCCCGACCAGGATTGGCAATCGCTGGCCGAGCTGGCCAGCGCCGCGGGCAGCGAGCCCGGGCCGCGCCAGTTCCTGCTGCGCCTCCTGCAAAACTTCAAGGCGCCGGCCCCCGAGGTGGGCGACTTGGCCGCCAAGACCAAGGAAATCAAAAAGGACGGCGAGGCGTACGCCAGCGACCTGACCGACACCGGCGCCAAAGACCTGCTCACCTTCCGCGGACGCCGCGGCGGCAATCCCCCGGAGCCGAAGAACGCCAAAGGCTCAGTCAAGTTTTGGGTCAAGGACGGCCTGCTGTCCAAATACGAGCTCAAGCTGCAAGGCACCGTCACCTTCAACGGCGAAGACCGCGATATGGACCGCACCACCACAGTCGAAATCAAGGACGTAGGCACGACCAAAGTGGACCTGCCCGACGCCGCCAAGCAGAAGCTCTCCGCCGCCAGCCCGGACGCCGCCAAATAAGGGAGCAAGAGCCCTAGCTCGGAGGCATGACCTCGACCCGGACTTCCAGCGACCGGCCGGCGGTCCCGCCTTCGTCCGAAGCCGGACAGCCCCATGCCACTTTCGTCACCACCCATTGGTCGGTCGTCTTGACCGCGCGGCGCAGCGACACCACCCGCGCCCAAGCCGCCCTGGCCAGACTCTGCCAAACCTATTGGTATCCCTTGTATGCTTACGTCCGACGCCGCGGATATAGCCCCCACGATGCCCAGGACCTGACCCAGGAATTCTTCGCGCGCCTGCTGCAGCAGAATTGGCTGGCCCAAGCTGACCGCGGGCGCGGTCGCTTCCGCACTTTCCTGCTCGCCGCCCTGAGCCACTTCCTGGCCAACGAATGGGACAAGGCCCGCGCCCAAAAGCGTGGCGGCGCCGTCGAATTCGTCCCGCTGCAACTCGATAACGCTGAGACTCGCTACGGGGAGGAGCCCGCTGACCCGGTGACGCCCGAGCAGTGCTTCGAACGGCGCTGGGCGCTGGTACTCCTGGATGAGGTCCTGAACCAACTGCGCCAGGAGCAGGTCGCGGCGGGCGCCGGGGAACTGTTCGCCACGCTCAAACCGTGCCTGGTGGGGGCCCGCCAGGCGCAGCCCTACGCCGCGCTGGCCGCGAAGCTGGGCATGACCGAAGGCGCCGTCAAAGTCGCCGTCCACCGCCTGCGCCAGCGTTACCGCCAACTCCTGCGGGAGGAAATC
>Ga0074044_10003621_pt1 | contig 13071 bp, 13 predicted proteins | sample BogForMeECP23OM1_FD_94443 | JGI IMG/M metagenome (GOLD analysis project Ga0074044, IMG submission 94443) | Bog forest soil microbial communities from Calvert Island, British Columbia, Canada - Bog Forest MetaG ECP23OM1 | ecosystem: Environmental > Terrestrial > Soil > Wetlands ...
AATGCAGTAGTCGCTCATGACCAGCGGCTTCAAGGCCCGGAAGGCCACTCCGGGGTGGGGCACCTTCTTGATGTGCTCGCGTGCCAGCGAGACCCCCAAACCTTCGGCGACAAAGGTCATGAGAGCGGGCTCCAACTCGGCGTCTTGCAGAATTCTCGGGGTAAAGCCCGCCTGCTGGCACGTCTCACTGAGCCAATTACGAAAACCCGGATGCGACTCTTCGGACATGCCGACAAAGAACATCGTTTTCAGCTCGCCGAGGCTTACCTGGGCTTTCCGGGCCAGCGGATGTTTTACCGACAGGACCACGACCGTTCTATGGCGGGCGATGCTTTCCCATTTGAGGCGTCCTGTGGTTGCCGGAGGAGGCAGCCCCACAAAACCCAAATCAATCTTGCGCGCCTCGAGGGCGCGGAACTGTTCCGCGGGAGCCATGTCGAAGAGATTGAGCGCAATGTGGGGGAAGGCCTGGCGGAAAGCCCCAAGCGTTTCGGGGAGCAGCTCGAAGTCAGAATTCGACAAATAGGCGATGTTCAACTGGCCCGTTTCGCCCCGGCTGAGACGCTGTACCGCCAGGACGCTTTCCGTCGCCAGGGCCAAAATGCGCCGGGCATCAATCAGGAAAGACCGCCCTTCTTCAGTCACGGCCACTTGGCTTTTGGAACGATTTAGCAGGCGTACTCCGATCTCCTCTTCCAAATCATGGATTTGGCGGGTGAGCGAGGGCTGGGTTAAATGCAGTTTTGCGGCGGCCTTTGTGAAACTCAGCCCTTCGGCCACCGCCACGAAATACCGCAGGTGACGCAGTTCCATAACGTGAGCGGCAGTTTAGCAAGTTCATCCGCGTTAGCAACCGGTCAATAGCCACTGGAAAACCCCCGACCTACAACCCGCCCATAGTCTAAAGGTATCGCCAGGGCACTTTCTAAGTATTGGCGCGGGTGCGGCCACGGGGCGATGCTGGGGGCGTAATGAAACCATATACCCGAGAGGCGTCAGTCCTTTGGCTAGGGACTCGTCAACGTGGCAAAGGCGCTATTAGTACCCCCAGTGCTGTGCTGAAGAAAGTGCCCTACGCCTCCGGCAGCGACAATAGACAGCGGGGCACGAGTCCGCCCGAGCTGATTGCGGCCGCTCAAGCCGGCAGCTTTTCGATGACGCTGGCCAATGAACTGGGCGAGGCGGGCTATCGCCCGCGTCAAATTGATACCACGGCGACCGTCACGATGGAGGACATCGCCGCCGGATGGACGATGACGCAGATCTATCTGGATGTGGTTGCCACAGTGCCAAAGGTGGCGCAGTGCGACTTTGTGGATGCGGCGCTGCGGGCTAAGGCGAATTGTCCCATCTCGCGCTCGCTCAACGCGAATATTTCGATGCGCGCCAGATTGAGCCAACGACGTGCGATCGCACGGCTTCTACCCCAGCGGAACTGCAGTGCAGCCGGACCTGGTATCTTCCGAAAGAAGGGACTAAGTCGAGATGGCGCCAAGAATTAGGCGCGGTTTGCTCGGGGGAGGCTATTTCCTCCAACTGAATTATTAGAAAACTTATGAACGCTACTCTTGTCAAACAAGCCCTGGAGAAAGTCCTCAACCCCAACGTCCTGGTCAACCTGATTTCACGACGCGTCCGCCAGTTAAATTCTGGCGGAGGACGCGCCAGCCGGCCGCTCATCGCCGACGTGGCCAATCTCGGTGCGGCGGACATTGCCTTGACTGAAATCATCGAGGGAAGAATGGGCTGGGAAATGCCGGAAACCATCGCACTCACTCGTCCGACAGGAAAGCGCCGCAAGCGGCCTCAGTCCTGGGCAAAGCTCCAAGCAGCGGCATGAGGTGGTGGGGCCTACGATCAAATGAAAACAACAAAAGACAATATGACAGTAAAGGTCAGACCCATAGGTGATAAGGTTCTTGTGGAACCGCTCGAAGAAAAAGAAGAGAAAGGCAAGAAGGGCGGGATAATCATTCCCGATACCGCCAAGGAAAAGCCGATGGCAGGCGTGGCGGTGGCGGTCGGCACCGGCAAGACCGGCGACGATGGCAAGAAGGTTCCCATCGAAGTCAAGAAGGGAGACCACGTGCTCGTCAGCAAATACGGCGGCACGGAAATCAAATTGGAGGGCAAGGATTATAGGATCCTCAACAGTGATGACATCCTCGCCGTCCTCGAATAATCAACTCTCAACCATCAACGAATTACATTATGGCGGCAAAACAATTGCTCTTCGACGAGGAGGCGCGTCAGAGCCTGCTCAAGGGTGTCTCCAAACTGGCCAAAGCCGTCGCGGCGACGCTTGGCCCCAAAGGTCGCAACGTCGTGCTCGACAAGAAATATGGCTCGCCGACGGTGACCAAAGACGGTGTCACTGTCGCCAAGGAAATCGAATTGAAAGACCCGTGTGAAAACATGGGTGCCGAGATGGTCCGCGAAGTCGCCAGCAAGACCAGCAACGATGCCGGCGACGGCACCACCACCGCCACTATCCTGGCGGAGGCGATCTTCCGCGAGGGGCTTAAGTACGTCACTTCCGGCGCCAACCCCATCGGCATCCAACGCGGCATCAATAAGGCGGTCGCCGCCGCCACCGAGCAACTCGACAAGATCGCTAAGAAGGTGAAGGACAAAGAGGAAATCAAACAGGTCGCCACCGTTTCCGCCAACTGGGACACCACCATTGGCGAGATCATCGCCGACGCGATGGACAAGGTCGGCAAGGACGGCACCATCACGGTTGAGGAAGCGAAGTCCATCGAGACCGCGCTCGACGTGGTGGAAGGCATGCAGTTCGACAAGGGTTATTTGTCGCCCTACTTCGTCACCAATGCCGAAACGATGGAGGTCCGCCTCGAGGATTGCTATGTTCTCAATTACGAGAAGAAGATCAGCAGCCTCAAAGACCTGCTGCCACTGCTCGAAAAGGTGGCCAAAGCGGGCAAACCGCTCCTGATCATCGCCGAAGACGTCGAAGGCGAAGCCCTCGCCACTCTCGTGGTGAACAAACTCCGCGGGACAATCAATGCGTGTGCCGTCAAAGCCCCTGGCTACGGTGATCGCCGCAAGGCCCTGTGCGAAGACATCGCTGTCCTCACCGGCGGCAAATTCATCAGCGAAGACCTCGGCATCAAGCTGGAGAACCTAACTTTGGAAGAACTCGGCCGCGTTAAGACCGTCACGGTGGACAAGGAAAACACCACCCTCGTCGAAGGCCACGGCAAGAGCTCCGAAATCCAAGGCCGCGTGAATCAGATTCGCCGGCAGATCGAAGAGACCACGTCCGATTACGACAAAGAGAAGCTGCAGGAACGCCTGGCCAAACTCGCAGGGGGTGTCGCCGTCATTAACGTTGGCGCCGCCACCGAGACCGAGATGAAGGAAAAGAAAGCCCGAGTGGAAGATGCCTTGCACGCAACCCGCGCGGCGGTTGAAGAAGGCATTGTGCCGGGCGGCGGCGTGGCGTTGCTGCGGTGCCTGGCCGCGATGGATACCGTCAAGCCGGAGAACGACGACGAGCGCATCGGCGTTGATATCGTCAAGCGCGCCGTCGAGTATCCGACGCGCGTATTGGCCGATAATGCGGGTGTGGAAGGCTCGGTGGTGGTGCAGGAAGTCAAGCGCCGCAAGGGGAACGAAGGGTACAACGTGGCGACCAACGAATACGAAGACCTGGTCAAGGCTGGGGTGGTGGACCCGAAGAAGGTCACGCGCGCGGCCCTGCAGAATGCTGCTTCCATCGCCGGGTTGCTGCTGACGACCGAGTGCCTCGTCACCGAGATTCCGGCGGCTGAAAAATCCGGTTCAGCTCCTGGCGGCCCGGGCGGCATGGATTATTGAGCCCGTTCGGCGTTCCGGGAGGAATTGTGAAATGAAAACGTACGCTATCCATTGGAAATCCAGCGTCACCGGAACTATCGGGACCGGGACGAAGCTGTTCGAGAAGAAAGAGGCCGAGCGCTTGGCGACAGAGTTGAACGAGAGTTACCCGGACATCGACCATGAGGCAGTAATCCCGGTGCCGCCCGCTCCCGAGCCGGCAGACCCCAGCCAGCCCAGCCCCCAGGCGGGTGAGGGCTGAAACACTCTGCCGCCACCTGAATGCGTATCGTGAATTTCACAAACACAAGAAAGTAAAATTGTATGCGACGTCCGAAAGGAATTAAAACCAGGAAATCCGTCGCCAAACGCTTCAAGATCACCGCTAACGGGAAAGTGCTGTTTCGCGGGGCAGGCCGACGCCATTTGTTGCAAGGCAAGAGCCCCAAGCGCCGCCGGTCGTTGCGAAAGGCCTCGCTCCTTGGACCGACCGACGTTTACCGTGTCAAACAGAATCTGCCGTTCAGCCATTGAGAGATCATGACTCGCGACCCCATTGAAAGACGCAGGGGAACTGAAGTCATGTTCGCTGTGCTTGCGGTCGGCATCGTTGTGAGCGTCCTCGTCGCGATTGGGCTGGTTTACATGGGACAGATGCACCCTCGCTTCTGATTGCACTGTAGCCGCGGTGACCAGCCTGGTTGTCAACAGCGGAGACCTGGCCTATCACACTCATGAAATCATCCACGCCACTGCAGAGGGGAGGCTCTGCAACTCCTTAAGGTCCGCTCGGTTGCGACCGAATTGCTTCGAGCTTAGCAGGCTCTTGACATCCTCCGAAAGAGCGGTATGTTAATATGTGATGTGGCCCTCTTCCCTGGGCGGCTTCCAAGGTGTCCCTCTCTAGTCCGGCTGAATTCAAAGCTTAAACCGTGAGTTGCTGCATAACCGCAGCCGATACATTTATGAATATATTGCTGCAAAACAAAACAACATTGACCTACCTAACGGACCTTTCCACGTGGACGATGCAACACGAAAAGGCGCGCCTGTTTGGAACAGGAATCGAGGCCCTCTTTTTCTGCTTCAACCGCCATCTCAAGAACATGCAGATTCTGGGCGAATTTGTTAACCCGCGATTCAATTTCACGATGCCGGTGACGGACCTCAGGGGCGGCTGATTTCTGCACCTCTGTCCTCATGTCACGCTTGCTAAGATCCTCCTGTGGGTGGCAAAAACCTCATCCGCCCAGGAAGCCGCTAATTTCCAGCGACTTGCGGCCGAGCTATTCACCTCACTCTTAATCCCCCTGCCCTGTTCAGCGCCGCTTGAACAGCAATTCGCCATCCACAGCCACGGCGCTGGGTCAAATTCGCACGCATTTGCCTCGTACGGCGTCCGGCGACGGATACCATCCCAAATCTATAAACGCCTGCTTAACCTCTGGCCGAATCTCCCAGTAAAAGTTCTTGGCGTTTTCAAAACGCCTTCCCGCCGCGATAACGCCAACACCATAATCGTCTTCCGAACGCCATTTGCGGATGAAGGGGTTCCGCGGAGCCGCATCAAAGACCTTGCGGGCAGCACCCCCGACTAGCTGATTCGCCTTGAGAAAATGTGAAAGGCCCAGCAACTTGGCTAATCCTCTAGCCGAATGCGGACCGTCGCAAAGAGCAGCAACTGCGCGGCGCTCAGCTTCCGACAAGTTAGCTTCGACGAGGATGCGTTTGATGTCTCCTCCAGCGATGCGGCCAAGTGACGCCCGGCCTGTTGCGCCCGAACGGGCCCGGCGCTTACTTAAGGACTCAGGGACTTTTGGCATTGGGATTTTCGTAGAACCCCCTTGGCCGGATGTCAATCATAGAAAACGGGACCGTCTTCAGCTCTTCAGCACCGTTCGGCGTCGGCCAAAATGCCCACGCTGCGGCAGCGACATGGTGCTCCGCTGCGCCAAGCCTAGCGCACATGCCGGGAAAGAGTTCTGGGGCCGCTCCATGTACCCGAACACGAAATGTGGCGGTATCAGGCAGGTTAGTGTGGATTCTTGAGGCGCTCAAGGCAGCGGCGCGGCGGACGCTGGCGGAAGGATTCGTGGTGCGGTTCGCGGTGATGAAATGACTGACAGCAATACTTCGCTAACTACTCGGTCCCACGAATGCACGACTCTTTCCAGCACAGTGTCACAATTCGGGCAGGTCCTTCCCTTGCACTCGCCTTTGCCTTTGGGGCAAAGGCGCGGCAGAAATGCCAAATAGATGAGGCTGCAAGGGAAAAACAATCCCCCGATGAGGCCCCAGACTAAGGGATTTCGATTCTTACGATCCGCAACTATGCTCAGAATCAAAATCGCCAGGCCGTAAGTGACGATAACAAACACATCCTGGAAACCTTCGAGATGCATAAATTGATCTGGTTAAAAGAACTTTCTTGCTCACTTTGTAGTCACCGCTTCCTTCTTCTGCCAGGGGGCAGGGTGGCGCCAGACGGCAAATAGTGCCGGCGCACTTTCTGCGCAATCTGGCGCTCCGTCATCTTGTCGCTCGTTTCGCACGTGGTGATGCGCACATCGAGTTTGTTCCTCTCGATGCGCTTCCTCAACTCGCCCTTCGCCTCGCCAGGGCCAAATAGCAGAATCGCTTTGGCCGGGCGAAGGCAGGAAATGACTTCGTCGTAGTAATTCGCCAAATGGCCCGAGTATTCCCGTTCTCGGGAATCATCTGCCGGAACCATCTGCGCCTCAAAAGGAGCCTGCGCGGGCGAACGACCGGAGCGCCGAAGTTGCTTTTCCACATGGGAATTTACCCGCCTCGTCTCCTGGCCTTTGTCTGAGAGGAGCACGATGACGGCCTCCCGATGGTCAATCCACAAACCTGCTAATGTTTTCATCACCTGTTTCATAAATCCGGTTTTAAGGAAGACCTGCTCGCAGTACTGCTTTCGTCCAGTCCCAACGTGGCCCCTCAAGTGCAGTGGGGCCAATGCTTTGTTCGTATCCGGGTGATAATTCCTCCACCAGTGAGGTTTTGGGCTCGGGCGGTTTCATGTTCAACTCTCCACAAAACGCACGAGGCTGAAGAAAATCTGGACGGGCCATGATCTGGTCTTTGTAACCTTCTCGCGGACGGGTGTCAGCTTCGCTTGGTTATGCTCGAGCACTTGGTGGCAGCGCGGACAGGCATCGGCATAGCAGAAATTGCCAAGTTTGAGACCGCAGTGAGGGCATTTTTGTTTGAACATATCTTGCCTTTCGTTTCAGAATTGTTTTCTGGTTCGCCTTCGGGGCATTTGGCCTCGCCCAGGAGAGTTGGTTGAGCTTTCCCAGGCAGGCCGATCTGGGGTGGCCTGATCAGACTACGCGAACGCAATTTTCGGTGCCCATTGAATTCGCCGCCTTTTGCAGAGCGCCGGGATCGTCGCACCACACTTCGTCCGCGAAGAACCGGTATTCGTAAGCGGGAACATGTCGCTTCTCCATCTACCTCCGGCCTTTTCCTTTCCACCCGCTAGCAGGCGACACCTTCTTCGCGAGGACGTGCCTCGGTTACCGTTAGCACGCGCGCTCCCAGTTCTTTGCCATTGAGCACCCGGATCGCGGTCCGGGCGCCTTGCGGTGTGGCCATTGTGACGATGGCGAAACCGCGCGGCCGGCCACCTTTACGCTCAGCCGGGAGATTGACCTCGGCAACATTGCCGTGAGGGGAAAACAAGCCCTGCAGATCCCTTGCTGTAGCTGTTGAGGCGAGATTGCCTACGTATAGTTTAGTATTCATGATGTTAACCGAGGCGTGCCGGCTATCCCGGTTTGGTGTCCGCGGAGAATTGTCTGGCGAAGGCGAGGAGATGGTCGGCAATTTCCTGATTGGCCCGGTCTTTGGTTACTTCGCCGCGGCCAAAGCGCTCAAAGTGGCTGGCGATGACGGACGCCGAGCGAACGGAATGTGAGGAGGCGACGGATAGTGCGTTGGTCAGGCTCATGCACCAGGGCGTGAGCGCCAGAGCTTCCAGCAGATCCGCTGCTGCCAGGTACGCATCGACCTTCGCTTTGTCTTGCTCATCCGCTTCGAGAATCTTCGCGCCGTAGGGTTTCCCGCCCAATTGCGCGTTAAACTTGTCGAGCCTGTTCCGGAGTTGTGCTTCCTCCGCTGTCGGCGAGCCTATGAAGGCTCGTTCGAGACGCCTGAAAGAGTGAAAGGCCTCGCAGTAATCTCTGTTTTGCAGCAGGTGCTCGAAAATGGACATGCCAAAAAGTCCCTGCTGCATCATAAATGACATCAGGTGGTCGCGTTCGACCTCCGCTCCCAGAATGAACAGAGCGGTGGAAAGGAACGAGCGGCTATGCTCCTTGCTGCCGGTAAGGTCGTTCACCAGCGAAGCACCTCCTTGAGGGGCGCTGGATTGCAATGCGAACCCCAGCATATGCTCAAAGAGCGCCCTGAAAAGCCTGCAGGTCAACGGTGTGTTTCCCGCAAGCAGGGGTTTCAAGCTGTCGAGTCGGGTTTCCTGCTCGGCACTGGGCTGCGCCTGAGCCGCAGGCGGTTCGCTCTTGTGTTGAGCCCAACCAGGTGAAAGAGCGGCCACTGCACCCCCCTGCTGAGGACCGGCGGCCATCTGCCCGACTGTTGCATTCTCGGAGTTCACGGAGGAGACTAACGCGGTCAGGAGCACCCGCGAGTTGTCGAAGACACGAGCGACATGATCGGTCACCGAAGGTTCTCCCCAAATCATCACGAACCTCTGTGCGCCAATCAGGGCGGCAATGGTCTGAGCGTCGTTGAACACGGCCTCGTCCACGCCGACAAGTCGGCTCGTTTCGTACAATCCTTCCTTCAGCGTCCTTGGGTTGGAAGAAGCCGGCAGCCTCCTTTTCAGTTCCGCCGGGTTCTCAAGCAGCTTCAGGTAATTGTGCAAGGATTTAAGCGTGATTGCGGACATAAGATTCTCTCTTTTATTGGGTCCTGGGTTCTTCAGGATGCGGCCTAGCAGGCTCGGGAGCTTCCCGACCACCCTCGCCTTGAAATCTAGCCAGATCTTCTGGTTCTACACGCCTCACCGCCACACCCTGCCCCGGATGCAGACGCGATCCGCGCTCAAGCACCGAAGGCCCTGTGCCGCTTCCGATCGCTCCGACGTCAATCAGGAGCATCGGTAACGCATCCATCATTTCATTTCTTGTTGGCGGGTGTGGTTTCGGGCCATCGCGCCTGCCCGCCAACGATTCGAGCGGCGACGGTCATTTTCTAGACACCTCAACAGTCGTCTGCTAAACCCGAGGCGAGCTTGGGCTTGAGACCGGCCTTGCCTCGACCTGCCGGCCAGGTACGACTTGGCGTTCGCTTCCAAGCCGGCTTCTTGGGCCAGACCCAGGCCAGCCAGACAAACCACATCAGGACGAGGACTATGAGAAGCTTCATATTACTATCTTCTTTCGTTCATGGTTTTGCATTTCTTTGCTGCGCTGCTCGGCGCGGCATCAACTGTTTCCTGCGGTTCAGGCGCAACAGGTTCAGGAACTGCCCGCCCACCCTCTCCTTCAAACCTGGACAGATCGTCAGGTTCTAAACGCGCCGAACCGCCACCTCCCGTTGATTCGGCCTCCGATGTGGTCGGCTGTCTTGCGTGGCCAAACCCATCTCGCTGTTTGCGCTGTGCCTTCACCACCAATTAAACTGTGCAGCTATCCATGAAAACTGCCCAATACTTTGTTAGTATGCGCGCGATAGCTTAAATCTATCGGCGGGGATAGGAGCTTGAGCAGAGCTTTGGAACCGGCGTGCAAATCCCTACTGACAGCCGCCCGCCGGGCGAGTAAAACTCTCCGATGCCGCTTTCCTGGAACGAAATCCGCCACCGCGCCATACAGTTCGCTCATAACTGGGCCGGCACGCGGAGCGAGGCTGCAGAGAAACAGACTTTCTGGAACGAGTTCTTCGATGTGTTCGGTATCCAGCGCCGGCTGGTGGCCAGCTTTGAGGAGCCGGTCAAGCGCATCTCGGGGCAGTACGGCTACATTGACCTGTTCTGGAAAGGCGCGCTGCTGGTAGAGCACAAGAGCTTCGGCCAGAACCTCGGCAAGGCCCAGTCCCAGGCCTTTCAATACATCCAGGACCTGCTCAACGAAGGCCGCGCCAAGGAAGCCCCGCGTTATGTGATTGTCTCGGACTTCGCCCGCATCGCCCTCCACGATCTTGAGCCCGAGCAGCAGGAAGACCTGCCGCTCTTCGCGGGCCGGCGCGTCCATACCCTCGAATTCCCGCTGGCCGAGTTCCACAAACACATCCACGCCTTCGCCTTCATCCCCGGCTACAAGCAGCACCGCTTCGCCGACCAGGACCCCATCAACCTCGAAGCCACCGAGATCATGGGCCACCTGCACGACACCCTTGAAACCGAAGGCTATCGCGGGCATCAGCTCGAACGCTTCCTCGTCCGCGTGCTCTTCTGCCTGTTTGCGGAGGACACCGGCCTCTTCGAACGCGACGCCTTCCACCTCTACCTCGAAAACCGCACCGCCGAGGACGGCGCCGACCTCGGCCAGCACCTCACCCACCTGTTCCGCGTGTTGGACACCCCGGAAGACAAGCGCCAGAAGAACCTGGACGAGACGCTGGCCGCCTTCCCTTACGTCAACGGCGAACTCTTCCGCGAGCACGACCTCGATATCCCCGACTTCAACCGTGACATGCGCAACGCGCTGCTGGCCTGCACCCGGTTCGACTGGTCGGCCATCTCGCCCGCCATCTTCGGCTCGCTCTTCCAGGCCATCATGGAACCGCGCGAGCGCCGCCAGATCGGCGGCCACTACACCTCCGAGCGCGACATCCTCAAAGTCGCCCGTTCCCTTTTCCTGGACGACCTCCGCGCCGAGTTCGAGCGCATCCGCAAAAACAAGGCCGAGCTGCGCCGCTTCCACGAGCGCCTCGCCGGCCTGCGCTTCCTGGACCCCGCCTGCGGCTGCGGCAACTTCCTCGTCATCACCTACCGCGAGCTGCGCCTGCTGGAGCTCGAAATCCTGCAAATCCTCTACGGCGCCCAGCGCGAGCTGACGCTGGACGTGAACAAGCTCTCCCAGGTGGATGTGGACCAGTTCTACGGCATCGAGATCGCCGAATGGCCCGCCCGCATCGCCGAGGTGGCCCTCTGGCTCATGGACCACCAAATGAACATCCGGCTCTCCGAAGCCTTCGGCCAGCTTTACCGCCGCCTGCCCCTCAAGAAATCCCCGCACATCCACCAGGCCAACGCCCTGCGCGTGGATTGGAAAGAAATCCTGCCGCCCGGCCAGTGCAGCTATGTGCTGGGCAACCCGCCGTTTGTGGGAAAGCACCTCATGACTGCTGAGCAAGAGCAGGACATGCAGGTGGTATGGGGAGACACGAACGGAGCCGGCTTTTTGGATTATGTCACCGGCTGGTATGTGAAGGCTGCGCAGTACATCCAAGGCACACGGATACCCGTCGGCTTCGTGTCAACAAATTCAATCTGCCAGGGCGAGCAAGTCGGCATCCTTTGGAACGAACTCTTCCAGAAATGTCACATCAAGATCCTATTCGCCCACCGGACATTTAAATGGGACAGCGAAGCTCGCGGCAAGGCGCATGTGCATGTCGTGATCCTTGGCTTCGGCGCCTACGATCAGAGCGCCAAGAGCATCTATGACTACGGTGCGAGCGGTGAGAACGTCACCGTTACGCCAGCGAAAAACATCAGCCCTTACTTGATCGAAGGACCAGACGCAGCATTGCCTATCAGGAGGCAGGCAGTCTGCAATGTGCCCGCCATAGTGAACGGCAATAAGCCGGCAGATGGCGGATTCCTGATCATTGAAGACGCGGATAAGGACCCGTTCCTTAAGGAAAACCCCGCGGCGGCTAGCTACGTCCGCCCGTTCTTGTGTGCCGACGAGTACCTCAACAACGAGCGGCGCTGGGTCCTCTGGCTTGTTGATGCGGCGCCCAGCCTGATTCGGGAGAGCCGAGGGGTGAGGGAGCGCGTTGAGGCCGTGAGAGAATTCAGGCTGAAGAGCCCGAAAGAATCCACTCGCAGGCGTGCTGACCGGCCAGCTCTCTTCGATCAGATTCGGCAGCCGGCAGGTGAATACGTACTTGTTCCACGGCACTCGTCGGAGAATCGGAAGTACATCCCCTTCGGTTTCTTCAGCCCAGAAATCATAATTGGTGACAGTTGCACAGCGATTCCAGACGCCACTCTTTATCACTTTGGCGTATTGTCCTCTGCTATGCACATGGCTTGGATGCGCCAAGTCTGTGGACGGTTGGAATCGCGCTACCGGTACTCAAATAAGCTCGTTTACAACAACTACCCCTGGCCGCAGTCGCCAACGGCGAAGCAAGAGCAAGCCGTCGAAGCGGCAGCGCAGAAAGTTTTGGATGTGCGGGCGCAGTTCCTGGCCCACGTGGGGCAGCCGTCCGGCCTGCCAGTTAAGGGAGTCTCCGGCTCCCAGTCCCAAAAAGCTCGCGCCGGAACCGGCGCAACAGCGGCGCCTCCGGAGGAGGCGCTCACCGGCAGACCGGAGGTCTGCCCTACGAAAACGGCGTCGCTGGCGGATTTGTATGACCCGCTCTCGATGCCGTCGGCGCTGGTCAAAGCTCATGCGGAATTGGATCGGGCGGTGGATTTGTGCTACCGCCCCCAACCCTTCACCAGCGAGCGGCAGCGCGTGGAGTACCTTTTCGGCCTTTACGAGCAATTGACCACGCCGCTCTTGCCCCTCGCCGCGCCAAAGCGGCCACGAAAGCGCGTAAGTGACTGATTTCAAATTAGTTATCTACTGCAGCGTGCCTGGCGGGCAGGTCCAGGGGATACGGAATGGAACACCCCCTTCAACATCGTCCGAAGCCACATCAATGCGACATCAAAGCCACATCAAAGCCTGTTGATAGCCAGGTGATAGGCACCCCAAAGCCACCCACAAGCCACCTTCAAGCCATCTCAAAGCCCCCCCAAGGCTACCCCAAAGCCACCTTAAGGCCACCTCAAAGCCACCCCAAAGCCGCCTCCCTTGGAGACAGGGGGACTGGGGCGTATCTGTGGTATCAGGCGTGGCGGCTCAGTGGGCGCGCGCGGCGAGGCCTTTGACGATCTCGATGTATTGTTGCAAGGCGCGCGAATCGTTATCCCCGTTCCAGGCAATGCAGTAGTCGCTCATGACCAGCGGCTTCAAGGCCCGGAAGGCCACTCCGGGGTGGGGCACCTTCTTGATGTGCTCGCGTGCCAGCGAGACCCCCAAACCT
>Ga0074044_10003622_pt1 | contig 13069 bp, 10 predicted proteins | sample BogForMeECP23OM1_FD_94443 | JGI IMG/M metagenome (GOLD analysis project Ga0074044, IMG submission 94443) | Bog forest soil microbial communities from Calvert Island, British Columbia, Canada - Bog Forest MetaG ECP23OM1 | ecosystem: Environmental > Terrestrial > Soil > Wetlands ...
CGCCACAGTTTCCAAAATCAAACTCTGGTCGACTGAAGAGGTCACTACAACAACTACACCTTGGCAGTTGTTTACTCACCAAGAAACCGCAGGTGATGCAGTTCCGCTAAACAACCTCTTGTGGCGGGTGGCCAGCATCTGGCGGTGACATAGCGCAGCGGTACTTAATGTCGGCACCGCAACAACTGGGGGGTGCCCCACGTCTCGCGCTCTTCGAGACGTGGGATTCCGCGCCGTGTGGTGTGAAGGATTTTGTTTGACAGCGCCGCTGAGACTCCGTGATTTTGTCATCGCAACCATTCGTAATGGAAATCCATTGACTTAGGACCCACCGAGCGCAACGATAGAGATCTGATTGGGGCAGTTTCAAAGTCCGTCATCAAGACGGCCCTCGAAGCTGCCCCAAACCCATCTCAGCGTTCTTTGAAAATGGATATCTGACACGAAAATGGGGACTTGACACGCTTTACCCCACTTCGGACCCACGGTCGCTGCAGGAATCCCGTAAGTCCTTATTCCGGAATACTTTGATATAAGTCATTTAGATTCAAAGACCAGATGGGGAAATTCCCGCTAACCCCATGATTCCAGAAGACAGGGGGGAGGGGGGTAGGGGTACCATGTAGTAAACACCAGTCCCCGCCCACACTGTTTCTTCCATATTTCATACATGGAGGAAAAAGAAAAGTTTCGCTGGCGGGTAGCCAACATCTGGCGGCAACGCCACCCGCCAAAGGGGTCTCATTTCATGGGCGGCAAGTACGGAATATATCGAGCAAACAACCAGCACAGGAAGAACACGACTGGTATGTGAACGATCAACTGCAGCACTCCATATCCCACAATGTCCCGGGCCTTCAATTTCAATATGCCCAGCAGAGGCAGCATCCAGAAGGGATTGACCAGATTGGGCAACGCTTCCGACGCGTTGTAGATTTGCACCACCCATCCCAGATGCACCTGGTGCAGATTAGCGGCCTGCAGCACATATGGCGCTTCAATCACCCACTTGCTGCCACCAGAGGGAATGAAAACCCCGAGCACCGCGGAATACATCGCCACCAGCAAGGGGTATGTGTTGTGAGTGCTCATCGAGGCGAAGAGTTTCGCCAGCGCATCCGCGATCCCCGTTCCTACAATCATGCCGAAGATCACGGCGTAAAACGGGAACTGGATCAGGACGCCGCCAGTGGCGGGAATACACTCCGCTACCGCGCGCATGAAGCGCTTCGGGCGCCAGTGTAATAAAAGCCCAACCGTAATGAACATGAGGTTGTACGTGTTAAGGTCAAGCGCTGCCAGCGCGCCTTGCGGCGAGGTGCGGAATACGTCGACCAGATACCAGCACAAGAGCGCGGCGACCAGAATTGTGAGCAGCGGACTGTATTCGAGCCATTCGCCGGGTTTGGTTTTGTCCTCCAGGCTGGAGCGAATCGGTTCGTATTGAATGCCGTAGCTTTCGGCGGTTCTGGCGTTCTCCGGCGATGGCGTGGACAACCAGGCAATCAGCACCGATAGCACGATGAGGATCACCGTGGTCGCAATGCTCTGCCACAAGAAGAGAGTTTGCGTGAGCGGGATCAGACCGCTAATGTTGAACAGCGACGGCGGCATCGCGGACTTGGTCGCCATCAGCATGGCGGCGGAAGAAGACAACCCCAGGGCCCAGACCGCTCCCAGCCCGAGATACGCGGCAGCGCCGGCAGCGCGGTAGTCCATTCCCTTGACGCGATGCGCCAGCTCGCGAACAAAGAGTCCGCTGAAAATCAGGCTCAAACCCCACGAGATAAGCGACGTCAGCATGGAAAACAACGCCACCAGCGCGACTGCTCCCCGCGGCGTCTTTGGAATTCCGGCTAAGGCGCGGATGGCGCGATACACGATCGGAGTCGAGGCGACAACGTATCCGCCGATGATGATCATCACCATCTGCATGGTGAAAGGAACGAGGGCCCAGAAGTTCTTTCCGCCCTGGACTGCGAGTTTGCTGGGACTTTGATGAAGCGAAAGGCCGACGATAAAGACCGCCACGATTCCCAGCAGCGCAAAAATCAGTGGATCTGGAAACCATCGCTCACTCCAGTTGGCGAGCCCCAGGCCAAAGCGGACAAGGGGTTGTTCCTGAGTTGCCGCCTGCTTCTCTCGTGGCATGTCCATACTCGCTCCTTATTGGTTTGGCAATGACTGTCTTTGATGTTTGCCGGGCTCTTGCCGGAATATGCCCGACATTGTAGCGCGTGTTGCGCGCAACGGAAGTCGCGCAAGCAAAATCGTTGTGCGCTTTTCCACGATGGGTGTAGGACGCGTTCGGTTGGGCTGGCAGTATCGGCCCCTGCTCGGCGGGTGGCCAACATCTGGCGGTAACACGGCGCAGCGGCAGTTAATGTCGGCACCGCAACAACTGGGGCTGCCCCACGTCGCGCGATTTTCGAGACTGGGATTCCGCACCGTGTTGGTCTGAAGGATTTTGTTTGACAGCGCCGCTGTGACTCCGTGCTTTTTGTCATCGCACCCATTCGTAATGGAAATCCATTGACTTAAGACCCACCGAGCGCAACGATAAAGCTCTGATTGGGGCAGTTCTGAGGTGTGTCCGTCAACCAAGACGGCTCCCTCGAAACGACCCCAAACCCATTTTCAGCGTTCTTTGACAAGCTAACTCATTGGTTCTTAAAGACTTTACCCGCAAGTCCTTTAAACCCAAAGACCTGGCTGGGGCTTCCCCCCTAAGTCTTTGATTCCAATATACCGGGTGGGGAGGGGGGTACCCCCACATTGACTGGTTTAGCGCCATCGGACGACGATTGTTCACTTGCGGGAGCGTGAAGGATGCAGGGGTCCTTCGACTCCGCAGGAACTTCACTTCGTGAAGCCCCTGCTGCGCTCAGGATGACAATTTTGTGGAGGGCGAGTTGCCAACCGGTCGGTCGGTCGGATATGATTGACGTCAACTCGTCGATGTAACCGTGACGAACGGATGAGAGTGCATCCGTCGGTCTCGGTGTGGGGGAATGAGTGAGCTGAGAAGCTGGAAATCGTAAGTGCTCCGAATCCCACCCGCCAGAAAAAGCTGGCACGGTGGGTTTTGTTGTTTCCGGGAGGAGCTTTTGGTTCAGCCCCTAAAGGGGATTTTGATTTTGGAGAATTGTGGTATCGCGAAAGCGATACCCTGAAACGAAACCTACGGACTGGTAGGGAGTTTTTATGACGGATCCGAAAATCACGCCAACCACTGGCAAGACGAAGACGGAGTCCAAGACCGAGTCAACGACCGGCTCCAAGGCCATGACCGGGGCCAGTATTCTTTGGGAATGTCTGGAACGGGAAGGCGTGAAGGTGGTCTTTGGCTATCCGGGCGGAGCCATTCTGCCTGCTTATGACGCTTTGAAGCATAGCAAGATTCATCATGTGCTGGTGCGCCACGAACAGGGCGCGACCCATATGGCGGACGGCTATGCGCGCGCCAGCGGGCAGGTGGGAGTCGCGGTCGCGACTTCGGGGCCGGGCGCGACCAACATGGTTACGGGGATTGCCACGGCCATGCTCGATTCCATACCGATCGTCTGCATTACGGGGCAGGTGGGCAGCAAGCTGATCGGGTCGGATGCGTTTCAGGAAACCGACATCACCGGCGTCACGCTTCCGATCACCAAACACAACTATTTAGTCACGCACGCTAGCGAAGTGGCGCGGACGATTCGGGAGGCTTTTTACGTGGCGCGGTCGGGGCGTCCGGGGCCGGTGCTGGTGGATATCACCAAAGACGCGCAACAGGGTACTTGCGAGTTCGACTGGGAGGCGGCCAAGCCGCAATTGCCGGGCTATCGTCCTGACCTTTCGCCCGCTCCCGAGGAGTATGAGCAGGCGCTGGAGTTGATCCACAATTCGAAGCGGCCGGTGATTCTCGCCGGACACGGCATCATTGTTTCTGGAGCCATGCGCGAGGTGCGCGATTTTGCCGAGCGTGCGGGCATTCCGGTGGCGCTCACACTTCTTGGCCTGGGTGCGTTTCCGGCATCGCACCCGCTTAATTTGGGCATGATGGGCATGCACGGGGAAGCCTGGGTGAACCATACCATTCAGGAAGCGGACCTGCTGCTGGCTTTCGGCATGCGCTTCGACGATCGCGTTACCGGCAACCTGAAGAATTACGCGCCCAATGCAAAGAAGATCCACATTGAGATCGATCCGGCGGAGATCAACAAGAACGTCAAGGTCGACGTTCCTCTGGTTGGCGATTTGCGGGAAGTTTTGCTGGAATTGTTGCCGCATGTTGAATCCATTGATCGCAGCGAGTGGCTGGATTCGATCGACAAGCTGAAGGGCGATTCCGCGGTGCGCGATATCCAGAACCTACCCGACAGCGGCCATCTCTATGCGGCGCATGTGATCAATGATTTGTGGCACCAGACGCGCGACGGCAATACGATCGTTGTTACCGACGTTGGCCAGCACCAGATGTGGGAGGCGCAATATTACAAGCATGAGCATCCGCGCTCGTTGATTACGTCGGGCGGGTTGGGCACGATGGGGTTCGCTTTGCCCGCCGCCATCGGCGCTAAAGTCGCTTGTCCCGAGGCCGAGGTTTGGGTGGTGGTGGGCGATGGCGGATTCCAGATGACGATGTGCGAACTGGCGACGCTGGTGCAGGAAAACCTGAAGATCCATATTGCCATCATCAACAACGGATTTCTCGGCATGGTGCGGCAGTGGCAGGAATTTTTCTACGACCGCAACTACGCAGCCACGCCCTTGCTCAATCCGGATTTCGCCAAGTTAGCCGAGGCTTATGGCATACGGAGCATGACCGTCTCGACGCGCTCGGCGGTGGTGCCTGCGGTGGAAGCGGCGCGCCTGCACAAGGGGCCGATGCTGATCAATTTCAAGGTGGAACAGGAAGACACGGTCTATCCGATGGTGGCAGCCGGGGCGGCGCTGCACGATATGATTCGGCGGCCGAGCCCGATTGTGGAGACGGCCGAGGACTAAGAAATGCGCTGCTGGCTGCTAGCTCCTGGCTAAGAGCCAAAGACGAACAAACCTATGCTGAATACATTCATGGTTTACGTTGAAAATAAGCCGGGCGTGCTTACGCGCGTGGCATCTTTGTTTCGGCGCCGCGCTTTCAATATCGATTCGCTGACGGTGGGACGGACTGAAAAACCGGAGGTGTCGCGCATGACCATTACCGTCGACGCCGACCGCGACCAGGCCCGCCGCATCGAAGCCCACCTCTACAAACTGGTAAACGTGCTGCTGGTCGAGAACATCACGCATCAACCGGCCATCGTACGCGACCTGGCGTTGATCCGGGTGGCGGCCACGCACGATGCGCGCTCCCATGTGCTGGAACTCGCCAGCGTGTTTCGCGCGCGCGTGGTCGATGTCTCTCCTGAATCCTTGACCATCGAAATTACCGGTGGGGAGGACAAGATCGACGGGCTGCTCGAAGTGTTGCGTCCCTACGGGATATTGGAAATGGTGCGCACCGGTATCGTCGCCATGCGACGCGGGAGTAAGTCTAACGGCGCTGCCGCAACGGCGGAAAGCACGGCGCAAGGCGCGGCCAATGACGATGTGTCTTACTCCGTATAAGACTGCTGAGTAAGCTCCCGAATCCTCTCGGGAATGTAGAGTTTTCGGTTCCTGTCCTGGCGATGAATTCTTCGCCCCTCCCTGAAGTTCACACCACACGTCCGAATTCGCGAGCGGCCCGGCACCTTTGTGCTCAAGCGAGAGCAGGCCGCGCCGATGGAGAGGGTATTCGCGATGAATGATTCCAGCGACATGGTCAAGGAGTCTCTGGCCGACAACTACGAGCAACAGCAGTGTCGTGGGAGCCCTTAAGACTGGCGGCGCTTTAGGACAGGAGACATGCGGCCCGTTCGCATATTAATTGTCGATGATTCGGCGGTCTTTCGAAAGGTGCTCGCCGATCTGCTGGCCTCCGATCCGGAAATGGTCGTCGCCGGCACGGCGGGAAACGGCAATCAGGCGCTGGCCCGGATCGCGGAAATCAAGCCGGATGTGGTCACACTCGATGTTGACATGCCAGGGATGAATGGAATGGAAGCCCTGGTCGAGATCCGCAAACTCTACGCGAAGTTACCGGTGATTATGTTCAGTGCTCTTACCGAGCGCGGTGCGAAGGCAACCCTGGATGCGCTGGCGCGGGGCGCGAGTGACTATGTCGCCAAACCCTCCTACAAAGAGACTCCGGAACGTTCGCACGAGCGGGTGCGGAAGGAATTGCTTCAAAAGATCAAAGCTTTGTGCGCGGAGCACGCGCCGCGGCCACAGCCCAGGCTGGTGTCCACCCCGGTCTCGGTTCGGCCCGAGCCGCGGATCGACGTGATCGCGATCGGCACGTCGACGGGTGGACCGGGCGCGCTGTCTGAACTGATTCCACAGTTCCCCGGGGATCTCCCTGTGCCCATCGTGATCGTGCAGCACATGCCGCCCCTGTTTACGCGCCTGCTGGCTGAGCGTCTCAACACCCTCGCCCCGCTCGAAGTGGGGGAAGGCAAGGAGGGGCAGAAATTGCAGCGAGGTCAGGTGTGGATTGCGCCCGGCGACCATCACATGACGGTAGCGCGAAAGGGAACTGATTTTCTGCTGAGCCTGAACCGCAATCCACAGGAGAATTCCTGCCGTCCCGCCGTGGATGTGCTGTTCCGCTCGGTGGCGCAAACTTACGGCGCGAATGTGCTGGCAGTAGTGCTGACGGGTATGGGGTCGGACGGCACGCAAGGCGCGGCTGTCATACGGGAAGCGGGCGGGGAGGTCCTGGTTCAGGATGAAGAGTCCTCGGTGGTTTGGGGCATGCCCGGGAGTGTGGTTGCCGCCAGTCTGGCCGATCACATTTTTCCTCTGAGCGGCATTGCACCGGAAGTCTTGCGCAGGGTGTCGATGCGGAGAGCGATCGCCGCGGCTGCTCACCTGTGAAATCACGTGTAAATAAAGAACGCCCTGAGCTTTGAAGCTCAGGGCGTCTCCGGCAGCCCTCCCCCAGAACTGCCAAACCACGTGCCTATCCTAGGGCCGATTGGGTCTACAGTAAACGGCACTTTCGTAATATAGAGCTTATTCCTGAGTACCGCGGGTCATGTACTTAGGTAATCGTATTTACGAAGTTACTAACTGGACTGTCGCGGTTGCTTTCGAGGAAATCAAAGAAGGCCGCAAAAAGCAGGTCCTTCCCCTTCGGCTAGCCCAGGGTCAGAATGACAAATCATCGAAGTAACCGGGTCACTTCTTCTCCCAGGTTTCTCCGTTGTCCGCGCTGCTCCAGATCTCGTTGTTGCTGGTGGAAATCACAACCTCCGCCGAGGCATGCACGTCGATGTGAGTGATGTCGGAGGTAAGGGGCTGGGCTTTGGTGGCAGGTTGTACCCGCAACCAGGTTACGCCGCTGTCGGCGGAGTGGAAGAGCGTTCCCGCCTGTCCGCCGGTCCACACATCCTGGTCGTGTCTGGCGTAGCACAACAAGGGATGATCCGCATGCACCGCGGTTTGCCAGCTCTGGCCGCTATCCATTGACCGTTGCAGGACGCCCGCCGTAATCATCCAGGTGACATTGCGTGCTCGGGTTGGGCTCGGAAGCGCTGGCAATTTCGCCATCGACACCATACTCCGGCCCTGCAGAGGGACTGCACCGGCGGCCGCCGGGAAGCCGTTCTGCGACTGACTGGTTTCGGGCTGCAACGCTGTTTTTGCTTTCACAATGGCTCGCGCATCTTGCGCGACGTCGGAGGAGATCTCTGCCTGCACGGTTGGGGATTCGGCAGTAACCTCGACGGCTTCACTCGACTTCGGAATGGCGGCCGCGCTGTAATTGAATGCCCTGGCTCCGGCCGATGAAGGTGCTGACAACTTGCCCGCCTCCTTCAAATCCTGTCTGTTGCCGGCAATCTTGTTCTCCGCCAGCAGTATTCCGGACTCCGCCTGAGGCGATGGAGTTGCAACCTCGCCAGCTTTGAATTTCTTGGCTGAACTCAGTTCGGACTTTGGCCGCGCTGCGGCAGTCTTAGCCGAAATCGCTGATTGGTCCATTGCCGAGGATGCGGGTGGCGGCGATGCGATCTGCGGACCGGGAACTGGCTGCGCATTGGTTGCGACCTGCGAGTTTACGGGAGGCTGCGTTGGCTGATTCAGCTTTCCCGGATGCATCAGAAGCACGGCGGCAGCCACCACAACTCCCGCTGCCAGCGCGGCCCAGCGCAGACTGGGCCAGGCAAAGATCAGCTTCCGCCGCGAGGGCGTTCCCGCCGGCTCGGCTTCAGCCTCGGCCGGAGCTGCTACCGTGTCAACGGCCGGAAGCGCCAGAGCGATCAACTCGCGGCAGTCTCCACAACGTGCCAGGTGTTCAAGCATGCCTTCGCGCTCGGTCACCGAAAGCGCCTGCTCGGCAAAAGCCGTCAGCAGGTCGGCATCGGGATGCGCTGCTCCGGTTACGGCCTCGCTCGGCAAAGCTGCCCGCAGGCGGTCATGCACGATTTTGGGGACTTCAGTCATCTTTGTCTCGTCAACGCTTTCCCTCAGGGAACGTTTTCGCCCCTGAATCTTGCGCTAACCGCGAGCGTAAATTCAACTGGAGGTCGCGGACGTCGGTTTCCAGCGCTTCCGTGGACTGGGCGTGGCTCATTCCGCGCGCGCGCAGCCCGGCCAGAATGCGCTTCCGGAGCCCGGTGGAGAGCCGATCCAGGCGCCGGCTGACACTCGATTCGTGCAACCCCAGGGTGCGGGCGATTTCGGCGAGCGTCCGTCCATCCAGATAATACGACGCCAGCGTAAACCGGTCTTCGGACGATAGTTCGGCCAGCGCTTCATCGGTGGCTTCTTCGAGACGTTGGTCCGAAGAGGAAGTCGGCTCAGGAACCGCCGCCGCAAACTGCATGCCGTCTTCGGTTTGTTCTTCCAGACTGACCGTGCGTTTCTGCTTGCGGTAGCGATTAATGAACTCCTGCGCCATCACGGTGCGCAACCAGCCTTCGAGCGACCCGCGGCCGGTATAGAAGACGAGCTTGGAACGGCGGACTCCATCGCGCACGTTTACTCCATACAGATCGGCGAATAGGGAATCGGCCAACTCGGCGGCGTGCGCGCCGTCGCGCGTAATGGGCAACGCCATGTGGTGCAGCTTCTGCCGGTAGCGGCTGATGAAGTCCTGCCAGGCCCGCTCGTTTCCCGCCGCACATGCGCGCGCCAGCACCAGTTCTTCCAGACGCAGCGCGGCGCAAAAGTCAGCTTTCTGCTGTGCCGAAGCATGGGCCGAATTCACAAGAAGATACTTGCGTAGAATTTCGTCGAGGATGGACCCGAACTGGTCGGCGCTCATGCCGTAGGCCGCAGCCCCGCTGCGCTCGTAAAGAGCCGTGGCGAAGTCTGCTCCCGGGCCGGATTGGGCGGCGCTTGGCATTTCACTCTGGTGTGTCCAGATGATGCTAGCAATTTTTCCGGCGCAAGGAAGAAGAAATCGTACGTTCTTCCGTCAGCGAGCAGAGAAAGACCCTCCTGGAAGACTCGCGAAGGAGTCCCCCGGCGCACTCTGACTCAGTGTGCCGGGGCGGCGACGCGCGCAGAGGATGGCGGGCACGCGGCAGGATAGGTGTCTTTAACTAGTGTCGTTACTAAGGGGAGGATGAATTATGCGGCTAGGCATCGCGGTTGCTGGAATCGTTCTGTTGGTTGTGGCGGCGGTTGTGGTTCCGTGTTTATTGCAAGCGGGCGAGGTAACGCCAACCTCTGGCTACTCGCTGCTTAGTCCAATTCGCAGCGGCAACTTAACGGTTTTTCCAGTGGTAGCCGGCAGGTCGTATGACACGGCAGAGTTTCTCACCTTGGATGAAGGCTTGCGCAGCGGAGACGTTGTGGTTACGGAAGCGGATCAGGCGCGTGGCCTCATCCGTCGCCGTCCGGGCGAGCCGCCGATCGTGCATCCCATGCGCGTGCTCGGCGCGCAAGTGAATCAACTGGTCCTGGTGAATAACTCGAAGCGGCCGTTGTTGCTTCTGGCAGGCGAGATCGTTACGGGCGGGAAGCAGGACCGCGTCATCGGCAAAGATCGCATCGTGCCCGCGGAGAGCGATCCGGTGGACCTCAGCGTCTTCTGTGTCGAGCCCGGACGTTGGGTACCGACGAACGGCAAGAACGAGTTCATCAGCGCGGCGGGCGGTCTCCCGGGCACTGCCGGCCTTCTCGCTGCTCCCGTGGTACGCAGCAAGGCCATGGCTGCGAAAGACCAGCAGCAAGTGTGGGACAGCGTCCGCACTTCGCAGCGCGCCATGTCGGAAGCCGTAGAGGTTACGGGCGCCGCTCCTGAAGTCAACGCGACCACCTCGTACGCGCGGGTTATGGACAACAAGGAAGTGCAAAAACAGGTGGATAAGGTTGCCGAACCGGTGGAGCGCAACTATGAAAGCGTGATCCGCCAACTGCGGGATAAGAATGCGGTGGGCGTTGTGGTCGCGGTGAACGGAGAAATTGTCTGGGCCGACATTTTCGCTAGTACTCAGCTGCTGCAAAAGTACTGGCCGAAGCTGGTACGTTCCTATGCCACCGAGGCGGTGGTGACGCGCGCCAAAGGCGGAGAGGCCAGCATCAAAGACGCGCAGAGGTTTCTCAATGATCTGGAAGGGCGCCACGAAACCGCCGAAACCGAGCCCGGCCTTTATCGCCAGACGGAAATCACCGGCGACGGCTTCAAGGTGTTCGAGTTAACGTCGCTGCTGCCGAGGACGGGCTTTCCGGTGCATTTGGCCAAGATGGCCGACTGAAGAAGGCAAATTGGGCAGGTCAAAACTGCGCAGCGTAAGCGCATGAATCCCGCAATGGACACTGGTCGCACAGCGGCCGGGAGCGTTTGCAGAGCTCCTGGCCGTGTTTGCGCAATAGTTGGTGCACTGCGACAAGCGCCTTGCAGTCCGGAGGAAGTTGACCGGAAATTGCGTTCTTAACCGCGCGGTAACTGGCTGAGTAACTTTTCTGCTCCTCGGCGAAACCCAGGCGCAACAGCACCCGCAATCCATTCGATTCCAGTCCAAGCACGGGATACTTTCCCGCGAACATCAGTATCTTTTCCGCACCCGGCTCCCCAATCGTGGGAAATCGTTGCAGCGTTTTCTTCGCCTTCGGGAGCGATTCATCAAGCGCGGCGTTCAGTTTGCCGTTCAGCAGGACTTGGACTATTTCTGCGCTCTGCCGCAACCTCTGTGCCCGCAGTTCCGGAACCATGCCACCCATCCCCGTGACAGCCAGCAATTGTTCAGGTTTCGCCTTAAGAATGTCCTCGGGTCTGAGGCCCACGGTTTTGCGAAGCGTTGAAAATGCCGCAGCCCGCTTCTCGTCGTCCGCGAGATAGGCGACATTCTCCCAGAGCACCTGTTCAAAAGGATCAGTCACTGGAGGCGGCGCGGGTGCGCCGTAGAACTTGTTTAGTCGAGCGACGACTTGAGTCAGTGTAAGCGCTGCCATGAGTCCTCGCGTTAGCCCGTCGACGTTGAACGCGCCAGTCCCTTGAGCACTACATCGTTCGCGTCATACGCCAGGTTGAGCGCCGGCAGTTCGTCACGCGTGAACCAGCGGGCATCGGCCGCATCGCTTCCGGCTTTGAGATCGCCGCCAACGGGTCGGCACAGGAAATCAAGCAGCACATAGTGATACCGCACCCGGCGCTCGTCGTCTCGGATCACACGCTCATATACGCCCAGCATCTCGCCTGTCTCGATCAGCAGTCCAGTTTCTTCGCGGGCTTCACGGGCCACCGCTTCACGCAGAGTTTCACCGCATTCGAGGACGCCGCCGGGCAGCGACCACTCGCCCAGCAGCGGCGGCTGTCCGCGGCGGATTAAGAGGACGCGGTTCTCTTGGATAACCACGGCTCCAACCCCCACCAGCGGACTGTCAGGATATTCGCGACCCATCTGAGTCTCGACATCACTTGCCATGCAACATATACAAGATTCGTGCGTTGTCCTTCGAAATCCGGACCTCAGCTACGCCTCCATCACAGGACGTTGTAGTTCCTCCCTTGCCGTCTGGACAGCGGAGCCGCTCGGCTGCGCTCGAACTTGCTTGGAATCTCGTTAACCAGAATAGAACTGGTCTCGTATAAACGGTTCTCCGAGCAGGCTGTCTGGCCCTCAGCGGCTAAAGCCGCATTCAAAACGACGCAGTTATCGCAGCGGTGAACCGCTGCGCCACCCAAGATCAAGCGCTGCGCCACCCAAAAACAGGCGCTACCGGGAGTTTTTCCGCAACCTATGAAGCCGTACCCTTCCCAAACCATTCATGAGGCCGGTTAATTATTTCGCGCTCACTTGATACTGCTCGATCTTGCCGTCGGGCATGATTCGTTCCCAAACCACGGCCGTCTTTTGCGGAAAGCGCACTTCGAACAAGCGGAATGTCATGCCACCGCGATCCTGCTTGTTGGTCTGCGTGAACTCGGTCGGCGATCCCAGCGGCCCCAGGCTGCTGGCGAAATCTTTCAGAGCCTGTTCGGTGAAGTAACTGTTGCAATTGTCAGTGAACAAAGCGCGATTGATCCTACCTTGCTGCAAGGCCGCGAAAACTTCGCGGGACTGATCCTCCTGTTTGCCAGCATCGGCCTCGCGGAAAAACAACGCCGCGATCTGGCGCGCGATGTCGCCCGAAGCTCCCACCGAATCCTCGTTGACGAGCACGACCACCGCCATGCGTGCTTCCGGAAGGACCATATTCTGCGCGGTAAAACCGGATACTTCTCCGCCATGCTCGATGGCGCGTTGTCCGAATTCCTGCCTTACGTCCACGCCCAGGCCGTAGCGCGTTCCCAGGCCGTTCTTGAGTACAACTTCCTTTTCCATCTGGGCGTAGGAGGCGGGCTGGAGCAGGCTTTGATTGATCATGCTGATATCCCACTTCGCCAGATCTTCGGCGGGCATGGCTAGTTCGCCCGCGGCAAACAGCCAACCCTTGCCCTCTTTCGGAGCCGGCCGCAATGGACCGATGGCATAGCGCAAGTAGCCGGTCGCATCGGCTTCGGTGAGCCGATTCTGCTCGATGTTCATGACGCTCTTCATGCCCAGCG
>Ga0074044_10003624_pt1 | contig 13068 bp, 13 predicted proteins | sample BogForMeECP23OM1_FD_94443 | JGI IMG/M metagenome (GOLD analysis project Ga0074044, IMG submission 94443) | Bog forest soil microbial communities from Calvert Island, British Columbia, Canada - Bog Forest MetaG ECP23OM1 | ecosystem: Environmental > Terrestrial > Soil > Wetlands ...
GGATCTGCGCTTGCGCCAACGGGCGCAGAAACGATGCCAGTACGCCGGTCATCGAAAACGGAAACGGCCCTGCGAGCTTCAGCGCCACCCATCCACGCTCAACGGATGCGGTGTAGGCCGGACAAGCGTCTTCCGTGCAGACAATGGAAAGCTCATCGTGCGTGCGCACCACGCAGAAAAATCCGCCCTCCAGCGCCCATGCAGGAATGCAGACATCGGAGGGGAGCCGGCACACCGCCAGCCGCTCCAGCAGTACACGGTATTTCAGATTGTGAATCAAGACAGGAAGGTTACTATATCGGCCCGCAAGCTAGCCGATAGAGAACCGGACTGCCCCGCCTGCTGCCCAATAACGACGACGGGGACCCCACCGCTCCATCGTGGGACTCGGTCACGCCTACTGCATATCTCCGCCCATGGGCACGTATTTGAACTTCTTGCCGTCAAAGAATATGGCGGAGCTATCTCCCATTTCGCCCGCTTCTTCAACGTATATCGCTTCGATCGGTCCCTTCTTCACCCTGAATTTTCTGACGGAGAGTGACTTATACGGTAAGTTCACAATCACATACTTCGCTTTCGGAGTTGCCGAGCGCCAGCCATCTTTGATCGTGCCATAAATGATCAGCACCACCAGACCGCGGCGCGCAGGGTCGCCCTCGCTGAATGTGGTCGTCATCTTGGGGTCGCCAAAGCCAAAGAAATCGTAGTAGGGATCGACCACCTTGTAATTGTGCTCGCCCTGATCGAGCATCGGATTCTTGCAGCGCGCAGCGATGACCACGTCTTCCACACCGTCACCGTCCAGATCGCCAAAGTCGGCTCCGATTTCGGACACCAGCGTGAACTGATCGCCGAACTGCTTGTGCACGAAATCGTTATCGATTTTGCGAGCTGCCGCTTGCCCCTGCCCGAAAGCTGGAATCAACAGTGCAACACTGAACGCCAGGAGTAAAGATAGTTTTCGCATGGGTCTACTCTAGCTTCCTGCTGTCACTAAAGGCAGGTAACGAAAGTCACCTGTTGGCCTGGCCGGGGAGAGCAAAGCGTGGACCACAGCGAGCACAGGGTTTCACAGGGAGAATCAGGAAGGGCTTTCCCCTGTGTCCCTCTGTGCCCTCCGTGGTTAAGATTTTTGATTCCCCTTGAAGTGCTCCCATCCCTCGGCCTTGAGCGCCCGCACCTTTCCATCCCCGTCGATCAGCCGCATTCCCACGGATTGCGTGATCCGCCCGATGCGCGTTACTCGAACTCCCGCGACCTTCGAGGGGACCCGCCCCGGGGCTGTAAACAGCAGTTCATAATCGTCGCCGCCGTGTAGCGCCAGTTCAAGCGCGACCCGCTTTTTCCCCAGCTCCTTTTTCCCTCGTACCACCTGCGCCCGCGGAATCGCTTCCGCCTCGATCTCCGCGCCCACGTGGCTTTCCTCGCAAATGTGTTCGAGCTCAGTGGAAAGCCCGTCGCTCACATCAATCATGGCCGAGGCCACTCCGCGCTGACGCAGCCATCGACCGACAGCAACACGCGCCAGCGGACGAGATTGCCTGTAAGAATGCCGGAAATGCTTCGCTCCGGCGGGCTTCGATTTTATCAGCCACGCCAGGGCCGCCGCCGACCCGCCCAACTCGCCGGTTACATAAATCTGATCGCCCGCCTTCGCCCCCGACCTCAGCACCGCTTTTCCCTTCGGTACCGAGCCCACAACCACGATATCCGCCAGAATCCCGCCGGCCGATTGCGCCGTGTCTCCACCCGCCAACGGAACCTTGAATTCTCTAGCCAGATCCAGCAGTCCCTTTAAGAAGCGATCCACCCACTTCTGCGGAACGTCACTCGGAACGGCCAGCGATAGAAATGCCGCCCGCGGCTCGCCTCCCATCGCTGCGATATCGCTCAGCCCGCGCGTCAGGCAGCGCCGACCGACCAACTCCGGACGGTGCCAATCCCGCCGGAAATGCACCTCCTCGATGGTGAAGTCTGTGGTGACCAGCAACTCGTGTCCTGGAGGCACCCGCAGCACGGCACAGTCATCTCCGATACCGGTCACGACCGACTTGTCGCTATCGCTGTCTCCGTCTTTATCTCTATCCCTGCGGGCAGAGCGGCGGATATGCTGAATCAGATTCTTTTCGCTAAGTGGCACGTCGATCACTATACCTCCGGCCCCCAGAGTAACGTGTCCTCCGGTGCCATCGGTAACGGGCACCTGCCCCCCTGACGGCAGTAATCTGGCCGGTTGGGCACAGCGATTACGCTGCCTTGGTAACGGTCCAAAGGGCGCAGTGCGGTTGACATGGGGAATCAGGTTTGCTACCTTTTAATTCGCCGTTCATAAACATTGTGCCGAACCAAGTACTGCAAGCTGAATCAGTTGCAGCTACACTGAGTTTCGGCTTGCCTGGTTCCGTGGTCTAGGGAAAGAGCCAGCCTGCTCCTGATGCGGCTGGTGGAATCAGGATTCCGAGCCCGAGCGTGACAGTTCAAGCTCTGGCAGGATTCCGAAGCAAAAAATTTGCTTTGCGGAAGATGGATATTGCGTAAACGTTTCTACATATTTTTCGTAGCCCGGGACGAAGCGGGACAGCTTCGTAAGATCACCATTCCCGTCCAATACCTGTACGTGCTTCTGGCCGGGGCGGCAATCGGTGTGCTTTGCCTCACGGGAATCGCCAGTTCTTATACCAAGATGCTGCGCGAGGTTGCCCACTTCCACCAACTCCGCACCGAGCACGCCCAGCTCAAAGACAACTATTCGCGTCTGGAACAGGTGGAAAAGGAACGTGATATTCAGGTAGCCTCTCTGGGATCGCTGGCCAGCGAGGTTTCCGCGCTTTACGGACTCAAGTCGGATCCCGCGATGGTGGCCGCCTCAACCGAGCAGATTCAAGCGGCGCAGGTAAATTCTTCGCTCGACCAGCTATACGCGTTGAAGCACACCGCCCTGAGCGGAGCAGCCAGCGTCGGCATCTCACTCGGCCTGACCAAGAATTCGACTACGGCCGACTGGATCCGTGCCAACTCGGCTCCAAACCTCTGGCCGGTCGAAGGCCAGATCACTGCTTCCTTCGGCGAGCGCATCGATCCGTTTAACGGAGAAGGCGCCTTCCACTCCGGCGTTGATATCTCCGCAGTTGTCGGCTCGGCGGTGGTCGCGCCGGCGGACGGTGCCGTCACTTTCGCCGACTTCCTGGGCGGCTACGGACGCGCCATCATGGTCGACCATGGACACGGCATCACCACCCGCTACGGCCACCTTTCCAGCTTCGCCGTCACCGCCGGACAAATTATCCACCGCGGCGACACCATCGGTTACGTAGGCTCCAGCGGACGCTCCACTGGCCCGCACCTCCACTACGAAGTCCGCATCAACGACGCCCCGGTAAATCCCTACAAGTACCTGCGGCTGACGGTGGCACGCATCGGCGGGTTTGCAGCCGGTTCGTAAATCAGAATTTCTCTCCAGAAAAGAAAAGATTGTGTGGCGCGGACACTCTCGTCCGCGAATGCGGTGCAGTACACTCGGCCCGTCGGGAAGTTGGCTTTATCCGGGGGAACAATTCGCCGGGGAGTATTTGCTATGAGAGTCATATCGGCACTGATCGTACTTACTGCTGAGCACAACTGCGCTGGGAACAGACCCCGAGCCCTATCTCAAATCTGCACCAATGCCTTTTTACCCTCCGCTTGCCCGCCAGGCCCGTATCGAAGGCAAGGTTCAACTCCACTACACGGTGAACGAGCAGGGCGATACCTCCGAGATCGAGGCAGTCACCGGACATCCAATGCTGAAACAAGCCGCGATTGAGAACGTTGAAGGCTGGAAATTCGGTTGGCCGAATCCCCTGTGCCTGCCGCGCTAAGAGAGAAGCAGCCTTGATTTACAAGCTTTCCGGCAAGCTGGAATCGCCTGGCAGACCAAGTGTAACGGTCAGGTGGTTCGGAAAGACGGGCGTAATCCGAGTAGAAATAGTGGGCGACGCCGTTCAAGTCCAGACTCAGAACAGTTACTGACCCGGAGTGCGAACCAGCGATTTACGCCAAGCTCTCGCCGGCGCAGATCTTTCCTCAAAACCCTGCAACTCTGAAACTTTGAAACCTGTACTACCCCTTGGCCTTCTTCACTTCCTCAATCAGAGCCGGCACGATATCAAACAAGTTCCCCACCACGGCAACATCCGCGATCTCAAAAATCGGCGCTTCGGCATCTTTGTTGATGGCCACGACACTCCGCGAACCCTTCATGCCGACAAGATGCTGAATCGCGCCTGAGATACCGAGCGCCAGATACAGCTTCGGAGCGACCGTCTGTCCCGAGGATCCGACTTGACGATCCATCGGCAACCATCCGTTATCGCAGATCGGACGCGACGCCGCGAGCTCACCGCCCAGCGCATCCGCCAACTGCTTCGCCAGTACGATGTTTTTCTCCTCCTTGATGCCACGCCCCACCGAAACAATAATCTCAGCTTGGGTCAGATCCACTGCCTGCTTGGCTTCCTTGAAGACTTCCTGCGGGTGGTTGCGCACGACGCCGTCGGGGATATCGACATTCACGGTTTCAACCGGAGCCGCCGCTGCACCCGCTTCGACTTTATCGGCGCGGAACGAGCCGTTCTGAAAAGTGACAAAGCAAGGCCCGGAGCCGGCAAAACTCACGTCAGCCACAAACTTCCCCTGAAACATTTGCCGCGTGAACAGCAGCTTCCCGCCTTCGTACTTGTAGCCGATCACGTCGCTGATGGCCGTGGTTTGCAAGGCTGTCGTCAGCTTCGGCACAAAATCCCGCACCTGGTAGGTATGCGGCATCAACACTAGCTTCGCCGGATGCTTCCCCAGGAATTCCTTCAGCCCATGCGCGAACGCGTCTGGAGTATAGGGTTCGAGCCTGGCCGACTCGACGGCATAGACTCTGGCAACCTTCTTCCCCGCCACCTCGCTCGCGACGGAAGCCACGCCCGAGCCCACCACCGCTGCCTCTAGCGTCCATCCTGTCTGAGCGGCAATCGCCTGCCCGGTGGCAATCGTCTCCCACGAGACACGGTTCAGTTTTCCTTCGCGCTGTTCAACGATTACCAGAATTGTGTCAGCCATAGAGTCCGTTCTCTGCATGCGGAGACGGGGCAAGCCCCGTCTCTACGAAAATGTGTGGTAGAGACGCGGCTTGCCGCGTCTCGCACTCCTGTGCTGCGCCTCAAATCACGCGCAGTTCATTCTTCAGCTTTTCCACCAGCTTCTTCGCCACTTCCGCCGGAGGGCCTTCCAGAAATTCCGTATTCTTCGATTTCTGAGGCAGGTACAGCTTCTCGATTCTCTGCAAATTTGCGCCTACCGCCGACTGCACCCCGGCCATGGTGACCTTGCGCATGGGCTTGTTCTTGGCCTGCTTGATCCCGATCAGCGTCGCATAGCGCAACTTGTCGATCCCCGACTGGATGGTCAGCACCGCCGGCAAAGGCATGTCGACATACTGAAAGAATCCGGCTTCCAGTTCCCTTTTCACGCGGATACCACCGTCATTTTTTTCAATCTGCATAATGATGGTCGCGTGCGGCAATCCAAGAATCTCGGCTAGAATCACGCCCGTCTGCGCATAGCCGCAGTCGTCCGATTGCAGGCCGGTAAAGATCAGGTCAAACTTTTCGTCTTTGATTGCCGCGGCGATGGCCCGCGCCGTGTTGTAGGCATCGAGCCCGACAAAAGTGTCGTCCTCGAGATGGATCGCCCGGTCCGCCCCTTTCGCCAGCGCCTCGCGCAACACCTGGGACGCCCGCGTCGGCCCCGCCGTAATGACCACCACTTCGCCGGTGTGCTTTTCCTTCTGCCGCAATGCGGTCTCGAGCGCAAATGCGTCCGGCTCATTCACTTCGTAGGTGATATCTTCGCGGATCCACGTCCCCGCATCATTCAGCTTCAGCGGAGCGTCTTTCTGCGGCACCTGCTTCAGGCAAACCAAAATCCTCACAAATCGACTCCAATCCCATGCAACGTCCGTCCGCTACCGGCCAAACATATGAGTATAAACGAGGGGAAGGAACACGGACATGGCCGTGTCTGTGTCGCAGCGCAACTCCGTGCCTGGCACCCGGTCTTGGAGGGGTACACCGCCGTAACCTTGACCAAGCTCTTCTCGCTTGCGATGCTAACTGTTGTGAAGAAGTCGCAGAAACCGGCTAGGAGTCCACGCGCTCCGCGTATCCGCGTCCCCAACAGTGAGCGCGCTGTATTTACGGTTGACGGTGTCCGCTTCGTTGGCGTGCTTCATCGCCTTTCTCTCACGGGAGGTTCGGCGGTTCTCTCCAAAGGTCCGATTTCCCGCGGGACCATGGGTGAAATGGCTTTGGGTACCGTTTTCGGCAAAGTCAGCGCTCATATCGAATTCCTTCAGACCGGCGCCGATGGTGTGGCGCTCGCACAAGCTTTCCGTTTTCTCGCGATGGACGATGCAAGTTCCAGACGCTTCGCCGCCGCTGCAAAGCAGATGGAAGAAGAGGGCTTCAGCGACGCTCCGCCACAACCGCTTTCCACCCCAGCCTCCGAAACGCTAGGCCAGCTCCTGCACAGTGTCCGCCGGCTCGCTGCCACCCTCGTCGCCAACCGCTCCTCGGCCAAGAACTGAGGTTCGCCCGGTTCTAATCGACCTGGTTCAAATCAAATTGTCACAACCGGGCTGTTACTGCGGTGGCGGAGCATTGCTCGCCTGGCCCGTCACCTTGCTTCCCTCTACGTTTATTGTTATTTAAGGGCCGAAATTCTGCCGGCGTCTCCGCTGGATGGTAGGCAGCGTTGTCAGTCTTGCTGTCGGAGTTTGTGGGTTGCATTGAAACCACCTGGTAGGCTCGCGTCTTTTTGTCTCCGTCCTCCACCATCAGAAACAGACGGTCCTTCTTGATTCTGAATTCAGCTTCATGGCCGACCGGAAGAACCACCGCATGCTTCAGGTCGACAGGACGAATGTGGTAATCCATTTCGTCGGTGCGGAGCAAATACTGGGCGCACAACTGCTCATGTGCATTGACATGCTCCACGCCCACGGATCCAAGCACACTCCCCAGGCCCGTAAGCCCCCTTTCCTCGGCGCCACAAGGAACGGATTGTATGCTTTCCAACATACCTCTCTTCTGATTTTTCTTGTCCTTGCCTTTAAGCGCGAAGGAGGAAACAGCCGGAACCAGTGAGAGCGCAGCGATGAGCGTTTTTTTGACCCTCATAAGACCTCCCTAATGATAATTCACACCGCAATGTCCACGTCAGACGAGCCGTAAAGCCAGAAATAAAAAGTGGAGGCCGGTCGTTCGGCCTCCACTTCCGGATTCACGCGTGCTTCGCTACTGATTCGGGGTAGACTTCGGTTTGGCCATAGCAGGCTTTGCGGTGACATTGATGCCGCTGCCTTGCTGCACCCAGCTCGAGCTCATAACCGCTTGCGGGTTCTCCGCCAGTTGTTGGCTTATTGTGGGATGAGCTTTCAGATATTCATCCAGTTCCGGATGGGTGGCCAGATACTCCACAAAACCTCCTGGGATGAGCATGTGGCTCACCAGAAGAAGGGTGCAACCTGCCTGCCAAATGGGTTCTATCGGATCACATCTTGAGCCGGCTCAGCGGCTTGCAAGCAATGTGTGGAAAGCTCGAAGAAGTCCCCGACCGGCAAATTCTGCCACCCGGGGGGAAAATTCGCGGTACAGGATGGACCTTAGAGAATTCTACTTGGTTGTCACCCTGGAGGACGGTGCGATGGAGCGACCAGCCGAGATCAACGACCCCCGGCCGGCAGGCCATCCTGCAGAAACGCAACGCTCTGCACGCCAGTAATCTCAAATCGCTTTCGGCAACGCATGTTCTTGCACATCATCATGTCGTCTCGCCGCAGCATATAAGACTGCGCCTTGGCGAACTTTGCCCGGTCGCGATCGTCCGCCCGTGGCGGCAGACTCTTTTTCTTCATCCGCACCAGCCACTGGATCTCATACTCCGCCGACTGATGGCAATGCGGACAACTTAAATTTGCCGGCTTCTTATCGGACCGCTCGTCAAAAAATTCACGCTCATCCATAAATATCAGGCCCTCGGATCTATGACACAGGGGTGCCCCAATCATTCGCGCCTTTTGCGAAAGAGTGGGACTCCGCGCCACTTCAGATTATTGCATTTTTGTGCAGCCGAATGTGCGAAGATGCGAGCATTACGAGCATGCCGCGCAAGCGCAAGAAAAAGACCTTCTCCGCCGCCCAGGTGGTTCGCGAAATGGCTCGCGAACGCGTGGGCAGCCCGAAACCATCCCAACTCGTCCGCGCAAAGAAAGGCAAACCGGAGCGGCACAAGCCCATACTGGGCAGACTGCTGGCAGATGAGTAAGCACTCAGCTCTCAGACTTCTCTGGGGGTTAGCCGCGAGGATATTCGGGAGACTGCTTCAATCCACGGAAGGCAACTTAGGGTGAATTAAAAGTGGCTGTGACGCCCACTATGCCATTCCCAACTATTGTTACTGGACATTGATTCGGGATCGCGCCAGCCGTGCATCCAGTCCAACCCCCGAAGCTCGAGTTCAAGCCCGGATTTGCTGTCAACGTAACCACGTCCCCCGTGGGGAACGTGGCGCCACAAGTTGTACCGGGACAACTGATTCCACCAGGCTGACTCGTCACCGTTCCCACGCCAGCGCCTGCTGGCGTTACCACTAATTCCCCGTTGGTCGCACTGCCGCCGGGGCAGTTCGGGTCGGCCGTATTCTGCACGGTTACGAACGAATAACCGACCACGATGTTCGATGCCCCGCCCGTGCCTTCCGGCATGGTTGCCGAGACATCCGCCGAACCGCAACTTCCGTTCGTAGTGACCAGACCCGCGTTGATCGAAACAACGTTATCGTTAACTGCCCAGGTTGCCTGACTGGTAACGTCCTTGGTGGCCGGAGGGTGGATGTAGGAGCCATAGGCCTTGTACTGTGCAGTAGCCCCGGCAGTCGGCACCGGAAAAGTGAAACCAGGCGACGCCGGCACAACCGTCAAGCTGACCAGTTTTTGGTCGTGTCCGCAACTCGGCAGGCACAACACCCCTCCCACTGCCACCAGCGCCCCCAACGCGAGCCCAATGTAGCTCCGCTTCATACCCACCACTCCAGGATGCAAGTCTCGGCCTGCCCGTTCGTCAGATCCGGCTCGTCAAATCATTCTTGTCAAATCAAGGAAAGATAAAAGCTAGCGGAAGCAAGCTCAAAAAGCAAGAAATGGAGTGTTGGCCTTTGGCTCTTGGCCGTCCGCGTGCAGTTCGACTCTAGTGCAGGCTGTCACTGCTATTCAGAACCACGCGTCTCCGATAACGTTGAAAGAGAGCGCGCTTCATGTCGAGATAGTATTCGGAGAGAACGTTGTAGACGCTGTTGCCACCCAGGTTAATACCCCAATTCGAGAACACACGGCTGACGCTGCGGTCCTGCTGCGGATAGTAGCTAGTCGAGATGCCGCAGGATATCAATTGACCGAATATCTCCGAGTTGTTGAATCCTGAGGAGCCGTCGTCTCTGCGCGTGACAAACGTGCGATTCACGGCATACCAGACGCGGGCGAGCGTCGATCCTCTGCCTTGACGGAAATAGCGCGGGTCCTCGTGCAGAAGCGAAGGCAGCACGCCATAGATCAGTAGGCTTCCCGAGATCTGATCGCCCTCGCTCGCCGCAAAGCGTTTTCCATAGGCGTTCCATCCCTCGCCGTAATGCGGCTGGCTGTTCGTGGCTTGTTGCAACCCTGCCTGAAATGCGTTCCCGATGTGTGCGCTGACGTCGAAGGCTTGATGAAATGAAAGGATGTACTTTTCGGGAATAGTTAACGGATCGCGGTTGGCGGGAACATCGTTCGTGTTCTGAAAGTCGGGGATCATCCCGAACATACGCTTAGGGGGCTCCGGAAGGTCTGGCACGGGCGGCTGTTCCAGGGCCGGGTTCGTCGATGCATCTACCGCACGCAGCACCGGCGGATCTAGTTTCGCGTCTTGAATCCGCTGCGGATTCGTTGCTGCGCTGCTTTGGGCCGAAAGGGAGCGTGTGCCGGCAACCGACACCAAGACGACGACCCACAGGGCCCTCAACAGAATCGAACTCATTATTCGGAAGTCGTCCCTTCCAAGTAGAAGCGTGAGCTGGAGTATATGTCGCTGCGGCCCGCGGTTGGAACGGTATACCAGCTATGAAGGTGACGAAAGTGATCGAATGATCGGGTTGTTGGTTGATCGAGGCATTATCCAAATGCCTAATCCACATGCTCGCCCACTTCAAACCCTTCTTCGGCTGCGGGCAGGACATCACGTTCCCCCGCGATCCACACATACAGAGTCGGCAGCAGGAAGACGCTCATGATAAGAGCGGCGATCAGACCTCCGACGATAACGATCGCGAACGGACGCTGAGAGTCGGAGCCAATGGCGTGCGAGAGGGCGGCCGGTAGCAGCCCTAGAGTGGCCACCAGCATGGTCATCATGATCGGTCGCAGCCTCAGGACGGCCCCCTCAACCGCAGCGTCCTCGATGGAATAGCGCCGGGCTCGAAGTTGATTGATGTATTCCAGCATGATGACTCCGGTTTGCACCGACACGCCGAACAAGGCCAGGAAACCCACGCCGGAAGACACACTGAAATGCGTGCCGGTTATCCAAAGAGCTAGCAGACCTCCAATGGGCGCGATCGCAACCGTCGCCATAATCAATAGCGCCCATTTGAAGGATTTGAACATCGTGTAAAGGATGACGAAGATGAGGAGGATAGTGATGGGGAGAACGATCAGCAAACGCGCGTTGGCTCTCTTCTGACTTTTGTATTCGCCCTCCCACTCAATGCTGTATCCGGTGGGCAGTTTGACCTGGTCGCCCACTTTTTTGATCGCCTCTTCCACGGTGCTGCCCAGGTCGCGGCCGCGGACGCTGTACTTGATAGCCACATAGCGCCGATTGCCCTCGCGATAGACTTCCGAAGCGCCGTCCGTCACGCTGATCCTGCAGAGCTGCGCCAGCGATACTCGTTCCCCGGAGGGCGATAGCAGGCGGATATTCTCGATCGCTTCTTGCGTATCGCGATACTTTGGCAGGTAGCGCAGCGTAAGGTCGTAGCGCGCTTCGCCCTGCAAAACCTGCGTCAGCGCGTTTCCCCCCACTGCGGTCTGAATCGCATCCTGCACGTCGGCGACATTGATCTGGTAACGGGCGGCGGCCTCGCGATCCACCGTCACGTTAAGGTTGGGCTGGCCGAGGACACGGAAAACTCCGAGATCCTCAACGCCATTGATTTTGCGCATAATTGCGACGATTTCGTCACTCTTCTGCTCCAGAACTTTCAAATCGTCCCCATAAATCTTCGTGGCCAGCGCGCCTTTCACTCCGCTGACCGCCTCTTCCATGTTGTCTTCGATGGGCTGGGAAAAGCCCCAGACGACACCCGGGATTTTGTCGAGCTCGCGACCCATGGCGGCGATCAATTCGTCCTTGTTTTCGTGAAAAACGGGACGCCACTCCTCTTTCGGCTTCAGGTCCACGAAGTACTCAGTGTTAAAGAAGCCGGTGTTATCCGTTCCGTCATCTGGACGCCCTACCTGGCTCGTGCATTGCGGCACCTCGGGGAAGGAGCAAAGGACGACTCGGGCCTGGTTTGCTACCCGGATACCCTCGTCCGGTCCAGTGCTGGGCGCCAGCGTACCGCGCACCCAGAGTGCACCTTCATCCAGGTGGGGCAGAAATTCGGAACCAATGATGCCACTGAAAGCGAGGTATGCCCCAAAGGCCATCAGCAGAACGCATACCCCGACGGTGGTCATGCGCCGTCGGATCGCCCAGCGCAGGCCGTCGCGATATCGCTCGCTCACACAGCTCATGACCGGGTTACGCCATTCCCGCGCTCCATGGGCGAAAGCGAAACTTGCCAGCACGGGCGCGACCAGGATCGAGAAGAGCAACGCTCCCAGCAGTGCGAAGGCCACGGTCCAAGCCATGGGGTGGAAGAGCCTGCCTTCCACGCGTTGCAGCGTAAAGATCGGCAAGAAAGCGGTAATGGTGATGACGATGGCATAGAACACCGGCCGCTGCACTTCATGCGAGGCAAAACTGATTCGTTCGGTGGAGGTCTTGACTCCGTCGGTGTGGCTTAGATGGCGCACAATGTTTTCGATCAACACGATGGCGCCTTCCACGATCACACCGAAGTCGAGCGCACCAAGCGACAGCAGATTGGCGGGAATGTGCATCAGGTTCAGACAAATGGCCGCAAATAGTAAAGCAAATGGAATAGTCGCGGCGACGATGATGGCGCCACGAACATTACCCAGAAACAAAAGCAGAATGACCGACACCAGGATCATGCCTTCGGTGAGATTGTGCAGCACGGTGTGGGTTGTGTAGTGAACCAGAAGACTGCGATCGAGGAAAGGGACGATCTTAACTCCCTTGGGCAGGATGTGATCGTTGAGTTCTTCTACTTTTTGGTGGATGTCCGCGAGCGCCGTTTCGCCGGTCGCGCCTTTGCGCAACAGCACGATGCCTGACACCACATCGTCGTTATCCACGATCTTTCCGTCCTCGCGGTGAAGAGCTCGCGCAAACTGACCGAGGCGAATCTTAGGACCTTGCGAAACGACCGCAATGTCCTTGACCCGCAGTGGCGTGCCATTTTTGGTCACGATGACCGTGCGCTCGATGTCCTGGGTACGGTCGACCAACCCGACGGAACGTACGTTGATCTGCTGCAAACCTTCCTGGATGAAGCTGCCGCCCGCGTTGGCGTTGCTATTGGTGAGTTGCTGCTCGACCTGGGCGAGGCTTAAGCCATACGCGACCAATTTGTTGGGGTCAACCCGAACCTGGTATTCCCGAGTAGGGCCGCCGAAGCTGGCCACGTCCACAATGTTGGGGACAGATTTGAAACTCTTTTCGACGACCCAGTCTTCAATGGACTTCAACTCCATCGGATCGTATGCCGGATTCGTGCTGTGCAGGGTGAAGAAATAGATCTGGCCGGCCGGGCTCCAATCCGTGCCCATTTGCGGCACTACGTTCGGCGGCAGCGTGACTTCGCTCAGGCGCTCCAGAA
>Ga0074044_10003625_pt1 | contig 13068 bp, 12 predicted proteins | sample BogForMeECP23OM1_FD_94443 | JGI IMG/M metagenome (GOLD analysis project Ga0074044, IMG submission 94443) | Bog forest soil microbial communities from Calvert Island, British Columbia, Canada - Bog Forest MetaG ECP23OM1 | ecosystem: Environmental > Terrestrial > Soil > Wetlands ...
GGCGTGCCGGTCGTGGGACAGGCGCGCTGGTCCGGGCGGCAAAGCTTGGCAAACTCTCGCGTTGGCCCTGGGAGACCCGGGGCCATCAGAACTAAGGAGCAAAACGAATGGTAGCGACCCTGTATGTGAATGCGGCCCTGTTCCTGCAATCCCAGGCGACCTCTTGGGATCTTCGGAGCATGTGGTCTTCAATGAGCACGCTTCCCCGGATCGTTGTCGCGATCCTTTTCATTCTCTCGATTTATTCTTTCGGCGTAATGATCGACCGCGCCCTGATGTACAGCGCGGCTCGCAAGCAGTCGCGGGTTTTCGTGCAGCAGGTTGCCGGAGCTCTCAAGGAAGGCAAGCTGGACGAGGCGATTGCCATCGCCGAGCGGAACAAGAAGAGCCATATCGCCAAAGTCGTGGCGACCGGCCTTTCCGAATTCCAATCCGCGTCCCAGCAAGTCACGGATGCGGACGTAATCGAAGCGGCCAAGCGTGGTCTCGAGCGCTCCGTCGCCATCGTTCACGCGGAAATGAAGCGCGGTCTTTCGGCGCTGGCCACTATCGGCTCGACGGCTCCTTTCGTCGGACTGTTCGGCACCGTCGTCGGCATCTTGAACGCGTTCAAGGGCATTGAGACCAGCAAAGCGACCGGTCTGTCAGCGGTTGCCGGTGGTATCGCGGAAGCTCTCGTCACCACGGCTCTCGGTCTTCTCGTCGCCGTCCCTGCCGTGTGGGCCTACAACTACTTCACGAACAAAGTCGAGGCTTTCGACGTCGAAATGGACAACTCCTCAATGGAGTTGATCAACTATTTCATTTTGCGTCGCGGCGCGAAGAAATAAGGTAAACCAATGGGCTACAAACCAAAAGTCGGTGCGCAGATGGCGGCGCCGAACGTCATCCCGATGGCCGACATCATGCTCGTGCTGTTGATCATCTTCATGGTGGTCACACCGATGTTGCAGAAGAGCCTGCCTGTGGATATGGCCAGGGTTAACAACGCGCACGAGATGCAGGACGCCGACAAGGATGACGCGATTATCGTAGCGGTTACTCGAGATGGGACGATCTATCTGAAGAATACGAAGATCACCAAGGATGACATCACCGGGCAGATTAAAGATATGTTGTCCGCCCGTCTCGATAAAACTGTTTACGTGAAGAGCGATGCCCGGGCCAAGTATGGCGATGTCGTTGCGGTCGTGGACGAAATCCGCTCCGCCGGCGTCGATCAGCTTGGACTTTTAACCGAACAGAATCAACAAGAACGCAGGACACCGCCTCCGCCGCCTAACGGTGCCGCTCCATCGGCTGATTGAAGCCGCTGGAGCAGCGTTCGGCTGAGGTGTGTGAAGTGTTTGCACCATTCGTTTGCTGAGTCAGAAAGGCCGCGCCGGATCCCACCTGGCGCGGCCTGATGGCCTGCAAAGCTCGCGAAACGCAGGCTGACAGGAGATTCGCAATGGGAATGTCTGTTGGAGAAAATAAAGGCGGTGCGATGGCGGAAATGAACGTCGTTCCGCTGATCGACATCTTGCTCGTGCTGCTCATCATTTTCATGGTCATTACTCCGCTCACTCCGCACGGCTTGGACGCTCTAGTGCCGCAGCCCAATCCGAACCAAAAGCAGGATGTGGAGTTGGAGAACAAGACCGTGGTGGTCCAGGTGCTGGTCAATAACAAGCTGAAGATCAACAACGAAGACACGACCTGGGAAGGCCTTGGCCCGCGTCTCGAAACGATCTTCAAAGAGCGCGCCGAGAAAATTGCTTTCGTCAAGGGCGACAACGATGTACTGTTCATGGAAGTTGCGCGGGCGATTGATATCATGCGCGGCGCGGGAATCGACAGAGTCGGCTTGATCACGGCCAAGCTCGAGGCCGGGCAGTAATAAATAAGGATTTCTTTTTCACTTCGGCCGCGTCTCGGCCGGCGCAGGGTGTGAGAGTCCTCCTCGCGGGGTAATTTGCTTCATGCGAGGTGACTCATGGGAATTTCGCTTGGCGGTGAAAAGCACGGAACCATGGCGGAAATGAACGTCGTTCCGCTGATTGATATTCTGCTGGTGCTTCTGGTCATCTTTATGATAATCCGTCCCCAGACGCAGTTCGGTCTGACGGCGGATTTGCCCCAGCAGGCGGAATCCACGACGAAAACGCCACCGGAAGTGATTGTTGTGCAAGTTTTCGGCGACGGTACGCTGCGCATCAATCAGAATCCGGTCCAGTGGCAGGATCTTCAAGGACGGCTTGAGGAAATTTTCAAGATGCGGGCAAGCCGCGTTGCTTTTGTCCGTGGAGACAGCGTACTCGAATTTGGTGTCATCGCCCGGGCCATCGACGTGATGCGCGGCTCGGGAATCACGACGGTGGGCCTGATGACGCCGGAACTCGAAAACGCGCACTAAATAGTGTAGATTGGCCCCTCGCAGGGCGGATCTGAATCCTAGCAGGGATGGATGCTTCGATGACTTATGCATCAGTTCGTAATGCTCGCCGGACCGCTTCTCTGGCAGCGATGTTGATCCTCACCGTCGGCGTTTCGGGCTGCAATAAGCTCAAAGCCCGCGACCTCTTGAATAAGGGCGTAAACGCGTTCAAGGCCGGCCAGTCGGACGCCGCCATTGAGGACTTCAAGCGCTCTACGGAACTCGATCCTAGTCTGATGATGGCTCGCGTTTATCTGGCCACCGCGTATGCGAGCTTGTATATTCCTGGCGCGCCTTCCGCGGAAAATAAAGCTCGCGGCGATCAAGCCATCAAGGAATTTAAAGACATCCTGGAAATCGATCCCAACAATCTGACCGCTATTGACGGAATCGGTTCCTTGCTGTTCCAGATGGCAGGCACGCCGCCGGTTGACGAAAAAGGCTTCGAGGAATCGAAGACCTTCCATCAGCGCCACATCCAGATCAAACCGGACGATCCGGAGCCCTACTATTGGATCGGCGTGATTGACTGGACGCTGGCTTGGCGCGCGAACGCAGCAATGCGCTTGGACTACAACAAGAACAATATCAAGAAGCAGGTGCATGACGACCAGCCGCTGCCCGCTGCTGTTCGCACGGATTACTCCACCAAATATGGTTCTCTCGTGGATGAGGGTATCGCCGACCTGCAAAAGGCCATCACGCTGAAGCCAGACTACGACGATGCTATGGCCTACCTCGGTCTTCTCTACCGCCGCAAGGCCGACATGGTTGAGAGTGCGGATGAGCGGGCTTCTCTGCAGAAGCAAGCTGACGACCTCCTCGACAAGATCAAGGAGATCAAACAGAAGCGCCTCGACCAGCAGCAACAAACCTCCTGAGCGGCTTGCTCCATTAGCAGTAGTAAATCGAATTTCCAGCGAAAGGACGCCTCTGAAGGCGTCCTTTTTTTTTGCCCGGACTCGCCCGTGCGGCATTTCCGCCTCTCGCGCGCTGTCCCCTTTCGGGCGTATACTAGAACATGCCGTCTCCTAGCAATGTTCCTTTGAGCTTCCAGCGCGACCGCGCTGTCCGCCAGCTTGAGGTTCGTTTCGAGGAACTGCTCGAAAAACTCCGCAAGAACCGTCCTTCTGAGGATCCTTGGGTTGTGCGCCGTGCTTACGAGATTGCTTCGGAGCGTCACCGCGACCAGTTTCGTAGTTCGGGCGATCTATATATTTCCCACCTTCTCGAGGTCGCCCTCATCCTTGCCGACATGCGCATGGACGCCACCACGCTTACCGCCGCTCTTCTTCACGACGCCATTGAAGACACGGAATATCCCGTCGCTCGCATTGAGGAACGATTCGGACCGGACGTCGCCCGTCTTGTGGAGGGCGTCACCAAAATCAGCCGCCTAAATATGACAGCTCCAGAGACGCGTCAGGCGGAAAACGTCCGCAAAATGCTCTTGGCGATGGTCAACGACGTTCGCGTCGTTCTCGTCAAGCTTGCCGACCGCCTCCACAACATGCGTACCCTCGAGTACCTCGCGCACGAAAAGCAGCAGCGTATTTCCCGCGAGACGCTGGATATCTACGCGCCGATCGCCCACCGGCTCGGCATGAGCGTTATACGCGGCGAACTCGAGGATCTGTCCTTTCGCTTTCTTGAGCCGGAAGCATTTCTCTCTCTCCAGAAAGAAGTCACGGAAAAGAGCCCTGTTTATCAGAGGTTCTTGGAAGAAGTTCAGGGCACCATTCGCACGAAGCTCGTCGAGAGCAGTATCCCCGCGGAACTCGAAGCGCGAGTCAAAGGCCTCTACTCGTTGCACGGCAAAATCCTGCGCCAGCAGAGCAGCCTCGAGCAGGTGTATGACTTGCTCGCCGTCCGCGTGATCACGGATTCGGAACGAAGCTGTTACGCCGCCCTCGGCGTGATGCATCACATTTGGCGGCCTGTCCCGGGTCGCTTCAAAGATTACATCGCCATGCCCCGCCCAAACCTTTATCAATCCCTGCACACCACCGTTTTGCATGGCGGCCAGCCTTTTGAAGTGCAAATTCGCACCCAGGAAATGCACCGCATCGCGGAGGAAGGCGTCGCGGCCCACTGGAAATACAAGGGCGGAAAACCTGCCTCCGGAGACGACGACCAACGCATCGCCTGGATGCGCCAACTCATCGAATGGTCGCAAGAGCTGCAGGAACCGGGTGAATTTCTTTCCACGCTTAAGGTGGATTTGGCGCCCGTCGAGGTTTACGCGTTCACGCCTAAGGGGCGCGTTCTTGAGCTGCCACGCGGCGCCACTCCGGTCGACTTTGCCTATTCCGTGCATACGGAAGTCGGCCATCAATGCGTCGGCGCGAAAGTGAACGGCCAAATGGTGTCGCTGCGCCATGAAATTGTTAGCGGCGACGTCGTCGAGATTCTTACCAACAAAGGGCACACGCCGAGCCGGGATTGGCTCAGCTTCGTCAAGTCCTCGCATGCCCGCAGCAAGATCCGCCAGTGGATCAACCTGCACGAGCGCGAAGAAGCCACGGACATGGGAAAGAAGCTGCTGGAGAAGGAGTCCCGTCATTTCGGGCGCGGCTTGAAGAAAATCCCCGAAGCGGATTGGGACAAACTGATCGCTGACTACGGTCTCTCGAAACAGGAGGATCTTTACGCCGCGGTAGGCTTTGGGAAATATTCCGCGCGGCAGGTTCTCGCGCGCTTGCTAGGTGAACCGGAAAAGGGCGCGGAGTCCGAAGCAGAGGATTCCAAGCCGACGTTGGTTAAAACCGTCAAGCGCATGCTGGGCTTCGGTGAAGCCCCATTAATCGTCAAGGGCCACGACGACCTGCTCGTCTATCGCGCAAAATGTTGCAACCCGATTCCCGGTGACGACATCGTCGGCTACATTACGCGCGGCCGTGGCGTGGCCGTGCACACACGCGCTTGTCCCAACGTTCAAAACCTCATGTACCAGACGGAACGCCGCATCGCTGTCGAGTGGGGCGGCGAAAGCGCCGCTACTTTCCCGGTTCAACTTTCCATTCGCGGCAAGGATCGCGCGGGACTCCTGGCAGAAATCACCGCGGTCATCAGTGGAGCGGGTTCCAACATCCGAAGCCTCGAGAGCCGCCCCGATCGTCAAAATGCCCGCATCGAGGCCAGCCTCGAAATCGTCGACCGCCGCCAGCTCGAAACCATTCTCGCGAACATTCGAAAAGTCACCGGCGTTTTCGGAGTCGAGCGCGTCTACCAAATCTAAACTCTCGGCCTTTGGGACCTGTCCTTCTTGCCGGGTATCACCCAAGCACACCCCCGCGTTTCCCGCTTCCCGGCCCCTACAATATTAATATGCGGTATCAACGATTTCTTCTGGGTGTGTGCGTCCTTGCAGCAGCGGGGTGCCATCAGCATCCCCTGACGGACTTTCGTCCACTGGACCAAGCAGGGATGTTTTCCAGCAATATTGAGCAGCTCAAAGGGCTCAATGTGTCAGACCTGGAAATCGCTCAAGTCATCAAGATGAAGCAAGCGCGGATCAGCGATGACACTTGCGTAGAGCTGGTGAGCTCCGCGCACGTTCACAAGCGTATCTTCCTAAGCGCCGAATCCGCTTCCGATTTGGCGGGCGCCGGATTCACGGAGCAGCAAATTCTCGATATCGCCCACGCCGACCAGCTCGACGCCATCAGCATCGATGCCGTCACACTCAAGCTGATCGGTCTCTCGGACTCGACCGTTCAGCTCGTCCTTCAGCGCCATTTGGATGGCCTGCAGGTTATGGCCAGCGCCGAGATTTCGCGGCTTAAGAATACTGGTTTAACGGAACGCCAGATCCTCGACCGCATCAATGCTGGAATGACCGACGAACAAGCCGAAAAAGAAATTCACGCCCGCGAGAGTGCCCGCAATCACAAAGACACATCGTTTGTCCGCGTCCGCGGCCGCAAACCACGCTGAAGCCAATTATGCCCTTCCGCATCTGAAGCCGGCTCATCCCTTTTGCTTCTTCCGATTTCCCCCGCTACAATCGAATCGCTTTGGCGCCGCGCTCGCATCTTCGCCCGCTTCTTTGTCTGTTTCTCGCCGCAGTAGGCTTTTGGGTTTCTTCCTGCGCAGTAGCGCTGGGGCCGGGTTACTCCATCGAAAGCCAGGAAATTCGGGTCCAATTCTTGCCGGGGACTGATCCCAGAATTCGCGTCGACTCGGACTACAAACTTCGCAACACCGGCAATCAACCTCTTTCCTCTCTTGAATTACGTTTGCCAGGGCGCCGCAAGTTCCGCGTCGCGGCGGCGCAAGCGGCCTGGGATGGAACCTCCCTCGCCGAGCAGAGCTCACCGGCAAATCCTCGCGATACATTTCTTGCGCTTCCGCAACGATGGAACGTCTCCGAGCGCCACACTCTCCATCTCTCCGCGGAATTCCAGACGGCCGCTGCGGGCCAGGCCGGTTTCAGTTTTGCTTCCGATGCGTTTTTTCTGCCTTCCGAAGGTTGGGCGCCGGAGCTGCTCCCTTCGCAGGGCTTGTTCGCCACAGGGGGAGTTCCTCCAAACCAGTGGCGCTTGCAGGTGCGCGTGCCCGATGGATTTCTCGTGCATACGAGTGGCCGCTCCAGAAAGACGGCGCGCAGCGGCCATGAGATCATTTGCCAATCCGATCAACGCGCCGAGGACCGGTATCCGTTTGTTCTAGCTGGACTTTATAAAGAAACAGCGCTGGATACCGGCTCCGGCGAAAAGGTCTTCGTCTGGACTCGCTCTCGGGAAGATTCAGGGAGTTTCCACCAGTCCGCGGATGCCCTCGTTCGCGCCATTCAGGCTTACGATTCCACGTTTGGCTCCCGCGCCCGAAAATCACAGCCGTTCTGGATCGTGGAATGTCCCGTACTCGCCGGCTGTTTTACCGCCGCGGAATCTCCCTACGCTAATCTGCTGAATGCAGAGCCCGCCTCCGTTTCCGCTGAGCTCGCGTCGCTCGACTCGGTGCTGATTGACTTTAGTGGCGGAGCGCCAAAACTTGCCGCCGCCGGGCCGGCGCTGGCCGCCAGTTGGCTTGGCTATGGCCAGAACCCCGGCTTCTACGAGCAACAACCTCCTCTCTCGGCCTTCCCTGCGTTTGCCTCGGCGCAGGGACTGGAAGCCATCGACGGGCCCTCTTCTCGCACCGAGACAATCCGCCGCGCCTTGCGCATGATTCCCAAGGGCGCCGGTGCGCGCAAAACCGAAGATGAATCTGTTCTGCGCGCAAAAAGCTTCCTTTTCTTCTACGCTCTTCAGGAACGCTACGGCCGGGAAGTATTCCGCCACGCGATCATCCACATGCTCTCGGCTCGCCGCGGACGTGGCTTCAACCTTGACGATTTGATCGCTGCATTTGAAGAGGAAACCCATCAGAATGTTGCGGAGTTTGTCCGCCTGTGGATGAAGCGCCCCGGCGTTCCGGATGACTTTCGCGCGCGTTTTGAGGACGCTTCCGCTTCTATCGCTATCACTTCCAAGGAGACTACGCCATGAGAGAAATTGTGCTGACGGATCGCGGTCCAAAACCCATCGGGCCTTATTCGCAGGCCATCAAGGTTAATGGGCTGCTCTTCGTCTCCGGACAAGTCGCCATCGATCCGAAAACCAACGAATTTGTAGCGGGGGACATCCAGCAGCAAACGGAGCGCACGCTGGAAAATGTGAAAGGCATTGTGGAAGCTGCGGGAAGCAAGCTGAGCCACGTCATCAAAACCACAGTGTTTCTGAAGAACATGAGCGACTTCGCCGCGATGAACGAGATTTACGCGCGCTACTTCTCCTCGGCTCCTCCGGCACGCTCAACGGTGGAGGTCGCCCGCCTGCCAAAAGACGCACTGGTAGAAATGGAAGTTATCGCAACGATTTGAACTGCGCAGAAGAACTAATTACGGCCGGTCTGGACTTTCCAGTGCCTTGTGAATCGCGAAGGCGGTCACTATGACTACCGCTGCGGTTGCATACCATACAAACTTGCTTTTTGCCGCCATGAGTGGCGGTCTGTTGGATCCCTTCGCACCTGCCCCTTGTGGCGGTGGCTGGTCCTGCATTTCTTCCGCGGTCGGATTGAGAACGATGCGGTACGCGCTGCCTTCCGGGATCTCCCGGGAATCATCGCCAACCGTAATCGTCAGTACACCTCGTGTGCACCTCACCAGTAATTGTTTGTCGCCCAGCACTGTTACTTGTCCAATCGTGGGTTCGTCGGACTTGGGCCTGATTACCGCCGTAAAAGCGTTCAACGCAAACGCTTGTGCGCTGGCCGTCGAGAATGTTCCCGATCCAGACAGCAGCGTTGCCGTCGGCATGCCGCCATCTTCGCCGACCGTGGCGGAGGAAGATGCAGAGAGTAGAAACCGCGCCGCCCCGGTTCGCAACTGCACGCTTCCGGTCTCTTCCGTGCTCAGCTTATCGCCATCAAAAATCGTCGTGCCCACAGCTGCGCCCGCGCCGCCTACCTTCGCGCGGTCCGAGGCCACGACAGTCCCCAGAGCGCCCGCGGAAGCGCCCCAGACAGGAGTCATCAGTAAACAAGATACCAAGCATGCAGCAACAATTTCGCGCAAGCGCGCCATTGAAGCCTCCAAGAGGGCTACCGGAAGAATACTCACAGCCTTTCCCGACGTCAACAAAGAATCACCACGGAGAGCAAAAATCTTTTGCTTCTAACCTTCCGCCTCCTCTGGCTGTAGCAAGCTTCCGCTGCTACAATGCATGCCAACACATGGCTGACTGGAAACAGATCACCGCCCGCATTCGTCGGGCCCGCACAGGCAAGGACCCCGTCGGGCAACTATCCAATTTGTACGAAAAAACCCGGGACGCGATGGTTGCGTTTGAGCTGGCACGGTATTTCGAAACCGCGGGCCAAAATCCTGAAGCCGCCAAATGGTACCTCGCCGCCGCGGATCGTTTTCGCCGGGCGGATTGGAAAACGAAGGCCCAAGAGGCAGCAGTCAGGCTTGGTGCGGAAGTTGCCGCCATCGATCCAGCTCATTCGTCCGGTGACTTTATGTTGACGCCGCCCTCCCCTGCCGATTCCGGGCCGGCTCCCTCGCCCGAAGAGAAATCGGCCGCCTCCGAAACTTCGGCCGCTCCTGCTGAAACCGACACGGAAGCCGAGAGCGCCTCCGTGAATTCGGCCAAGGAATCCGCCGATTCGCCGGACAAAAAACGCCGCCGTCGTGGCCGCCGAGGTGGCCGCAATCGCCGCAAGGGCGAACCTTCCAAGAGTCCCGTACCCGCATCCGCCTCGCGTGCCTCGGAACCCGCAACTTCCGCGAAAGGCTTGCCTTCGAGGGTATTCGACGAAGCAGTCGAGCCCCGGCATTCGCGGGCCTCGGAGAGTCGCGCCATCCCCGCGCTCCCCATCGAATCGATTGGTGATCCCGGCGGGCCGAGCGTCCGCGGGCGTTCCGGAGATCCCGGCCTTTCCTCACGGCTATCTCTTCTCGAAATGCAACTCCGTCGCTTATTAACCTGCCCTCCAGTAAAACTGAGCGAAGCAGATCACGCGCCCGTCGGTCCGGGAGTTTTCGTCCTCACCGATTCCGACCTCACAAGCTATTACTACGTCGAAGCCTGTCAGACACTGCGCATCGCCGTGGGAAATCTTTTGCGCGGCGGCGCAAGCCGCCGGGGGGCCGATTCCCTCAAGCCGCAACTCGCCGAGCATCTCGGCATACCGGAATCTCGAGTGACAAAATATCTCGCCGATCATTGCGTCGTCCGCTGGCTCCAACTGGATGAAGGAGCATCGCACTTCGCCCATTTTGTGACCGCCGTCATACGCCCCACGCTGAACGAGTAACACAACCGAACAGGGACTACACTTCCGAATCGAAACACCGCATTTCCCAAACGATGGAAAGTTCTAGCCCATTCGCTCTAGAAGTAACCCCCTCAAGGCCCCCTCCAAACTACCGTTCGCTGCCCCTAAATGCCGTTCAACCTCCATTTTTGACCATTCGACGTATCCCGCTGGCATACTCCCCCCTTTACCGTCAAACTATAGGCGTACAAAGACTTATTGGACGTACCTGTGGTTAATGGTACGGTATTTTGAGCCCGGGGGGCTGTTTAGGGCTCGGTTTTCATCCAATTCAGGGACCAGTTGGGCCGCATTTTTTGAAAGTGGAGGGTAGAGCTATATGCCGAATCGTGTGGGAACGCAGATTCTGAGATCGATCGACTGGGCGCTGTGTAAGACCGCCGCCGCTACGTTTAACAGCATTCAGTATTTCAACAAGCGCAATCCGAATCCCTCCGTCACACCGCAATGGTCGGATAAGCCGCTGCTCAAGTCTTGGGAAAAGACCAAGCCCACGCTCGGCTTCCCTAGGCAAACCGACTCTCTCTGCCCTGCATGCGTCAAAGAGGCGCGTGAAGCGATCATCGCCGGCAAAAAAGACTGGCGCGATCTGATGCACGAAAAAGTTGGGGAAATCAAGGCGCAGATCATCGAGCGCGACAACCAGATTTGGATGGTCAAGGATTGCCCCATCCACGGCCACTACGAAGACATGATGGCCATCGATGCCAAGTTTCTCGACTGGATCGAAAAGCAGTTCCCCGGCCGCGATATTCCCGCGCACAACGACGAAGACCTTCACAAGCATGGCTCTTCGACCGTTCGCTACGGCCGAGGCTCCGTTCTCACTGTCGACCTCACCAATCGCTGCAACATGATGTGCGATCCCTGCTTCATGGACGCCAACCAGGTTGGCTACGTTCACGAACTAGGCTGGGACGAAGTTAAAGAAATCCTGGACAACGCGCTCAAGATCAAGCCGCGCCGCCAAATGTCCGTGCAGTTCTCCGGCGGCGAGCCGACCATGAGCCCGCTCTTCCTCGACGCCGTCGCCTACGCCCGCAAGATCGGCTACAACAGCGTGCAGGCTGCCACCAACGGCATCGAATTCGCCAAGAGCAAGGAATTTTCGAAGAAAGCTTTTGAAGCCGGCATGCGCTACGCGTACCTGCAGTTCGACGGCATCGGCAATGACGCCAACAGCCACCGGCAAATCGGCAATCTCTTCGACGTGAAGCTCCGGGCCATCGAGAACATGCACGAAGCCGGAATCGAAATCGTGCTCGTCGTCACTATAGTCAACAACGTAAACAACGACCAGGTCGGCTCCGTCGTGAAATTCGCGATGGAAAACCCCAAGAAGATCGCTTTCGTCAGCTTCCAGCCGGTTTCTTTCACCGGTCGCGATGAAGACATCACTCCGGAGCGCCGTCTCCGCCAGCGCTACACGCTTTCGCATCTCGCGAAAGACGTCAGCGCTCAGGTAGGTAAGGTCGAGCCCACTCGCGATTGGTTCCCCATCTCCTTCATCAGCACGTTCGCTGGATTCGCGGACATGGTGAAGGGCAACGAATCCCAGTGGGGCTCGCTCTCTTGCGGCTGCCACCCGAACTGCGGCGTCGGCACCGCCATGATGATCAACAAGGACACCAAGGAATGGGCGCCCGTTCCGCGCTTCCTTGATGCCGTCCAGCTCACCAAGGACGTCACCGCCATCACCGACGCGGCTCGCGGCAAGAAATTCTCTAACTTCATGATGGCTATGGCTCTCCTGAAGAACTATCACCCGTTCCGCGGGCCCAAGGGCTTGACGCTCAGCGCGCTCTTTAAGAAGTTCGACAAGACCTGGGCGCTCACTAAGAAATCGACCACAAAGTATGGCCGTACGTCTCCCGATCGCAATTTCGAAGACGCCATGAAGCGCCGCCAGACGGATCCATGGAATTTTCTCTTCATCGCCGGCATGTGGTTCCAGGATCTTTTCAACTATGACTTCCGTCGCACCGAAATGTGCATCATCCCCTACGCCACGCAGCAAGGCGAAATCTCCTTCTGCGCTTACAACACCGGCGTAGGCTGGCGCCAAATCATCGAGAACATGCACAAGAACGCGACGGTTGCCGAGTGGTATAAGAACCACGGCAAACACGAGATCTACGCCAAGGGCAAGAGCGTCAATCTCCAGAGCTTTGAACACTCTCTGAAAATTGACGCCGATGACGCCGCCCGTGTCCGCCATCTCGAACACGACATTCCGCTAACCGCAGCCGAAGAAGATCGCGCGCGCCGCAAGAAGGCCTTCGAGGAACAAGCCAAAGTCCGCGCCATTTACGAGGAACTCGTCCTAAAAAAGCCCCAGCCGACCGTCGTTCAAATCGGCACGGTTTCCGACATCGCCAAAGCCACCCCAGCCAATTTCGCCAACGCGGGCAAGCCCGTAACAATCGCTCCTGCGAACGGCAATGGCCATTCGAATGGCAACGGCTCTAACGCAGCCGCCGAAAAAGCCACCGAAGCCGTAGCCGGCGACTAACCAGCTCGTAGGGGCACGGCATGCCGTGCCCGTCTTGGCATTGAGTATCCTGTCAACTCCGCAGTTTGCAACTGGCTCCGGTTCATCCGGAGCCAGTTGCATTTACACTGTTAGGGGCGGGGCTTGCCCCGCCCAGTTCTACGCCTGCTCAAACGAACGCCACGAAGGAGTTCCTCTAATGTCCCCACTCTCAGGCCGAATCGCCCTAGTCACCGGCGCGAGCCGCGGCCTCGGCAAAGCTATCGCCATCGCGCTCGCCCAAGCCGGCGCAGATGTCGCGGTTAACTATCGCGCCCAGGCCGAAGCTGCGGAA
>Ga0074044_10003626_pt1 | contig 13067 bp, 10 predicted proteins | sample BogForMeECP23OM1_FD_94443 | JGI IMG/M metagenome (GOLD analysis project Ga0074044, IMG submission 94443) | Bog forest soil microbial communities from Calvert Island, British Columbia, Canada - Bog Forest MetaG ECP23OM1 | ecosystem: Environmental > Terrestrial > Soil > Wetlands ...
GATGGCGCAGCCTAAAGATGCCAGGCTTACACGCGAGTTGGCCCACGAAGTCTGCCAGCGCACGGCCAGCGCCGCCAGCATTGAAGGCTCGATTTCCAGTCTGGGCAGCCAGTATGTCGTGGGACTAAAGGCGGTGAACTGCCGTAGCGGCGATGTCCTAGCAAACGAGCAGGCCACGGCCAGCGGCAAGGAGCAGGTGCTGAAAGCGCTGGGCGAGGCGGCGACGAAAATGCGCGAGAAGCTGGGCGAATCGCTGGCCTCCGTGCAGAAGTATGATGCGCCACCGGAGAATGTGACCACACCATCGCTTGAGGCGCTGCAGGCTTACAGCCTGGGCTACCAGGCATATAAGAGAGACGATTTCGCTGCCGCCGTTCCTTTGTTCCAGCGGGCCATCAGCCTGGACCCCAACTTTGCCATGGCATACGCGCTTCTGGGAGTAAGCTATGCCGACCTGGGCGAAGACACCCGTGCTGCCGAGAATACTCGCAAGGCCTACGAGCTGCGTGAGCGGGCAAGCGAGCGCGAAAAGTTTTACATCGCCGCGCGCTATGAACATTTTGTTACCGGGAACCTGGAAGCGGCGCGCAAAGCCTATGAATTGTGGGCGCAGACCTACCCGCGCGACGAAACTCCGCACAGACTTCTAGGGATCATCTACGGCGCTCTTGGCGATTACGATAAGGCACTCGCTCAGGCACAGGAGGCGATGAAGCTCGATCCTGGAAGTGTGATCGAGTACGATACTCTCGCCTTCAGCTACGTGGCGGTCAATCGTCTGGACGAAGCCAGAGCTACGGCCCAGGAGGCGCAAGCCCACAATCTGGATAATGCATCTATTCACTACATCCTTTACGGCATTGCTTTCCTGCAGCACGATGCGGCAGGAATGGAGCGTGAGGCGGCTGGGCTGATGGGCAAACCCGGATGGGACGACCTTATGCTCGACGCCGAATCCGAAACTGCCGCGTATGCCGGGCAGTTTGCCAAAGCGCGGGAACTGACGCGGCGCGCGTCCGACTCGGCCCAACGCGCAGATAAGAAAGAGTCGGCGGCGGGCTACGAGGCGGAAGCTGCAGTGCGTGAGGCGCTGGTGGGCAACATGAGCCAGGCAAAGCAGCAGGCCCAGGCGGCGCTCGCTCTCTCCACCGGCGAATATGTTGAAGCGCCGTCCGCGATTGCCCTGGGTCTGGCGGGTGACGCTCCTCAAGCCACGCGGCTCGCCGCCGACCTAGCCAAGCGTGTCCCCGAAAACACGATCATACAGTTCGAATACCTGCCCATGATCCATGCGGTCGCTGCTCTCCAAAGCGGCAGCGCCAACAAGGCGCTCGAAGCGCTAGTCCCGGCTGCGCCCTATGAACTCGGGGCGGGCAACCTCTACCCCGTTTATCTGCGTGGCGAGGCTTATCTGGCGGCGCACCAAGGCAGCGCTGCCGCCGCCGAGTTCCAGAAGATTCTCGACCACGCCTGCTTGGTGCGGAACGATCTCATCGGTGCACTGGCGCACTTGGGACTGGCCCGTGCCTACGCCCTCTCGGGCGACACCGTCAAAGCGAAGAGCGCATACCAAGACTTCTTAGGACTATGGAAAGACGCCGACTCCGATATCTCCATCCTGAAAGAAGCCAAGGCGGAGTACGCTGTTGCTCGGTCTGGCGATTGACATCGCCGACGCACTCGATGCCGCTCACTCCACTGGCATAGTTCACCGCGACTTCACAGTTGCAAAGTACGCAGACCGAGTCTTTTCCCGTTACTTCGGCGCTGCCGGCCCGCCTTCCAGCTTCTTCAACATCTCAACTGCGTTAGAGTTATTGGGGTCCAACTCCAGGGATTTTTTGTAGTTCTTGATCGCCAGCTCCTTCTGCCCGGCCTTCATGTACGCCTCGCCCAGGCTGTCGTACACGTTGGACGATTCCGGATAAATCTGCACGTTCATCTTCAGCAGTTCCGTGGCCTCCGGGAGATGATTCTCATCCATCAACCGGTAGGCCCAGGAGTTCATCGCCTCTTCGTTCAGTTTGAAGTCGGACTTCTCCTTCTGCATCTCCACGTAGATCTCGCTCGCGTGGTCGAAACCCCGCTGTCCCAGAGCAGCTCGGAAGGCCTCCAGAGAAATCGGCACGCCTTTCGCTGCACGGAAATCCACCGACATGAAATGTTTGGGAGATCCATTCTCTGTCGGCTTCCGCTTCAGATACGCCATAGCCGCCGCGTCGTGCTTCAGGTACGCGTTCAGGAACTGGAGCGTGTATCGCACCACCCAGGTATAACCGGTATAGCCATCCTCCCGCTCGTAGTCCGCCCTCTGATATTCAGGAAAGCTGGATTTCCAGATTTGTTCGTTTCTTTGAAACATCGAACTGAACTCTTGGTGCGTCATCCCCAGCATGTGTACCGTCACCAGATCTCCATGCGTCCACGCATTCAGGACGTTCGGAGCGTCAAATATGCTTTTTAGGAAGTGGCTCCTCTCTACTTCCTCCAGGGACAGATCTCCTTGCGTGAAGAAAAGCCAGGGCAACGTCATCTGTTCCGGATGCACGTCTCCGGCCTCCTTCACTAACTTGGACGAGTAGCGTGCCGAGCCGTCCAGCGACACCAGCGCATCGATGCGGTTGTCTCGTGCAGCCGCCACTACGTTCGACAGGCCGCCCCAACTGAAGCCGACAACCGCAACTTCGGACATATCCGTATTCGGCAACGTCTGCGCATAGCCGATAAGGAAGGAAATGTCGCGGGCCTGCGCACTGGTTCCGACGAGGTCCTCCGTCATCGAACGAGTCGTCTCACCCATGTCCGGGCTCGCAATCACAACATAGCCATGGCTTGCCAGATACTCGCACAAGTCGGCGTTTTCAGAGGCCTTGGCGGAGAAGCTTGGCGCATAGATGACCACCGGGAACCGCCCAGACGCCAACTTCGCATCCCGCACGGCCCAGAGCACCGAACCCAGCGACGGCGCCATCTCGCCGCGCAAAGACTCCACGCTGCCTCCCTTGTGCGGCTCGCCGAAGCTCGTTTCCGTCGCAAACAGATCGATATAGTCGGCCACCGTCATCGGCTTTCCAGCACTCTTCTCCGCCGGATACCAGATCAGTGTCTGTAGCGGTCGCGCGCGCTCTTTGGTATAAGGCTTGCCCAGATCGTCCGTCGCCTGACGGTACGTGCGCGAGAAGTCGTATTGCTCCATCACCTCCAGTCCCACTGCATGAGACCCCGGCTTCTCCATAAACTGAAAAACAGGTACCTGCTGAGCAACGGCTGTGGACGCGACAATCGAGGCAAACACGAAACAAACGGCGGCGACGACCTCCAACAGCAAAACTCGAATTGCCGAAATAGAGCGCATCTCATTCCTTCCCTTCACATCGCAGCGTTTGCGCCTCCGTGCTCCTTCTGCCAGTCTGCTTCGGTGAGCACAGAAATTACTTCCATCTTCTTCTTTCTTAGGATGGCATTGATTGCAGCCAATTCCGCGTCCGTCATTTTGCGGAATTCGGTAATCACGTCTTCCAATTCATGTTCGAGCGAATCGGCACGCTCTGCCTGCTCTTTGGTTGGCCGGCCCTCATACTGGTTTAAGTCCCCGTAAAGTTCGCCGAGATGTTCGCGGATGCGCTCTTCGCCGGTGATCGCCCCGCCTTCTTTGGTGGCGACGATCTTGGAGCGGAGCTTTTCGCTTTCGTCCGAGAGATGCTGCAGGCGTGCACGCGCCGGATCTTTCTCGCTGAGCTTTGCAACGCGAGCTTTAGCGCTGTCGCGGACGCCTTCAATTGCGCTTACGCCGTAGCTCATGTGACCCATCAAGTTGTAAACCTTCATGATGGTTTCGAATTGCGTCTTTCGGTCTTCCACGGTGTAGTTGGCGCGGGGATCTAGCACGATTTGCAATGGCGTCGTATAGACGTGGTCGCCTTTGATCATTTTCACGGTGTAGGTTCCCGGCATTACGCGTGGTCCCTGAACGGCCCCAAAGAGGGCTTGGGCAGCCGGAGGAACGATCGGAGGCTTCAGCCGCATCGACCACGTTGCGCGGTTTAGACCTCGATGCCTGCTGCTGGCTACGGTGTCGATCAGTTTGCCCTGGGGATCGAAAATTTCAATCTTCAAATCGCCAAAAATGTGGCGGCTTCGCTGGTGATAGTTGATATATGCGTCTGTATTCCTGCTGGGCCCATTGAAGGTTTCGTCGCCTTCGGCCCAGCCTCCGTTGGCGTTGAAGTATTGGACCGCCGGGCGCGATACGATGAAGGCGACTTCCTTCGACATCAAATCGGGAGTTAACGCGCGCAGCGGGGTAATATCATCGATGATCCAAATGCCGCGTCCGTGCGTTGCGAGCACAAGATCGGATTCGCGCGGTTGCACGACTATGTCGCGAACCGCAACCGACGGGAAATTAGTAGCTTTGTACTGCGCCCAGTGCTGGCCGCCATCGGAAGACATCCACAGACCCAATTCAGTTCCTAGAAAGAGCAGCTTCGGATCGACCGTATCTTCCGTAATCACATGCGCATAACCCTGCACTCCATTTTCCTGAACGTTCAGCGAAGTCCATGTCTGGCCATAATCCGTGGTCTTATAGGCGTATGGCTTCATATCGCCGAAGGTATGGCGATCGAATGTGACGTAAGCGGTGCCCTCGTCGAACCGGCTGGCGGCGACTGTTGACACCCACGAGTTCTTTCCGAGTCCGGAAACGTTGCCGACTACATTGGTCCAGGTCTTGGCGCCATCGCGAGTGATCTGCAGGTTTCCGTCATCTGTCCCGACCCAGATGATCCCATTCCTGGGTGATTCCGAAATGGAGTAGATGGCGGTGTTCATCTCGGCAGAAGAATTGTCTACGGTGACGCCGCCGGATTCTTCCTGCTTCTGTTTTTCCGGGTCGTTGGTGGTGAGATCGGGTGAGATTCGCTCCCAGGATTGCCCGTGATCGCGGGAACGGAACAGAAACTGAGCTCCAAGATAAATGGTGCCCTTCTCATTGGGACTCATGTGAATGGGCGTGTTCCAATTGAAGCGCAGCTTCTTCTCGTTATAAAAGGGAAAGGGCTTGATGGATCGGGTTTCTAAAGTATGCCGGTTGACGCGGCCGATCTCCCCGCCCTGATATTCGGCGTAGATATAGTTCGGATCAGCGGGGTCCTCAAAAGCCCAGAATCCGTCGCCGTTATAAATATTTTCCCACCGCGAGTTGGTAACTCCGCCGGGGTAAGAGGAATCGCCAACCCAACTGCTGTTGTCCTGCAAGCCGCCATACACATGATAGGGATTCGCATTGTCAGTGCTGACATGATAGAACTGCGAAACCGGCAGATTGAGCTGATGCTTCCAGCGGGTTCCTCCGTCGTCGCTGCGCCACAAGCCGCCATCGTCGCCGGTAATGACAATATTCGGATTGTCCGGATTGATCCAGACGTCGTGAAAGTCGCCGTGGGCGTTGGCTACCGAGCTGAAGCTTTGACCTCCATTCACGCTGAGCAACAGTGGGGCATCGGGCTTGAAAATTTTGTTCTCATTTTTCGGATCGACGATCAGATTCGCGAAGTAGAACGGACGCCAGATCACGTATTGGCTGGAGTCCAGACGATTCCAGTTCTGGCCGCCATCATTGGAGCGGAATAGCGCACTGTTTTTCGACTCAATCATGGCGAAAACCACTTGCGGCTTGGAGGCGGCAACGGCCAGCGCGATTCGGCCGTATGGTTTTTCAGGAAGTCCTTTGCTATTGCCATTAGTCAGCTCAGTCCAGTGCTCGCCGCCATCGGTGGACTTATAAAGTCCGCTGCCCGGGCCACCAGAGCGGAACGTCCAGCCCTGGCGGCGGAAGTCCCACATGGAAGCGAAGACTGTGTTGGGCTCTTGTGGGCTTCGCGCAATCATGCCGCATCCGGTCGAACCGTTTGCGCCGGCAAGGACCTTGTTCCAGGTCTTGCCCCCGTCGGTAGTTTTGAAAACGCCGCGCTCATCGTTGTCATCCCAGAGATGACCGGTCGCACATGCCAGGACCGAATTGCTGTCTTTGGGATCGACGAGGATCTTTGCAATGTGTTCGGAATCCTTCAACCCCATGTTTGTCCAGTTTTCACCCCCATCAGTCGACTCGTAAATGCCGTCGCCGATCGAAACGCTGTTTCTAGCCCAAGCTTCGCCGGTACCCACCCAGACAATGTTTGGGTTTGATGTGTCAATTGTGACGGCGCCAATGGACTGCGCCGGTTGGCGGTCGAAAACAGGCTTAAAGGTCGTTCCACCATTGACCGACTTCCATACTCCGCCGCTGGCTGCTCCGACGAACACGGTAATACGTCCGTCTTTCTGGATTGCATCTACCGAGGCAATGCGTCCACTCATGGTAGCGGAGCCGATGTTGCGGATCGGCAGTCCAGATATGGTTGCCGCGTCAAATCTGATCGCTTGTTGGGCGGACGCCCAGGTGGGCAGCAGGCATCCCAACGCAAGAAAACACGCGAAAAATCTGAGCAGCTCAGGAAACCGGCGGACACAAGCAGCCATAATTATGAGTCCTCTTTGTATACACCCGGAAAACCTAGGGCGAATTCGCTACTTCCTTGGTTGTTGGTTCTTCAGGGATGCCGGAACTGCAAAATCGGCATTGTCCAGCGGCACGTTGACCTCAATCTTGTCCATGGTGATCGTCTGCCATGAAGTGGGATCGTTCTTTGGGCCTGAAGCTACAGAATATGGATACATCACTCCCGCGACGGGCTTGTAGGCGCCCATCTCGCTGGCACTTTCCTTGACGGAGCCGCGAATGAATTCCTGGGTCTCCTTACGGATCTCAAGATATGTATCCGGATCGAGGAAGTAGTAGACGATGTCGCCATTTTTCAGCGTGACCTTGAGGCGAAGCGCATCGTCACCGTCCACGACGTCATGGCCAAGGTATTCAACCGTGTTGCCTTTCGCCTTGTAGTCAACCAGCGGGCCGTCAATATCGGCATCGATCAAAAGATCGCGCAGATCATCTTCACCCATAAACTGAGGATCTTTCTTTCCGCCGAAGGGCTGAATCTGCCAGCCGGTTGTGCCATCGTAAGCTTGCACCATCGTCATACCCTGAAGCGTGACTGTTTCGCGGAACAGATTCGGACGCATGTTTTCCTGTCCGGCCGTTGAGGTAGATCCGCCCGGGAACACAGCTTTGCCCGTCATGCGTATGGTTCTGACGGCTTTGATTTTCTCGATCCCACCCTTCGCTTCGATGTTCTTCTTGACCAATTCATCTGCGGTCTGAGATAGGGTGAAAAGGCTAAAGAAAGGAATCGCAACCAGAACCAACAGGCAATGACGCATGCAGCATACTCCTCAATGAGTCGGAAGATACCCGGCGGAAGCGACACTTTACGCTCATTCGACGTATTTGCCAAGTGCGGGTGAGCAGATTTCGGCTGATTCTTAAAGGGGCCCCTGATCCACGGAGGTCGAATAAACGTTGAGGCTGGATCCGGTGGCGTTGAAAACAGTTCACCTGATTCCCAACTTCCTTTGCATTTCTTCCAAGCGGAGAAGAAGGCAAACAGATAACCGCCCGAAGATGTGCTACGAGCAGGAACAGGCCGGAGATTACAGCGTTCATAAACCAATGGGAGAAGCTGCCAAGGCTTTGTCCCTTGGCGCGCACGTTGTTGGGAAATACTTCGGCAAGATGGACCCAGATCACCGCACCTTGGGAGAAGCCGAAAAATGCAATTAAGTAAGAGTAACTAACCTACCGTAAACGTGACTTGAAATTGGAGACATTGACCATGACAAAACACAACGCAGATAATATGGCACGCATCACAGCTCATCAGGACTCATCACGGGGAATGTTTAGTTAGTTAGGACGATTGTGGTAAAAGCGGCGCTGGACGTGCCATTTGCTCGCCGACTTCCACTATCGAGCTAATCAATCGTATCGGAGCGCGACGCCGGTAAAACGCGGGTGTCGTTTCTAACGCCGGCCGCGGCGCCGGCGCATCATCTGCTGGATCCGGCGCCGCGCTCCCCCACCGTAGTATCCCGGCTCTTCGTCCTCCTGCTCCTCCCGCATGATCCTCTGGTACTGCACCATCGCCGTCGTCGGGTCCGGCGGGATGCCCCTTGCCTCGTCGCCCTGTACGATGGCGTTCAGCCGGTCCTGGACTCGCATCTCCAACGGCTTCTTCTCGGGCTCGTGGTGGGAGTACAGAGAGGAATCAAATGAAAACTCCTTACCGCTGCGGTGCCGATCACCGCGCTCTGACGCCGTGCTGATGTCGTTGATATTGCTGAAAACTTCCTGGATCGCCCGGGCGAACGATCATTTTCGGTTCCGCTGGAGTTTCCTCGATCGAAAACCTGCGTTGGCGCAGACCACCTCTTGTTCACGCGCCGTAGTAGCCATCGGTTCTGATTGGCTGGCGTTTAACGTAAGCTCGCTGGCGGCAGCGAGGACTGCACTGCCTCTGCCAGGACCTTTTCGGGGAAAATTCGCGTCCGCAGCCGCTACATGGACGGAGACCGCTTTGACGACCTCTAGACAGCCCCATGCGTCACCTCACGCTCTGAGAGGAGAAATGACGCATTTGCTGCCACTCTATGTGTTGTCATGAACTTCCTCGTTGGCCCGGTGTCGTCTTCCAGGCTAATATCGGTCCTACGATTTTCAGCCGCATCTGGCACACGCGAGAACCCGACCGCAAGCACCCGCTCCGATGCACGGCCCGTTCGAACTCGTGGCGGGCAAGCAACTGCAACATCTGACTGAAAATGCTAGATACTCGTATCACGGCATTGGTGATCCTCCCTACGATTCACGTCTTCTCAATGCAAAGTTCTACCGCCGCCGCTCAAAACCTAATTTGGCCAAGAGTTCTGCAATTTCGTTGGCATCCGATTGCACGGCCGGTTGAGGTGTTGCCAAGTCTCGTATGATCTCTCTCTGACGCTGAAACGCAACTTCGCCATAATTAAGAAAGGTCGTTAAAGGCTTTTCATGCCCGAGGTTCTGGCTCCATGCCTTGAACTGTTCGGGGGTCTTGCAGACCTTTAGGCCGAGTTGGACAAGTGTATTTCTAAAGCTGTGCGGGTTGAAATACGGCAAGCTGGCCCTGACGAAGGCCTCGCGAAATATCGTGCGAATGGGGGAGGCACTGCTCCAGTGATCCTGTCCCAGGCCCGACACTTCAAACTGCCGAGTCACGCCTGGCGCAACGCGCGTTGCCGGGAAAAGCGGATCGTCATTGCCCCATAGTTTGTATTCCCGGAGATATGACACCCACTCCGCCACTATCCTGCGAATTTCATCGCCCACCGGAAAGAAGACGGTGTTGAAGGTCTTGCTGAATTTCGTGTTCACTTCCCGCGCATCTTGATTGACGCTGTCCGTCATTAGGTCAACGTGCTTTAACTTCATAGAAGCAATGGCACTATCCCGCGCGCCTGTAAGGAGCGTGAATGCGATCAGGGCGCGGTTCCGACGCTCTATGTCCGTGACGGCCGGCATCGTGCTGATGACGTGCTTTACCTGTTCCAATGTCGGCACTTTCTGTTCCCGCTGAGCTGTAGCAATGCGCGTGTCCTTGTCGGACAGATTGAAATACTCGGCATCCGAATACTGAATACGCGACTTGTAGCCAGGTTGCCACGCAAGCCATTGGAAGAATCGTTTGAGTTGCGTGAGCGTGGCATATAGAGTCGCCTTGCTCAACTTCTCTCCAGACTGTTGACCCCTCTGCTCTGCAAGGTGCTTCTTGAACGCAATCGCCTGCTCCAAATGAAACGTCTTGAAGTCTCGATGCTTGGTATGAACTTCAAACCGGTTTAAAGCCTTCGCAGAGGCATCCACCGTTGGCTCACTATGGCGTTTGGCCTCCTTCAGATAGGCGAAATACTCGCGCTTGATTCGCTCATTATCTGCGTTGTGTTTTGTCATGGTCGATGTCTCCTATCTCAAGTCACTGTTTACGGTGGGTTGGTTACTCTCATTTACACGTTGCAGTGCTTGCGGAAACGTGATGTCCAATTTCCCTCGAACCTGACCGAGCTTGGCCATGCTGACGCACCGGTGCATGATGGAATCGCAGTCCGGGCAAATCCCCCTCAGGTTTCCAACCTTCTCAGTAACAGGTAGATAGTCCGCCATCTCGCCCGCAGGAAATTTCGGAGCGTGGCATCCAACGCAATAGATTTCCCCAGGCCGACAAGGCTGCTTTTTGCTTGCTCGGCGAGCCTGAAGAAATGCGGCAAGGTCATGGCCCAGAATCAGCATCGGGCGTTTGTCATCGCAGATTGGAAGTCCAGCCTTGACCCATTCGCGCACGGTATTTTTGTGTGTGCCGAACAGATTGGCAATCTCCCCTACCGTGTAGCTGCGGTGGATTTTGACAAGGCGATGGTTGGGGTGGCGTTTTCCCATTATGGTTATCCGCCGCTGCTGGCTCTACGGTTTGGCCTCATCGCGCACCTCTCTGCGGAGCTGTCATGCGAGCCGCTTCCAGCTTCCCCACCAGATCGCGAATTTCTGAGATGGATTTTCCTGAGATGCGGGCAGTGTGTGAGGCACCTTGGGGGCCAGGAGTTTAAGCGACGCCTTCCTCCGCCCAGCATCCACTCACCCGACACAACCGCCGCAGGAGATAGTGAGCACGAGTCAGCGGGGTGTGCCAGCATGTTCACTTAGCACTCCCGCGCTGTTTCCGCCCGCCGCGGCCAGGCGTGATTTCTAAGCCCCTAAGCCACTCAACTACAGCGGCGCGTCTATACAGGCTCCTGCGCCCTATGCGGATACGAGGCGGGCCATCGCCCGTCAGGGCCCAGCGGTCCACGCTGCGGATGCTGCGATGTAGTTGGGCGGCAAGTTCTGCTTTTGTCAGATATTCGCTGAGAATGCTATTTTCCGTTCCGGTTTCCATTTGTTGGCTCCAATAAGAAAGGCCGCGGCGCCCTTGGCAGCCACACGGCCGGTGTTTTAGTTGGGATTGTTTCCAGATTTACGTCGAAGACAGCAAAACCGCCATGCGGCGGTTTGGTGTGAAAGTAGCGTGCTCCAAGCTGGTTAACTCAGTTGGTTTAGCTGATTTTGAGTTGCTGTTACTGTTCGCTGTCTAACTTCGCTGCAACAGGTTTAGCCTTTCTCAGGGATCGGATAAGTTGATTACGAATCTCGATTTCCGAGAATGCTTCCAGCAGCATGTCGCGCAGAGATGCCTCGCGCCCGCTCATATAGGCAGCTACAGGTCGTCCCTTCTTGGCTAGTGACAAATTCAGATGCATTAAAATCTCCCTCCAAAAGCAAAGGGCACGCCGCCGGCATATCTTTGGTCGTGACAGTCGCATTCCACTCTCGAATGCTGGCCCGTTGTTTGAGCCATGCGCGGTCTTCACGCGTCGGTACCGGGGAGAAAATCTGCGCGCGTTTAAGCCGGCCATCCTCTCCAAAGGGATCTTCCCACTCTTCGCCGCGCCGCTCTACATTTTTACGCACAAACATCAACGGAGCAGTCGACTGTTGCCATTTTCCCTCCTGGACTATGGAGACGAGTACCTCAAGCGCCACGGCGTCAACCTTTAATTCTTGCGCCAACTCGAACCATTCGCTCTCGTGACTCTCCAAAGGGAGCCTTAAGAACGACTCTAGGCGCTGCCGGAGAGCAGTGTTCATCACCTCATTGCTTGTCCGCTTTAGACGACTCCTCTCCTTGCGGGAGGAATTGCAAAAAGCACAGGTATAGCGGGCATCTTTGGCTAGAGGAACCGCCGTCGTAAGGCTCCTACCACACCCACAGCGCAATGCGAAAGGGCCGGTTTGATTGCCTAGATCGTTTGCCAACTATTTGGCTTTCGCGTGGCGCGCCGGAGCGCAAACACGACAATTCTGAGTTATAGGTTCAGCGTTCTTGATCGCGCTGTGCTCTCCGCTCTCTCAACTTCCCTTCAGCGTTCAATTCTGAATCTTTGGCCGTGAGCGCGCACGGACTATGGCTTCTGAGTGTTTCGCTGACCACGGCATCGCGCGGAGGAATACCGGGTTTGTTCCTGCGCAACTTTGGGAGATTTATGATCTCAAAAACTCGTTGTCCCGCATCAATCATGGCTTGAATGCGATTTAGGTGGGTGTTAATCGTCTCAATGCAGGCGGGGTCGCTCCAAACCTTGCACTCTTGATCCCCTAATTTCTCACACCAGCGAACTCGCCCCGCGAGCTCCACAATGAAGCCTATGGGCTGTTGTGGGGCATCATAAACTTCAGCCAAAATCCGATCCGCAAATCGTGCTCGCCCGAAATGTTCATATGCCCGTCGCCTAGAAAGGTGCGGATGATTGCGGCAGTCCGGCACAACGCGATTTACGTCCCAGTCCTCCCACTCCCAGGGGTTCACCAGACAGATCATGCCTTTCTTGTTTTTGGACATACCTACGGCATCTGCCCACCGGAATTATGTTTACGCTGGGGGTGCCTAAAGCGGCAACGGATTAGATTTCCGGCCTTATCCGATGGCTGGCGGCATCCCTCAAAAGCCCTGTGTAGCTTTCTGGGGCCGCAAATTTCTCCACATGAGTGGTGCATTCTGCAACGGCTACCTACATGTGGGACATTACCTGATGCAACCACAACATATCGTCACTCATACGCAAACGTCAAGTCAATTTTCGACAGAATCTGCCATAGCGGGACGGGGACTCATCGTGGATTCGTTTGCACCAGTGGCGGCAGCTACAACAGACGGTCGCACAGGGCCGAATCCTGCTCTGATACGGACATAGTGCGGACACGAACTTGAAGAGAGTTTCTTAGGTGCTAGCAGTGCATTGCTGTCTAAGCAGCTGTTTATCGTATTATTGAGATGGTGAGCGCGGTAGGAATCGAACCTACAACCTACTGATTAAGAGTCAGTTGCTCTGCCAATTGAGCTACGCGCCCACTGCGAACGGCGAGGTGAGGACAACGCGTGATTATACCATCCGCTTTTCGCCTTCCTCTGAGCGAGAACGCATTCGGATTTCTGCAATCCGATTCCAATCCCTATCGCAGCGGCCCGGGCATGCTGGCGAGCGCGCATCCCATGACCGCC
>Ga0074044_10003627_pt1 | contig 13066 bp, 8 predicted proteins | sample BogForMeECP23OM1_FD_94443 | JGI IMG/M metagenome (GOLD analysis project Ga0074044, IMG submission 94443) | Bog forest soil microbial communities from Calvert Island, British Columbia, Canada - Bog Forest MetaG ECP23OM1 | ecosystem: Environmental > Terrestrial > Soil > Wetlands ...
AACCCCGGGGAGCTGAGCTCGGCCGGTCACTTACGATCGGGGTTGTGCCTGAGCAAACCACGCCGGCCGGCCCGCCCTCCGGCGCCGGGCCGCGGATACGGGGCGTGATCATCGACTGGGGCGGGGTGATGACCAATCCCATCCTGGACACGGTGGACGCCTGGATCCGCGCGGAGCAGATCGACCGGGACAGCTACACCGCGGTCATGCGGGCCTGGGTCACGCAGGCCTACGGCGACGGTGCCGACAACCCGATCCACGCGCTGGAACGCGGGGAGTGCACGAACGAGGAGTTCGAGCGGCGGCTGGCGGACCATCTGACCCACCTCGACGGCCGGCCGGTGCGGGCCGACGGGCTGCTGGCCCGGATGTTCGCCGCGACGGCCCTGGAGACCGCGATGCTCGACCTGGTCCGCTCGCTGCGCCAGGCCGGGCTGCGCACCGCGCTGCTGTCCAACTCGTGGGGCAATGGCGACTACCCCCGGCACCTGTTCCCCGAGCTGTTCGACGTCGTCGTGATCTCGTCCGAGGTCGGCATGCGCAAGCCGGAGGAAAGGATCTTCCGGCATACCGCCTCGCTGCTCGGCCTGGCGCCGGAGGAATGCGTGTTCATCGACGACGTCCAGGCCAACGTGGCCGCGGCGGAAGCCATCGGCCTGGTCGCCCTGCACTACCGTGAGCCTGAGCCCACGATCGCGTGGCTGACTGACCTGCTCGGGCGCGCCCCCGGCGCGTCTTGATCGAACCGCCGTGCGGCCGGCCGGCCGGCCTCTACCCTGAAGCGCGTGGCCGACTACCCGCACCCGTCCAGCGCCGGGCGCTCGGCCAACATGCGCGCGAACCGGCGCACCGACACCAAGCCCGAGCTCGCGCTGCGGCGGGCGCTGCACCGGCAGGGATACCGGTTCCGCAAGGACTACCGGCTCGACCTGGCCGACGGCAAGCGGGTCCGGCCCGACATCGCGTTCACGGCCCGGCACGTGGCCGTCTTCGTCGACGGCTGCTTCTGGCATGCCTGCCCCGAGCACGGCTCCAGGCCCGCGGCCAACGTCTGGTACTGGGAGCCCAAGCTGCGCCGGAACGTCGAGCGCGACCGGGCCGCGGACGCCGCGCTGGCGACCGCGGGCTGGAACGTGGTCCGGGTCTGGGAGCACGAGCCGCTCGAGGCGGCGGTGACGGCGGTGCTGGCCGCCCTGGCCAGGTCCCAGCCGGGCGGGTGAGTCGCTTGCGCGTCTATCTGCCCTGCACGTTGCCGGCCCTGGCCCGGCTGCTCGCCGATGCCCCGGCCGGGCCGCCGGTGCGCGGCTTCGCCGTCACGCCCGCGCTGCGCGAGTGGTACTCGAGCGGTGGCGAGGAGGAACTCGAATACGTCGCGATGACGCACGCGGCCCGGGCTTCGCTGCGGCTGCTGCACGGCGACCCCGGCGCTCCCGGCCGCCGGGTGGTGCTCGCGGCGGAGGTACCTGGGGCGCAGGTGGCCGCGGTCGCCGGGTTCGACGAGCCGGCCCTGGTGGAGATCGGGGTGCCGGTCAGGCTCGGTGACGTGGTCTCCGGCCACATCGACGACCCGAGTGCCACGGCCGACGTCCGCGCGGCGATCGCCGCGCTGCCGGCCGCGGACGGCGGCGACGAGGACGCCAGGTTCACCGTCGACGGGGCCGAGGGCCACGAGCTGCTCTGGTACGCCGCCCAGGAGCTGGGGCACGTCACCGGCTGAACCAAGCACCCCGCTTCTCGTGCGACCATTAAGCCTGTTGCCGTTGACGCCGGGTAGCGCAGGGAGTAAGTCGTGTTCGATGCCGTAACGAACGTCCCCGTTCCTGGGAACGAGCCGATCAGGCTCTACCCCCCGGGAAGCCAGGAGCGCGCGGCGCTGGAGAGCAGGATCAAGGAACTCGCCGGGGAGCGCGCCGAGCTGACCATGACCATCGGCGGGCAGCAGCGGATGGGCTCCGGCGAGCGTGTCGAGGTGGTCCAGCCGCACAATCACCGGCACGTGCTCGGCCAGCTGGGCAGCGTGACCGACGAGGACGTGACCGCGGCCATAGCGGCGGCCGGCCAGGCGGCGCCCGGATGGCGCGAGCTCTCGTTCGACGACCGGGCGGCGATCTTCCTCAGGGCCGCCGACCTGCTGGCCGGGCCCTGGCGGGCCACCATCAACGCCGCCACGATCCTGGGCCAGTCCAAGTCCGTGCACCAGGCCGAGATCGACGCGGCCTGCGAGCTGATCGACTTCTGGCGCTACAACGTGCACTACGCCCGGCGGCTGCTGGCCGAGCAGCCGACCTCGGCGCCGGGCTCCTGGAACCGCCTCGAGTACCGCCCGCCCGAGGGCTTCGTGCTGGCCATCACGCCGTTCAATTTCACCTCGATCGCGGGCAACCTGCCGACCGCGCCCGCGCTGCTCGGCAACGTCGTGGTGTGGAAGCCGTCCACGACCTCGCAGCTGTCCGCGCACTACGTGATGCGCGTGCTCGAGGCGGCCGGGCTGCCGCCCGGCGTGATCAACATGGTGACCGGCAGCGGCCGGGCCGTCTCCCGGGTGGCGCTGGCGCACCCGGATCTGGCCGGGATCCACTTCACCGGGTCGACGGGCACGTTCCAGCACCTGTGGCGCTCGGTCGGGGAGAACATCGCCGGCTACCGCGGCTACCCGCGGCTGGTGGGCGAGACCGGCGGCAAGGACTTCGTGATCGCCCATCCGTCGGCCGACCCGGATGTCCTGCTCACGGCGCTGGTCCGGGGAGCCTTCGAGTACCAGGGCCAGAAGTGCTCGGCCGCCTCGCGGGCCTACGTGCCGCGATCGGTGTGGAACCGGATGGGGGATGACTTCATCTCCACGGTGTCCTCGCTGACCATGGGCGACGTGGGCGCCGACCTGTCGCTGTTCATGGGCGCGGTCATCGACGAGGCGGCGTTCACCACCCACGCCGACGCCCTGGCCCGGGCCAGGTCCCGCCCGTCCATCCGGGTGCTCGCCGGCGGCGAGACCAACGGCTCCGACGGCTACTTCGTGCGGCCCACGGTGCTGGAGAGCACCGACCCGACGGACGAGGTGTTCACCACCGAGTACTTCGGCCCGATCCTCGGCGTGCACGTCTTCGACGACGCGCAGTACCCGGCCGTCGTGGCCCAGGCCGCGGACATCGCCCCGTACGCGCTCACCGGCGCGATCATCGCGCAGGACCGGGCCGCGATCGCGGAGGCGACCGACGCGCTGCGCTTCTCGGCCGGCAACTTCTACATCAACGACAAGCCGACCGGCGCGGTCGTCGGCCAGCAGCCGTTCGGCGGGGCCCGGGCCAGCGGCACCAACGACAAGGCGGGCTCGATCTTCAACCTGATCCGCTGGGTCAACACCCGGACCATCAAGGAGCTGTTCGTCCCGCCGGCCGACTACCGCTACCCGCACATGGGCTGACAAGGAGATCCTCCATCAACCGCCTGGTTCTGTGGAACATCGACCTGACCCTCGTCGACGTGGCCCGGGTGTCCCGGGACGCGTACGCCGACGCGTTCCAGCGGGTGACCGGGCGCCCGCTGGTGGCGCTGCCGCAGACGGCGGGCCGGACCGATTCAGAGATCTTCTTCGAGGCCCTGGCGCTCAACGAGGACAGTTCCGGGCCGTCTCCCGACCCGGCCGACGCCAGCGGCCAGGAACTGCTGGCCCGCTACTCCCGGGAGCTGGCCGCCGCCTTCGGCGCCCGGCTTGACCTGCTGCCCGAGCGGGGGCGGGCGCTGCCGGGGGCCAGGGCGGCGGTGGCCGCCGTGGCCGGCCTGCCGGGCGTCATCCAGTCGGTGCTGACCGGGACGATCAGGCCGAACGCGGTCGCGAAGCTCCGGGCCTTCGGCCTGGACGAGTTCTTCGATTTCGAGATCGGCGGGTACGGGTCGGAGGTCTACCCCAAGGGCGCTCAGCTGCTCAGGTCCCGCGGCCGGGCCGCGGAGAAGTACGGCGCGGACATCGGCGCGGACTCGACCGTCTACGTCGCGGACTCGGGCCGCGACGTCGAGGCGGCCAGGATCGGCGGCGCGCACTGCGTCGCGGTGGCCAGCGGCCGGTCCACCGCCGGCGAGCTGCGCGAGGCCGGCGCCGACCTGGTGCTCGACGACCTCGCCGACACCGGTTCGGTGATCCGCGCCGTCGACCGGCTGACCAGCGCCCTGTCGGCTGGCTGAGAGCACTGTCCGGGTCCGACTAGCATTCAGTCGCAACCATGAGTGACCTGGCCCTGACGATCTACGGCGTGACCGCCCTGACCTTCATGATGACGATGTACGCGCTCGAGCGCCGTCATCGGGGATTCGTGCTGGCGTTCGCGGTCGGCTGCATGCTGGCCAGCAGCTACGGCTTCCTGTCCGGGGCGTGGCCGTTCGGGGCGGTCGAGGCGATCTGGTCGCTGATCGCCCTGCGCCGCTACCTGGCCGCGGTGCGCGAGTCACGGCCGGGCCGGTGAGCCGGCCGTCGTTGCGAGGACGCACCGGACGCCGCATGCTGATGCCTATGCCATCCGACGACCAGCCCGCCGCCGCGCTCGGCCGCGACTACGGCGCCACCCTCTGGGAGCCGACCGAGCGCTCCATCCGGGCCGCGAGGATCACCGGTTACGCCGGGTGGCTCCGGGACCGGCGGGGCCGGGAGCTGAGCACCTACGACGAGATCTGGCAGTGGTCGGTGGCGGAGCCGGACGAGTTCTGGGCGTCGGTCTGGGACTACTTCGAGGTGCTCGGCCGGCGGGCGGACGGGCCGGTGCTGTCGGGCGGTCCGATGCCGGACGTCACCTGGTTCGGCGGGACCACGCTCAACTACGCGCGCAACGCGCTGCGCACGGCGCGCACGCAGCCCGGTAAGACCGCGGTGATCTTCCGGTCCGAGTCAGGGCGAAGCGGAACGCTCAGCTTCGGGGCACTCGACGCCGAGGTGGCCAGGGTGCGCGCGGGGTTGCGGGCCCTGGGCGTCACCCAGGGGGACCGGGTGGGCGCGTACGTGCCCAACATCCCCGAGGCGCTGATCGGCCTGCTCGCCACCGCGAGCCTGGGCGCCATCTGGTCGTCATGCTCGCCGGACTTCGGCCCGAGCAGCGTGATCGACCGCCTGGCCCAGATCTCGCCCAAGGTGCTGATCGCCGTCGACGGCTACCCCTACAACGGGAGGTGGTACGACCGGCGGCAGCAGGTCGCGGACATCGTGGCCGAGCTGCCCGGCCTGGGCGCCGTGATCATGGTGGATTACGCGGCGCTGAACGGCGCGGCAGGGGAGGGCGCGGCGGGGGAGGATGCGGCGGGGGAGGGCGCGGCGGGGGAGGATGCGGCCGCGGGCGGCGGCGAGCCCGGCGTGCGGCGGCTGCGCTGGGAGGCACTGCCGGCCGGCGGCGCCGCGACGGCCGCGGCCGAGTTCGATGAGGTGCCGTTCGAGCACCCGCTGTGGGTGCTGTACTCGTCGGGCACCACCGGGCTGCCCAAGCCGATCGTGCACGGTCACGGCGGGATCGTGCTCGAGCACCTGAAGGCCATGGCCCTGCACCAGGACCTCGGCCCCGGCGACGTGTTCTTCTGGTACACCACCACCGGCTGGATGATGTGGAACTACCTGGCCGGCGGGCTGCTGGTGGGCGCGGCCGTGGTGCTGTACGACGGCAGCGCGACGCATCCGGGTACCGGCGCGCTGTGGCGGCTGGCCGACCAGGCCGGCGTGACCTACTTCGGAACCGGCGCGCCGTACCTGCTGGCCTGCATGAAGGCCGGGCTGCGGCCGGCCGCCGAGCATGACCTGTCGCGGCTGCGCGGCATCGGCTCGACCGGGTCCCCGCTGCCCCCGGAGGGATTCCGCTGGGTCTACGACGCGGTGGCGGCCGAGCCGGGCGACCTCCTGCTCGGCTCGTACTCCGGCGGCACCGACGTGTGCACCGGGTTCGTCGGGCCCTGCCCGCTGCTCCCGGTGCGGGCGGGCGTGATCTCGGGGCGCTGCCTGGGCGCGCTGGTGGAGGCCTACGACGCGGCGGGCCAGCCGGTCACCGGCGAGGTGGGCGAGCTGGTGATCACCCAGCCCATGCCCTCGATGCCGGTCGGCTTCTGGAACGATCCCGGCGGCGAGCGGTACCGGGCCAGCTACTTCGCCGACTACCCGGGGGTGTGGCGGCACGGGGACTGGATCGAGTTCCTGCCGGACGGCGGCTGCATCATCTACGGCCGGTCCGACGCCACCTTGAACCGCGGCGGCGTGCGGATGGGGACCAGCGAGTTCTACCGCATCGTGGAGGCGCTGCCGGAGATCGCCGACAGCCTGGTGATCGACACCGGCCAGCTGGGCCAGGAGGGCCGGCTGATCCTGTACGTGGTGCCGGCCGCGGGTTACCAGCTCGACGACGACCTGGCCGGCCGGATCCGGGCCGGCCTGCGCTCCGGGCTGTCGCCGCGGCACGTCCCCGATGAGATCCACCAGGTGCCCGGCATCCCCAGGACGCTGTCGGGCAAGAAGCTCGAGGTGCCGGTCAGGAAGATCCTGCTGGGCACGCCGGTGGCCGACGCCGCCGACCCGGACGCCCTGGCCAACCCGGAGGCGCTGGCCGCCTTCGTCCCCGGGGGGACGAAGTGAGCGAGCCACAGGGCGCGGCGCCGACAGTGCAGGGGGATGGGGAGGCGGGCGGGGAGGGAGCCCGCGACCGGGCGACGAGGGAACAAAAGGGCAGGAGCTTCGGCGAGGAGGGCGGCCGCCTCACCTACGGCAGCTACCTGCGGCTGCCGGAGCTGCTGGAGCAGCAGGTACCCCAGGTGGTCCCGCCCGCCCACGATGAGCTGCTGTTCATCACCGTGCACCAGGCCTACGAGCTGTGGTTCAAGCAACTGCTGCACGAGCTGACCGCGGCCCGCGACGCCATGCAGCCGGGCCGGGACTGGCGGGCCAGGCAGCTGCTGCAGCGGGCGCACGTCATCGAGCGGCTGCTGGTCAGCCAGATCGACGTGCTCGAGACCATGACCCCGCAGGACTTCCTGCAGTTCCGGGCCGCCCTCGCGCCCGCCAGCGGCTTCCAGTCGGTACAGTTCCGCGAGCTGGAGTTCCTGTCCGGGGCCAAGGATCCCGGTTTCGTGACCCGGTTCCGCGCCCTGACCGGCGCCGAACGAGACCGCCTCGCCCGCCGTCTGGCCGAGCCGACCCTCTGGGACGCCTACCTGGCGCTGCTCCGGTCCCGGGGGCTGCCGGCCGCCACCGACGATCAGGTCCTGGAATCGCTGGTCATCGTGGCCAGGGACCGGGCCAGCCATGACGACCTGTGGCAGCTGGCCGAGGACCTGCTGACCCACGACGAGCTGGCCGGGCTCTGGCGGGCCAGGCACGTCCAGATGGTGGAGCGGCAGATCGGCACGAAATCCGGCACCGGCGGGTCAACCGGGGCGCCGTATCTGCGCAAAAGAGTGCCCATGCGGTATTACCCGCTGCTCTGGGAACTGCGAGATTGGTTGTGAACCTCTTTGATCCGTGAATCTCAGGCGCAGAGCACGCGGGCAGCCGGGGCAGGATGAAAGAGGTTCAGAAGGCCGTGCCGGGACACAAAGGAGTGGAACCGATGGCTGACAGTCCGGCGGACGACAAGGACGCCCTGCTGGCCGACGCGGCGGCCGAGATCGCCGCGGGCGACGCGGTGGACGACGCGGTCGTGGGCGACGTGCTGAGCTACCTGCGCGCCTATTACCGGCACGTCGCGCTGGAGGATCTTGTCTCCGCCGGGCCGGGGCGGCTGGCCGCGGTCGCGACCGAGCAGGCCCGGTTCGCCGCGCACCGGCCGCAGGGCCGGGCCCTGATCCGGATCCGCCGCGGAGAGGCCGCGGCGTGCGCCCCGGCCCGGGACGTCGTGGACATCGTCACCGACGACATGCCGTTCCTGGTGGACTCGGTGCGGATGGAGCTGCGCCGGCACGGGGCCGCCACGCTCCTGGTCGTGCACCCGCAGCTGCGGGTCCGCCGGGATGTCACCGGGTCGCTGCGCGAGGTGCTCGGGCTGGTCGACGGGGAACGCCCGGCCCACGACGAGATCGCCGAGTCGTGGACCCACATCGAGATCGCCCGGCTGGGCCACGGCGAGGACGCCGCCCTGCAGCAGGATCTGGAACGGGTGCTCGGCGACGTGCGGGAGGCCGTGGAGGACTGGCCCCGGATGCAGGCCAAGGCCGTGCAGCTGGCCGACCAGCTGGCCATGGTTCCGGACGTCCGGATCACCGACGGCGGCGCCGCCTCCGGCGTCGAATCCCCGGCCGAGGTCGAGGCCCTGCTCCGCTGGCTGGCCGACGGTCATTTCACCTTCCTCGGCTATCGCGAGTACGACCTGGCGGACGGACCGGACGGGATGACGCTGCGCGCCGTGGCCGGCACCGGGCTCGGCGTGCTGCGGCACGACCGGGAGGGATCGAACGCGTTCGCGGCGCTCCCCGCGGAGGTGCGGGCCCGGGCCCGCGACCCGGAGCTGCTGATCCTGACCAAGGCGAATTCCCGCTCGACCGTGCACCGGCCGAGCTATCTCGACTACGTGGCCGTGAAGCGGCTGGACGGCGCCGGGAAGGTCGCGGGCGAGTACCGGTTCCTCGGCCTGTACACCCATGACGCCTACACCGAGAGCATCACCAGGATCCCGGTGCTGCGCCGCAAGCTCACCGGCGTGCTCGCGGCCACCGGCATCGCCGCCGACAGCCACGACGGCAAGGACCTCGCCGAGTTCCTGGAGAGCTACCCGCGCGAGGAGCTGTTCCAGACGCCGGTGGCCCAGCTGATCCCGGTCGCCGAGGGCGTGCTGCGGCTGCGCGAGCGCACCCAGACCCGCCTGTTCCTGCGCAGGGACATGTACGGCCGGTACATGTCCTTCCTGGTATACCTGCCCCGGGACCGGTACACCACTCAGGTCAGGCTGCGGACCCAGGAGATACTGCGCCAGGCGCTGCACGGCGCCGGGGTGGACTACAGCGTGCTGGTCGGCGAGTCGCCGCTGGCCCGGCTGCACATCGTGGTGCGGGCCGAGCGCGGCCACGTGCTGCCCGACGTGGACGCCGCCGCGCTGGAGGCCCAGGTGGCGGCCGTGGTCCGGTCGTGGGACGACGACCTGGCCGAGGAGGCCCTCTGCCAGCTCGGCGAGGAGCGCGCGCGCACGCTGCTCGCGATGTGCAGCGGCGAGCAGATCCCGCAGACCTACAAGACCGACGTCCCGGCCAGCGTCGCGGTCGACGACCTGGAGAAGATCCTGAAGCTGCGCGAGTCCGGCGAGAGCGTCGCGTTCGACCTGTGGGAATCCGAAAGCTACGTCGGCGGCGTGCCGATCGAGGACACCGGCGAGCCGGGGGATGCGGCCAGCGGCCGGCCCCGGGTGTGGCGGATGACGATCTACCGCAGCGGCGCCCCGATCACGCTGACCGACGTGCTGCCGCGGCTGCAGCACGTCGGCGTCGAGGTGGTCGACGAGCATCCGTACGAGTTCGGCGCCGCCGAGCCGTTCTGGATCTACGACTTCGGGCTGCGCCGGAGCGCGACGGGCCCGGCCGGGGCCCAGCGCGCGCCGTCGTCCGTCGCGTCGTTCAAGGAACTGTTCCAGGGCGCCCTGGCCGCGCTCTGGCGCGGGGACATCGAGGACGACGGGTTCAACGCCCTGGTCCTCGAGGGACACCTGACCTGGCGGCAGGTGGTGGTGCTGCGCGCCTACGCCAAGTACCTGCGCCAGGCGGGCAGCGCGTTCAGCCAGAACTACATCGAGCGGGTGCTGCGCTCCAACATCACCATCACCCGGCTCCTGGTGCGGCTGTTCGAGTCCAGGTTCGACCCGGACCGGCAGGCGGGGGAGGCCGAGCGCAGCGAGGCCATCACCGAGGAGATCAGGGGCGAGCTCGACGAGGTGGCCAGCCTCGACCAGGACCGCATCCTGCGCGCCTACTGGGGGCTGATCCGGGCCACGCTGCGGACGAACTACTTCGCCGAGCCGCCGCCGCCGCGGCCGCAGGCCCCGTACCTGGTCGTCAAGCTCGACGCCGCGCAGGTGCCTGACCTGCCCGCGCCGCGGCCCGCGTTCGAGCTGTTCGTCTACTCGCCCCGGTTCGAGGCCGTGCACCTGCGGTTCGCCAACGTGGCCCGGGGCGGGCTGCGCTGGTCGGACCGCCGGGAGGACTTCCGCACCGAGATCCTCGGCCTGGCCAAGGCGCAGGAGGTGAAGAACTCGGTGATCGTCCCCTCCGGCGCCAAGGGCGGCTTCGTCTGCAAGCAGCTGCCCGACCCCGGCGACCGGGAGGGCTACCAGGGCGAGGTCCTCGCCTGCTACCGGAACTTCATCAGCGCGATGCTGGACGTGACCGACAACATCGAGGCCGGGCGCGTGGTGCCGCCCGCGCGCGTGGTCCGCCGGGACCACGACGACCCCTACCTCGTGGTCGCCGCCGACAAGGGCACGGCGACGTTCTCCGACACCGCGAACGAGATCGCGCAGAGCCGGGGGTTCTGGCTCGGGGACGCGTTCGCCTCCGGCGGCTCGGAAGGCTACGACCACAAGAAGATGGGCATCACCGCGCGGGGCGCCTGGGAGTCGGTCAGGTTCCACTTCCAGACCATGGGGATCGACGTCGACCAGGACGACTTCACCGTGGCCGGGATCGGTGACATGTCCGGCGACGTGTTCGGCAACGGCATGCTGCTGTCCCGGCACATCAAGCTGGTGGCGGCGTTCGATCACCGGCACCTGTTCCTGGACCCGGACCCCGACCCGGCGGTCAGCTTCGCGGAACGGCAGCGGCTGTTCGCGCTGGAGCGGTCCTCGTGGGCGGACTACGACTCCGCGCTGATCTCCGAAGGCGGCGGCGTGTGGCCGCGGACGGCCAAGTCGGTGCCGGTCTCGCCGCAGGCGCGCGCGGTGCTCGGCCTCGACGCGAGCGTGACCGCGCTGCCGCCGGACCAGCTGATCTCGGCGGTGCTGCGGGCGCCGGTGGACCTGCTCTGGAACGGCGGGGTCGGCACCTACGTCAAGGCCACCACCCAGGTCCAGGCGGACGCGGGGGACCGGTCCAACGACGCGGTCCGGGTCGACGCCTCCGAGCTGCGGGCCCGGGTCGTCGGCGAGGGCGGGAACCTCGGGCTGACCCAGGAGGCCAGGGTCGAGTACGCGCTCGGCGGCGGGCTGGTCAACACCGACTTCATCGACAACTCGGCCGGGGTCGACACCTCGGACCACGAGGTCAACATCAAGATCCTGCTGGACGGCGTGGTCCGCGACGGCGAGCTGACGCCCGCCGACCGGGGCCGGCTGCTGATGGAGATGACCGGCGAGGTCGGCGACCTGGTGCTCAAGCACAACTACGAGCAGAACCGGGCCCTGGCCGCGTCCCGGGCCCAGGCCGCGCAGATGCTGCACGTGCACGCCCGGTACATCCGCAAGCTGGAACGCGACGGGCGGGTCGACCGGCGGCTCGACGTGCTGCCCGGCGACAAGGAGATCGCCGAGCGCCGGGCCGCGGGCACCGGCCTGACCTTGCCCGAGTTCTCGGTCCTGCTCGCGGAGACCAAGATCGCCGCAGCGCAGGAGATGCTGGCGTCCGGCCTGCCCGACGATACGTACCTGCGGCGCGTGCTGACCGGCTACTTCCCGGCGCCGCTGCAGGAGCGCTACGTCGGCCGGATGGCATCCCACCGGCTGCACCGGGAGATCATCACCACCGAAGTGATCAACGACATGGTGGACAGATCCGGGATCACCTTCGCGTTCCGGCTCAATGAGGAGACCGGCGCGTCGGTCCCGGACATCACCGCGGCCTGGCTGGTGGCGCGGGACGTCTTCGACATGGCCGGCTTCTGGGCGCAGGTGGCGGCGCTGGACGGCCAGGTGGACACCTCGGTCCAGATCCTGCTCTGGCTGGAGGGCCGCAAGCTGACCGAGCGGGCGGCGCGCTGGCTGCTGTACAACCGCCGTCCGCCGTTCGACATCCAGGCCACGATCGACTTCCTCGCCGACGGCGTGCTGGCCGTCGGCTCCAGCCTGCCCAAGCTGCTCACCGGCCGGGACCTGACCGGCTTCGACGAGCGCCGGGATGCGTTCACCTCCCGCGGCGTGCCGCTGGGGCTCGCCGAGCGGACCGCGGCCATGGTCCCGGCCTACTCGGCGTTCGACATCGTGGACATCGCGGCGCGGATCCGGCGGCCGGTCGAGGAGACCGCGGAGGTGTACTTCGACCTGGCCGACCGGCTGCAGATCACCCGGCTGCGGGACCGGATCACGGCGCTGCCCCGCGACGACCGGTGGAACACGATGGCGCGGGCCGCGCTGCGCGACGACCTGTACAGCGCGCACGCGGCGCTGGCCGCGGAGGTGCTCCAGGTGACCGGGCCCGGCAGCCCGGATCAGCGGCTGGCCGCCTGGGTGCAGCGCAACGACCCGGCCGTGCGCCGGGCCGGGCAGACGCTGACCGAGATCTGGCAGACCGACCGGTTCACCGTGGCCACGCTGTCCGTCGCGGTCCGCGCGGTCCGCACCCTGGTGGCCGCGAGCGCGCTGCCCGGCTAACTTGGCCGGGCCGCGACGGCACCGCCCGGCTAGCCGGGGTCGCGGGCCAGCAGGGCGGCGAAGTCGGCGGGATCGACGTTGCCGCCGGACAAGACGACCGCCGTCCGCCCGCCCGGCCGCACCGCCCCGGTGAGCAGGGCGGCCAGCGGCACCGCGCCGCTGGGCTCGACCACCACCTTGAGCCTGGTGAAGCAGAACCGCATGGCCGCCACGATCGCGGCCTCGCCGACGGCGGCCACGTCGTCGAGCAGCCGCCGGTTGACCTCGAAGGTGAGCTCGCCGGGCTGCGACGCCCGCAGGCCGTCGGCGATCGTGTCCACCGTGTCCAGGGTGACCCGCCGGCCCGCGCGCAGCGACCGGCGGGTGTCGTCGGCCCCGGCCGGCTCCACCCCGATGACCGCGGCGCGCGGGAGCAGCGCCCTGATCGCGGTGGCGACGCCGGCGGCCAGGCCGCCGCCGCCGATCGGCACCAGCACCAGGTCGAGTTCGCCCGCCTGCCCGGCGAGTTCCACGCCCAGGGTGCCCTGGCCGGCCATGATGTCGTA
>Ga0074044_10003628_pt1 | contig 13066 bp, 13 predicted proteins | sample BogForMeECP23OM1_FD_94443 | JGI IMG/M metagenome (GOLD analysis project Ga0074044, IMG submission 94443) | Bog forest soil microbial communities from Calvert Island, British Columbia, Canada - Bog Forest MetaG ECP23OM1 | ecosystem: Environmental > Terrestrial > Soil > Wetlands ...
CGCAGGTTCCCGGCGAACACTTGCACTGCGGCATCTTCCGCAGCTTGCCAGAGTCGAAGGCGCAGGTCGCTTTCGATGTGGGCCAGGATCCTCGTCCGCCAGGCCAAGCGCACTGTATCGATCATCCAGCGGTCGCCGGGCCGACCATGATCTGCGATTTTGAACCGGTTAGCGATCTGCCGCTCAAAGGCGCCCGGCTCGCCTCGATCCGGTGCGGCCGGGTCGGGCACCAGCTCCAGGATGAGCACCTCCTCCTTCTCGCCGCGGAGCAGCGCAAGGATGCGGTGCGACGGCAATTTAACCAGGGGCTCGCTGAACTCGAAATAGTCGGCGAACTTGACGCCGGGCTCCGCCTTGCCTGCACGAACTCGCGAACTGAGACGGCCGCGCGCCCACACTTCCCCTCGCAGGGTCCCGATCAGCGTAGCATCCTCGCTGAAACGCTCGACGAGGATCGCGCGGGCGCCTTCGAGTGCGGCGGTCGAATCAACCACCCCCTTACTCGGGTCGACATACCGGCGAGCCACCTGCTCCGGACTTTGGTCGGGCCGCGCGAGAAGCGCCTCTGCCAGCAGCTCGAGGCCCGCTTCGCGCGCGATCTGGGCCTTCGTCCGCCGCTTCGGCCTGTGGGGCAAATAGAGATCTTCGAGCCGCGCCTTGCTGTCCGCCGCGTCGATCGCCTGCTTGAGCGCGGCGTCGAGTTTTCCTTGCTGACTGACGCTGTCGAGGATGGCGGCGCGACGTTCGTCGAGCTCGCGCAGATACCTCAACCGCTCATCGAGCGTACGCAGCTGGGCGTCATCGAGCGCTCCGGTTGCCTCCTTGCGGTAGCGGGCAACAAAGGGCACGGTCGCTCCGCCATCGAGCAGCGAGATGGCGGCAGCGACCTGATGCTCGCGGACGCTTAATTCCTCGGCGATGCGTAGATTGATAGGCTTCATCGATCCTGACCAATGAGCGGGAGGTGCAACTGCCTGAGCAGCCCTTCTAACGTGCTCTGCGAGAACGGGTCAAAGGCTTCTTGTTTCAAGCGCTCGCATGCGCTCAATAACAACTCAGTAGGAAAGCCCTATTTTCTACTCAGTTGGAGCTCTGCTTGGGGCTAGCGGGGGGCCGGCTCGACCTCCTCCCGTCTAAGACGAGCTGTCGGCTGATGCAATAGTACCGGCGCCGCTCGGCGATGCCGGGGATTTGAACCTGCTTTGTAGAAACGCCTCGACTCCGCTTCTCGGTAATGAGATAGCCGCGGTCGAGAAGCTGCCTACCCAATGAAGCCAAGTTGACGTTCTTGCCAACCCATCGTTCGAGAGCCGCGGGCTTGACGACATAATAGACGCCGTGCTCATCCTTTTTAATAAAGCCGTCCGCATCCTCGACAGTGGGGCCACCCTTGTGCCGGGCGGTTGACGTAAGGTCGTGGATGCGACTCCGATCACGCAGATGAATCCTGATGTCCGCAACTATCTCGTCTGTGCTCTTTTCTCTGCCCTCTGCCAAACGCACCACAGATCGTGCGGCGGCGTAGGTCGTCATCACCGCATCGAGCAACTCCTGTTCACTCCACGGAACGATTTCCCACTCAATGGCAAGCTGGCCGGCGGCATAGGCCAAGGCGAACCGCTCCGCGAACCTGCGTTCCCAGCCGTTCTTGGATACCGTCGCCTTTAGATAGAAGGTTCGCATCCATTGTCTACAACGCCTGGTGAGCCCGCGCGCCGCCACCATCTGGGTTACGAATTCGCGTGCCGGGTGACCGAAATGGCGCCTACACGCCCTCTCTATTTGCGTTGCCAAGCGTTTCGAGGAGGTCACGCCCTGGGGAAGGGAATCGAACACACCGTATCGGGCCTTATCGCTGCAAGCGGGAATATCCAGCAGCCGAACCTGATCCCCCTGCAGCCGTTGTCGGTTCGCTTCGTCGACAATTTGTGCGATCGGCTTTTCGCCGCTGCTGACGCCGATCGTTCGCCACGTGCACGTCTTGTGGTCCCTGGTCCACACTGCGGAGCGCAATCGACCAACTTCGGCGGTAATCGTGAACGCCGTCTCTTGGACGGTCGCCGCAGCGTTTTTCAAATCGCCGACCAAATGCCCTGTTTCATCAAATACAAGTAATCGATCGCAATGTTCGGCTGCCAACTCCTGCCGATTGGCTTTTGTCGAGTCCCAGTGGTGAAGGAGATTCCGTCTCGCCTCGCAATGGACTGACTGTGCCGTGAGTTCCGCAAGGGATTTCCCTACGCTCGAGCGTTTGCTGAACGTGTGCAACAGGAACGACTCCACGTGGAGTCTATGGAGCAGCAGCGTGCCAAAAGAAACCGAGATAAACATCATCAAGAGCTTGCTGTGGCGGGCCGGTGTGGCTACTTCCTCGATCCATTCCTTCAGAGAACCGCCATTGCTCTTCGGGCTCAAGCTCGGCGAATTCGCTGGTCGGTAAATAATGTGTGACGCCCGTTCGCCAAGAAACTCACCATCCGGGCGCAGGTAGCAGCGCTGATTTATCCAGCCGGTGCGATACACGAGGGTATACTGCGTGGTCCCAGTGGCCGTTCGGAGATATCTGCATAGCAGCTCCTCACGACGGCGACCTGGCGGCACATTAAAGCCTTTGTCCATCAACTCCTCGAGGATTTCACGGGGCCGAAGCAGATTTCGTCGAGCCACGATTATCTGCTGCCGCTGACCGTGGCTGTCATTGAAATTGATGACGACAACGACCTTCGAATCGACGGCGGAGCTAGCTTGCTCTTCGCGTCCTTCTCCAGTGACTTTGATATAGTCGCAAATTCGGCGCCATGCGTTTCGGCGATCGCGCATGCGCAGACCATGACGCGGCGATGTCTTAAATCGCGGGGTCGATTTAGTATGGTTCATTTTTTCCTCTTCAGGTTCGGTTCGAAAATGGAAGAGCGAGCAGCCGCACTGCTCAGTGCTCACAGCTCACATTTCTAATTTACAGTATGTTCTACGGGTATGAGTTGAGCGCGATGCCGTATGCTCGGTCGATCATTGGCCGCGTACTCAGAGATTAGTTCTTGTAGTAAACAGTGGATTACTACTCAACCCGCTAATTCGGCGGTTGATGTACCCGTTGCAACGTAGACGCCCGGCGCCGCGATTAGGAAGCACCGAGGCTCCCTTGACGATTCAGAGAAGATGGTTTCAACGTTTTGTTTCGGGGGGCCCCATCCTTTTATCCGCCGCCGTGATTAGTCCATGAAACGACGGCACTGTGCCCCATGCCTCTCAACAATTTGAATTTGGCGGTGGGTCTGGAGGAGGCGTTCGAGATCGCATCGAAAGGCCTTGGAAGCCGCCGAGCTCGTGAAGAACGCGAACGTAAAACAGCAAATGTTCGGGTTGGCGGGGCTTAAGTTTCTTCGATCCCCGGCCGGGTAGGGCGAGGATGGGAGGCAAACTCTTCAGCATGTACCGGCTTAATCGGTCGATATTCTCACTGCGGGATTTGTTCTTCCGAAAGTGCCCGATCACAACTCGCTTGAAACCCGGAAATTGGCGCCGAAGCCGTCTACGGACCTGCTTTCGGGTCAATCCATTCAGCCGGATGACGACATGCAGGTGTGGAAGCAAGAATGCTGAGCCATTCGGGACAAAGCCGAGCTCCCTCAGCGTCCGTAGCTTGTAGATGCCGAGGTCCGTTGTCCCCGGAAGGAAATAATCGAGTTCGATACGCCCCCTCCATGCTAATCCGAGCCAGCGCTTATCTCTGCCAGTGTCCTTCCTGATCGTCTGCCGAAATTGCTTCTTGAACCCATCTATCTGCTCGCGAAGCTGGTCAATCTCCAACGCCGACGCGCCGATGATGACGGTGCAAAATACGATGTCCTCGTACGCACTCGAACAGACCATCTGCTGCAGCCGCCTGCGATCGTACAGCCATCGTCGATATCGGCAATATGTGCACATCGGAGAGCGACATCTCCGATTGGGCCAGCAGTTGGCGATGCTCAACCCGAGCTGCCGATAGTCGGGCAGTTCTATTTGTTCGACCAACGCTCGGATCGACGCCCTTTCGATGACCCTATCTTGGCGTCGGTACGATTTCCAAAATTTCGGGGCCTTCGCCAGTAATCGTGCCTTTGGGAGTTTTATTCTTTTATTGATTCTCGATAGCGCCCGGCTGATGCTGATCAGGTCTGGGGCTGGTTCGGCATCAGGGTTCGACCTTTTTGAGTCGATTGCCTTGCTTCCCGATAATCGGGCCACGGGTTGAGGCCTTACTTCTTTCGGCTCGACGATGGTTTCTCGTGATTCTGCTTCTTATGAAGGCTGGTTCTGACTCTCACAATGGTCCCTGCCATCGGCCCATTGCATTCAACCACGAGATATATTTTACCTCTCTTGTTGAGTTGCCATTTGGCAAGGGCAGAGTCTTTCCACTGGAGCTTTGGCATGTTCTTGTCAGCGCTATCCGCCAACGTGGCTGGGTCGCCGGTCGTCGCGTCGGCAGAATTATCTTCGCTCTTTGGGCGCCCTCGCTGTCGGTACGCCTTTGCCTTTGCATTGACCCCGCATCCTTTCTTGGCCAGATGCAATGGTAGCTCGCCTGCCGATATTCCTTCGAGCGCGACTTCGCGAAGCGCATTTGCATAGCGGTGCGCTGCTTCTCCCCCGGGCCGGAGGCACAAATGTATCAGTGCCTGCAGCACATCGGTCCAGGCCGTTATACCGATTTTCCTGCGGTCGCAGGCTTTCAAGAGGATCCGGTGAGTCTCTTCATGCGCAACGAAGTGACGCCATAGGTCATAAATTCGGGCTAAATTCTGCCGCAGCTGTTGCCGATTCTGGCGTTTATGATCGCGCCAAATTCCGCCGTTTTTAACACAGTCGTCGAGCTCTTTCTGGACCTTTATTTTCAGCGGCTTTTTGCGATCTAACCGGCGGAGGGCCTTGATCTCCTCCTCGGTCGGCGCGGAAAATCCCTCCTTCGCCGTGATATTTTTTGGATATGGCGAGGGTTCCTTGTCGAAGTCTTCGAGCGAATCCATGTGTCTCCTTTCTGTTAACAGATTATCGCAACTGCAAGTTGAAAGTATCTGTTAACAGAGATAGGCAAACTCAGCCGAGGCGTCGGCTTCCGCGGTGAGCAGTGAGCAGTGAGCTGGTCCGGGATCCCTGGGTGCCGCAGTGATACGTGCCGGGTAAAGCTGCGCCGCATGGTAGGACTGATCGTCGGAGCATTTATCTAGGTGGTCCTCGCACGAGAGGTCGACATGCTGGAGGTTCTCATACAATATTTAATGGAGTTCTAATCGTAAGCGCTCGGTGAGGTCGGGTCGGTGGCTCGCCGATCGCTCAAACCTGCCTCGGCGAATTACGACTTGCTCCTCGGTTGCCGCAAAGAGGGCAACCGCATCGTCATCAACGCTGACGTTGGAGTCGAATTGCTTGGGTCACTAAAGTGACGGTAGCATCCCCGCCGAGAGTGGACTCCAGGCTCTGAGCACTCCTCTGTTGCATGAGGTGCTATTTGCAGCGGCTCGATCATAATCAGTCGAGCTAATTGTAGATGACAGCTCGTTTGATGTCTCAGCCTACGCGCTCTTTGCAGCAGAATGTTGCGACGCGCCAGCCGTCACGTCGCTATCGAGCGATGCTCGTAAAGTTACGGTGAGCGAAGGCGTCGAGCACCACGCGATCGCTTCAGCGATCCTAAGTGGTGCGAGCGACCAAGCTCAACCGTGATCGCGCAGCGATCGCGAATTCACTGCAATCCCAATCCAGTTGGAACAACAATCGCCTAGCACGGTTGACTTTCTTGATCGGCAGTGTGTTTTGCTTTTGTTACTTTTCTTGTAGTCAGGCACTCCGGATGCTACGCCAGTCGTGCAAATCTGACAGAAGGTACCCTCGATCCGCTAAGAGTGGAAGAGCCACGCCCTGTCGGTCAGCGGGCAGACATCGTGACCGGGTATCAAGCGCCATGTGGGTTCGGCACGATGACCAGCGCGTAGGCGATCGAGATGGGTTTCGAAAAGGTGGGCGCCGAGCCCATCTTGCCCTTCTGGCTGGCCATGCAAGCGCTCGTTCCATGATTAGGCGGGAAGGTCGTTCGGTTTTCAGGCGTCCCGTGCGAAGAAGAGTACCGCTGAGGGCGGGCTGAATGCCGCTGATCTTCGCCGTCTGAACAGGCGGCTGCAGAAGCGCCACGAGCCGGGTTCCCTTTGGTGTTTGCCGGGGCCGACGTGTCACTGAACGTGTTCGATAACTCCACGTCGACCAGACGCTGGCAGTTGCAGGTCTATGGGGTGGTGATCGGCTACACCCCGGAGCAGGTCCGAACCGCTTTGTCCGGACTCTACCCGGCGGGTAAACGCACGCCGCGGCCGCTGAAGGTCAATCGTTGCAACAAATTGGCAGCCGCCCTGTCGTATCCGATCAAACCGTATTTCGGCCGAAGAGTGAGCTATCTATATTCGCCGCAACGGGCGCCGTCAGACCCCAAAAGTGCCGCTGAAGAGCTCGGAAATCCGGGAACTGGCCGTCTGGATCGATCAATATCGGCTTGCCGACCGGTATTTGCTGCGCGGCTGTCGTCGGAGACGGGGCAAGCGCATCGTCATCGACCCGGCCGTCAGAGCCGAATTGCTCGGGTACCGATGACGGCAAATTACGTTCGCGAAGCAGAGATGCCGAGCCTTGAGGTGATGCGGGTCTACTGGGTCGCGGCCGCTATCAGAGATGTGGTCGAATAACAGTCGTCGCCGTCGCCGGTGACTATTTCACACGGCGCGAGGTTGAGGCAGGCAGTGGCGTCAAAGCGCGTAGCCTCTTCGATCCCTTCTTCTTCCTGCTGATGGGTATCACTTTCGCTTGGCCATCGTTCTTGAGTTGTGGCTTCCGTGGGCCGGCCGTTGCTGGTTGGCCTTGTCCATCCCCTTTGGCTCTCCCCTTAAAATCGGTCGCGTTTATTAGCTCGAATTGGTGATCGTCTCCGCGTTGGACGATGAGGCGCTGCATAGGTACCAGATCCTCTTTCTGAAGCCTCGTCCATTGTTTTTCGGAACAGAATACTTCAATCTTGCAGGGTTTCAATCCCTTGTGAACTGGTACTTGAAGGTGCCCGGTAAACTGTGTCGCCAGCGCATTGACGCTGATCCCGTACTTGCCGAGCGCACTCGCCAACCCGCCCGCCGGAATAGCCTAGAAGGCGGCCAAACCGCTGATCTGCATGGATATGGGCGCATGGTAGGCAGATATCGACGTGGACATGTGATCAAAAGGCCGTAGAATTCAGATTTTAAGCTCGGAATCTCGATTCTATTCAGTAATCACATGATTCTGACATTTCGCCATAGAACCGCTGAGATGCCTCAATAGACACGTTTACCTGCTGAGAAAGCGACAGATTGCACGGGGTCACGTGGTGGAGGTAAAAAGCTTAGAGTTGAGGTAATAGTAACCAATTGGCCACTCTACCATTGCGGCGCGGGGACCGTACAACGATGCAAGGTCCCGAGGGCACAGCCGCTCTGGTCAGTCGAGCCGAAAACCATGTAGGAGGAGACCCGTGCCGGCGAACTCAGTACGAAAATGCCATTTTCGACTCAGTTGGTCGATCCGCCGCGGCAAGCGTCACCACCAGCTGGGGGCCCATAGATCTCGAATGGCTGGGCCAGGTCGCGTTGCAGGTGTCGAGGGCACTGCTCGGCTCTGGTAGTCGAGCCGCAAACTGTAATAGAAAACACCGGGTACCTGTTTGACAACCTGTGGCCAGAACGGAACCGAAGCAGTAAACCCCCGGCCTTCTCCAAAACGTCTTTGCCGGGCAGCCGCACCGGGTACCTGTATTAGAGCCGGCGCACCCCGTTTTCTAGACGCTCTCCTGAGAAACTGGATCAGGCGCCAGGTCTGGTTTTGACCCGTCGATCTTAGCGCCAAGCCGCTGGACAGCTTTGATCCTGTCGTGGACCTTGGAGAGGCATCGGCGGGCCGGGATCACAACCCAAGCGGCCCTGGCCGACTTTCAATCCGCAACCCGCCGCTGCGAGACTGAGGCGTCGGCAGCGGCCACTCGCCAGTTTGACGCGCCTTAGCGTTCGGAGCGTCAAATGCTGTGACTTCGCATTGACAAGGGCAAATCCATCGTTGCTCGGCGTGGCTGTTCAACTTGATGAAGGCGGACGAGGGCAGGCGGTTAATCCCAACTATCCGGGCCGGTCAGCTAACCCCAGTGAATACAGTTCTGGCCTCGTCGTCGCCACCGCGCTGAGTGGCGTGTCGATTTTCGACCTTGATTACCCAGTGACCTAGAAAGAAACAGATCCCGGGTCACGCCGCCAGACCAGATTTGGCTCGAAAGCAGACCGTCAAGGGAGACGAGAATGGCGAAACGCAGATGGCGTCGTGAATATCGAAAAAGAATGATCCATAGCTGACCACAAACAAAAATTGTCGGGAGCTGAGACCGTAGAGGTCTCGTTGCAGCGCAGATGAATTTTGCTTACGCGACCAGCCGGCTGCTGTTGAGTTGAGCCTTGAGCTTGTGCCAGTGCGGCGGCTTCTCGTGGTAGATGCGGCCTTTATAGGTCGCTCCGCCTTTCTCGGCCCCGGCGAGCTCGAAGCGATGCCGCACCGCGTGCGCAAAGGCCGCTGAGGCCGTGATAGTGTCGCGCTTCATCAGGCGCTGGATCTCGGGGTTGTTCCGCGGGTGACCGTACTGCTTGAAGTGCAGGGCGATCCCCGCTGACAGAGCCTTCTCGTTGGCTTGTTCGAGCCAAGCGAATTCCATCGGCCGGCAATGCGGCCCGCTCTCGCCACCGGTCAACACCCAATCGGTGCCGGCGAAGTCGAGTTCGTCGCATGGTGCCGTGATCGGTTCGACTGAGACAAAGGCGGTGAAGTCGCCAACCTTCTCCTTGGTCGCCCGCATCAGGTCGAGGTTGCGCTTGACGCGGTTGTCCTCGCAGGTGACGCCCAGCCAGAAGTTTGCCGGCACGCCGCTGTTGCCGTAGCGGTCGGTGATGTACCGCCGCATCGGACCCGGCCGCTTGGTCAGGATCTGGATGATCGTCGTCGGATACTGCTCGAAGGCGTCGAGCGCCTTGTGCACGAAGTCCGGCGGGATCTTCTCGTGCCAGAAATCGCTCAGTGAGTTCACGAACACCATCTTGGGTTCGAGCTCGCCGGCCGCATTGGGTGCCGGGGCGAACTTGCGCAGATCCGCGAGCCGCTGCGGGAACAGCCGCATCTCGCTGAAGAAGCCGCCGCCATAGAAGCGGTTGACCTGCCTGTCGGCATAGCAGTGATCGCATGCCGCAGAAACGCGGGTGCAGCCGACACTCAAGTTGAGCGTGCCGGTGCACCAGCTGATGTTCGAGTTCAGGACGGTCATCGTTGCACCTTTTGCCTTCGGCGAAGCCGGTAGTTCTGTTGCGGTATCATCGCGGGGGTAATTCCGATCTGAAGTCAGCCACCTCGGGCCTGCGGCACCAATCCTCGCGCCGGGCGAAGGGCACTGAGACAGCCTGACGATCTCGCCAATGGGCGGCATACGCGGCTGCGACAGCCGGGGAGGCGATAAGGTTTAGATTCTCCGAGTTTCGAGCTGCGCTCGCCGTCCAGTTCATCGAGCCCACCAGGGCAACCTCGTCGTCTATGACCATCGCTTTGACGTGGGCGATCCTGACGCCGCGATCGGATCCATATCGGCACCCGATGCGAGCTAAGGGCTCGATCCCACTCCCGCGCTCACAGGGTGTCGTCCTATCGAAAATGAGCTTGACATCGACGCCACGCTGTTTTGCGCGGATGAGCGCCTCAACGACCCCGGACCCGGTGGTCAGGGCGTAGGCATTCACGAGGATCCGTCGCTCGGCAGCATCAATCGCTTCGGTTGCGAAAGCGGTGCAGTCTTCCTCGGGCGAGAAGCATACGGCGACCGCTGCGCCGGACGTGGTCGATGCGACCGGAAGGGCGGGTGAGAGCGCATCTAATGCGAGCGATAGGGCAACAGGGAACACGCGGCACGTCATAATCGAGTTGTGTTAGCGCATCATGAATCGCTACTTAACGAACATCCGATGGTTTAGTATGATCCTGTCGTTATTTCCGTTGGGTTGTATACTTAACAATGCTAATTCTCCGCGGGCGTCTGCTGCTGTCGGCCACCGATCTCGTGAACTTTCTCGGGTGTCGGCATGCTACTTATCTCGATCTTCGAGACCTGACCGACCCCGTTGAGATCCCCGAGCGCGACGCCGCAACCGTCCTGATCTTCGAGAAAGGCATCGAGCACGAGAAGCGACACCTCGCGACACTCAAGGCACGGGGCCTCACTGTCGTTGAGGTTCCAGGCGAAGGTTTCGACCTTGCCGAACGAACCGCACTCACTCGGGAGGTGATGCTGGCCGGGGCCGAGGCAATCTATCAAGCGGCTTTGGTCGTGCCTCCCTGGCTCGGCTATGCCGACTTTCTGGAACGGGTCGAGGAAGCGTCGAACCTCGGTGCCTAGGGTTACGAGCCGGGAGATACGAAGCTCCAAGGAGGGCCAAGCCCGAGCACGTCATCCAACTCACGAGCTATTCGCGCGCGGGACCGTACCGCGAGGCAAGGTGTCAAAGGCACAGCGGCTCTAGATCGAATCTATCGGGCGGGAAAATAAGTCGAGCACGGAATTGAGCGCGATTCCCAACGATTCGATCGGGCATGCAGAAGCAAGCACGGGGGCTCTGCCTCGACGCCAAGCGAAGGTGTTCGTCGGGTCCCGATCGGGGTGCGGATAGCCGACTCGATACAATTGTCGCCAAAGGCACTATGTCGGATGAGCCGCTCTCGCCATCCGCCTGCAGCGGTTCTCGGACGCCGTGAGCCGGCTGCGCACGCTGGGAGCGGAACGGATCGTTCCGGCAGATCTCCGCTCGGCGATTGGGCGCGCGGTGCGCCGCAACCCATCTCGTCTGTCGCCGACAGTGCTGCGCGCAATTATTCGTCGGCGCTCGGTCGGCCGCACTACCCCAGTAAGCGGACCAGTTGGCCGGTGGCCAGCACGGCCGGGTTGTGCCAGAAGCAGCCGTGAGCAAATGCAGCGAACAGCAGTCCTGTTCGATCACCTCGTCGGCGCGCGCGAGCAGCGTCAGCCGCACGTCTCCTTTGCAGTTTTGAGCCTGATCACAAGCTCGCATTTTTTTGGGGGCCCGATACGCCCGAATTGACAATTGGTTTCGATACCGTTTCAGAGCGAGCTAGAACATTGTTCCACCTGAGCCCAAGCCTTCAGCCGTTTACTTCGAGAACGATCTTTCCCCGCTTATGTGGTACGCCAGCGAGCATCTCGTGAGCGGTGCGCACATCGCTTAACGGCAGAAGGGCGCCTACTTGCGGGCTCAGCTGTCCACTGCAAAACAATCTGGAAATGCCGTTCAGCCGTTCCGTAGTCACCTCAGCGTAGAAGAATACCGAGCGCACGTCGGGTCGCTCAAGCATAGGATCAGTGGATACGACAGAAACAAGAACTCCACCGGTTTTCAAGATGCTGTGTGAGCGTTCCCGCGTTTCTCCTCCAACTGTGTCAAGTATCAGATCAACAGGACGCACGGCATTCTCGGATTCGCCTGCTTGATAATTTACGACAGTTTGGCTGCCAAGAGCTTTGACGTACTCGATGTCCTTCGAGCCGACGACACCAATTACCTGCAGGCCTGCGTTCACCGCGAGCTGAACCGCATACGCACCGACATTTCCAGCGGCTCCTAGAATCATCACAGTCTGATTGGGTTTCGCGTTCCCATACTCAAAGAGCATCTGCCAGGCGGTGACCGCAATCACGGGAGCTGACGCTGATTCCACATGGCTTAAGCGCGAAGGCCTCAGCGCCACCATGTTGGCATGGGCGACAGCGTATTGTGCGTTTGCCCCGCAAAACTGGTGGTTCGTAACACCATAGATCTCATCGCCTTTCTTGAATTCACTAACGCCCGGTCCTACCTCTTCTACCACTCCTGATAAGTCGGAGCCGAGCGTAAGCGGCGGGGGCGGACTTACTTTGCTTTTGCCCTCGCGAATGAGCGCGTCCCATGGTCCTACTCCCGAAGCGGCGACCCTGATCAGAAGTTCTCCTGCCGCCGGGGCCGGACGAGGCACGTCCTCAACGACAACTACGTCCGGTGCGCCAAAGCGATGGATTCTGGCCGCTTTCATGTTTGAGCCCCCATCAATCGTGCAGAGAATCGATCCGTCGTACTCGTTCGGACTGCTGCGCGCTCCCCGCGATTTGACGACCCGGTCGCCGTGCCGCAGAGCCTGGCGATGAATTCTCGCCGTCGAATCTGCCATGTGATGCTCCCGTGAGACGCGTGTCCATGCAATAGAGGGACGATATCACGTTTTGGCGAAGGACGAACTACGCTTTTGCGCTGCGAAAGTCTTGAGATGCCAATGTCTCAGATGGGTCATGGGCGGCGGTTCAGCACAACGCACGGACGCTTCAGCACTGCCTCACCAAGCAGACCGCGTGCCGGCGCGACTGTTAGGCCTCTTGCGTGCCAATAGCCGACATTAGGTCGCTTGCTTGAATGGAGCCGCAGAACCGGTCTAGCACGCTGATTTCCCTCTGATCATCGAGAGAACCGTCCGGGCGAGATCAGCAGCGGATTCCACCAACTGATCTGCGCCAGCAGTTTCACGTTCGTCTCGAGTACCATAACCCCACAGCACACCAAGACCGTGCATTCCGACAGCATGGGCCCCGGAAATGTCATACCGGCGGTCCCCGACCATCAGACTGCGGGAAGGCGAGATATTATGCTTAGACAAAATATAGGCGAGCAGTTCGGGCTTGTGCTCCAGCTCGCCGCCCGGCAATGAGCCATAGATGCCATCGAAGTATGTGGCAAACTCCAAATGCTCCAGAATGCGGCTCGCGAAAGTCACCCGCTTCGACGTCGCTAGATAGATTCCCAATCCGGCCCGCTTCATCTCTTCAAGGGATCTGCCAATTCCCGGATAAGGCTTGCTTCCGAGAAGCCCACTTTCACCGTAGTGTTGACGATAGGCCGATACTGCTTCACCAACTCTGCCGTCTCCATATGACTGCAGCAAGGCG
>Ga0074044_10003629_pt1 | contig 13064 bp, 5 predicted proteins | sample BogForMeECP23OM1_FD_94443 | JGI IMG/M metagenome (GOLD analysis project Ga0074044, IMG submission 94443) | Bog forest soil microbial communities from Calvert Island, British Columbia, Canada - Bog Forest MetaG ECP23OM1 | ecosystem: Environmental > Terrestrial > Soil > Wetlands ...
GATGGCGCAGCCTAAAGATGCCAGGCTTACACGCGAGTTGGCCCACGAAGTCTGCCAGCGCACGGCCAGCGCCGCCAGCATTGAAGGCTCGATTTCCAGTCTGGGCAGCCAGTATGTCGTGGGGCTAAAGGCGGTGAATTGCCGCAGCGGCGATGTCCTGGCGAACGAGCAGGCCACCGCCAACGGCAAGGAGCAGGTGCTGAAAGCGCTGGGCGAGGCGGCGACGAAAATGCGCGAGAAGCTGGGCGAATCGCTGGCCTCCGTGCAGAAGTATGATGCGCCAGCGGAAAATGTGACCACGCCATCGCTGGAGGCGCTGCAGGCTTACAGCCTGGGCTACTTGGAAATGGAGAGACAGGATCTCGTTGCCGCCGTTCCTTTGTTCCAGCGGGCCACTAGCCTGGACCCCAACTTTGCCATGGCATACGCGAGTCTGGGAAGGAGCTACGGCAACCTGGGCGAAGGCACCCGTGCCGAAGAGAATATTCGCAAGGCCTACGAGCTGCGCGAACGGGTAAGCGATCGCGAAAAGTTTTACATCGTCTCGCACTATGAAGATTGGGTCACCGGGAACCTGCAGGCAGCGCGCAAGACCTATGAGTTGTGGGCGCAGACCTACCCGCGCGACGCCAATCCGCACTTCAGTCTAGGGAACATCTACGGTTTTCTTGGCGATTACGATAAGGCCCTCGCTCAGGCACACGAGGCGATGAAGCTCGATCCTGGGGGTGGGATGAATTACTCCTCTCTCTCCTGGTGGTACATACAGGTCAATCGTCTGGACGAAGCCAGAGCTACTGCCCAGGAGGCGCAAGCCCACAACCCGGATAATCCAGCGCCTCACGTCTCGCTTTACGTCATTGATTTCCTCCAGCACGATGCGGCAGGAATGGAGCGTGAGGCGGCTGGGCTGATGGGCAAACCCGGATTCGAAGACCTTATCCTCGACACCGAATCCGGCACGGCCGCCTATGGCGGGCAGTTTGCCAAAGCGCGGGAGCTGACGCGGCGCGGGTCCGACTTGGCCCAACGCGCAGATAAGAAAGAGACGGCGGCGGGCTACGAGGCGGAAGCCGCAGTGCGTGAGGCGCTGGTGGGCAACATGAGCCATGCAAATCAGCAGGCCCAGGCGGCGCTCGCTCTCTCGACCGGCGAAGACGTTGAAGTTCGGTCCGCGATTGCGCTTGGTCTGGTGGGTGACGCCCCTCAAGCCACGCGGCTGGCAGCCGACCTAGCCAAGCGCTACCCCGAAGACACGATCATGCAGTTCGAATACCTGCCCATGATCCATGCCGTCGCTGCTCTCCAAAGCGGCAACGCCAAAAAGGCACTCGAAGCGCTCGCCCCGGCTGCGCCCTATGAACTCGGGCTTCTCTTCTACTCCGCCTCTCCCGTTTATCTGCGTGGCGAGGCTTATCGGGTGGCGCATCAAGGCAGCGCTGCCGCCGCCGAGTTCCAGAAGATTCTCGACCGCCCAGGCGCGATGCCTTTCAGTGGACCAATCGGCGCACTGGCGCATTTGGGACTGGCCCGTGCCTACGCCCTCTCGGGCGACACCGTCAAAGCGAAGAGCGCATACCAAGACTTCTTCGCGCTCTGGAAAGACGCCGACCCCGAAATTCCCATCCTGAAGCAAGCGAAGTCGGAGTACGCGAAACTGCAGTAGCAGAGTGGCCGATCTTCCAACCACGCCTGACCTGGTTGCACAAAAATTGTCAACTAACGCTATCAGATGGGATGAGAAGAGCCGGTCTCCGACGGGATGCGATACGCTCCCAAGTTATCGACGCGCTCGAAGCGCAAGAGATAAAGGAGACGGTGAGAGTGGAAGCCTCTCACTGGTTGCGGGCGGGCGGATCTAGGCTGCGGCTTGGCCGGATGGCCTTCGCTTTTGTGCGCTGGTCCGACAGAATCGTTTGCTCGCGGTTCCACTTTATTCGGGCCAGCGAGGTTTCGTCCATGCCGTCTTTGCGCAGTTGCGCTAAATCTTCCTGCAAGGCGGTGCGGGCGGGTTTCTCGCTGTTCTGGCGCCAGGTGTTGTAGACATAAGACGTTTCATCCTAGCTGTCATCTTCCCAGACGCCGTGAATTTTCTTCACTGCTTTTCGTTCATTCACGATCCTGCTACTGATGGCCCGATAGGCCAGCGATAGGTCCGCCGACTCGCGCGTGAGCACGATGCCCTTGTTGGCGGTCCGTTGTAGAGCACTTGCGCGTTGCCGGCGGGATCGTGCGCGGCTTTGAGGCAGCCGATGCCGTGCTCGACAAACACCTCCGGCATGACTGTCAATGTGAAACAATTTTCATCCGGATCGCCCCTTTGGCTAAGCCACTTGGGTACTTGTAAAGAGCTCACGAAAGGGTTTACGTTCCAACCCTAATTCCAACCCTAATTTACCTGTCAAGTCGGTAACCTCACTGTTAGAAATCAAGAACATACGCGAAATGCTGGTGCAAAAAGAACTCGACCGCCAGAGTAGAGAAAGAAAAAGAACTGGAAGCACTGCGGATCGTTGTCCCGTTGCTCCGGGATGAGTACAATTGGGTTCGCGAGAGCGCCGTACCCACTCTAACCGTAACCGGACAGTCGCTCATTGAGGCCCAGGCTGGTACTCGGCTCGGCAGTGTCAACGCGGGTTTCGAATTAGACTCGCCTTCTGCGTCCTCTTCGTGGAGGGTGCGTTGGCGAGAAGCAGCGAACCGCTTCTTTCCTGCTGGGTCCAGCCCGACCGGCTGGCTCCCTTTATCGCAATGTTGCTGAGATGCAAATCGGAATAAGGAAGGCCCTCCCCCATGTCACTAAGGAGAATGGTTCGCATCGATAAGAGAGCGCCGTCGTCGCTCAGCCCAGCAACCTTATGAAGAAGGGGCTCAGATTAGGAGACGGCTGCAAGACTTGCTTGCTGTTCCTACGCCGACGCAGGTCGAAACGCCCTTCACCAACGCCCGTATTGAAAACGACTCAGCATGCGTGCAAGGCCGACAAAACTGAGACTCCACGAGTGGCAGCGGGGAAGCATGACAATGCAGGGGTGCTGCTGGTAGCGAGCAACGTCCTGTATATAGGGATTTCCCTGGTAGCGGTGGGCCGGATGGTGGCGCCCGAGCGGAAGCGCCAGCGTCGCTTGACCCAGAGCGCGCCTTTCGGTTCGTACATCCGTTGCGGCAGGTCTTCGAGTTCTTGCTGTTCTTCGAGGGTGGTGCGGATTAGGAGAGCCCGTAACCGTGGGTTTTCGTATTCCTCCATTGCCTTCCTCACGTCGTGCACGAACTTCGTGCTGGCGTTTCCCATCCTCAGTGATTAAGATTTCCTTCGAAGCTGTCAGCTTTCGCTTCGGTTAGAAGTCAAACCGGAGCGCCAGCTGGATTACGCGGTGACCACCCGCGCTACCGAATGTGGCTAACGACTGCCCGAATGTCCCATCAATCACGTTGCCGTCCGGATTCTGGAAGTTCGGATGGTTGAACAGATCGAAGAAATTCCCTTCGAAAGTCAACTTAGCACTTTCCGTGAGCTTGAACCGCTTAGCCACACCAAAATCCACATTGGCAAAATGCGGTCCGTGCAGCGAGCCGCGCCTCAATGTGCTGTTGCACCACAGACCCATATTGACGGTCGCCGAGCAACCGATCCCTGCCGCCTGGTCCACTTCCGCGAAATCGCTCTTGACGATGTAATCATGGCCCGGGCTGTCTGAGGTATTGATCGCACTGGAAAGACTCGTGCCCACGAACGCGGGCCGTTGGTTCGCAACACCCGATTCGTTCGGATCCGCAATCGAATCCAAGAGAGCGATCGAAGACCCAGTCTGCCATGAGACGATCGAGTTCACCGACCATCCGCCCAGCCAGCGATTACCTTTCATAAAGGGCAGGTCGTAGGTAGGACTGAATACGAACCGCTGCCGCACGTCAAAATCCGAAGGACCGTAATCGTTCCGGAGGTTCATAGGATCGGTCGGGGATTCAATCCCCCCTTTCCCGCGGAACGCATCGCTGAGTTCGTCCAGCGATTTGGCAAAGGTGTAGTTAGCGTTGAACTGCAAGCCACTCGAGAACCGCTTGCGCAGGATCACATTCAGCGCATTGTAGTTCGACGTAAACGCGGTGTTGCGGAAGTTGTCATCACTGATGGTCGTGTTGGGGCGCGTGGTTGGGAAACCGGCGCCAAAACCTGCGGCAAGGCACGGACCTGACGTAAACGGCGCTTCTGATGTCGGGCAAGAAAGCCGGCCGTCAAAAGTATTGAGGTTGTAAATCCCAATCAGTTTCCGCCCCAGAGTTCCTATGTAGTTGGTTTCCAAGGCCATGTCTTTCGTAAGCTGGTACTGCAAGCCAAAGCTATACTGCTCATAGTATGGGGTCGACAAGTCCTGGTTCATATGTCGTGGAGTTGCTTCGGGTAGGCCGTTTGGAAACAATGTAGGACTTACGAATGCCGCAGTGTTGGCGGCGGTGAGCGGAACCGCAAACACTCCGGGCGTCTCCAACGCGCCCCCCGGTTTGCCATTTTGGAGTATGCCAAAAGTGCAATCGCAGTACAGCGGCGGGTTGAAGCGGATGTTCTCGAACACGTTGTTGTAAATGCGGTCGTAGTACATTCCAAACCCGCTGCGGAGCACCAGTTTCTGGTTGCCCAAAATATCCCAGGCGAAGCCGGCGCGCGGGCCGAAGTTCGTCAGATGCTTGTTCCAGATGCTCGTGTTGCGAGTCTGGAAAACTGCCCCAGCTTCTTCCTGGTACACCGGGTTGTTCAAAGGCTCGAAGGGATTGCCTGAAGCGGGATAGGGAATTGGAGATCCAAAGTAGAAGTTGGAATCGATATTTTTCTGGAAGTCATGCGGGGGACCAAAATACTCCCAGCGCAACCCCAGGTTCAAGGTCAAGCGAGGGAGAATGCGCCAGTTGTCTTGTCCATACATGGCGACTTCATTGGCGCGATAACCTCGATAGAAAACGGGTAGTTGCCCGTTGGTCGGATTGACGGCCGCCGCTGCTTCGTACCAACTGCCCACGGTAGGGGCGCCAAAGATTGCCATGTCGGCCTGGTCACTGAAGGTCGAGTCGGTGATCAGATCCTCGCCTCCCCAACTATAGAAGGTCCCGTTCTTGTCCATGTCGAAGCTCGATCCGTTCCGCGTACGGCGATACTCTGCTCCAAATTTCAGGGTGTGTTTTCCGTGGGTCACGGAAATGTCATCCTTGTATTGGAACTCGTTTTCCGTAAAGAACTGCGGAATCGCGTCGGAGGCGCCAAAGCCGCCTGCCAGCGCATCGATGGTTATTAATGAGGGAATGCCGTTCGTGCCCGGCGAAGAGAAGTTTGCCGTGTGCCGGACATACCCAATCTTCAACCGGTTTAATATCGTCGGCGAAAAGGTATGCGTGTAAGTCACACCAGCCGTCTGGGCCCGGTTGGGATTGTCGGTCGGCACGCCAAAAGTTGCCGCGCCTAAACCGAAATTGTCCGTGTAGAGCACATTTTCCAGCAGGTACACGCCGCCAATCTGGTCGTTGGGAGAAAGTTTGTGGTCGACTTTTACGCTGATCCGGTATTGGTTCGTCACCTCCGCTAACGATTCCGTCGCCGTCTGGTATTCGGGAACCGGATAATAGATCTTCGGAAAACCGATACCGAGAGAATTTCCCGTATAGGCCCCTTGACCGAAGCAGGCCGGGTTCTGGTTGGGTGCCGGCGGGCACGTAACGTTGGGAGCGTTCACAATCGGCATCGCCAGCGGAAATGCCGCAAGTTGGGACTGGAAAATGGGCCCCACTGTGGCCGAATGGTTGAACGCCCCGGGGCAGGTTGCCCCGGTTAATACCTCACACAATCCGGCAGGATTCGTCTCCATGAAGGTTTCGAAAGCGCCGGTGTTCACGAAATTGTAAAACTGTTGCGTGTACGCGCTTCCTAGCTCGGGCACCGATTGGCGCAAGCGATGGAATTCGACGGACGAGTAGAAGAAGGTCTTCTCTTTGACGATCGGGCCACCAAAAGAACCGCCAAACTGGTTGCGAACGAGGTGGTCCTTAATAGGAATGCCATTATTTTCCGCAGCGAAAGCGTTCGAAAACCAGTCATTGCCCGCCAACGCCTGAACCCGGTTGTATTCGAAGAGCGAGCCGTGCCAATTGTTGGTGCCGCTCTTCAGCACGGTGTCGGTCACAAACCCGCCGGCCTTCCCGTACTCGGCCGCAAAGTCATGGGTGATTACACGGTACTCTTCGATCGCGTCCGGCGAAATGGAGGTATTCGATCCCCCTTGGCCGCAGTTCGTCCCGCAGATCGCCACACCACCCTGGCCTTGTTCGTTGTTATCGACACCTTCCACCATGAAGTTGCCGGTGCCGGTTCGGGTGCCGTTTACCGCTGGTCCGCGGTACGTTTCGTCAAACTTCTCCGGCACGGCTCCCGCCACCAGGTTGATAAAGTCATTCGAGTTGCGGGCCTCGAGCGGCATCTGCTCCCAGATGCGCCGGTCAATCAACCCCGAGATAGCCGCATCTTCCGTCTGCACGATCTGCGTGCCGGCTTCCACCGTTACCACCTCGGTTACCGCACCAACCTCGAGTTTCACGTTCCGGGACGTGATCGTACCCACGCTGACGATGATGTTTTGAACCTTGGTCGATTTGAAACCCTTTGCCGCGATTTCCAACGTGTAGGTTCCAACAATCGGCAACGCCGGGAAGTTATAAATCCCCGAGGGCGTGGTCACAGTGGTACGCACTTCGCCCGTCGCGCTGTTGGTCAGCTTAACCTCAACACCAGAAATAACGGCGCCGGTGGAGTCTGTCACTACACCACTCAGTTCGCCGACTCCGCCTTGCGCGAAAGCTCCAACGCAAAAGGCCAGTACGACGAATGCGAGCAGAAAGTGAATCCATGTATAACGGAATGTAGATTTCATTCGATTTCTCCCATCCGAACTGGAAATCCAAACGCTGTTATGTTTCCGCGAATCACCCGTGGAGCGCCACACCAAGAGACCTGAGCTATAGTTTGGTCGAACGGGATTTCGGGCAGAGCCCAGGTCTCCAAAAGCGCGAGACCTGGGGTGCCCGCGTGTTCCGCCGATCCCTAATTCACCGTTTGTGGCAGCGGTGCCGAAGAACTGCCGGTGAAATCCGTGCTGCCGTTATACGTCGCCGTGATGCTGTGCGGGCCCGACGTCAGCTTCGAGGTTGTGAACTTTGCCTTGTCTCCGCTCAGGGTCACAGTTTTCAGGAGCGTCGCGCCGTCGTAGAAGGCCACGGTCCCGGTGACCGTGCCGCTGAACTGCGGTGACACGGTTGCCGTGAAGGTCACAGCTTGCTTATAGGTCGACGGGTTCAGGGACGAAACCAGCGTGGTGGTGGTGTTGGCTTGATTCACCGCTTGGCTCAGTGCGTTTGAGGTGCTGGTGGTGAATGAAGTGCTTCCGTTATAGACCGCTTTGATCGTCTCCGTGCCGACGGCTAACTTTGTGGTCGTGTAGTGGGCTACACCGCCGGAAAGTGGTACGGTTTCTAGTTTCGTGCTTCCATTGTTAAACGTCACCGTGCCGGTGGGCGTGCCGCTGGACTGCGGGGCCACGGTCGCCGTGAAGGTCACAGATTGTCCGAAGTTTGAGGGATTCTGCGACGAAGCCAAAGTGGTCGTGGTCGTGGCTTTGTCCACCACCTGGCTCACTGCCTTCGACGTGCTGCCGGCGAAGTTCGAGTCTCCGCCGTACACCGCCTTGATCGAGTTGGTGCCCACCTTCAGAGTCGAGGTCGTGAAGCTCGCCGAGCCGCCGCTTAACGCTCCCGTTCCCAGCACCGTCGTGCCTTTCATGAACGAGACGGTTTCTCCATCCGGCGGCGCGCCGGCCTTGGAAGTGACCTCCGCGGTGAAGGTCACCGCCTGCCCATAAGTGGACGGATTCGGCGAAGACGAGAGCGTAGTTGTGGTCGCTGTCGCAGGGCCAAGCACGAAGCCGTGAAACACGCCGCTCGCGTCCGTGTAGACTCCCGTGACAGCCCCCGCCGTGTTGATGCTGATGCCGCCGGTTCCCTGGACAATGCCCGGTCCCTTGCCCGCGCCCGGAGCGGAGAAGGTGCTTATCGTGCCATTGGCAGCACGCACGAAGCCGTGCAGCAGAGCGCTCGCGTCCGCGTAGGCTCCCGTGATATCCCCCGCCGCGTTGATGCTGGAGCCGCCGGTTCCCTGAATCACGCCCGCGCCCGTGACTGCGCCCGGAGCGTCGAAGCTGGTGATCGTGCCATTGGCAGCGCGCACGAAGCCGTGACGCGCACCGCCCGCGTCCGTGTAGGTCCCTGCGATGTCCCCCGCCGTGTTGATGCTCACGGGGGTGGTTCCCACGCCTCCGTGAAGCGTGCCCGGTCCCGTGCTGGCGCCCGGAGCGTCGAAGGTATTTATTGTGCCATTGGCAGCGCGCACAAAGCCGTGATACACATAGCTCGCGTCAATGCAGTATCCCGCGATATCCCCTGCCGTGTTGATGCTGATGGGTTCTGTTCCCTCCCACGTGCCCGCGCCCGCGTCCGGAGCGTCAATTGGGTAGGTTATCGTGCCATTGGCAGCGCGCACGAAGCCGTGATACACATAGCTCGCGTCCTTGTAGAATCCTGTGATATCCTCCGCCGCATTGATGCCGGAGAGGGCGGTTCCGATTGCGCCCGGAACGTCGATGGTTTTGATCGTGCCGTTGGCAGCGCGCAGGAAGCCGTGAGACAAAGTGCTTGCCTCCTTGTAGGTCCCCGCGATAGCTCCAGCCGTGTTGATGCTGAACGGTTCGGTTTCCTTTGCGCCAGGAACATCGACGGTGGTTATCGTGCCGTTGGCAGCGCGCACGAAGCCGTGATTTAAATTGCTCGCGGCCCTGTAGAATCCCGTGATATCCCCCGCCGTGTTGATGCTGATTGGGAGGGTCCCCTGATTCTTGCCCGTGCCTGCGCCCGAAGCGTCGAAGGAGGTGAGGTTCTGAGCTTGCGCCGATGGGGCCGCAACGGCCGCGACCGCAAGCATGATCGCTGACGCCAGCGCGCCTGCCACTCGCCCGCGTATTCCAAGAATCCAGTTCCGATGTTGCGTTGGGTTATTCATAAGTCCGCTCCTAATTCTTATTGAATCGTTCGGTTATTTACTGCCTAATTCACCGTTTGTGGCAGCGGTGCCGAAGAACTGCCGGTGAAATCCGTGCTGCCGTTGTACGTCGCTGTGATGCTGTGCGCGCCCGCGGTCAGCTTCGCGGTTGTGAACTTTGCCTTGTCTCCGCTCAGGGCCACAGTTTTCAGGAGCGTCGCGCCATCGTAGAAGGACACCGTCCCGGTGACCGTGCCGCTGAACTGAGGTGACACGGTTGCCGTGAAGGTCACAGCTTGCTTATAGGTCGACGGGTTCAGGGACGAAACCAGCGTGGTCGTGGTGCTGGCTTGATTCACCGCTTGGCTCAGCGCGTTGGAGGTGCTGGTGGTGAATGAGATGCTCCCGTCATAGACCGCTGTAATCGACTCCGTGCCGACGGCTAACTTTGTGGTCTTGTAGCTGGCTACACCACCGGAAAGCGATACAGTCCCTAGCTTCGTGGTCCCATTGTTAAACGTCACCGTGCCGGTGGGCGTCCCGCTGAACTGCGGGGCCACGGTCGCCGTGAAGGTCACAGATTGTCCGAAGTTTGAGGGATTCTGCGACGAAGCCAAAGTGGTCGTGGTCGTGGCTTTGTCCACTACCTGGCTCACTGCCTTCGACGTGCTGCTGGCGAAGTTCGAGTCACCGGCGTACACCGCTTTGATTGCGTTGGCGCCCACCTTCAGCGTCGAGGTCGTAAAGCTCGCCGAGCCGCCGCTCAACGTCCCCGTTCCCAGTACCGTTGTGCCTTTCATAAAGGAGACGGTTCCCCCATCCGGCGGTGTGCCGGCCTTCGACGTGACCTCCGCGGTAGAGGTCACCGCCTGCCCATAAGTGGATGGATTCAGCGAAGACGTGAGCGTAGTCGTGGTCGCTGTCGGAGGGGTGAGCTTGAACACTGTTCCGCAGCCAACCAATGTTGCTCCTTTTCCTACCGGTCCTGTCGTGCACGCCAGATCTCCGCCCGCCACGGTACCGCCATACAGGTCGCCCTGCGCGTCCAGGATTAAGCCCCCGGGCCCGTAGCCGTCTGCCTCATTGGTGAAGGTGTACAGCGCGGTCTCGGTCCAGAGGCCGCTCAGGCTTGCCGGAGGCGCGAGCTTGAACACCGTTCCGCAGCCATTCGGCGCGTTGCATGCAAGATCTCCGCCCGCCCCGGCAATGCCATATAGGTTGCCCTTCGCGTCTCGCAAGGAAAGCCCGCCGGTGGCGCCGTACGGGGAGCTATACGGCCAGGTATAGAGGACGGTCTCGGTCCAGGTAACACTCGGTGCCACTGGAGGTGCGAGCTTGAACACCGTTCCGCAGCCGTTCGGCGCGTCGCATGTCAGATCTCCGCCAAACTTGGTGGTGCCATACAGGTTGCCCTGCGTGTCCCGGATTAAATCTCCCTGGGGGGAGCCTCCCCCAGTCCCGGTGAAGCTATGGAGCACGGTTTCGCACCAGCCGGTACCGACGTTGCTGCCGCTTGGGCAACCGCCGCCGGGCTCGGGGCTTAGCTCGAACACCGTTCCGCCGTAAGCGCCGTTATTATTATCGAAGGTAGTGCCGTACAGGTTGCCCTGCGCGTCCCGCACTAGCTTTTCGGTAGGATTTCCGCCGTCCGCCCCACCGGTGAAGCTGTAGAGCACGGTCTCCTTGTCGGCCGTATTCACCTTGTACACAGCTCCGTAGCCGTCGGCGCCGGTGTCGGGAGCCGTGCCATACAGGTTGCCCTGCGCGTCCTCGACTAAACCTCCATGGGGTTGTGAGGCGTCCGGACTCCCGGTGAAGCTATAGAGCACGGTCTCCTTGCCGGTCGTGGTATCGAACTTGAACACGGTTCCGCAGCCATCCGGCGCGTTGCATGATAGGTCTCCGCCATATTCGGTAGTGCCATACAGGTTGCCCTTGGCGTCCAGTACTAAGCCTCCGTTGGGTCCTTCGCCGTCTCCCCCAGTCCCGGTGAAGCTGTAGAGCACGGTCTCCTTGCCGGTTGTGTCCAGCTTGAACACCGTTCCGCAGCCATACGGCGGGTAGCACGCAGAATCTCCGCCATAACCGGTAGTGCCATACAGGTTGCCCTGCGCGTCAGGCACCCCCCCTGAGGGCGCTGCGCCGTCCGGTGGGCCAGTAAACGAATACAGCAAACTGTAAGAGTAAGTCTGCGCTTGTGTTGATCCGGTCGCGAGGATTGCCGGTACAAGCATGATCGCTAACGCCAGCGCGGCGCCTGCCACTCGCCGGTATATTCCAAGAATCCAGCTCCGATGTTGCGTCGGGTTATTCATAGGTCCGCTCCTTATTCTTATCGAATCGTTCGGTTGTGTTTTTCCCGCAGCGTTGGCTTATGCGTCAGTGATCGGGTCAGGGCCCGATGCGAAATCGTGAGTGCATCTGTCACCGTCCGACAGATGCGCTTCATGGGATTCCTCCGTCGCATCTGGTATTGGCTACAAACAGGCCCGGCTCAACTACCGAGTTAGGGAGGGCGTTCGCGGAAGTCGAGATTAGGGGATGACTCCCCTATGACTCGCGGTCAACAGTCAAGACCGGCGCTAGTTTAGACGGTTGTGCCATGCGGCGTCAGTGATAGATCTCACGGTTGCGTGTGATGTCGTCTTTCAACGCCCGTGTCGGTTCCGAGAATGACCTGAGAGGTGCGGGTGGAGAATAGCTGGTAAACCCGGAAGGACAGCGATCAATCCTTTGCTTTCATCCGGTGGTGGATTGCGTTTTTCTGACCGAACAGTTCTCAATCCCTCTCGGCAAACCCAGCCGCCAGTGGCTTCGGTGGTGCTGGTGACCAGCGCGAAAGCGGGCTGTCAGCTATCAGCTCTCAGTTAAAACGCCGCCTTTTCTGAGCTCATCTCGGCACGACCCCGCCTACGCGGAACTTTTGGTCCCCGTCGAGTTGTACGCTCATCGTTGTTCCAGCGGGAATCGCAAAACCCCGGCCGGTGTTCGAGGCCACTCCCGCGCCGAACGCCACAGTGCCCACAATGAGGAGACCTTTGCTGACGTCTTTGCCCTGCAGGTCAACCGATCCACGGAGAGGCAACCTGGTGCCGTCTGGCAACACCAGGTACTTGAAACTTAGCTGTCCCTTGGCACCACCGCCGAGCTCTTTAATGTCGCTTGCCCGATCCATAGACGCCACGACCAGCAAACCACTTGGAATTACGACCGATCCATTAATGACCAAGGGCCCCGCAGTTTCGAAAACGATCTTTTGGTTCGGCTTTATATCTGTGTTGAAGAGAAAATGCCGGGCGCGCACTTCCAGTGTCGTGGCATCCGGGACCTGAACCTCCACCACATCTGCCGGGGAGATCATGGGCCGATGCAGTGGATCATCCGGGCTCAGCAGGGTCACCAAGCAGGCGGCTTGCTCTAAGACGCCAGTCGACCAGGTGTGCTTAGGTGCGCCTTTCTTGTTTGCACGACGCAGTGTTTCCACCCGAACTAGGGTGCCGGCCTCGCCGCCCTGGGTCGACGCGTCTAACGTAGCATGAATCGCTTCGTCGCCTGCCGGTAGGCCCAACACCTTGACGCGCTCATCCACTCTCTCCCCTTCCACGGATTGGTTGGAAACCTTGAAAAGCAAGACACCGCCCGCTTGCATTGCATCGGCAACGGCTTCACGCGCTCTCGGCAACGGAGCCGCTAGGAAGCGAGTTTAGGACGAGTGTAATGGAGATTTATCAACAATAACTCTTTCGAGTCGATGCCAACTCCACGGCTTTCATTGACTTGCCAGGTTCGCAGACGTAAGATTTGCGGCGTGATCGGCGAGACCATCTCGCACTACCGCATCCTCAGCAAGATCGGCGGCGGCGGCATGGGCGTGGTCTATAAGGCCGAGGACGTAAAGCTGCACCGCTTTGTCGCCTTGAAGTTCCTGCCTGACGAGATTGCTAAGGATGCGCAAGCTCTAGCCCGCTTCCAACGCGAAGCGCAAGCCGCGTCA
>Ga0074044_10003630_pt1 | contig 13063 bp, 13 predicted proteins | sample BogForMeECP23OM1_FD_94443 | JGI IMG/M metagenome (GOLD analysis project Ga0074044, IMG submission 94443) | Bog forest soil microbial communities from Calvert Island, British Columbia, Canada - Bog Forest MetaG ECP23OM1 | ecosystem: Environmental > Terrestrial > Soil > Wetlands ...
AGAACATCGATACCAAACCCCGACGTTGGGGCATATGGCAGGTCACACAACACAATACCGCGAACAGGAAACACCCCGGATATGATGAAAACGTCCACGTCTACTGCCCAATCAACACTAAAAGTAAGCATCCCAAAGGTTACAAAGTGATATACGGTCCTCAGGATAATCCCGAATTCAAAATCGACAACGGAATGATATCTGCCAAGTATCTACATCAGGTAGGCAAGATAGGCTTAGACTGTTCAGCAGGGTGGTATGCACTCGTATACGAAACCTATGGCTATGTGTTCGTTGAACGATTCGATTGGATACCCGGACGCGAATATCCTGACGATGCATCATTCGAACTCTGGACCCAAGGCAGAGGAACAATCAAGGCTTATGGAAAAGAAACCAAGATGCCTGATAAACTCGAGGAGAACCCTTACCTTCTAGAAACCGAAGTGCTCAGTTCGTTTGCACGCATACACCCTGGTGAGAGTTCCTTATTCCACACCGACTGGTACGTCACGAAGATAGGAGAACACCTACCAGTAATCGATTGTTCCACTGCCGGCGTTACTTGCAAGCGATTACAAGTATCTCGCTCCGGAGACAGACTAACTATTCAAAGTGGACATTTCGGGATCTTCGAACTAGGAGAAGCAGCATTGATGTTTGTCGATGCTGACGGAAATGAAATTGATCGCGGTACAGCACGAGTATCTGTTTCCCCAAAGCAACCACTAACGACAGAAGAACTCAGCAAGCTCACCGAAAGTGAGGAGATCCCTTTGAATACCCAACAGGTGTCGTTGATCATAATGAGCAAATCTCGCGACACGATCGGACATTTAGCTTCAACGAGTATTTCCAGATGAGAATTTTCGGATTTCTTCACCAATCTGCGATAGAGCCATCTTCATAGTAGACATTAGGTATGTCTTTAGCAGTGTACGGCACCTTTTCCAGAAATTCTTCATTCAACACGAAACCGAGACCAGGCCCACGTGGTAGTTTGAGATATCCGTCCTCGAGTTGTAAAGGTGGTTTCAAGAGAGATTTCCTTGGGCCGGCATCGGCTGGGATCATTTCCTGGATTAAGAAGTTTGGGATGCTCGCGGCAAGATGGATCGAAGCGGCCGTCGCGACCGGGCTATTAGGATTGTGGGGAGCTACTGAGGCGTAATAACATTCTGCCATAGCAGCGATTTTCTTACACTCCATTATGCCGCCTGCATGACAGACATCTGGTTGTATGATTTGCGCGGCATGTTTTTCGAGAAGCGAACTAAATCCAAATTTTGTGTAGAGTCTCTCTCCAGTTGCTATGGGAACATTTGATTTAGCGCAAACCCATGCCATCATTTCAGAATTTTCTGGCGGGATTGGTTCCTCGAAGAATAGTAGATTGAATGGTTCAAGTTCCTTGGCAAGGAGAGTGGCGGTGATTGGATCTAACCTGCCATGAGCATCCAGCATCAGGTCGATCTCTTCTCCAACTGCTTTTCTGACTGCTGCAACCCTTGCGACGGTTTCTTTTATCGGTCTTCTCTTCATTACGTCTTGTTGTGATGAAATTCCGGATACCGTGTAAGTGTTTGCGCCTTCGGTTAGGAACTTTAGTCCCTTGAAGCCTTTCTTCACAATTTGTTTGGCGTTCGTCGCTAAATCGTCTGGTGTAACACCGGAGACATGTGTGTACGCTTTCACCTTGTCTCGGCAAGGACCTCCCAACAATTTATAGACAGGACAATCCAAGCTCTTGCCGAGAATATCTAAGAGCGCTTGCTCTACACCAGAGATAGCACTGCAGAGAACGGGGCCGCCCTTCCAGAAGGTTCCTCTGTACATCGCCTGCCAATGGCGTTCTATTTCTGTTGGATCTTTTCCTATCAAGTAACGCTTTAGTTCCAAAACCGCAGTTTCGACCGTCTTTTCTCTGCTTTCGAGCGACGCTTCTCCATAGCCTACTAAGCCATTGCTTGTTTCAACTTTCACGAAGAGCCAGTTGCGCCAGTTCTCTCCTTTCCTTTCTCCCGCAAGGAACGTTCGCACGTCGGTTATCTTCAAGTTAAGACAACTCCTGGCTACTTGTAATATCCTGCTTTTTTCATGATTTCGTAAACGTCTCTTGCGGCAGATTTCAGGGCGCGTGATGGTGTTTCTGATCCCCCAACCGCGTTCTGCACCGCCAATCCGATTCGGTCACCAATCTCAGTATATTCACCGATCATTGGTCTCATCTCTCTTCCGGCTCTTCTAACACGATTTTCCGTGTCTATCCAATCTCTGTAAGGGAAGCGCTTAAAATATTCAGGGTCCGTAACCACCGATCTTCTCGCTACTGTTCCATGGGATTGTTCAGTGACCGACCGGAGAACCATTTCCCTGCTGGTTGCCCATTTTATCCATTCCCATGATGCTCGCGTTTTGCTTGAATCTCGGTTAATTGCAAAAGACCATACGTAGAGACCTGAAAGATGTTTTCGAATCGTCCCTCTTGGTACGGTCGCATAGCCTACTTTGCCGGCTACGTTCGATTCCTTTGGATCTTCTGTTCCGGGAGCGTATACACCGCCGTCGATGAACATGGCTGATTTGCCTTCTTTGAAGATTGACCAGCATCTGTCCCAGTTCATTGACGCGGCGTCGGTTCCAGGGCCATACTTTGTGAGTAGATCAGCGTAGAATTCAAGTGCATGAACGCCTTGTTTGCTATCGAATTTCGGTCGCCACCTTTCGTCAAACCATTTCGCTCCCCATGCTCCGAAGAATACGTTTCCGAAAACGAACATGTTCAGTCCGTATCCAGCCATTCCGCGCATTACGATTCCCACTTGGTCCGATGGTTTGTGGAGCTTTTTTGCTGCTCGTGCGAGCTCTAGCATCGTCTTAGGAATCTTAATGTGGGAACGTTTGAAGAGGTCCTTTCGATAGAATAGGACGTTTCCTTCTCCGCTATAGGGAATGCCGATTAGTTTTCCATTCCATCTGTTGTATTGGATGAAGCTTGGGTAAATGTCGCCTGTAATCGACCGGGCTTCTTGTTCCGTCGTGTAGGATCGGTCTGCGATTAGTTGAGAAAGATCGGCCAGTGAATTAGTTTTGGCGTAGAGAGAATGTTCCTGTTTGGTCAATAGAAGTACATCGTAGTTGGCTTCGTGGGCGACGATGTCCTTCGTCATCTTCTCCCGTAATTCTTGTTCCGTGTACATTTCGAGTTTGGTTTCTATTCCGCTCTTATCGCTGAACTCTTTCGCGTGATCTCTGAATACGTAGTTGGGCGAGAAATCTTCCACGATAATAGAGAGGGTTTCGCTTGGCATCGGCTACACTTCGTATCCGCGCAAAATCATTATAGATCGAATTTTCCGTTGAGTGAATATTTCTTTGCGCAGATTTCATTAAGTTCAATACCCAATCCCGGAGCGTCAGTCATCTCAATCATTCCGTTTTGTATGATTTGCCTATTTGCCATCTTATACCAGATTGGTACGTCGTGGCCGTGAAATTCTAGGACGCCAAAGTTCGGGATTGATGCGGAAAGATGTGCTTGTGCCATTGTTCCGATAGGGCTGCTGATGTTATGCGGTGAAATTGTGATCTCCTTCAACGCTGCCATCTGGGCGATGAATTTTGTTTCCAATAGGCCGCCTGTCTTAGGGGCGTCTGGAGTTGCGATTCTTATTCCAGTCTCAAGAAGGGCTGAAAACTGGTATCTTCCGTAGTGGTTTTCGCCGCTCGCAATTGGCGTTGTTGTTGACGAGGTGATCTCTCTAAGTGTGTTGATGTTCTCTGGAGGTACGGGATCCTCGAGCCACATGACTCCATATTTTTCCAGACTCTTCGCGAGGCGCAGTGAGCTTGCGACATCATACTTCCAGTGCAGATCGAACAGAATATCTACCTCGTATCCTACGGCGTCTCTCACAGCTCCTACAAGTCCCGCCAGATATTCTAGCTCCTGGTTTGTGAGTGCACCGGTTTTCTGTGACTGCGTGTAGGGTGTGGGCACGTCTAAGTCGAATTTGATTGCTGTGTAGCCTTCATTCTTCATTTCTTTGGCTCGCGTCGCGTACGCTTTGTGACTGTACTCATCCGAGTAGACCATCGACACAGCTCTTCCGTGAACTGGTTTAGTTTCGATGTCTTGCTGGCTTACGCCTAGCTCTCTCATCCATAACGGCGTGGAGGGGAGAAGTACTCTAGTCATTGCTTCCAAGCCTTTTCCTGAATGAGTGTCTACGTAAACTCTGACTTTATCAGTCATCTTGCCGCCTAGCAACGCGTATACTGGTAGGTTCAGGTTCTTACCGAGGAGGTCAAGGATGGCTATCTCGATTGCTGAGAAAGCGTGATAGTTGATTCCGGATGTTCCGGAGGGTACCGAGGCCCATCTTAGTTTGTCCATTATTCGGTTGATGTCAAATGCATCTTCGCCGATCACGAGAGGCGCATATTCTTTGACGACTCCTTCAAGCTGGGGGGCTGGGAACGCTTCTCCAGTGCCACTTAGTTCGCTCGCGTACACTCTCACAAATGTCCATTCGTAGTTGGCTTGGACTGTTCCAGCCTTAAGGTCCGTTATCTTCAATTTCATGTCCAGTGTCTCCGTGGTTCTGATTCTACGATTGCGTTAACGCCATGTGCTTTGCCAGCAAGAAAGGTCGTAGAACTGCTGCATTATCACACAGTGGAAGGATCTCTGGATTAAGCGATAACCCGAGTCGGCTAATCATGAATTCACGTCTCTTCTCGATCCGATGCCACATTTCCGGGTACTGATTCCTTAGCGAACTCTGAAGTTTCTCGTCTGCGAGCGCAATTGTATCCTCCACATTAACTCCAAACTTGGGCGGTGGCACTAATGGGATCATGTCACTCTGGAGCATCATTCCTGACTTTAGTATGTATGGTGATCCAGGGTAAAATGGCGAATTGGTCCATTCTTCTAGATCAATAAAATGTCCCGGATTCAACGCGAGTTTTAGTCCGAGCGAATGCGCTTGTCGTTCTATAGTGTTGAATACTTCATTCCCACTTGCACCAATTTTCATTGACCGGTACCAAGTGGCTAGCAACTTGAAATAGGGAATACAGATCTTGGATAGATAGTCAGGTTGAATGTTTTCGAGTTCGTTCTCCTTCTCCACAACGTAGGCGGCTCGGCAAACTAAAGATCCTCGAACACCAAACGCCGCGGTGAGAGGATCGCCTCGTTTTATTCTCCGATCTGAGGGGCTGCAGAGTCCGACTCGTGCTCTTTCGCCGCTTGAGAGCATTATGTGAGTAATGAGGGGCATGCCATTCAGTTTCATGAGTTGAACCGCTTCGTATTCGGTAATTCCATCCTGCAAATTCATTATCAAGTTGTGCATCTGACGAGAACAGGTGGCGGCAGCGAATTCGAAGGCCGCGAGTTCATTGACAGAATGCGTATTCCTCAACCCATTCTCCGGGTCAGTCAAGAGATCATTAGCGTTGGTAACGTTAGTTCTAGATCCCGTAGTTTGCCTCAGGGCGTCGATCAGATAACTTGGAATTTCGATTGCGAGTGAAGAACGCGTGAAGTCATCTTGTGTGTAATGTTTCCATCCTGCGACGCCTACTTTCATCCCGCGTTTGATGCCTGCTTCGCGGAAGAGGTCGGATGGTTCTTTGGGTTTCATTGATTTTGAGCGTGATTGGCCCATGAGTGAGAAATATGGGACGACACGGTTTTGCGCGTGGATTTGGGCGATGCGCTTTGCGTACGCGATTCCCTCAAGGCCAACGAGGAGTATTGGTAAGTTGGTTTTGCCGACGATCAGAATCGACTCTTCGAATCGTGGGTCGTAGCCGGATAGATAGGTTATGTTGCCGAAATGTTCCCGGTCGCCGTAGACGATGATCGCGTCCAATTTGCGTGTCTTCATTAATGATCTGAGATGTGATATTCGTGCATGAAATTCTGTGCGAGGAATGGTTGGTTCTGATGAAGGAGCTTCGGGAGTGGGAAGATCTAATTCGCACAGTCTGACGTCTACCAAGATTCTCCCCGCTCAAGTCTGAACTCGGTCAAGCTTAAACTCAATTCTTCCAAATCGTCAATGATTCGTTGATTCAAGATATTGTGCCAAATTCTTGTCCGTATAGGTGCCCGCGTATGGAGTTGATTTCCCGTTCGGGTCGCCGTATGTCTGCTGGATGTAGGGGGACACGCTTCGTCCTAGCATATCTAGAAAACCCTCCACGTCTCCGCTGGGTGCGGCCGTGATATGTGTGAAGCCTAGTTTGATGTATGTTTCATAAAATTTGATGATGTCCTCTGCGTTGGTAGCTACCAGAAAGTACTTCTCGACAGCATCCCATGACACTCTATCGCCGTGTGCTTCTACGTACCGAGGATCTGAAACTCCCAGATCGAAGAAAACTGGAAGTAGCGTTGACTTCCATAATCTGAGCGAATGTAGTGCCTTCTCATGATCACCTTTCGCGTATCCGACGTGAACAAGAAGCGACTTCTCGACTTGATCAGCCGTTCGTCCAACTTTTCTTGCGCCCCTATCAAGTGCGGGAAATAGTTTTTCTGTGAAGAGTGAAGGATTCTCAACTGGTAGCGACATGAAACTGTCACCGAGCATACCAGCCACTTCAGCTCCTCTAGGTCCTGTAGAAGCGATGTGAATTGGAACGGGCGGATTCGGTTTATCGTAAAGATTCGCTTTGGAGAGTTTGTAGAATTTTCCGACATAGGTCACAAAGTTTCGATACCAAAGCATCCTGATGATAACTACGGCTTCCTTCAACCGCTCAAGGCGCTCTGCGTTCGTAGCGGGCCATTCGAAGCCACATGGAATCTCGTTCAAAGCTTCTCCTGTACCTACGCCGAGGAAAACTCGTCCTGGATAAAGACAGGATAACGTTGCGAAAGCCTGAGCCACTATCGGCGGGGGATAACGAAAGAGCGGACAGGTAATACTCGTGCCAAGGATAACATTTTTCGTCAACGCCCCGATTGCCGAGAGCACTTCCCATGAGAATGCCCCATGTGCATTCGTGTCGTACCAAGGATGAAAATGATCCGAAGCCCACACAGCATCCAATCCTTTGCCCTCCGCGCTTACTCCATACTTCACCAGCTGCGATGGATGATATTCTTCGGAGGCGGCTACTAACCCTAACGTGATTCTCAAAGCAAGTCACTCATTCAGATCGGAAATACCATATTAGTGATTACATTTACGGTTATCACTGCGAAGTGCGATTGATGACGGATAATCTGGATAATGTGGAACTGATTCTTGACGCTCGTGCCATATTAGGAGAAGGCGCCATTTGGGATAATAAGCGTCACGTGCTCTACTGGATTGATATTGATCCAGGGCTGGTTCACGTTTACGATCCTGCCACACGCAAAGATCGTTCAATTTCGGTCGGACAGCCCGTGGGTACCATAGTGCCGCGTGATTCAGGGGGACTTATGCTAGCTGTTCGAAATGGTTTCATGTCCCTCGACTCGGAAACCACTAAGACATCGCTGCTAGCGAAACCGCGCGATCACAATCCTGAGAACAGGTTCAACGACGGCAAATGCGACCCAGCCGGCCGGTTCTGGGCTGGGACGATGGAGACAACTACCCGTAAGGGTGCTCTGTTCCGTCTTGACACTGACCTCTCGGTTCATCTAATGTTAGACAATGTCGGATGCTCGAATGGTATTACCTGGACTTTGGACAAGAAGACGATGTATTACATTGACACTAACACCGCCAGGATAGATGCGTTCGATTACGATAACGCGACCGGCACGATTTCTAACCGTCGTACCGTCGTAAATGTACCCGAAACATATGGCCTCCCAGACGGCATGAGTATGGATATCGACGAGAAACTATGGGTTGCGCATTGGCAGGGAGGATGCGTCTGTCGTTGGGATCCTACCACCGGTCAGCTCCTACGAAAAATCGCGTTGCCAGCCACGCTAACCACTTCCTGCGCATTCGGAGGCCCTGATCTCGATACACTTTACATAACCTCGGCGACCACCGGCCTTGACGCTGCAGCCCTAACCAAACAACCAAAAGCAGGAGGGCTGTTTGCCGTTAATCCTGGTGTCAAGGGCTTACCTGCCCTCTCCTTCAAAGGCTAAGAGGATCATCTGATTTTGAGCGGCGATGTATCGGAAATAATCGCACTAATGTGCGACTTGCATAGCTCTCTTTAACGACTCCTCAGAACCAATGGTTGGATTATACTCGAGACCGACAAGACCGTTGTATCCCAACTCGTCAATCTTCTTCAAAATGTTCCTATAATCAAGCTCTCCTAGGTCTAATTCGTGTCTCCCAGGTGCACCTGCACAGTGAATGTGTGCGATGGATTTGAGATTCCTTTCGATCGTTTGCAGAATATTCCCTTCCATCATCTGCATGTGATATATGTCGTAAACTAATTTGAGGTTCGGACTGCCTACGTCACGGACGATTTCGAACCCTAACCCTGCCGAATCGACGAAATATCCTGGATGATCAACTATTGTATTCAACGGCTCCAAGAGTAGGGTGATCCCTTCTCTCTCAGCTATACTGCATGCTTCTTTTAGCGTGTGGATCATGTTTCTTGTCTGCCGCTGTATCAAGAGACCCTTCAAGGTGTTTCCGCTACAGGTTATTATTTTGCCGCAGTCGAGCATATGTGCGATTTCGATTGTCTTTTTCAGTCGTTTCAGGTATGTCGACTTATCCCGTGCTCTCACTAAGCTACCTCCGACATCTCCTGCATTAGAGTTCACGACAATGTTAGAGACCGCTATTCCACAATCACGAGTCACCCGGCGCATAACTTTCATGTCTTTGCCTTTTTCATCGGGCAACCAAAATTCTATCGTAGCAAATCCTAATCCCGCTGCTTTTCTAGCTCGCTCTGCGAAAGGATACTCAGTCAACAACATTTCGATGCAAACTGAGAACTTAACCATCGTTTTACCAATTCCTCATTCAACCGTATTCGTGGACTTATGATCAGAGAAGGTTTGGAGTAATCTGCTTTGCTAAAAGCGCGGAGGCTCGCTGCAGAAAAAATAGTAAAATGCTTAATTCCAAATTGCATCGGTAATCTTATTGTTTCGAAAACGCCCTTCGGGCCTTAATTCTGATACTCACCAGCTTCACCGTGCAGCTGAAATCAAATCAAACAACAAAGATTACTAACCCAAACAAACCCTCTCCGAATACTTGGCGGTGAGCTACACGAAGCATGGATCGGTGATCTCGGCTCTCCTCCTCGGGGCAATATGCTTTACATTCTTCGGACTACCGCCCGCTCACAGCCAAATGAACACACCTACCATGACAACAACTATCAAGACCCCTTCAACAGGCCAATGCGCAGTACTCGGCCTAGCCTTCTCAGCGAAAGCAAACCAGGTGATCGGAGGAACATTCGGATCAGATACTGTCATAGATTTCTACATTCTGTCACAGAGCGACTTCAACGCATTCTCACAAGAAAATACTTGTGGCCTCCCATACGCTGCCAACCCACTCTTCGATCTAACAGGCGTCTGGGCTTACGATAATGGATACGATAGCACTCCGATTCCGACGAGCGGAATTTACTACTTCATCTTCGTATATCACAACAATGGCATAGCAACCCTCTCGAGCGGCTACGCTACAGTTGAATTGACCTACCCGTCCTTCGTAACCATCATAACACAGATGACACCAACGAATACCACCACTATGAACACCACGTGATATAATCGATTACACTGCCAATTCCAATCGGACCGAAACTGTCAAAAAGCAAGTCCTCGAATGAAGACTTATGCTAAGACAGCCTACGATGATCCTTACACTAGTTCTCACAGTCATAACAGCGGTGGCGATTGCAAACATGAGCGCGGTCTCAGCTCAGGCTCCGTGTGTAGCTCAAATAAGTTCCCCATACATGTCGACGGCGACCCTAAACCCGAATTCGAATATCGCTGTTACAATGCCCGTTTCCGTAACATGCATATTTACTCGCGGCCAACTGTACGCCGTCGGAGACGCATTCGATAATTCAACGAATACGCCTCTTGGTTCAGTGCTTAGCACATTGCCCTCGGTTAACAAAAGTAATCAATTCAACGGACAACTTGTTTTCATCATACCAGCAGCCGATCGTGGACACTCGATTTACTTTGCGGTGTCCATCTACAGCGATCCTCCAAACATTGACGCCAACTTCAGTAACTCACAACAGGTAATTGCGAACACGCAACTCCTAGCCACAACAAGTGCTCAACTTATGGTACTGCCAGAGTTTCCGGTCTCGACAGCCATAGTAACTATCTCAGCCCTGTTCGTCGCATTAGTAATCTCTAAGCGTAAACATAAGTGAAGCACAAATTACTCAGATCTCCCGTCTAACTCACCCTCGAGCAATAAGCATCAATCGACTGCTTCTCCAGTTTCCATTATCGCTTCTAAAAATGCGATCTGAAGAGAAGCCTGTTCATTCGATGGATTTGAATCGTTTTAGTATGTGTGGATCCAGTTGGACGAAGAACAGGATTGAACGCTCAGAGCCGAAAACCCATAAATTGGCTAGTTATGGGAATGCTGTCGACACTGTCCTTTGCATTCTACGGTCTCTTTAGCAAACTCTCAACTCTTCAACCCACGATAGTTAGCCTAATCATTTTCACTGCGTCCGGGATTTGTGGGATTATTCCAGCTTTGATGATCGAACGAAAGATCACGTTCTCTAGGGAAGGATTTCTCTCTGGAATTTGCTCCAGTGGATCGGTATTGATTATGTTATTCATGTTGGTCTCAAATCAAATCTTAGTTGTTTTTTCGTTTGTGTCATTCTCATCAGTAGTCTTCTTCTTGATCATACTCGCACTCGAAAAACCAAAGCTATCTCGAAAGCAGAAGTTTCTTGCGGTTACCGGGATTCTAGTATCTACCGTAGGACTGTTTATTGCTTCAACATCTATGACGGGAATCACTAGTCTATTAACGAACTCTTCATTCAACCCGTACTACCTGATGATAGCCCCCGCTATACCCATCGGTATCGGTTTCTGGGCGTATTTCTCCTTTGTTGCAATAAAGAAGGTCAGGTCGACAGTCTCTACCGTCTTGCTTAGCTATTCATTCGCGGCGCTGGCAATCGCACTGCTAGGTTACTCTCTCCTTGGATTGAGCATTCCTTTACCCACTTTCTCTCAACTCAGCGACTTCTTCCCAGTGATGGCAGGGCTGTTCCTAATTGGAGGAGTTATGCTCACACTGAAAGCATATGAGATGACTTCGGGAGACTCCAGAATTGAAGATACAATTGTAGCGATTCTAGCTAATGCTGAGATAGTTCCCTTGATATTTCTCTCCTACTTCATCCTAAGAGAGTTCACGATCGAATCGTTCGTCGGCGCTTTCACCGTCTTCATCGGACTCTCAATCCTAAATGCTGCTAGAGCCGGATAACCAATTCGAGCACGTTTCATTTACGCGTAAAAAAGTGGTGTACTCGATCGTCAGCACAAAGTTCAACGCTACGCCCATGAAGTTTCTATTTAGATTGATTGTCCGAGACGCGGCTAATTGATGACAGAACTAGTGGAAGGAACCAGAGGTAGAAACGAATTGGGAGGCCTTGAATCTTGATCGCCCAGAAGAAGGGTAAGATGGTGATTGCGAAGAGAGCTCCTGAAATGATGAGAACGTCTCTAACTCGCTTATACCGTGCTGTTGCCTCTTTCAGCACCAACCCTTTCTCTTCCCTGGCGAGTTGATCAGTGAATAATGCGAGAATCAACATGAGACCCGCCATATCCAGCGCGTACAATATCGAAGCGTAGTTCAAGAGCAATTCATGAGCTAAGATGTCGAAGGTGATGTTCAGATAGAACAGATAAGGTTCGATCGAGACAAGAAAGAGCAATACCAGATTGAGAGTAACAATAGTGTTATCCTCGATAGGAAGGATCGACATTATTTTCGTGTACGCCAACCAAACAGAAATCAAAATCAGAAAATTAAATCCGAACTCAGAAATGTCAATCAGCATTCCGAATGGTCTTGCGGGAATTCGTGAGATTAGAGGGATAGTACTGATCGCTAAAGCAAGACCGAAAATCAGGTCTGAGAGCGACTCGATTCGTGGTTTAGGGAGGGATGTAACTGCGTCCAAGGAAGAATCACAAGTAGTGAATGTAGTGGCTTCAAAAGCTCTTTGATCATAGGGGCGAGCTCCGCTTGCCGCTATTTTTCCCATAGATTTCGCTTAGATAAAAGAAGAAATAGGGAAGGGGTTTAGTTTGGAGTTTTGGTGTGCTGTCGGTTCGTTATGGAGACTTGTGATGCCAGTTGCCGTTTCCATTGCCGTTATTGCCGTTATTGCCGTTATTGCCGTTATTGCCGTTTCCATGGTTCCAGTTACCGTTGCCGTTGTTCCAGTTGTTGTTACCGTTTCCGTGATTCCAGTTACCATTCCCGTTTCCGTTATTCCAGTTACCGTTTCCATGATTCCAGTTACCATTCCCGTTTCCATGATTCCAGTTACCATTCCCGTTTCCATGATTCCAGTTACCATTCCCGTTTCCATGATTCCAGTTACCGTTTCCATTGCCATTGCTACTGCTGCCGTAGTAATTGCTAGAGTAGTAATTGTTTGAGTAGCCTGGATAATAGCAGCTGCTGCCTGCGTAGTAGTATCCATTATAGCAGTTACTGTAGTAGGTTGGAGGGTAGCAGGTTCCTCCCGCATATGCGTAGCCGGGTTGGCAGTAATTGTTCGGGTAACCCTGGTTGATGCTTGAACCTATCGTTATGGATTGTGAGGTTGTTGCCAGGGGCGATCCGTATTGGCCATTGTTGTTATTGTAAATTGAGACTGAGAACTGCACCGTATGACCTAGAGTTGATGTCGGAAGGCTGAACAGCAATTGTCCAGTATAACTACCGCCGCCAACTGAACTAACCCCTGTACTCACCGTACCAAGATCAGTACTTATCGAGGTATCATACGCATCACCCACCGCGAAAAGCGGTCCACCGATGTTCGAGCACGACGCTGAGACTGGTACTGTGACTGCAAAGTTGGA
>Ga0074044_10003632_pt1 | contig 13060 bp, 9 predicted proteins | sample BogForMeECP23OM1_FD_94443 | JGI IMG/M metagenome (GOLD analysis project Ga0074044, IMG submission 94443) | Bog forest soil microbial communities from Calvert Island, British Columbia, Canada - Bog Forest MetaG ECP23OM1 | ecosystem: Environmental > Terrestrial > Soil > Wetlands ...
CGCAACGCCTCTTCCAGCGCCTGCATTACTTTCTGCCGGTTGCGGCGCTCGTCCATGTCGATGAAGTCGATGATGATGATGCCGCCCAAGTCGCGCAGTCGCACCTGACGCACGATTTCCTTGATGGCATCGACATTAGTCTTCACGATCGTGTCTTCCAGCCGAGCCGTCTTGCCGACATACTTGCCCGTGTTTACGTCGATTGCGACCAGCGCTTCGGTCTGGTTGATTACGATGTAGCCGCCGCTCTTCAGCCAGACTTTCGATTTCAGCGCCTTGTTGATTTCTTCATTCAGGCCGAACTGATCGTAGAGCGGCGTTTCTTTGGTGTAGAGTTTGACGCGCTTCACGAGGCCGGGCTGGAAACGATTGGCGAAGCGCAGAATGCGCTCGTACTCCTGTTCGGTATCGACCCAGATAGCGGAAAACTCCGAACTCACTTGATCGCGCAGCACCCGCTCCACCACGTTCAGGTCGTGATAGATCAGGGCCGGAGCCTTGCTGCTGTCGGAGCGGGTCTTGATCTCGCTCCAAAGATTTTTCAAGAATCGGATATCAGCCCGCAGTTCTTCGTCGGTTGCGCCCGCGGCTGCGGTGCGGACAATGAAACCGCCGCCGCCGTTTTCGCGCTCGCTCTGGATGATCCGCTTCAGCCGTTGACGCTCTTCTTCCGAAGAGATCTTACGCGACACGCCGGTGTGATTCACCGTCGGCATGAAAACTAGGAAGCGACCCGGCAGCGCGATATGGCTGGTAATGCGCGCGCCCTTTTTCGCGATCGGTTCCTTGGCAATCTGGATCAGCACTTCCTGCCCTTCCTTGAGCAGTTCGCTGATTTGCGGAACTACCGTGTTCTCGCGGCTGCGGAAGCGGCGTCCACCACGGCGTCCTCGGCCTCGATCGAACCCGCGTTCCGGACCGCGCCGCTGCGTGCGCTGCAACAGCCTCGCCTCAGGCGCGGGGCCGCGGACTTCCGCGCTCGCATCGACCGTACCTGCGCCAATCGCTTCGGCTTCCAGCAGAGCCTCGGCTTCGGCTTGCGCTTCTTCCAGTTCCAGTTCTTCCGCTTCTCGCTCCTCGGCTTCCAGAACGGCTTCCGGAATCGCTTCACCGTTCGCTGCGGGCTCGCCAGCTATCGGCACCTCGGCAGGCGAGTCTTCCACTCCAGATTCCGACAACTGTCCACCGGCCGCGTGCGTCTCTTCTTCCAGTTCCTCGAAACCTTCGTCGTCTCCGGGCTCTTCGCCGTAAGAGGTGAGCTCGGCTTCTTCCTCTTCGATCTCCTGCTCTTCGACGGCTCCGGGCGCAAAGTGATGGGGAACTTCCTCCGCAACCTCGTGCGCCACCTCTTGTGCCATCCGCGGAGCGGCCGCAAAACCTGCGTCCTGCATGTTCTCTCGCTCTTGTCCACTTTCCTGGACAGTATCGGGCTGAGAGCGAAGCGCGGCTATTATCCGCTCCTTGTGGGCTGCTTCCGTTATCTCAGCGGCGACGCTCTGTACCTCTTCTACTTCCTCCACGTCCGCTACTTCTTCGACCTCCGAGTGCGGCACGTGCTCATGCTGCTCGTGGAGCGGTTCGGCCGCCTCGGCCGCAAAAATCGGCTCATCCTCGGGAAAATTTGCGATGATCGCAGCTGACGCGGGCGATGACTCCGCCGCCGCGTTCTCCGCCCGCAAGGGCGGACGACCGCTCTCGCTCGCATTCGCACTCGCACTCCCGCCCAGCCCCTGGCGTTGATACTTCGAAATGGATTCACCGGGAAGCACCATCGGTTGATATCCGGGGGGCGGTCCGTAATCGTAGTCGCGACCGGGGGCGGCCGGACGTTGGAATCGCGACTCTGAGGTGCTGCGTCCGTAGCGGTCACTGCGGCCAAAGCGGTCGTTGCGCGGTTCACTCCGAGTTTCGCTGCCGCTCTCGCTACGAATTTCGTTGCGGGGTTCATTGCGTATTTCATTGCGAGGTTCGCTTCGAATCTCGCCGCGCTCCGGACGCTCGCCACGTCCGCCGCGGTCTTCGTTCTCTCCACGGCGTCCACGGCGCCGACGGCGTCCGCGAAAATCGCGGGGCGCGGTCGTGCTCGTGGCACTCAGCGGGGCTCCGCCAGTCACGTCCGCCTCTTCTGCTTCCGTCGTTACGCTGCCAACTTCTCCGAAGGGTTGTTGTCCTGGAGCATCCGTTTCTGACTCCATGCGCGGACGCGCCTCGGTTAGTGGACGATTGGCCGGGATCGCTTCATCCAGGTCTTCATCCTGCTGTTCCAAATCCATGAAATCGGAAACGTACAGAAAGGCGTCCCGTTCCAGTCCAATATCGACAAAGGCCGACTGCATGCCGGGCAGCACGCGGGTAACGCGGCCCTTATAAATCGAGCCGGCTAAGGTGTATTCGTTTTCTCGTTCCAGGTAAATTTCTGCTAGTTGATCGTCTTCCGTGATCCCAACTTTGGTTTCGTGGGGAGTGGCTGAGACATACAATTCCTTGTTCATTTCTACTCCGGTTTTTCATTGCCGGACCAGAAGCGCAAGGCGGATCAGGAGATCGATAGCGTTCAGCGCCGCTCCACGGGGTCCCCAGACGGTTTGGCTGGCTGGGGTGCGGGGTAGGAGCGGGCGCGGTCACCAGGAGGAACAACTTCCTTCCGGGACCTACACTGCAGTGAATTGTGATGACTCGTCTGCACTGATCGCGTTAAGCCGTGCGTCAGGTCTGTGGCCACTCTCTCGCGTTCACGCTGAGGGGGCCGTTCCCCGCCTGACTGGCTTCAATCCTGTCCGGCTTTCAACTTCTGCCGGCATTCTGCCCTCCTTTTTCGCGAGGGCCTTCGAAATCTTTCCTCTTACCTGATCTTGTTTCTGCGTGATCTTGTTTCGTAGCGCCGATCTCATTGTTTGATGCAACCAGTTGAGAAGGGCGCCCCAACTTCTGCCAACCGTCTTAGTTCACGAAACGGCGCATCCTGACGTTCATCACGATCCCCAGCGCCAAAAACATGAAAAGCACGGAAGACCCACCGTAACTCATGAGCGGCAGAGGTATTCCAGTGACCGGCATAAAGCCAACCACCATGCCGACGTTGACCAGAATGTGAAAGCTAAGCACAGCCACCACACCCATGACCAGAAATGCCCCGGCGCGGTCGGGCGCCGTTTGCGCATTCTGGGTCAACCGCATCAGCACTATAAAGTATAACAGCAGTACCGCCAGAGCACCTACAAACCCATGTTCCTCGGCAAAGGCGGCAAAAATGAAGTCGGTTTGCGGCACCGGCAGAAAAGCTAGATGGGTCTGCGATCCCTGGCTGCTGCCAAAGATTCCACCCGAACCGACGGCGATCAGAGATTGCGTCACTTGATAACCAGAGCCTTTGGGGTCGGCATCGGGTTCGCGGAAGCTGAGCAAGCGCTGTTTCTGGTAGTCCTTCATGTGGTGCCACGCCAGAGGCATGCAAAGCCCCGCTAGAAGAACCACCACCGCGGCCTGCCGCAACCTCAGTCCTCCCAGAAAGAGCCCCATGATGGCAATCGGCAGGTAGGTCAGCGCCGTACCCAAATCGGGTTGCGCCAATACCATCAGCATGGGGAAGCCGACAATCGCGCCCGCCTTCAGAAAGTCGGACCACGAGAGTTCTCGCTCGTGCAAATCCGAGAAGTACTTCGCGACCGCCAGAATCAGGATCAGCTTCACCCACTCCGATGGCTGAAAATGGCCGCCCGCGGGCATTTTGATCCAACGCCGCGCTCCCAGATATTTTTGTCCGAAGAGCAGCACGGCAATCAGAGAGGCCAGCGCAACCACGTACATCCAGTGGATTTGCTCAAGCACAGCTTGATAGTTCACCAGGCTGACCACAAACATCGCGCCCACGCCGCCCACAATCCAGTAGATTTGCTTCAGGTGGGCGCCGGCAAATTTCGTATGCTCGGTCGCGCTGTGAATCTGCAGCACGCCGAGCGCGCAGATTACCAGCACAAAGCCCAGTAGGACCCAGTCGAAATCGCGGTAGGAAACGTAGCGCGACATGTATTCAGTCGCCCGCCCCAGAACCAATGCGGAAGAAGTTAGAACCGTTACGTGGTCGCAACAAAATCACTCGCAGGGGTTGGTCGGGCACGACGGGCTCACAGGGGATGGCTCCCGCGTCCAGATCCAGATTGCCGCCCCACCTATGGCCGCTAACCCACCATAAACCACCGCCGTTGAACTCATAATTCCGCCACTCGCGGCCGTTGCCGCTCCGGCCGCCTTGCGGCGTTTTTTCTTCTTTTTTTCGGTGTCGTTGGCGTTGGTATCGTCGCGGGTGGTCTGTTGTCCTTGCGCCACGGTGGTGGTTCCCTTGTCGTCCTGGACCGTCACATCGCCTTTGTTGGCCGCGATCTGCACCTGGCCATCGACATCAGTCACCTGAAACTCAGTCCACGCGTCCCCCGCCGGCTTGATGGTCACAACCCCGGCCACTGTCGCCAGTCCGCGCGAGGTCGTCACTCGCACCGAGCCATGCTCCAGTTCGACCGCCGGGCCTTCAAATTTCACCAGCGAGTCGGCCATCACCATCACGTTCGATCCATTGGATTGAATGCTGGCCGTCGAATCGGGCCGGGTCTGCAACAGATCTCCGGCGAACAGCGCCACTGATTTGGGCGCCTCGCTGCCGTTCACCCAGGCTGCACCAGTCGTGTACAACATGGCGGACGCGGTCTCCCCCGCCAGCATCATTTGTGCCGGAAACACAATTGCCAGCAAACAGCACACGGCAGACCGAAACGCTGATTGTGACATGGGTCCGAATCACTCCGCAGTTCTGGATTTTTGGTTATCGTAAGCCCGCAAAGGGTTGCGGGTCAATGCGATTCTTCGCCGGTGTGCACTCTTGAGTCACTAGGGGGTCAAGGCTGGCTATGAAAAAGCCTGACCGTTCCAGCGGCGTCCCGACGAGCATCTCGCTATCCACTCCTTCGACCATTACATCGAACCAGCGGTTCGCTTCACGATGGCCGGGGATTTTCATTTTCAGATAGACTGGCCTCCTGCAACTAGAACGACACCACGGACAGGCCTGGAACCAACCGGAAGTGACGCGGGTTGCCGGTAGCAACACTATAACCAAGCTCCAGAGCAGTCACCCCGATCAACAGATCGGAAAGTGGAAGCCGAACAGCTTTGGCTTGGTTCTCGCCATCAATCTGCCCGGTGCGAAGGGCGATCGACACGGTGACTGGATGGACCGGCAAGGCGGTGACTAGTTTCTTGATGAATTGCTGCCGCCTCTCCTTCCGCTGCGAAGTATCAGCGCGAGCCGCACCGTGCGCCAGTTCGATCAGAGTGACCACGGAGATGGCGATTTCTGTATTTCCCACCTCGTTCGAGATGGCGGCCAGCATCTGTCGCGCATTCTGTCCTTGGCGCTCGGCTGTGATTAGTACGCTTGAGTCGAGGATTAGTCCCATGCCGGCGGCTCTAATGGCTCGCGGTGGCTCTCAATGGCAGCCTCGACATCCTTGGCGAAGTCAGCGTCCATAACCGCTGTGGAGTGCTCCGGTAACAGCGCGATGCACTCTGATATGGAACGGCGTGGCGGAACCGGGGCATGGATTACTGCCACCGGCAGCGTGCCGCTCTCAATTACGATTTCCGCACCCGCGCGGACGCGCGCTAGCAGCCCGGCGAAGTCACCAGCCGCCTCTGCCTCTGAGATGTGGATCACACGGTCTGCCATGGCAGGATTATATCGTTATTTCTACCACCGTCTCAGTTTTCAGCTCCCCTGTGCAAGCCCGCGGGAATCCACCGCAGGCGGTTCCAGGGGCGCGATCATGACTAACTTCCCGACGAGCATCTCGCCATCCACTCCTTGGACCATTACATCGAACCAGCGGTTCGCTTCATGATGGCCGGGGATTTTCATTTTCAGGTAATTGTCGGTCAGGGCTTCGGTGAAGTTCGTTCCGCCGGATTGCAGCGTGATCGCCTGGACCGTGGTCCCGACCAGCGAGCGCATGAACGCCGCTTTCTTCTGGCATGCGAGCTCGCGCAGCACGCGATTCCGTTCCCGCGCCACAGCTACCGGAACCTGAGCTGGCAACTTCGCTGCCGGCGTTCCCGGACGCGCTGAATACGTGAACACATGCAAATAGGTAAACGGCAGCGCTTCGATCATGCACCGCGTCTCGTCGAACTCCGCTTCGGTCTCGCCCGGAAACCCTACCATCACATCGGCGCCAATCGCCGCGGTTGGCATGGCCGCGCGAATCTTCAGGATCTTATCGCGGTAATGCCAGGGGCGATATTTGCGGTGCATGCGCCGCAGCACGGCATCGCTCCCCGACTGCATGGGCACATGCGCATGCTTGGCGATGCGCGGCGACGAAGCGACCAGCCCAATCAGTTCGTCGCCCCAATCCATAGGCTCGACCGAACTGATGCGTAGCTTTTCGAGAGACGTGTGCTGGAGAATGGCGCGAATCAGATTGACCAGTCGTTGGTCGTTAGTCGTTGGTCGCTCGGAGTTCGAGGTTCGTCGTTCGCGACTCGCTTCCTCGCAAGCTTGGCTCGCCTGCGCATGGGGGAGTACAAGTGAGATTAGGCGGTCTTCGTTTTGGTTTTGGTTTTCGCGAATCGCCAACGACGAATAGCGAACCGCAGGCAAGTCCCTCCCCCACCGTCCCAAATTAATTCCCGAAATCACCACTTCCCGATAGCCCGCCTCGACCAGCGTCTGCACTTCCGCGATGACGCGCTCCCTGGCGAGCGACCGGCTCTGTCCCCGAACATACGGAATCACGCAGAACGAGCAGCGATTGTCGCATCCATCCTGCACTTTCAGGTTGGGACGCGTGCGCTCGTTGGCCGCTTCGAATACCGGAGCAGCCAACAGTTCGGTGTGAGCAAAAATATCGCCGACAATCACCGCGGCGGCCTGATCCCTGGGTATTTGATCTCCAAGATTGCGCGGAAAAACTCGATCATGTTCTCGCTCACGGATGACAAAGTGTTCGGGCTCTTGGGTGGCCACGGATTCGGGCTTTTGGGTGGCGCAGCGCTTCGGCGCTGCGATATCCAGTTCGTTTTCCAACGCGGCTTTAGCCGCTGAGGCTGTGCCCCTCTGCGCAACCCCAAGCTGCGCGAGTGAAACAAATCCCCGCGAAGACGAGACCGCAATCTCCGCCGCCTGGTGCTTGTGCGAATTACCTATGACCCAAGTCACGCCCGGCAACGCCGCCAGTTCTTCGGGGGCGCGCTGCGCGTAGCAGCCGGTCACAAGAATGCGGCAATCCGGATTCACTCGCTGCAACCGCCGGATCGACGCGCGCGCATCTTTATCCGCGCCCTCGGTTACGGTACATGTATTCAGCACGACAATTTCGGCGTCGCGGGCCGCGCCCGCGCGCTCCAGTCCGCGCTCCAGGAACTGGCGCTCCAGCGCCGCGCCGTCCGCTTGCGTGGCGCGGCACCCAAAATTTTCTATGTAGAAGCGAGCCACGCTCCTATACTAAATGACGCATGGCTTGTGTAGAGCGGACACTTCTTGTCCGCTGCCGTTGCCGTTGGTTTTGCTGTTGATTTAGATTTTGTTGGTTAGCGTGCGACTCAAAAACGGCGGACAAGAGCGTCCGCCCCACACAACCATATGAAACGCCGCATTCTTCTTGTCGACGACGATCTCGCCGTCCTGCTGACGCTCAAAGCCGTGCTTGAACTCCATGGATTTGAAGTGGACACGGCCGCGAGTTCTGCCGAAGCCTTCGCCCGCCTCGAGTCCGGCGTTTACCAGATGGTCATCAGCGACCTGCGAATGGAAACCGAAGAAGCCGGACTGGAGGTCCTGCGCGCCGCCCGGCGCCAGGCCTATGATCCCGCGACCGCACTGCTCACTGCCTATCCACCCTCGGGAGAAAATTGGCGCGGGGAGGGTAATAAACAAGAGAATGGCAACGAACGTCAGATTGGAGAAAGTCCCGACTCGCTGCTCATCAAGCCGCTCGGCACCACCGATCTTTTGCGGCAGGTGGAAGCGCTGCTCATCCGCCACGCCGACCTTAAGCAGCAACGTGAGCGCAACTCTGCCGCGAAGGCGCAGCCAGCCCGCCATCGCGCGGGCTGAGCGATCGGCCGGGGCTTCTTCCCTCATACTCAACCAATCGTCAGGCGCTCGCGCTCTGCCGCCCCTGCTGAAAGCATTCGCGGCACAACACTGGACGCCCCTGCGTCGGGCGAAACGGAACCGTAGTCTCTTTGCCGCACTGCGAACAGTTGGTTCGCGTTTCCGTCTTCCCGTAGGAATGCCCGCGAGAGGGAGCCTGCGACCCGTTTCCAACAACCGCCACTCTTTTGCCCTTGCAGTTTTTGCAGCGTTTGGGTTCGTTCTTGAACTGCTTATCGTGAAAGAACAACTGTTCTCCCGCTGTGAACACGAACTCCGTGCCACAATCCACACATTTCAACATCTTGTCCTGGTATTCCATTGAAGAGGCTCTCCCATTCCGCGTCCCTGCTGCACGCGAGACCCGAATAGGGAAGGAATCCGGTTCACTTCGTGGGCAGGAGATTTACATCCCCCTCATGCTTACCCTTGGACTCGGCCCGCCATACGGTATCCACCGCATGGTTATTGCTTGTTAATGGAACGTTGAACACTATCGGGAAGTTGGAATTGCTTGGAATCAAACCGTCGATCGAAGCGCGGCTGGTTGGACCTAGCTTCAGTTTTCAAGTGCAGGCTTTCGAAACGGGTCGTTCCACCCCTGAATCGACCGGCTTTTCTTCACTCCTGCTCCTTGCGTGCTTTCTTGCGGCCGCGTTTGCGAGCCAATGCTTCCTTGACTCGCTTTCTCTCGCCGGGCTTCAGGTAAAACGAGTGACGCTTGACTTCCTTGATGATGTCCTCGGTTTGTACCTTACGCTTGAACCGCCGAAGCGCGTTTTCAAGGGATTCACCCTCTTGAAGTCGAACTTCCGCCAACGAACTGCAAACCCCCTGTCCGTCCCAACTCGACTGGATAGTTATGGCAAGCCTTACCCACCTAAGTCAAGCGGAATGTACAGAAATTTTCACTACGCTTCAAAAATTCATCCGGATGGAAAATTGCATCTGCCGGGGCGCGAATGAACTCGTAGGTTTCATAAGGCTCGCAGGTTGCTGATAATAAGCGGGATAAAAGGTGCCTCCCACGTATTGCGTGTACTTAACGAACTGGCCGGCGGTTTTGTAGAAGCCGTTGTCGCTGATGTCGAGCCTCTCATTGTTGCGATTGAAAAGATTGAACGATTCGGCCGTCAGCTCCAGATGATAATGTTCACCTACATTCATCATCCGCCCCATCTTCAGATCCATGCTGGCATAGTTAGGACCGGTAAAGGCATTGCGCCCGTAACCGGCGAGACGGTCGTTGCTCGTGTTGTCATCCTGATTGGGATCGCCCGACACCATGGCGTTCGCCGGCCGCCCGCTGCCATACATCATGATCCCCGAGATTTTCCAGTGATCGAACATGGTCGCTAGAGTTTTCTGTCCCGCGGCAAACGGATGCGGCTCTTCGATGGCCGAAATCGTCAGCCTTTGCCGCTGATCGGTCACACTCGGCCCGCGCTCGCTCTTGGTCGAGTACGAATTCTGCACCGTTACCGGCTGCCCCGCCACCAGCGCATCCTGCCCGTCGTCGATGGCGTGCGCCCAGGTGTATCCCAGGTTGAAATACATCCCGCTCGACATGCGCTTGCGCAGTGAAACCGTGAGGCCGTTGTACAGGCTGGTTGCCGCGCTCTCAAACTGATTGATGGCTCCCAGTTGCGAAATCGGGCGTTGCAATGCGTTAATGCACGGCGGATAAGGACAACTGATGCTATAGCTCGTCTGCCAGGTCGAAAACGATTCCACGTTGTAAAGCGCATTGGGTACGATCGCTCCCGCCGCGTTTTCGATCGGATAGCTGTAAAGCGTAGGCGGCGGCAAATTCACATCGACCGCCCGAATCATATCCACGCCATGCACCATAAGATAAGACACTGTACCCATGAACCCGCCGCCCAGTTCCTTTTCCAGGCTAAGACTAGCCTGCTGCACGCGCGGAGTCTTGAAGTTCGAAGCAAATGCCGACACTTCATTGGTCGCATACGGCATCCACGCCGCCGGAATGGTGCACGAGACCGGCCCACGCGGACAGTTCACCGCCGCATTTGGATAAGAAGGAAATACCTGCTCTTGCGCGGAAATCGAGTTATCGAGAGAAATGAAATTATCGGTGAGCCCATTCTCGTTGGTAACCGCCGTTTGATAAAGCTGCGGAATGCGCGTATAGAAGATTCCAAAACCGGCCCGCACCATCAGCGGATGCTGGCTCCCCAGCGAATACCCAATTCCCGCCCGCGGCGCGAAATTCGTTCTGTTCAGCGGCATCTTTCCCACCTGCGACCACAGCCGATTGCTCACTCCCGTCTTCGAAAACGTCTGCAAGTCGTAGCGCGCTCCCATACTCAGGCTGAAATGCGGAGTGAGACGCATCGTTTCCTGCACGAAGGCGGCGTAGTCGTTGCTGTTGGGATGCGAGATCGGGTCGCCAAAATTCTGCTCGTAGTAGCGCGGCACATTGTGCGCCCACGCCCGCAGCGGCGTTAACTCCAGCCCCTCATGCATGGGCACGAACGTCCACGGATTCACCGAAATGTCGTCGTAGAAATATTCGCCCCCAAATAGCGACGGGAAAAAGTCGTAGTCCCAGGTCCTCATCCCGTCGACTCCGAACTTAAGCTGGTTTCGACCCCGTGTAAGACTCAAAGTCTCGGCCAGGTGCAGACGATGCTCCCGAGTGATGCGCGGCAAGGTTGACGACTGCCCGAAATCCTGCATCCAGCTGTAAATGTCGGTCTGCGTGCCCGTCGTATTGGGAAACAACTGCTCCAGATCTTGCGAAAATTGCGCCCGCAGATGGCTCGTCAGCCGCGGTGTGATGCCGCTCAGCAAGCTGAGCGACCCGCTTTCCGTGGTGATGTTCTCTTGCCCGTTGGCGCTGATCGAATCAAAAGTAATGGGACTGCCCGGATCAAAATAAACGTTGTTCGCCCCGTAAGAGCGGGACGTGCTCAGCCGTGCGGTCAGAAACTGATGCGGCGAGAGCACGCGATCGAGTTTCATAAAACCCGTCTCTCCCAGTAACTTCGCGTGAAACAAACCGCCCATTTTCGAAAGCTGCACCGCCGAGGCAAACACCAGCGCCCGGTCGCACGCGGGCCCTCCAATTTTCGGATTGCAGATTTCGTAATCTCCTGGAGTCGGGTAAACACCCAACTGCGGCACCACCACCGTCTGACCGTTATAGAACTCGACCACCGCCGGCACATTAAAAATGTGTTGGTCGTATCCGGCAAAAAAGAAGGTCTTGCTGCGCTGGATCGGCCCTCCGAACGTCGCGCCAAACTGGTGCTGCTCGTTGCTCGGATTGAAACCTACAAACGGAGGCGCGGCTCCGCCCAGTTCGCTGTCGCGCAGATGATAGAAAGTACTGCCATGCCAATGATTCGTGCCCGACTTAGTCACCACGTTCACCACCGCGCCGCCGGCCCGGCCCGATTCCGCTCCATAGCCGCTCGATTGCACGCGAAACTCCTGGATTACCTCGTCGGAAAATTGATAAGGCGCGTGGTATCGTCCCGAGGCCTGCGCATAAAACCCGTTATTGTTGTCCAGGCCATCCACCAGGAAGCTGTTGTTGTAACCGCGAATGCCGCCATAAGAAAGATCGCCATTCGATCCCGAAGTCAGCCCTCGCGGATCCTGCGTTACTCCCGGTGACAGCAACAGCAGGTCGGTGAATCGACGCGTATTCAGCGGCAGATCTTTGATCGCGCGCTCATCCACCAGCGCCGAAACCGAACTCGGATTCGCATCCACGATCCGTGGCGCCTCCGATACGGTGATCGATTCTCTCGGCCCCGCCACTTTCAGCTTGAACGTCAACTGCGTCGCCTCTCCCAATTCCACTCTCATCATTGGAGAAATCTGCGGCGACATTCCTTCCGCCTCGGCCCGCGCCGAATAATGCCCCGGCGGCAGCAAATCGACCGCGAATCGTCCCGCCGAATCGGTGGCCGAGTGGTAGCGAACCCCGGTCTCCACGCGGATCGCCACGATATCCGCATTCGTGATCACCGCCCCCTGTGCGTCCAGGACCACGCCCCGCAACGCGCCCGTCGACGCGTCCTGCCCCCAGGCGCGAGAAGCAATAAGGCCAGAAGTAATAAGAGCAATAAGAAGGATGAGTTGAAAAAGGAAAACGCGGAAGACAACTACCCTGAAAAACTTGCGAATCCTAACCAGAAGCGGCTCACTGCGGCGGCCCATACTACTCCCCTCGTGTCCAAGACTTCGGAACCGGAGGGATTCCAGAGACCCTGCTCATGGGTATATCAAAGTGCTCCGCGTCAGAATGTGACGCAGGTACCGGTAATATGTTCGGTTTCCGTTTTTGGGTGGTGCCGGGGTCAGCGAGCCTACCGGCATCGCCTTCGATTCCCCGGGCAATCTCTGGGTTTGCAACTATGATCTCGGCGCCGTCACCGAGTACACCAGCGGAGTGCAGAATACGAGCGTGACGCTCACCGGCGTTCCTCTTCCCTGGGCGATCGCCGTGGACGGGCTTAACAACGTCTGGGTTGCGAATACCGTCACCGAACACCTTTCCATCCCGAGTAAATCAGGTTATTCTCACCTCCGCGCCACTAAGATGCTCGCCGTGAAATCCGCAGCCGGCACATCACTCCCTAATAAACACTAGCCGACTCCCAAGGAACATCACCCGTTCTGTAGGGGGATGACTTGAAACCCGAGCTGAGCTGCTTGCCTTCGGAGCCGAAATTGCGCGCGTTTTAGAGCTTCTTCGTCGCAGCGGTGAAAGACACTCTCGTCGTAAGCTTCCCTCGTGCCAAGCAGGTGATACACAATGCGTGCGAGTTTGTGAGCGGTGGCGGTGATTGCCTGGGGCTTGCCGAGTTTCCGAGTGATGCGCCGAAAGAACTCGCCGAGATAATCTTTTGCATGATGCAGCGAGTTGGCCGCCATTCGTAG
>Ga0074044_10003634_pt1 | contig 13054 bp, 6 predicted proteins | sample BogForMeECP23OM1_FD_94443 | JGI IMG/M metagenome (GOLD analysis project Ga0074044, IMG submission 94443) | Bog forest soil microbial communities from Calvert Island, British Columbia, Canada - Bog Forest MetaG ECP23OM1 | ecosystem: Environmental > Terrestrial > Soil > Wetlands ...
ATGGAACGGATACTGACGCGCTGGCTGGATATCCCTGATCTTCGCAAGCTCGAGGTGTACGTCGGCAACGGCGGATACAAGGCGCTGCGCAAGGCGCTGTTCGACATGACGACCGAGGAGATTGTCAACGAGGTCAAGAACTCGAATCTGCGCGGGCGCGGCGGCGCGGCGTTTCCCACCGGAGTGAAATGGAGCTTCATTCCGAAGGATTCAAAGAAGCCGGTCTATCTGTGCTGCAACGGCGATGAGAGCGAGCCCGGCACCTTCGCCAATCGCTACCAGCTCGAGTTCGATCCGCACGGCATCATCGAGGGCATCGTGATCGCGTGCCGCGCAGTCGGCGCGCATACCGCGTACGCTTACCTGCGCGGCGAATTCACGGTGCAGAAGAGAATCCTCGACGCCGCAATCGCCGAGGCCTACGCCAACAACTACCTCGGCAAGAACATCCTGGGCTCCGGCTTCGACCTCGACGTCTTCACGCATCGCGGCGCCGGCGCATACATCTGCGGCGAGGAAACCGGCCTGCTCGAATCGCTCGAAGGCAAGCGCGGCTATCCCCGCAACCGCCCGCCATTCCCCGCCATCCAGGGCGCCTTCGGATGCCCGACCGTAGTCAACAACATCGAGACGCTGGCGAACGTTCCGCACATCATCAATCGCGGCGCCGGCTGGTACAAAGCGATCGGCCCCGAAAAAAGTCCCGGCCCGAAACTCTTCTGCCTCTCCGGCCACATCAACAAACCGGGCTTGTACGAATTGCCGATGGGATTTCCGCTCAAGGATCTAATCTATGATGTTGGCGGCGGAATCCTCGGCGGCAAGGCGCTCAAGGGCGTCATCCCCGGCGGCTCGTCGTTTCCGGTCTTCACCGCGGAAGAGGCCGTCAAGGTCAACATGGATTTCGACTCCGTCCGCGCCGCCGGTTCGCTGATGGGCACTGCGGGCGTGATGGTGATGAACGAAGACACCTGCATGGTCGAGGCGCTCAAAATCATCGCGCATTTCTACCATCACGAGTCATGCGGACAGTGTACGCCGTGCCGCGAAGGATGCGGCTGGATCGAAAAATTGCTGATCGATCTCGAAGCGGGCCGCGGCAAGATGGAAGACCTCAAGATCATGGTGGACGCCGCCGGCAACATGGAAGGCAACACTATCTGCGTACTCGCCGACAGTCTGTCGATGCCGGTGAAAAGCCTCGTGCCCAAGTATCGCGACGAATTCGAAGCGCACATCAAGCTCGGGCGATGCCCGTTCAAGACCGCCTCCGCGCAGCAGGCTGCGTGAAAAAATCAAATGCCGAAACTCACCATTGACGGCAAGGAAGTCGAGGCTGACCCCAGCTTGAATCTGATTCGGGCGGCCGAGCTCGCCGGCATCGAGATTCCTCATTATTGCTACCACCCCGGCTTGTCGATTCCCGGCAACTGCCGGATGTGCCTGGTCGAAGTCGAAAAGGCGCCCAAGCTGCAAATCGCCTGCAACACGCGGGTCGCCGAGGGGATGGTCGTCCGCACCACCAGCGAAAAGGCCAGGGCCGCGCAGAAGGCGGTGCTCGAATTCCTGCTCATCAACCATCCGATCGATTGCCCGATCTGCGATCAGGCCGGCGAGTGCAAGCTGCAAGACTACTACATGGACTACGATCAGCAGCCGTCGCGCTTTCCGTTGCCCGAGAAAAATCACAAGGGCAAGGCGATCGACATAGGCTCGGGCGTGATGCTCGATCAGGAGCGATGCATCCTGTGTGCGCGATGCACGCGCTTCTTCGACGAGGTGACCAGGACTTCCGAACTCGCGATCTTCGGGCGCAACGACCACAACCGCATCGACATCAACCCCGGCCAGCCGGTCAACAACAAGTACGCCGGCAATGTCGTGGACATCTGCCCGGTCGGGGCGCTCACCGAAAAAGAATTCCGTTTCCGAATGCGGGTGTGGTACCTGCATCGCACCGCGTCGGTGTGCGGAGGATGCGAGCGCGGATGCGCGATCGACATCCATCACCATCGCGGCCGCATCTACCGCTTCAAACCGCGCTTCAACCCCGGCGTCAACAGCTACTGGATGTGCGACGAGGGCCGTCACAGTTTCCCGGCGCTGCAGAACGAGACGCGCCTCACCTCGCCGCTGGTGCAATCGGGGGACCAACTGGTGATCGAGCCCTGGGGCGAGGGTGTCAGGCGGGCGGCGTCGATGATCGCGGACTACAAGCGGAGTTACGGCCCCAATTCGATCGCGGCGGTCGTCGATGCGACGTCCACCAACGAAGAAGCGTTCGCGCTCAAGCAGTTGATGAAGACCGCGATCGGCTCGAACCGAATCGCGACGCTCAGCTGGTCGCCGCCGGGCTCCAGCGGCGACGACGACTTGCTGATCCGCGCGAACAAAAATCCCAACACGCGCGGACTCGCCGCGCTCGCGATTCCAGCCGACGGACTCGACGGACTCGCAGCCGCGGTCGCGTCCGGCGAACTCAAGATGCTCATCGCGATGCGCGCCGATCTGGTCCGCGCACTCGGCGAAGAGGAGTTCATCAAGCGCTTCGGCGCGCTAGATTACATGCTGGTGTTATCGACCGACGCTAACGAGACCTGCCAGATGGCCAACCAGGTCTGGCCGATCGCCGCGTACCCGGAAATCGACGGCAGCTTTACTAATTTCAAGGGCCGCGTGCAGCGAATCCACGCCGCGTTCCCGCCGCCGGGAGCAGCCATCGCCGGCGTCGAGGCAATCGCGAGGCTCGGCCGCGCGCTCGACGGCGCCGATCGTCCGGGCACTCCCGACGCTGTGTTTGCCGCGATGGCTGCCGCGGAGCCCGCCTTCAAGGGCCTCAGCCTCGCGACGCTTTGCGAGCACGGCGCCGACCTGGCCGGGAGCTGACTTACTCATCACGCGCAGCAGTGAAGCGAAAGCTCGACCTGCCGCTCACAATCCGCGCGATTCGATCTTCGGCGCGATCGGCAAGTCCGGGAACGCATCGAGCCGAAGCTCTGCGCCGTCGCCGAGGGTGTCGCAAAATGCGCTGGCCGCGACCGAAATACCGAAATGCCGTCAGCCGCCCAGCGCCGTGTCAAAGTCCTCGAGCAGGTCATCGCTCGATTCCAGCCCTACCGACAGCCGCACGAGCCCGTCGCCAATTCCGGTGCGCGCACGCTCCGCGGCCGACATTCCAGAATGCGAAGTCGTTGACGGCCGCGTGATCAGGCTCTCCACGCCCCCGAGACTCGGCGCGCTGATCGGTATCGTCACGCGATCCATGAAACGCCGGGCCGCCTCGACGCCGCCGTCCAGCTCGAAACTCAGCACGCCGCCGAAGCCGTCGAACAGCTCGCAAGCGCGGAGGTGATTCGAGTGGCTTTCCAGCCCGGGATAATTCACCCGGGCGACCGCGCGATGCTGTTCGAGCCAGCGCGCGATCTTGAGCGCGCTCTCGTTCTGATGCCGCACGCGCACTGCCAGTGTCTTCAGACCGCGATGCAACAAAAAGCACGCGTGCGGATCGAGGATCCCGCCAAGATGGTTCAGCGTATGCGTCACGCTTTCGACCAGCTCCGCCCGCCCAATCACCGCACCCGCCACTATATCGGTATGCCCGTTGAGATACTTGGTGCCGCTATGCAGCGACAGATCGAAGCCAATTTCCGCCGGCCGAAAATTAACCGGACTCGCGAAGGTGTTGTCGATGATCGAGACCAGCCCGTTCTGCGCGGCAAACTCCACGGCTGCCTGCAAGTCGCTCACCTGCAGCAATGGATTCGACATCGCCTCCACGTAGATTGCCCTGGTGTTGGGACGAATCGCCTCGCGCCAGGCGCCCGGCTCGTCGCCATCGACGAAATCCACGGCCAGCCCGTAGCGCGGGAACTCCTCGACGAACAAGTCGTGCGTGCCGCCGTAAACGCAGTCCTGCGCAATCAGATGGCCACCGTCCGCCAGCACCGTGAGCAGCGCCGCCGAAATCGCCGCCATGCCGCTGCCCGCGACCAGCGCCGCCTCCGCGTTCTCGAGCGCCGCGAGCTTGGCGTGCAGCACCGTGTGATTCGGGGTGTTGCTCAGCCGGATGTAGCGCAGGTCGTGATAGCTGGTCTGCCCGGCGTACTCGAAAGTCGAGGATTGGAAAATCGGCATCGTGACCGCGCCGCCGATTAACGGCTCCGGCTCGCCGGCGTGAATCAGCTTGGTGTCGAGCCCTTTGATAAGTCGCGCCATGCAGCCTCCGCTGCCACGACATTTATCACTCGGCGCCTCAAGGAAAATAGATGTCTGCCGCGTCAGTGACGGTGGGCGCCTCGGCGCGCGCCTCGCTTCGAAACGCGGGGCGCAAAAGGTGCCGCCGCCCCGCCATATTGAGGCAGATCAGATGCCGGCGTTCCGTCCTTCATGACGATGGTCCGCTGCGGTTGCGAGCGCGATCGAGAGAACCACCGTCCAGCGCGACGCTGAAAGCATCGAGCAGCGTGGCAGCTCAGACTCCTTGGGGTTGCGCGAGACTCCGCGGTCGCATCGCCGTTTGCATGATCGCGATAGAAATCGCCGCAACCGCGGCGCCCGCTATCATATCGACCAAGTAATGATGCCCGGCAAAAGGAATCGCCACCAGCATCGCCGCATTCAGAATCGCGACCGGCACAAAGCTGCGCAAGGGTGGACGATGGACATACACCAGCAGAACGGCCAGGACGGTATGGAACGATGGGAACGTCACGATCCCTGTCATGTCAGACAGCGCGAATCCGGTTAGACTGCCATTGTGAATCGTGACCAGCACTGCTGACCACGCCGGCATATTGCCGTTCGCGTAGGGACCAAGCGCCGGCAAGAGCCCTGACAGGGACGTAGTGACTAACGCCGACAACATTGCAATCCACAGCAGCTCGCGATTTCGGTCGCTGCGCTTGATCAACGCAAAATAGCCGATCGACGCGAAGACCTGGACGAATATACTGTTGTAGGCATGTTCAAGCAGGTATCGCAGAATCCGATGCGGGGCGATCAAATCAAGGGCCGCGCTCCAGTTAAATTCCAATGCCGCATCCATCCGCGCAAACTGGAGATCGCACATCGGCATTCGCAGGGTTGCTACTACATAACTATAGATTTCGAGCGCGACGGCGAACGATATCCACAGCGCGCAATAGTGCGCCGCGTCAGACGCCTGCCGGGCGCGTCCGGTGTAGTCGAGGAAGAATCCGACCGCCGCAAGCATCGTGACCCCGCGCAGCAGCGGCCCGAATCCGCTAATCTTGAAGCCCGCACTCCCGGCCCATAACCAGTCGATCGCCGCGACGATCAGGATCGCGGCCCAAGCTCTCAGTATGTAATCAGGGTGGTCGAGTACTTTCCTCGCCGCGCCTGCGGCCGCCGCGCGGGGCGGATGGCGCACGTATCGGGGCGGCGCCTCTGAATCTTCAAAAGCCGTCGCTGCCGAATCAGCATCCACGCTCATGAGCAATGCGTCCTCGCCCCAACTCCCGTACTTCGCTACCGACGGTGTTAAGGGAGAGCACCAACTATGCCAAAATCGCTCGCGCGAAAAAGCCAAATGAACTTTGACTTCCGGGCGGTTTCGAAGCGCACCGATTTCCCGCGGTGTTGCATCGACGCAACAAACTCCGCCCTCGCTCGGCCGCTTTCACCGCCTCCGCCGCGTCGGTAATCTTGAAGGGCGTGAAAGCTCTCGTAATCGGCGGCGGCATAATCGGCAGTTCGGTGGCATGGCGCCTTGCGTCCGACGGCGTCCAGGTCAGCGTCTTCGAGCGCGGCCGGCTGGGCCTCGAAGCCTCGTGGGCTGCGGCCGGACTCATCGGCCCTCAGGCCGAGGCGCACGAGCCCGGCGCCTTCTTCGATCTTGCGCTCGCCGGCAAGCGCGCCTTCGACGCTAGCGTCGAACGCCTCACCGCCGAGAGCGGAGTCGATCCCGAGTACGACCATGACGGCGTCCTGTACGTTGCCTTCGACGACGCCGCCCGTACCGAGCTGCAGTCGCGGGCGCGATGGCAGCGCGCGGCCGGTGGCGAGGTCGAGGAGTTGTCCCCGCGCGAGGCCTTCCGGCTGGCGCCCGTGCTCTCGGAAAAAATCATCTTCGCGCTCCACCTGCCCGACAATCGGCGCGTCGAGAATCGCAAGTTAACGCTGGCCTATATCAACGCGGCTGCCCACGCCGGCGCCGATTTCCGCGAGGGCGCCCGCGTCAATTCCATCGCGATTACCGCCGGGCGGGCCACCGGCCTTCGCCTCGCCGACGGCTCGCTCGAGACCGGCGACGTCATCATCAACGCCGCCGGCGCATGGGCTGGCGACATCCGCGGCCTCGAAGACGATCGCATCCACTTCTACCCGGTGCGCGGCCAAATCCTGTGCTTCGACGCGCGCCCCGGCCTGGTCGGCCCATCGCTATTCTCCGGCGGCGGAATCCTGGTGCCGCGCCGCGACGGCCGCCTGCTCGCCGGCTCAATCTTCGAAGACGCAGGCTTCAACAAGTCCGTCACGCTCGACGGGATGGAACGAATCCTGCGCGCTGTGCGCGCGATGGTCCCGTCGATCGCCTCGGTTCCATTTCGCGAAGCATGGGCCGGCCTTCGCCCCGCCAGCGACGACCTGCTCCCCGTGCTCGGTCCGTCGCCGACGGTCGCAAACGTCCTCTACGCCGCCGGCCACTTCCGCAGCGGCATTCTGCTCTCCGCGCTGACCGGCGAAGTGATCGCCGACCTCGTCAAGAGCCGCAAGCCCTCGATCGATCTGGCGCCGTTCTCACCCGCCCGCTTTCGCGACGGCAGCGCCCACCCGGTAAAACTCTCCGACATGATATGAGCGGGTCGATCATGAGCGATAAGAGTCACACGATCGCGCTCGGACTGGTCCGCGACCTGTTCTTCCGCTCGAAAATGGACGCAGTCGCCGCCGCCGTCGGCGCCGAAGTCGAGTACGCGTCATCGCTCGACGCCATCGCCGCGCGATGCGCCGAAATTGAACCCTCGGTCGTCTTCACCGATCTTTCTGACCCGGCATTTTCGGCCCTCGAGACCCTGAGCCAAATTCGCGCCGCCGCCCCGGGCGCACGCGTGATCGGATTCGCCTCGCACGTCGATCTGAAACCGCTAAAAGCCGCCCGCGAAGCCGGCTACGAGCGAACGCTCTCCCGCAGCGAATTCACCGCTCAACTTGCCGACCTGCTGAAGGCACCGCGCTAACTCCGAGGTTATCTCGCCCGTTGTAACGGGCGAGGTAGGATCCGGGCTGCTTCGCTACGCTCAGAATGGCTCAAGAAAGTTCTAACGGCGAAGCCCGCATCCCGCGGTGGTGCTGATTCTCTCAACATCGGGTGCAGGGGTCACCCCTGCTGAAACCCACGGCGGGTTTCGCCTTCAAATTTAATTTTTTCCGGATCGCACCCCGGTGATATATTCGTCCTCATGCCCACCCCGCTCGATGACTTCCATCCCTCCGTTCGCACCTGGTTCGAGCGGCGCTTCACCGCGCCCTCGCGCGCGCAGGACCTCGGATGGCCTGTTATCGGCGCTGCCAACGAAGCGCCCGGCTTCGACGTTCTGCTCTGCGCGCCGACCGGCAGCGGCAAGACGCTCGCGGCTTTCATGTGGGCGATCAATGGCCTGGTCCTCGACGCGGCGCGCGACCGGCTTCGCGATGAAGTCTCGGTGCTGTACGTTTCGCCGCTCAAGGCGCTCGCCAACGACATCCGGCTGAATCTCGAGGAGCCGCTCCATGGGGTGCGCGACGCCGGCGCTGAATCGGGCCTCGATCTGTCGCGCATTCGCGCCGGCCTTCGCACCGGCGACACGTCCGCGAGCGAGCGCACCGCGATGCTCCGGCGGCCGCCGCATATTCTCGTCACCACGCCCGAGTCGTTGTTCATCCTGCTGACCTCGCCGAAGTTCCGCGAGAAGCTCGCCGCGGTCCGCCACGTGATCGTCGATGAACTCCACGCGCTGGCCGGCAACAAGCGCGGCGCGCATCTGGCGCTGACGCTCGAACGCCTCGAACGCTTCGTGACCAGTCGCGGGCAGGCGCGGCCGAATCGAATCGGCCTGTCGGCGACGTTGAATCCAATCGAAAAGCTGGCCGGATTTCTGGCGGGCTACGAGGTGGCGCGGGACAACACGCGTTCGCCGCGCCGAATAAAAATAGTTCGCGCCGACGACCGCGTCCGCGCGATGGATCTGCAGGTTATCGCGCCCGGCCCCGAGCTTGGACCGCTGGCCACTCATCCGCATTGGGAGGCGATGTACGATGAAGTCGCGCGCCTGATCGGCGAGCATCGCACGACGCTGGTTTTCGCGCTGAGCCGCCGAACCGCCGAGCGCGTCGCGCTGAATCTGCAGAAACGGCTCGGCGCCGACGCCGTGATGGCGCATCATGGCAGCCTGGCGCGCGCCGAGCGGTTGCTCGCCGAGCAACGCCTCAAGCGCGGCGAGCTGAAGGCGATCGTCGCGACCGCATCGCTCGAACTCGGCATCGACGTCGGCGCGGTCGAGCTCGTCTGTCAGCTCGATTCGCCCAAATCCATCTCGGCCGCGATTCAGCGCATCGGCCGCTCGGGGCACAGCCTCGGCGCGACTCCCAAGGGACGCCTGTTCGCGCTGACGACCGACGATTTGCTCGAATGCGGTGCGGCGGTGCGCGCGATTCGGCGGGGGCATCTCGACGAAGTGGAAATTCCGATGGGATGCGCCGACATTGCGGCTCAGCAAATCGTCGCAATCGCCGCCGAGGAAGAGGAAATCTCCGAAGCCGAGCTGCTGCGCGTGCTGCGCGGCGCCTACAACTTCGCCGAGCTCGACGCCGCGAAGCTGCGCCATCTGCTCGAACAGCTCTCCGCCGAGTTGCCCGAGCCAATCATGGGTGCGGCGCCGAAGATTTTCTTCGATCGCGTTAACGCCCGCGTGCGCCCGCGCCGATCCGCGCGCCTTTCGGCCATCACTTCGGGCGGAACGATTCCTGAAGCCGGCAACTACGACGTCGTGATCGAGTCCGAAGGCCGCAAGGTCGGCGACGTCGAGGAGGATTTTGCGCAGGAGTCGTCGCGCGGCGATGTCTTCTCGTTGGGCTCGATGCCCTGGCAGATTCAGCGCATCTCGCGCGGCCGCCTGATGGTCGAGGCGGCGCCCGGGATGGCTCCGACGCTGCCATTCTGGCAGACCGAGGCGGGCGGCCGCTCGCAGGCGCTGTCGGCGGAGATTTGCGATCTTCGCCGCGAGATATGGAGCCGCCTCGAACGCAAAGAATCGGCCGCCGACTGGCTGACGAATGAATGCGCGATGTCGGAGCGCGCCGCCACGCAAGCCGTGGACTACGTCCGGCGCGGCGTCGAGGCGCTCGGCGCGATTCCCGACGAAAAGACCGTGGTCGTCGAGCGCTTCTTCGACGGCTTGGGCGGCACGCAAATCGTCATTCACGCGCCATTCGGGATACGCCTCAATCGCGGGCTCGGCCTCGCGATTCGAAAGCGCCTGTGCCAGTCGTTCGATTTCGAAATCCAGGCGTCGGCGATCGACGACGGTGTGCTGCTCGCGCTGAATTCGCGCCACAGTTTTCCGCTCGACACGCTGTTCAGCATGCTGAAAGCGCGCAACGCCCGCGAGGTGCTCATCCAGGCGCTGCTGGCGGCGCCGATGTTCGAAGTGCGCTTCCGCCACGTCGCGACGCGCGCGCTCGCCGTGATGCGCTCGTCGCGCGGCAAGAAGGTGCCGGCCTGGATTCAGCGCCTGCGTTCGCAGGAGCTTCTGTCGGCGATTTTTCCCGGCCAGCAAGCCTGCTTCGAGAACCGGCCGGCGGCGATCGAGCTGCCCGACCATTTTGTGATCGAAGAAACGATTCGCGAATGCCTGGAGGAGTCCACCGACCTGCCGCGCACGGTGCGGATGCTCGAAGGTATCGAGAGCGGCGCGATTCGCACCGTCGCCGTCGATGCGATCGCGCCGTCGGTGTTTGCGCATCGCCTGCTGCTCGCGTGGGACTATTCATTCCTCGATGACGGCGAGCGCGCCAATCGCCGCTCGCGGACCGTGACGATGAATCGCGGCATGGCCGAGGACGTGTTCCGCAAGGAAGACCTCTCAGATCTGCTCTCGGCTGAGGCGGTCGATACTGTCGTCGCGGAAGTGACGGGCCGCGCCGCCGGACGCAGGCCGCGCTCGCGCGACGAGTTGTACGAATTGATTCGGGCGCACGGCTCGCTGACGCATGCCGAGGTCGAAGAACGCGCGGGCGAGGGTGCGCGCGCGATGATGGCGGAGCTCGACGCTGAGCGGCGGCTCGCACGTGTCAGCCGGAACGGTGAATCGCCGGAACGGATCATCGCGCGCGAAGACGCGGCGATTTTCGCCGCCGCGTATCCCGGCGCATCGGCTGACGGCGTTTCCGGGCCGAGCAGCGAAGGCGGCGACCGCGACAGTGCGCGCGCCGAACTCGTGCGCCGCGCGTTGAAGACTTGCGGGCCCACAACTGCCGATGAAATCGCGGCGCGATTGCATATCCAGGAGTCGGAGATCGAGCAGAGTCTGGCGGCGTTGGAAGGGCAGGGCTCGATCTTTCGTGGTCATTTCACGCGCGCCGACGCGATTCAGTGGTGCGACCGTTACAACCTGGAACGGATTCATCGGATGACGCTGGCCCGGGTGCGCGCGGAAATCGAGCCGTGTGCGGATCACGAGTACGCGGCGTTCCGGCTGCGATGGATGCATGTCGGCGGCGCCGAGCTGGCGCCGGATCAGAGTGGCGTTGCGGCGGTGCTCGAACAGCTATCCGGAATCGCGGTGACGCCTGAGATTTGGGAGCACGCGATTCTGCCGGCGCGAATCGCGAGCTATCGGCCCGAGATGCTCGACCTGGTCTGCATGAGCGGCCAGCTGAAGTGGGTCGCCATCGCGGGAGAAAAGGTCGAAGGCGCGCATCCTGCGAGCACGCCGACGCGGGTCACCTTCATTGCGCGCAAGGCGAGTCTCTTTGCACCGGACGAAGAGTCAGTTCCGGCGGACGCGAAGGAGCGGGCGGTGCTGGAAGCGCTGCGCGCCGCGGGTGCGCAGTATCTGGACGAGGTCGCGGAGCGCGCCAATGTTTCGGAGCGCGACGCGTTGTCGGCTTTGTGGCGGATGGCGGCGGCGGGGCGCGTGAGCAACGACAACTTTGCGCCGCTCAGAATGTTTGCCGACGATCGCGGCGCCGAGCGGGCGCTCGAGTCGGTCGCGCGCCGCCCGACGACTCGGCATGATGCGGCGGTTCGCGCGCGGCTGAAGTCGAGCCTCGCGGGCCGCTGGTCGCTGACACGCGCGCGCGAAGATCGTGAAGCGGGCGCGGATGGCACGCGGGAGCTTGCGCTTAAGTTGCTCGAGCGCCACGGGATTCTCGCTCGCGAGGTGCTTGGCATCGAATCAACGCATATTTCGTGGAGTGAGATCGCGTTCGAGCTGCGCCGGCTGGAGTATGGCGGCACGATTCGGCGCGGATGGTTCGTGCGATCGCTTTCGGGTGAACAGTATGCGCTGCCGGAGGCGGTCGAGATGCTGCGTGCGGCGCGCAGTCTTAATCCCGCGCGGGAGAAACCGGTGGCGCTGAGCGCGGTCGATCCCGCAAATCCGTATGGCGTCGTGATTCCGGGATGCGGCATCGCGCGTGAGGCTGGCAACTTGGTTGTCATTCGCGCAGGCCGGGTCGTGGCGGGATTGCAGGGACGCGCGCTGCTCTCGGCGTTCGACGAAGGAGCCGATGACGAGAGTTTCGGCGCGGCGGTTGCGGCTCTTATGACCCTGAAGCCGCGCATCGCGATCGATTCGATCGACGGCGTGCCGGCGCTCGAATCGCCGCGCGTCGGAATCCTGGCCGCGATGCGATTCCATTCCGACGGACGCTCGCTGGTCTTCGACGGACTGCATGGCCCGGCGCCGGCGCGGTCGGTCTCGCCGCGCCGAATCGTTGGCCCTGGCTGAAGCAACGGCGGTCTCCCGCGGCTTAGCCGGTTGATTGGGCGCGTTCGCGCGCTATTCTGAACGCATAGCAAATCGAATCGGGTGGGCCGGCGAACGGGATTTGGAACCCGCGCACGATTCTATCAACCTATCACCGCACGGAGAGGGCAGGGCGCGATCAATGGCGACAAACAGTTTCGGTGCTCGCTCGACGCTTTCGGTCGAAGGCAACAGCTATACGATCTACAAGCTCGAAGCGCTCGAGAAGCGCGGTTTTTCGCTGGCGCGGATGCCGTACTCGATCAAAGTGATGCTCGAGAATGTGATCCGCCGCGAGGACGGCGTGATCGTGACGACTGGGCAGATCGAGGCGCTGGCGCGATGGAACGGCAAGGGCGGAGAGCGCGAGGTCTCGTTCATGCCGGCGCGCGTGCTGCTGCAGGACTTCACGGGCGTGCCGGTGGTGGCGGATTTGGCGGTGATGCGCGACGCCGTCAAGCGGCTCGGCGGCGATCCGGCGAAGGTAAATCCGCTGCAGCCGGTTGACCTGGTGATCGATCACTCGGTGCAGGTCGATTCTTACGGCACCGCCGATGCGTTTGCGGCGAACGCGCGGCTGGAATTCGAGCGCAACCGCGAGCGCTATCTTTTTCTGCGCTGGGGGCAGGGCGCTTTCGATAACTTCCGCGTCGTTCCGCCCGACACCGGGATCGTTCATCAGGTGAACCTCGAATATCTTGCGCCGGTGGTCTTCTCGTCGAAGAACGGCGAAGCGTATCCGGACACCGTGATCGGCACAGATTCGCATACGACGATGATCAACGGGTTGGGCGTCGTGGGATGGGGTGTGGGCGGAATCGAAGCCGAAGCCGCGATGCTCGGGCGCTCGATGCCGATGCTGATTCCCGAAGTGATCGGGTTTCGGCTGACGGGCAGCCTGCGTCCGGGCGCGACCGCTACCGACCTGGTGCTGACGGTCACGCAGATGCTGCGCCGCAAGGGCGTGGTCGGCAAATTCGTCGAATACTTCGGGCCGGGGCTGGCGTCGCTGCCGGTCGCGGATCGCGCGACGCTCGGCAACATGTCGCCCGAGTATGGCGCGACGATGGGATTTTTCCCGGTCGACG
>Ga0074044_10003635_pt1 | contig 13051 bp, 10 predicted proteins | sample BogForMeECP23OM1_FD_94443 | JGI IMG/M metagenome (GOLD analysis project Ga0074044, IMG submission 94443) | Bog forest soil microbial communities from Calvert Island, British Columbia, Canada - Bog Forest MetaG ECP23OM1 | ecosystem: Environmental > Terrestrial > Soil > Wetlands ...
AACCCGGTCTCGCGATCGATCGTGCGAAAATTGCTCATCAAAAAAACGCCCGTCGCCCTGCGCGAATCAATGTTTGATTCTAGCGTAATCGCAGGCGCGGCGCTAAGTCCGACAGGCTGCTAGGCTCCTGTTCCGTCCTGCATTCTTCCTGTTATTTTCTCCCCCTGCTTGCAACTGCATTGCGGCCGTTACGCTGACCCGACCGTCTTTCGCCCGTTCTTGACGCCGTCTAAGGCCGCGATCGGCAGCGACGATTTGGCCGCATTCCGGCAGCGCCCGACAGCGCCGACCAAAACCTTGACTTTTCAGAAGTTAACGTGGATGACCTATATGTGTTCGATGCGATGCGGGAGGGCGCTTCTCGTCCAATGGCGGTTGCCGCTGTTTTAAGCCCGAAGCCGTTGCAAGCCGTTGAAAACGCTCAAAACGGCAATGGGCGGCTCTTGCTGAGAGTTGGCATGGATTTGGGGTTGGCGCCGCTTCGGCTTGGGTTCAGCGTCCCGGCGGCGAGGGCTCGGCGCCGCAAGGCTCAATTCCCGCCTTCCAGCAGGCGCCTCGCAATCACCTGCGCCTGAATCTCCGCGGCGCCCTCAAAAATGTTGAGGATGCGGGCGTCGCAGAGCACACGTGAGATCGGGTATTCGAGGGCGAAGCCGTTGCCGCCGTGGATCTGCAGGGCGTTGTCCGCCGCCGCCCAGGCGACCCGCGCTCCGAGCAATTTCGCCATGCCTGCCTCGAGGTCGCAGCGCCGCCCCGCGTCCTTGGCCCGGCCAGCGAAATAGGTGATCTGGCGCGCGATGTGGATCTCCACCGCCATCATCGCGAGCTTGTCGGCGACGCGGGGAAAATGGATCAGCGTTTTCCCGAACTGGACCCGCTCCTTGGCGTAACGCAGGCCGAGCTCGAAGGCGCATTGCGCGACGCCGATCGCCCGCGCGGCCGTCTGGATGCGGGCCGACTCGAAAGTTTCCATCAACTGCTTGAAGCCCTGACCCTCTTCCCCGCCGAGGAGCGCGTCGGCGGGGACGCGGAAGCCGTCGAAAGCGATCTCGTATTCCTTCATGCCACGGTAGCCGAGAACTTCGATCTCGCCGCCGGACATGCCTTTGGCGGGGAAGGGTTCCGCGTCGGTTCCGCGCGGCTTTTCGGCGAGCAGCATCGAAAGGCCCTTGTAGCCCTTCTCCTGCGGATTGGTGCGGACGAGGAGGGTCATCAGATCTGCGCGCACCGGGTGGGTGATCCAGGTCTTGGCGCCGTGAACCACGTAATCGTCGCCCTCGCGCGTCGCGCGCGTCTTCAGGCTCGCGAGATCCGAGCCGGTGTTCGGTTCGGTGAAGACGGCCGTCGGCAAAATCTCGCCGCTGGCGATCTTGGGCAGATATTTCTGCTTCTGCGCGTCCGTGCCGCCGACGAGGATCAGTTCGGCCGCGATCTCGGACCGGGTGCCGAGCGAGCCGACGCCGATGTAGCCCCGGGACAGCTCCTCCGACACGACGCACATCGCAACCTTGCCGAGCCCCATACCGGCATAGGCCTCGGGAATGGTGAGGCCGAACACGCCCATCTGCGACAGGCCGGCGATGATTTCGAGCGGGATATAGGCGTTGACTCGGTGCCATGTTTGAGCGTGCGGAACGACTTCGGCGTTGGCGAACCGGCGCATTTCGCCGCGGATGGCCTCCAACGTGCCGTCGAGGCCCGGATCGCCGATCGCGCCCTCATGCGCATGTCTGATCAGGTCCGCGAGCGCCTTGCGGTTGTCGGGCGTGTTGCCCGACCTCATCAGCGCCTCGACCACGGGTTCGCCGCGGAAGGGCTCGATGTCGGCCTCCGACAGGCCGAAGTCGGTGAGGCGCACGATCTCGCCCTGGTTCATCGGGATGCCGCCGAAAATCTGCGCCAGATATTCGCCGAGTCCGATGCGGGTCAGCAGTTCCTCGATCGGGCCGAGGCGGCCTTCCTCATGCATGCGCCGGACGTAGGCGGCCATTTCCTTGATCGCCTCGACATAGGTCGCAAGCCAGGCGAGGCCGTGGGCGGCGTGCTGTTCCGCCTCGATCTTGGCGGCGCTGAGCTTGCCGTGGGCGCTGACCCGCTCGCGCACGGCGGTCACGGCGCATTCCAGCAGGCCTTCGGCGGTGAACTGGGCCTGCCGGGCGAGATCGTCGAGCGTCACGGATGTTCTCCTGATACGGCGATGCTGCGTCGCACAATGCTGCGTCGCCGTTCCTGTTGCAATGCGTCTTTTTGCGACACAGGGCGAAAATAGGCGGCCGAGCCTGTAGCGCGCGGCCGGGGGCCCGGCCTAAATGACGACGCGACGGACGTTGCAGAGCCGGCGAGGGGAGATTGGGCAAGCTGGTTTCGATCCTGTGGAGCGCAGCGGAGAAATTCGCCGCCGACGACGGCTGGGCGATCGCCAGCTATATCGGCCTGACGCTGCTGACTTCCCTGTTCCCGTTCCTCATTTTCGTTGCTGCGCTGGCCGGCTTCCTCGGCTCGGGCGATCTGGCGAAGGAGGCGGCGAAGCTAGTGTTCGCGGAGTGGCCCGACGTGGTCGCGCGGCCGATCGCCGGGGAAGTCGAGCGGGTGCTGACGACCCCACGCAGCGGCAACTTGCTGACTTTTGGCGCAGTCTTTTCCTTCTACTTCGCCTCCAGCGCGATCGAGGCGCTGCGGGTCGGCCTCAATCGCGCCTACGGCCTCTTGGAAAGGCGCCCATGGTGGCTGTTGCGGCTCCAGTCGCTGATCCTCGTGCTGGTCGGCTCTCTCGCGCTGCTGACGCTCGCCTTTCTGGTCGTGCTCGGGCCTCTGATTCTCGACGCGCTGGGGGAATACCTGCCGTGGGTCGCGGCGTCGCATGAGCTTTTGACCTTCGGCCGGATCGGGATTGCGGCGGTGATGCTCGCCGCTTCCCTGTTCCTGGCGCACCTCATTTTGCCAGCCCACCGGCCTCGACTTGTCGAACTCGTGCCCGGAGTCGCGTTGACCTTCGTCGCCAGCATCGCCTTCGGCGAGGCCTTCGGCGCGTATCTCAGCGAGTACTTGCGAAACTATATTTCGACCTATGCGGGCCTCGCCTCGGTGATGATCGCGCTCGTCTACCTCTACTGGGTCGCGCTGCTGTTCGTGTTCGGGGGGGAGCTCAACGCGGCGATCATGCGCGCGCGCCAGCGCCCGAGCTGATTGTTGCGCTCGATCAAACGCCGGCGCCGGCTCCGTGTTATGCAATGTCGAAACAGCGTCTGCTTTGCGATCGCAATGCATGGGGGGCGGACATGACAATGGTCGACAATAAGCCACAGAATACTGCCGGCGAAACGCGCAGAGCCTTCTTGGAGCGGGCCGTTCGCGAGTTTCTCGACTTACGGGCCCAAGGGGACGTCGAGGCCATGCTCGAGTGGATCGCGCCCGACTTCGTTTACAACCCATGCGGCGCGTGGTCGAAGGCGCCCTACGTTCCGGACCGATGCGATCGCGTCACGTTCGGCGAGGCGCTGCGGCTGTTCAACGTCGAGTACGAGCTTCTGGATTCGGAGATCCACGAGCTTCTGGTCGACGGAGACCGCGTCGCCTTGCACAGGACCGCCGGATCACTTCCGGTTCCACGACAATCTGGTGGTCGAGCTCGCGGCCTACTTGGATACGGCGGGCGCCGAAGCGCCCCGCCCCCCATAGCCCGTCGAGAGACGGGCATCCTTCCCGACGCCCCATGGTGGGGGCGGGTCGGAGTGGGGGCGCGGCGCTTTCCGATTTGGCTTTTCGGGTCGGATAACCGGAAGGGGTCGGGCCGGCGTATGAGATAACGCATACGCTTCCTTAAGGGAAGTGGCGGTGGGAAAAGACCCGTCTCCGGCGAAAACGGCCCCTAAAGCTTGAGGAGCTTCGACGCAAGTCGACCGGGCTCGGCGCCCCCCTCCGACGAGACGCCGGCTTCTCGGGCTCCTCGAGCATGAGGGTGCGAAGGCTGCTTATCGATCGGATCTGGCGTCGTCGCCGTTCGGCGGCGAGGCCAGTCGCCGATCCTAGCGATCCCTCGCCTCGAACACGCAAATAAGTCCGGGCGCCTCGACTCCCGCTTCACGACGGATCCGCCCCGGCCGAACAAGAAGGGGACCGAGGCGGGAAGCTCCCGCCGTTTGCTCGACATAAGCGCGCGCATGGAAAAAGCGCATGGTCGGGCCGAGACGGAAACCGTCGCCTTTAAAAGTTTCGATCGAGAATGCGATGAGGCCCGCGTCGATCAGCGCACGTCGGCAGGCGGCGAAGAGCGGCTCGAGGTCGCCGAAGTAGGGAAGCGCATCGCCGGCCACGATGCAGTCGAACGCCTGCGCCGAGCGCGTCAAGTACGCGGTCGCGTCGGCGGCCTCGAGCGCGTCATAGAGGCCGCGCCCGCGCGCCCGGGCGATCATTCGGGGCGAAAGGTCGACTCCAGCCAGTCGGTCGACGCGTGGGCTCGCCCATGAGGCCGGCGCCGCAGCCGATGTCGAGCGCCGACGCGAAACGCCGGCCTGGCGCGGCGATGTCCAGCGCCTCGATGATCAGCGCCGGTCCGCGATAGGCGAGATTTTTCGTCAGATGCTTGTCGAAGCTCGGCGCGTAGTCGTCGAACAGGTGCGCGACATAGGCCTCGGGCAGGGCGGTGAAAGGCTCGGCCAAGCCGAGCTGCGCGAGGCGCGCCGCCGCGGCCCCGACGTCGCCTGATTCTTGCCGGGCCTCTGCCAGGGCGAACCACGCCGGCGGCCAGTCCGGCGCCTGCTCGAGCGCCTGGGCGAACATCTCCGCCGCGGCCACCCAGTCGCCGTCCGCTGCCGCGGCCTTGCCGTAGGCATAGCGGCGCGGCGATGAGGTCGCCGCAGGCGAGGGGGTCGGCGGAGCGGGCCATCGGAACGTCGGTTAGCGCGGTTCCGCGCCCGGCGCCAGACCGCCCCCGCGACATGCGCTACCGCATTCACACATCCCAAGTCGCCCGGGCTCCATCCAAGCTTGGCGGGGAAGCGGAACTCGGCAGGATCAAGCCGGGGTTGGAGAGGGGGCCGCCGCCCCGATTCTCCCTGATACTCCCTGATAACAGGCGGAAAACAGGGAGAATTGGCGGTCTCAGGACCGGTTCTTGCAGAAAAATCAATTTGAATAACAATAGGTTGGGCAAAAATTGGCGGTCGACGCGGAACAGGACAATAACAGGGAGATAGTTTCGCCGTAACAGGGAGATAATTCGCCGTAACAGGGAGAAACAGGTGGAGGGGACGCGCCAAAACATGGAGATTGAGCTCCGGCGCCAGATGCGCCCTCAAATCCCGCGTTTGAAGCCGCAATTCGAGGCGATGGACGAATGCCTGAATCTGTATTGATTCGCGCAACTTGGAGTTCTTTGTTGTGACAGAACTTTCATCACGATGGACACGAAGGGGCACGAAGTCGGAGCACGCAGAAAGCGCCGGAAGAGGGCATTCGATTTCCCGCCTCCTCGGCCAGCCTCCGCCATTAGGTTTCGTGCTAGTTCCAGCCCGCCGCGCAACTCCATGAAAGCGTTGCGAATTCGACTTGTGTGAATACGGTAGCGACATGCGTGCGGGGCACCGCTTCAACCGGCTGCCTGTTTTGTGGGTTTGGCTCCAGCAGCAATGCCGACAGGAGCGCTTCAACGCGCTAAAAGGACAGTCGGCTTGCGGGGCGGCGCCGGAGGCGAAACCCATGTCGAACGAACGATGGCACAAGAGGCTCCTGGGCAACCGGAAGCTGTCGCCGGAAACCTTGATGATGGGCTATGGCTACGATCCGTTCCTGTCGGAGCGGTCGCTGAAGCCGCCGGTCTTTCACACGTCGACTTTCGTCTTCCGCACGGCCCAGGACGGCAAGGAATTCTTCGAACTGGCCTACGGCCTGCGCCAGAAACGGCCGAACGAGGAACCGGGCCTCATCTACAGCCGGATCAACAATCCCGATCTCGAAATGCTCGAGGACCGGCTGGCGATCTGGGACGAGGCGGAGGACAACCTCACATTCGCCTCGGGCATGGCCGCCATCTCGACCAGCCTCTGGGCCTATGCGCGGCCCGGGACAGTCATCGTTCATTCGGGCCCTGTCTACGGCGGCACGGACTTTCTGTTGAAAAGGATCTTGCCGCAATTCGGCGTGACCCCGATCGGCTTCCCGGCGGAGGGCGGAACGCGGGCGATGGAGGAAGCGGTCGACCGGGCGCGCGAAATGGGTCCGGTCGCGGCGCTCTATCTCGAGACGCCGGCGAACCCGACCAACGGCCTTGTCGACCTCGGCCGCGCCAGGCAAGTCGCCGACGCCCTCACCGGCGTCGACGGAAAGCGCCCGATGGTCATCGTCGACAACACGATGCTCGGACCCCTGTACCAGACGCCCCTGTCCCACGGCGCCGATCTGGTCGTGACCTCGCTCACCAAATACGTCGGCGGCCATTCCGATCTGATCGCGGGCGGCTGCTCCGGGGCGGCCACGGCGCTCGACCCGATCCGCGGCATGCGCACGATCCTCGGCACGATGTGCGATCCCCAGACCGGCTGGCTCCTGATGCGCTCGCTCGAAACCCTGAAGCTGAGGATGACCGCCTCGGCCGAGGGCGCGCGCCAGGTGGCGGACTTTCTGCGCGGCCATCCGGCGGTGGCGTCGGTCTGGTATCTGGGCTTTCTGCCAGAGGGCCATCCTGATCGGCCGCTCTTCGAACGCCAATGCAAGAGCGCGGGCTCGACTTTCGCCTTCGAGGTGAAAGGCGGCGAGGCCGAAGCCTTCGCCGTGCTGGACCGGCTCGAAGTGATTAAGCTCGCCGTCAGTCTCGGCGGAACCGAGACCTTGGCCTCGCATCCCGCGTCGATGACCCATTCCGATATTTCGCCCGAGGAACAGATGCGTTTAGGGATCACGCCGGCCTTGATCCGCCTGTCGGTCGGCGTCGAGGACCCGGACGATCTGATCGCCGATCTCGACCAGGCGCTGAGGCGCTGACGATCCCCGCGCGCCGGCGTTCATGGCCTTCCGTACTCTCAATCCGGGCTCCGAGCCGGGGCGTTGTACGACCAGGCTCACGAACTTGGGGAGATCGGCAGACGAGGGCCGATGAAGCTGACTGGTCCGGGCTGGAAGAGATTGCCCGCACGTTTTGGCTATGCCAGCCCCTTTCAGGGTGGAGTGACTGCTCCATCCATATCCCAGAGGTCTTCCCAGCTTTGCCCATCCTTCCACAAGAACACCTGACCTTTGATCAAGCGGCAGTTCCGGTCGACCCCGGCGACCTCCTGCATCTCTTCATCGCTTAACGGGTCTCCGGCGGCAGCCTGCAGATTCGACGTGAGGTGGCGTGGGTTGACTGAAAACGGAATCGGCGTCTGGCCACGCTGCACTGCCCATTTGATGCAAACGCCTGCAGGATGAATACCGTGGCGCTCGGCTATCGTGACAATGGCCGGATCTTCGGTGGGAGTTGAGTCTTCGGAAGTGCGGTCGCGCTCCGGGCGTCCCGGCGAGCCAAGGGGGCAGTAGCCGATGGCCTGAATTCCGTTCGCAACGACAAACCGAAACAGTTCAGGCTGCTGGAAATGGGGGTGAAGCTCCATTTCGTTCGCTGCGGGCTTAAACCGGGCGTCACGGAGAACGAGCTTCAGCTTGGGTATGGTCATATTGGACGTGCCGATATGTCGAACCAGTTTCAGATCCACCAGTTCTTCCATCTTGCGCCAAGTCTTCATGTAATTCTCGTGGATGTAGGGCCTGGCGTCCGGGCTGCGCGCAGTCACGTCGCAACCCGGCGCGTGGAAATTCGGAAAGGGCCAATGCACGAGGAACAGGTCGAGATAGTCGAGACGCAGGTCGGCAAGCGACTTCCGGCACGAGGCGATCACGTCGTTTTCGCCGTGCATGTCGTTCCACAGTTTCGAGGTGACCCAGAGGTCCTCGCGCTTGATTCCGCCTCGGATAATCTCTTCGAATGAGGCGCCCACCGCGTCCTCGTTTCCATATACCGACGCGCAATCGAAGTGCCTGTAGCCGAGCGCAGCGGCGCTCTTGACCGCCGCAGCGATTTCGCGCGGCGCCACGTGATCGGAGCCGAACGTGCCAAGCCCGACAGCCGGCATTGTGGCGCCCGTGTACAATTTTCTCTGCGGAATCGCCGCCGGATCGACTGGCTCTGACCCGGTTTCAATGACTGTGCTCATCACGATTCCTCTTCTTCGTTCTCGATAGTTATTCCGGTCGTGCCGGGCCGCGCGACGGAGCTCGAGCTTGAGCCGAGGCTTCTCAAAATTTCCCGCCGCGATCGGCCTCGAAATCGCCGAAGGCGAGGGGTCGGCCAATTCGGACGCTCAGCGCCTCCTTCGCCGCAGGGTGTCGAAATAGACGACGATGATGATCAGCGCCCCGGTGACGATCCGCTGCCAGAAGGGATTGAAGTTGAGCAGGTTCGCGCCGTTGTTGATCGTCGTCAGGATGAAGGAGCCGATCAGCGGCCCTTGCACCGTGCCGAACCCGCCCATGAGGCTGGTGCCGCCAATGACCGACGAGGCGATCGCCTGCAATTCCCACCCGTCGGCCTGACCCGGGTTGCCGATGCCGATCCGCATCGCCAGCAGAACGCCGACGAAGGCGGCGCAGAAGGCCGATATGATGTAGGCAAGATAGGTCATCGCCGTGACGTTGACGCCGGACAGAATCGCGGCCTCCTTGTTCGAACCGATGACGAGGAGATAGCGGCCCCAGCGGTACTCGGTGAGGAGGATGTAAAGAGGGACTGCGACGACGATCACCATCCAGAACAGCATCGGGATCGCGAACCACGACCCGTCCGTCCAGGGAAAGCCGAGGAAGCTCGCGCGCGAGAAGCCGGTGAAGGCGTCGTTGTCGATCGAAATCGTGGCGCCGTTGGTGATGAGAAAGCCGATGCCGCGCAAAGCGTACATCGTCGCCAGCGTCATGATGAACGGGGGCAGACCCATCGAAACGATGCCGAAGGCGTGGAACATGCCGATGAAGACGCCGATGGCGAGCGAGATCGCGACGGCGCCGGCGACGGACGAGGCGAAGCCGAGATCGTGCGCCATCAGCAATGCGACCGTCATCGAGACGAAGCCGGCGATTGCGCCGACTGAAAGGTCGATGCCGCCGGTAATGATCGTGAACGTCTCGCCGATGGCGAGGATCGCGATCATCGCTCCCTGGCGCAGGAGATTGGCGATGTTGTTCGAGGTCCAGAAGGTGGTGGTCTCGAACGACAGGATCAGCCACAGGATGAGCAGCAGGCCGAGAAGCGTGAGGCCGAGAAGCACGTTCACGCTGCTCCAGCGCCTCTCCGAAGTGGTTTGATCGCTCATTGCCCTTGAATTCCCCTTGGCCTAGGCCACGATCGCCTCGGTAGGTGTTGTCTCTTGTGAAGCGCGCTTGGGCAAATGGCTGGCCGCGATCCCGCCGCACGCGGCGCGCCATCGATCGGGGCGACGGTGACAACTGACGCCATGGTCGCGCTCTTGGGCGAATCTTTCTTGATTCAGGCGTACATCATCCGCCGCGCTCCGGCTTTGCGCAAGACATTGTCGCGCGCGCCTGCTCGTAATTACGGCTTCTTGGAGGAAGGAGGGCGCGCCGACGCCGCAGCGCGGCGCGCCCGGAGTCGGATCACTTCGGCGGATAGAGCAGCGCATGCTCCTTCGGCTGGTCCATGTTGGCCTTGGTGACCAGGTTCGCGCCGGTGTCGACGTTTGCCGGCACCTTCTCGCCCTTCGACGCGGCGAGCGCGGTCTTCACGCCGTCGTAGCCCATCCGATAGGGGTCTTGCAGCAACAGAGCGGTGATCGTGCCGTCCTTGAGATACCCGATGAGCTTGTCGTCGGCGTCGAAACATACGAGCTTGATCGTGTCGCCCTTCTTGTTTTCGGCGACCGCCTGACTCGCGCCCTGACACTGGATGAGATTGTCGGCGAATACGCCGCGCAGGTTCGGCATGGCGGTGATGAGGTCGGTCATGATGTTGAGGCCGGTCGTCGCATTGCCGTCGGACACCTTGTCCGCGACCAGCTTCAGGCCGGGATATTTTTCGGCCAGCTCTTCTTTGTAGCCTTTGTTGCGAGCTTCAAGCGATCCGACGCCGGGCAGATGCGTGATGAGCGCAACCTCGCCCTCGGCCTTCCCGTATTTGGCCTTGATCGCCTCGGCCATGCCGTCGGCCGCTTTGCGTCCGCCAACCTCGTTGTCCGTGGTCAGGAACGACGTGAAGGCCTTCGAGTCGGCGGCGGAATCGATGCCGATGATCGGCACCTTCTTCGCCGCTTCGTCAACCGGCTGGCCGAGCGCCTTGAACTGCGTCGGCGCGATGACGACCGCGGCGGGCTTCTCGGCAACCGCGTTCTCGAGGATCGTAATCTCGCCGTTGATGTCAGCCTCGGACTGCGCGCCGAGTTCGGGGACCTTGACGCCGAGATCCTTGGCGGCCTGGCGGGCGCCGGCGAACACGATCTGCCAATAGCCCGAGGTGGTGTCCTTGACGATGACTGGAATCGTCGGCTGGTCGGCTGCGTAGCTCGGCGCGCCGAGGACGGCGGCGAGCGACGTCAGAGCGGTTGCGATCAGGAATTTTTTCATGCTTTTTTCCTCCGTTGGTGAGAGCCAGCGCGGCTCTCGTCTGCTTTCGACTCCGGCGAACCGGATCGTGCTTCGTGGGATGATTGCTCATCCGGCAGAGGTTGAAACGGCTCCTTTGTGCGAAGCGAGCGCTTCTCTGAGAGGCCGCTGGCTTACACGAAACAGAAAGTTCGACCAATGCGCCGAAATGCCGCTGCTTCTTGGATTGATCGGGCGTGAAGATTTTGGCGAGGCGGTGATCGAGGAACGGATTCCGGGATCGGTCCGACGACGGCGATGGGCGCCCGACTTCGAATCCCGGGGAGCCTTCATAGACATGCAGATCCGCGCCGCACACCCCGGCGCGCCTTATGCGCGCCAGCGCCTCGACCGGCCCCGGAGAAGGCCGCGATCGTTCGACAACCGCCAGTTCCCAGGGCCTGACGCAGAGCAAGGCGCGCACTGTCGCTCCTCCCCATAAAAACTTTCTGTTCGTTATGGATAAAAAACGTCTTGCTCAAACGCAGGTCAAGCTGTTTTTTTGTGAAATGCGATCTGGCCTGAAAAGACAGGCGAATGCAGACTGGGAACGCGAGGGATGAAGCCCAATACCGTTTTCAAGCGAGCCTACAATCGCGGACTCTCCCGGCTCTGCAGTTATGCAATCGGGGCCGACATTGGATCGGAGCCGACATGGGCCGAGGCGCTCGGCGTGAGCCGCACGACCGTTCGGGCGATGCTGGCGGCTCTCGCAACCGCGAGGCTGATCGCATACGACGGCCGGCGCAAGGTGCTCTTACGGTGCCCCGTCCCCGTCGATTTCTATCCGGCAGTGGAGACGGAGCAGGTCAGCGCGATCGTCGAAAGGCGGTTCATGCAATGGGTCCTGCATGGCGATTGCAGGCCGGGACAGCAAATCAACGCGCTCGAGCTTTCGCGCCAGTTAGGCTTATCGCTCTCCGCCACAAGGGATTATCTCAACCGATTTCCCCGGTATGGCCTTCTTGAACGGCGACCCAGCGGCGCCTGGGTGTTCAAGGGCTTCACCGAGGACTTCGCTGAAGAACTCTGCGAGGTGAGGACGATGTTCGAGCTGCGTTCTGCCCTTCGATTCATTGCTCTCCCCGACAATGAGCCGGCCTGGGAAGAGCTCGCGCATATCAAGGGCGAGCATCTCGCGCTGCTTCGGGAGGCCGAGACCCGATTCACGGATTTCTCCGAACTCGACGAGCGCCTTCATCGGTGTATCAACGACGCTTCGTGCAACCGCTTTATCGTCGGCTTTTATGACGTGATCTCGATGATCTTCCACTATCATTACCAGTGGAACAAGCAGGACGAGAGAGAACGCAATATCGTCGCCATGCACGAACACCTGACTTACATCGACGCCCTTGAAAGCCGTAACGCTTCGGCTGTCGCGGCGAGCTGCAACGCCCATATGGCGACCGCGCGGCTGACGTTGATGGCCTCCATCCGGCGATTTGGCGATGCGCGGGAGACGGGTCGCGCGCAAGAGGCCTTGCCATAGGCATAGCGGCGGCAGGCGAGGGGCTCTTGCCCCATGCCTTAAAGCGCTTCGGGCGACCGGGGCTCATCCGCCGGCGCTCGCCCCATTGTCGGACCGCGAGGAAGGGCCGAAGCCCTTCCTCGCATGAGGCCTTTCAGTCATAAAGAAGCGGGGCGAACTTCGGATCGTTGATGTTGGTCTTGTCGTACCAGTAGAAGCCGGTGTCGATCACCTTCGGCAGCTTCTCGCCTTTCAAGGCCTTGACCGCCGAATCGACGACGCATTTGCCGATGCCGACCGGGTTCTGGGTGATCGCGCCCGCCATCAGGCCGGACTTGACCGCGTCCTTCTGCGCCTTGCCCGCGTCGAAGCCGATCAGCACGAGCTTCTTGCCCGATTCCTTGACGCCGATCACGGCGCCTATGGCCGAGCCCTCGTTGGCGCCGAAGATGCCTTTGAGATTCGGATTCGCCTGAATATCGGCCTTGGCGATCTCGGCCGACTTCAGCTGGTCGCCGGCCCCGTACTGGACGCTGACGATCTTGATGTTCGGGTGTTTCTTCATCTCGGCGAGGAAGCCGTCGCGCCGGTCGATACCGGTCCGGCTCGTCTGGTCGTGCACGATGACGGCGACCTCGCCCGAGTCCCCGATCAGTTCAGCCATCTTGACGGCGGCCTCCCCCGCGGCCGCCACGCTATCCGTCCTGCAGGTCGTCAGCGGGATGTCGCTGTCGACGCCCGAGTCGAAGGCGATGACCGGGATTTTTTCGGCCTGCGCCTTCTTCAGCAACGGTATGGCCGCCTGCGAGTCGAGCGCGGCGAAGCCGATCGCGTTAGGATGCTTGGCGAGGTCGGCCGAGAGCATGTCGATCTGCTTGTCGACCATCGCCTCGGTTTCCGGGCCTTCGAAGGTGATCTTGACGTTGTCGGCCTTGGCCTGCTCCTCTGCGCCCTGCTTCA
>Ga0074044_10003636_pt1 | contig 13051 bp, 11 predicted proteins | sample BogForMeECP23OM1_FD_94443 | JGI IMG/M metagenome (GOLD analysis project Ga0074044, IMG submission 94443) | Bog forest soil microbial communities from Calvert Island, British Columbia, Canada - Bog Forest MetaG ECP23OM1 | ecosystem: Environmental > Terrestrial > Soil > Wetlands ...
GCTTTGCCGGAGTGAACAAGTTCTACAATGTGGGGACGGTTATAACCGGTGGGTGCGGAGACTCTGGGCTTCCGGGGCGGGCGTCGCAGGACGCGTCCCGGTTCGTAGTTGGCGCAATCAGGCCTTAGCACTCATTAAGAATTGTGCCCGTTGGCTGGGTTGAGTCGAACTCGCAAGGGGTTTTCCTGATTTATACTGGTGCAAAGCCCGGATGGCGGAATTGGCAGACGCGCACGGCTTAGGACCGTGTTCCGCAAGGAGTGCAGGTTCAAGTCCTGTTCCGGGTACCATCGCACAGAGACACGGCCGTCCTCCTGCGCTAACCTCGCTGCGTCTTCTGTTCCCATCCTGCCGATGATGGCTTCGTTGCGAACACGAAGGCCCTTCGAGCGGCGGTCGTTATCAACTGCCTGCTTGGCCAATTTCAATTCGGCCTCAATACCCGCCAACTCCTGCTGCAGTGCCGCGCTCGGGCCGTCGCGCTGAATCTTTTCCGAAACTCAGCAAGGGTTGGCGCATTGCGTCGGTCAACAATTCCAAACTCACCCTTGACCGCCGCTGACCTCAGGGTTGCTTCGATGTCCAACGCTTCCTGTCGATTTCGAGTTCCGAGACTCTGCTGAACGACAACCCCATCACGCATCAGGCGCGACCACCAGACTTTCCCACGGCGATAAATGCTCATGGGAAAAGTGTAGATAAAACCGTAGATAGTGCAAGGAGATTTTGCAAAAACGAAACCCGAAGATACCGTCAGAAAACGGCTATTTTACTGGGTTTCGTCGGTTTGGACGTTCGATTGCTGGGTCAGGTCAGCAGAATCCTAAGTCTGGTGCGTCTGCCAATTCCGCCACTTTCGCATCGCCTTGCCAGAAGCGATTCCGCCGAACACCGGGGACGATCTCAAGTCTAGTTGCCAAGCTGTGCTGGTGGCAACTTTCTTGCCACCACCTCCGCCGTCGCATTCTTCTCAATCTCTTCGCGGTAATGCAATATCTCGAGACCGGCGGCTAACTGCGCGAGTTCTCCCCGCTCCAGCAAATGTGCCCGGTCCTTGGGACCGTCCGCCAGCTTCGCCTGCCCCGACGTGTACGTTTTGTACATCAGAAATCCGCCGGGCCGTATCGCTTTCACCATCTCCGGGAAAATGTCGCGCTCCAAATAGAAAAACACCATCACCACGTCGAACCCCGGCCCCGCTCCAGAAGCGGCGCCTGGTTCTGACGCCGGTTCGAGCGCCAATTCCAGCCCTCGCGTTTGCGAAGCCTTGAAGTGGGTGAGATCATCTATTACAAAGCTTATGTGGGACGAGAGCGGCCCGGCGCTCTGCCGTGCCAGTTCGACCCCAGTTTCGGAAATATCGATGAGTGTCACTTGCCAGCCCTGTTTCGCCAGCCAGATCGCGTGTCTTCCCGCTCCGCCTGCGAGGTCGAGCGCACTTCCCCCTTCCGCATACAGCGGCAGAATGTATTGCGAAAATGCACGCATCAGGAAAGGGTCAGGGTGGGTCGTGCCCCACGTCCCGATTCTCTCCTTTGGCGCCTCTCCGTATTTCCGGTTCCAGCGCCTGCGTTCGTCGTTTGGGTCACTCAAGTTTGCGTCATCCCAGCCAGAAGGCACCAACCTGCGCTTCGAGTCTAAACTCTTCGATTCCCCACCCGCATCTTCCAGCCCTGGCCAGCAAAGCGAGCGCACGCAATGCCGCGACTGACGCCGATCTCCACCCGTCCCTCCGGCCACAGGGGCAGTTCGCTCCCCCCTCGCGCCGGCGGAGGCGACAACGACCGCGGCGGAGACGGCGCGAACGATTCCAGACCAGACTTTATGCCGGACTTTATTCCGAACTATGGTGAGCGCTTGCGGCGCGCTCGCATGGGATTGGCCGTTGCCATGACGCCCATCGTCATGCTCTTCGCCTCTTTCACTGCGGTCTACGTGGTCCGGCGCGGATTCCTCAGCTTCGATGTCAATGAGGCCTCCTATCTTCGCACCTGGGTTCCGGTCCAGTTGCCGTGGACATTATTACTGCTCAACACCGCAGTCCTCATCGTCAGCAGCGTTACCATGGAATGGGCGCGCCGCGAAGTTACCCGCGAAGCCGCCCTGGCCCCCCTGCAGTCGATCCCCGGGGTTTCCCTCGGAGACGAGCGGCGCTTCCCCTGGCTCGCGCTGACCTCCCTTCTCGGTCTCTTGTTTCTTGCCGGCCAGCTCGTGGCCTGGAGCAAACTCTCATCCGCCGGTTTTCATCTCGCCGGCGGCACCAGCAGTTCGTTCGTCTACATCCTCACCGCAATGCACGGCCTTCATCTCGCCGGAGCCGTACTCGCCCTGCTCTTCGCTGCCATCTCGGCTCTGCTGCATCGCCCCGTGGAAACCCGTCGCGTCATCGTCGACGTCACCTCCTGGTATTGGCATTGCATGACACTTTTGTGGATTTACATTCTCGTATTGTTCTCCTTCGCCGCACAGTGAGCCCTGAGTACTGACCATACTGAATCATTCAAACTCTGGAGCCTGCCCGGCCTGAGCTTTGCTTGCGCCGGTCTTCGCCATTTTTATTTGCCGGCACGGAAGCGATCGCGTGGCGTTTCCCAACCCGCCACCCTTTATAATAGAAAGATTCACCACCGGTTTTTGATCCATCTGTAGCACCAGGGGATGATGTCGACTGATAGCATTGTGGTTCGCGGGGCCCGGGTTCACAACCTCAAGAACATTGATTTTGAGATCGAGCACAACTCTCTGACCGTCGTTACCGGCGTATCCGGGTCGGGCAAATCGTCGCTCGCCTTTGATACCATCTACGCCGAGGGCCAACGGCGCTATGTGGAGTCGCTCTCCGCCTACGCTCGGCAGTTTCTCGAGCGGATCGAAAAGCCCGATGTCGACCTGATGGACGGCATCGCCCCCGCCGTCGCTATCAAGCAGAAAAATTCCACCCGCAATCCCCGGTCTACCGTGGCCACGGCGACCGAGATCTTCGATTATCTGCGTCTGCTCTTCGCTCGCGTCGGACGCACCTACTGCATCCGGTGCGGGCAGGAGGTAAAAAAAGATACCGTGGATGAGGTTGCCGACCGCGTCCTGGCTCTCGGCGAGGGGACTCGCTTGAATGTCTTCTTCCCGATTCAGACCCATGTTGCGGGGCCGGAAGCCAATACTGATATTAAGGAGAAAACCGCCAGGAAACTTCGGGCGAAAAAGCCGACGAAATCGGCGGACGCTGACCTTCCCTCCGACGCCATCAAGGCGCGTCTCTTCGATCTGCGAAAACGCGGCTTCAACCGCCTCTTTCAGAATGGACAGATCGTCGAGTTCTCCACTCCTGAATCCCTGATCGACCTTAATTTTTCCCAGCCCCTGTTTGGATTGGTCGATCGCATCGTCGTCTCTTCCGATCAACGCGCTCGTATCGTCGATGCCGTTGAAATCGGCTATCGCGAGGCGGGAGAAGTTATTTTTGAGATTGCTCCTCGCTCCGAAGATAGCGCCGTCGCCAGCCAGCCTCCTCAGCGCCTCCGCTTCTCGCAGCGCTTTGAGTGCAAGAACGACGGCACCCGCTACGAGGAACCCGAGCCGCGCCTCTTTTCCTTCAACAATCCTTATGGCGCTTGCCCCAAATGCCAGGGCTTTGGCAACACCATCGACTTCGATCTCGACCTCGTGATCCCCGACAAGGGGAAGACCTTGAACGAAGGCGCGATCGAACCCTGGACCAAGCCGAAATACCGTCCCCTGTTTACTGAACTCAAGCGCTTCGCCCGGCAGGCTGGCATTCCCCTCGATGTTCCGTGGTTCGAACTCGACCCCGAACAACAACGCCTCATCACCGACGGCGGGCGTGGCTTCGCCGGTGTACGCGGGTTCTTTCAGCATCTGGAGCGCAAGAAGTACAAGCTGCACGTTCGCGTCTTTCTCAGCCGCTATCGCGGATATTCCCTGTGCTCGGATTGCGGTGGCAGCCGCCTGCGGATCGAAGCCCGTCAGGTAAAAATCGACGGCAAGAATATCTGCCAGGTCTGCAGCATGACGGTCGAAGAGGCAGCCCGCTTCTTCCGCGAACTCAAGCTCACTCCTCAACAGTCGGCAATCGCCGAGAAGCTCCTGGTCGAACTGCAGGAGCGCCTGCGCTTTCTCAACGAAGTTGGGCTGGAGTATCTGACGCTCGACCGTCTTGCCTCTACCTTGTCGGGAGGCGAAGCGCAGCGCATTCAACTGGCTACCTCTCTCGGTTCGCGTCTGGTCGGCACTCTATATGTGCTCGACGAGCCTTCGATCGGTCTCCACAGCCGCGATACGCACCGGCTGATCAAAATTCTGCATGACTTGCGCGATCTGGGAAATACCATCCTCGTCGTCGAGCACGATCCCGATATCATGCGCGCCGCCGATCGCATTCTCGATCTAGGGCCGGGTGCGGGGGAGAACGGTGGCAAGGTCGTGGGTGCGGGCACCTTCAACGAGATTTTGAAGATGCCGCACTCGCTCACCGGACGCTACCTGGCCGATGAGCTTCACATTCAGATTCCAGCGAAACGGCGGCGTCCGGGATCCCACAAACTCGTGATCAGAGGAGCGCGCGCCCACAATCTGAAGCACATCGATCTGGAAATCCCGCTCAACATGCTGGTCGCCATTACCGGCGTCTCGGGCTCAGGAAAATCTTCGCTGCTGCATGACGTGCTGTATCAGGCCCTGGCTATTGCCAAGCGGCAGACGAGCGGCAGCGTCGCGTCAAAGCTCTGGGATGAAATCGAAGGCGACGATTATCTTGATGAGGTCGTGCTCGTCGATCAATCGCCGATTGGACGCACTCCCCGCTCCAATCCCGTTACCTATATCAAAGCCTTTGATGTTATTCGCGATCTTTTCGCCTCGCTCCCCGAAGCTAAGAAGCGCGGCTTCCCGCCCGGCCATTTTTCCTTTAATGTGCCCGGTGGTCGCTGCGAAACTTGCCAGGGAGATGGTACGGTCACCGTCGAGATGCAATTCCTCGCCGATGTCGAACTCATCTGCGACGACTGCAAGGGCACCCGCTACAAACCGTCGCTGCTCGAGATTCTCTACAAAGGCAAGAATATTCACGACGTTCTGAACCTTACCATTCGCGAGGCCCTCAAGTTCTTTGCCGATGTTCCCCGGCTCACCGAGAAATTACGCGTCCTCGACGAGGTCGGCCTCGGCTACTTGCGCCTCGGCCAGTCCGCCACCACGCTTTCCGGAGGCGAAGCGCAGCGTATGAAACTGGCGGCCCACCTTCAACCGGCGAATCGCTCGGTCACCCGCGGCGCCGAGGGCGGCGATGCCTTGAAGCGCAAGCGCCGCATGCTCTATATTTTCGACGAACCCACCACCGGCCTGCATTTTGACGACGTCAGCAAGCTGCTTTCCGCTTTCCGCCGCCTGATCGATGCGGGAGGCTCAATCGTTGTCATCGAGCATAATCTTGAAGTGATCAAGACCGCCGACTGGGTCATCGATCTTGGTCCCGAGGGCGGAGATCGCGGCGGCAATCTCGTCGGCGCCGGACCTCCCGAAGCCATTGCCGAGTTGAAGGATTCCTACACGGGACACTACCTGAAGCGGGTGTTGAACGGAAATGGCGCTGGCCGCAGCCAACGGTAAAATACGGATGGAACGCTGTGCCTCTTCCCCCGGCATCTCTGACCATTGCCCGCGTATGAACCGCGCCCTCACCTTCGCGATCCTCCTCGCCGTCCTGGCCGCCTCCGCCTTGGCCCAATCTCACACCACCGTTCGCCATTACAAAGAGCGTATCAATGACACGCCGCCAGAGATCGCGCAGGCCGAAGAGGCCATCCAAAACAATGATTTCGCCGCCGCCGAAACCCTGCTGAAAAAGGCCATCGAGAAAGATCCCAAAAACTACCAGGCATGGTTTGATCTGGGATTCGTTTTGAATCGCCTCAATCGCATCGAAGACTCAATCCACGCCTACCGCCAGTCGGTCGCCGCCAAGCCTGACGTATTTGAGACCAATCTTAACCTCGGACTGATGCTTGCCCGCCTGAACAGTCCCGAGGCTGAGCGCTTTCTGCGCGCCGCCACCACGCTCAAACCCACCGGCCACTCCACAGACGGTCATTCGACCGACAACCAATCTCCCGGCAATCATTCCGCCGACAATCACGCTGCCGCCGCTTACGTCGATGAAGCTCAAGCCCGCGCCTGGCTTGCCCTTGCACGTCTCCTGGAAAATACCAGCCCGCAAGAGGCCTTTCAGGCTTACCGCAAAGCTTCCGAACTCACACCGAAAGATCCGGAGCCTCATCTCTCCGCCGGTCTGCTGCATGAGCGGCGCAAAGAATTCTCCGATGCTGAGGCCGAATATAAGCTGGCGCTGGCTCTCGATTCACGCCCGGGCGATCCGAACCCCGGCGCTTCCCAACTTTCCGAGGCCGCCATCGGTCTTACCAACATTTATATGAAGTCGGGACGGCTTGGCGACGCCGAACCTCTGCTCCGCCGTTTGGCGGCTGAGCGCCCCAATGATGCCGATCTCCACCTTCAGTTGGGGCGCGTGCTCGTCGCCCAGGGCAAGAATGATGACGCCATTTTAGAAATTCAGTCCGCGCTCAAACTTGCCCCGTCAGACGCCGACGCGCAACGCGAACTGGCCGACCTCTACGCCAGTGCCGGAAAGAACGATTTGGCTGAGGCGGCCTATCGCTCGCTCATCGTCGTACATCCCGATGACGCGGCATTGCACCGCGGCCTGGGGCAGGCTTTGCTGCGCGAAAAAAAGTTTCCTGAAGCGCAGCAGGAATTGCTGGTGGCGCTTCGTTTGAAACGCGATTGGCCGGATGTTTACATCGACCTCGCCTTTGCCGCCAACGAGAACAAGGACTACAACCTCACGGTTCGAGCTCTCAATGGACGCAGCGCGTTGAACCCCGACATGCCGCCGGTCTGTTTCTTTCTTCGTGCGTCGGCCTACGATCACTTGCGCGACTACAAACAAGCCGCGCTCGATTATCATAAATTTCTGGAGGTTGCTAACGGAAAGTATCCCGATCAGGAATGGCAGGCCCAACATCGCCTGATTGCGATCGAACCGAAGAAGCGGTGACCATGCGCTGGCTGACCATCTTTCTTTTCCTCCTCGCCGTCGCTTTCGTCGTTCAGGCGCGCGCGAAAGACGAGAGTGTCGACGAACTTAAGTCCCGCTTTGAGAAGGCCCGCGTCGAAGATCGCGCCGAACTCGGCATCAGGATCGCCCAGGAACAGCTGCACAACGCCGACAAGCTCTATAACGCAGGCAACATCGACGAGGCTCGCGCCGCCGTCGACGACATCGTGACTTATTCCGAGAAAGCGCGCGACGCGGCTACCCAAACCAAAAAGCGACTGAAGAATACAGAGATCGATGCGCGCAAAATGGCCGAGAAGCTGCGCGACATCAAGCGCAATCTCGCCTTCGAAGATCAGCCTCCGGTCGAACAGGCCATCCGGCGCCTGGAGGATATCCGCACCACGCTGCTCGACGAAATGTTCGCTAAAGACGACAAGAAGGGAAAGAAATGACGCCCGGCAGGCACCGCAAATGTACGCTTTTCGCCTTGGCTTCCCTGCTGGCGCTGAGTCTGTGCTCCACCTTCTTCAACCCGCTTTTCCTGAGCCCGCTTCGAGCCCAAAAGCGCCGCGACCCTTTGAATCCTCTGGAGATCGATCAGCTCCGCGACGCCATGCTGGTTCCCGACGAGCGCTTAAAGCTATTCGTGAAGTTTTCCCGCGATCGCATGACCAAACTTGAACAAATGCGCAGCGATCCCAAGACCACCGAGCGCGGACGCCAGACCCACGACATGCTGGAGGATTTCCTCGCCGTCTACGACGAACTCAACGACAACGTAGACATGTACGTCGACCGCAAGGACGACATCCGCAAACCCCTCAAAATGATCATTGAGACCGATACCGAGCTTCAATCGAAACTGCGCGCCCTCAGGAATTCAGCGAACACCAATACCGCAGAACTTAGCCAGTACGAATTTCTCCTGACCGACGCGCTCGATACGGTTGACTCCAGCGCCCAGGATCACCGCAAGACGCTCACCGAAGTCGAGGAATACATGAAGCACAAGAAGAAGTAGAATTAGCGCGCTCCTCGAAAACGCGCGCCAGCCAGAATCCTCACCACAGCAGCACAGCCAATCGAAAGCAAGGTTTCTCCGTGGATCATCCCCCTGCTCGTCCGTGCTCGGTGGTTAGCCTCTGGCGTCGAGCCTGAGATGCGCACCCTTTCCCGTGCTACTCTTCCTTCAACGTGTCCCCCAAGCTCACCGAAATCTTCCACGACGTCTATCGCGAACTTCGCCCGCGCACTCCCGCGCCGCCTTTCCATCTCCGTTTCTATCCCTTTGTCTCCCTCAACAACACGATCCGCCTGCGGCAGGGCGAACTTTATCTCCGGCTCTCGGATTTGCTGGAAGGCGCTCCCGACTCCGTACTCCACTCCATCCTTCATATCCTCCTCGCCAAGCTTTATCGCCTGCCCATCGAGCGCGCCCACAGCGCCCGCTATCGCCGCTACATTGCCGGTCACGACGTAGCCGCCAAGGCCCGGCTGGTCCGCCAGATGCGCGGGCGCAAGCTCATCCGTTCCCCCCGCGGACATCATTACCATCTCGAAGAAATCTTCGACGATCTCAACCGCCGGTTTTTTCATGGGCTTCTGGGACGCCCGCAGCTTACCTGGAGCCAGAATCACGCCCGCCGCAGCCTCGGACATTACGATCCGGCCCACAATGCCATCGTCATCAGTCGCATTTTTGATCACTCGCGCGTGCCCCGCTACGCCGTCGAGTACATCCTCTTTCACGAGATGCTGCACTTGAAACATCCCGTAAAGCTGCGGGGCAGTCGCCGCTGCGTCCATTCCCGCGAGTTCTTGGCGGAAGAAAAAATGTTTCCCCAACTCGACCAGGCCCGTAAGTTTCTGCGCATGGCCTGAGCTCCTATCTCTCAGAAACCAAAACCCGCCGAACCCTTGCCGACATGAATCTCTCAGCCCATGCCTCGGTGCTTCCTCCCTCCGTGACCGAAATCACAGTCCTTTGTGATTAACCGCGTTGACCGTCTGCCGCCGAAACCGTATCCTATTGATGTTGAAATTGAAATTCATTTTCAATTAGAAAATCCTCATTTTATGTTCCAGGGATTCATAATGAAACTTCGCGAAGACACTGAAGTCCCGCTCCTCGACCTCGAACTCGGGGAGGGGGGGACCATCGGCCATATCTCCCTTCCCGCCGCCGATCAGCAATTCCTGATGCGCGTCGGTTTTGTTCCCGGAGTGCAGGTTAAATTCTCCCGCCGCGCTCCCTTAGGCGACCCCAGTGTCTATTCCGTCGACGGTACCGAAGTTGCCTTGCGCGCCGAGACGGCGAGTCGCATTATGGTCCGGCGAGGATGGTTTTCGCCCTTGGGTGAGCTGGCGTGAACTGCCATTCGACCGAGTCCTCGATCGTCACTATTCCGGAAGCTCCGGAGCACCCCGGCCGTGAAATCAGCACCGTGGCTCTGATCGGCCCGCCCAATTCCGGGAAATCCACCCTCTTCAATCGCCTGACCCGCCTTCGTCAGAAGGTCGGCAATTATCCAGGCGTCACCGTTGAGCAGCGAGTCGGCCTGCTGGCGGGCCGCGGTCGAGAGATCAGGATCATCGACTTGCCCGGCGTCTATAGCCTCACGCCCTATTCCGAGGACGAACGCGTCGCCCTCAACGTGCTCACCGGCCACATGGACGGCCTGCCTCGCCCCGATGCCATTTTGCTGGTCCTCGATGTCACTCATCTCTCCCGTCAACTCGTCTTGGCTGCGCCCGTTATCGCTTTGGGCCTGCCTACCCTTGTCCTCCTGAATATGGCCGATGTCTTTGCCAAGGGTGGCGGCTCGCTCGACGTCCTCAAACTTGCCGTCGAACTAGGTGCGCCCGTTGCCATGGTCAGTGCTACCCAGGAAACCGGACTGGATGCGGTCGATCGCTTCCTGCGACAGGATCTCAGCCACAACCCCTCGTCCTTGCTTCCCGTTCTGCCCACCCTGCAAGACGTTCCGCAATGCCGGAAGTGGGCCACTCAGGTAGGCGGCCGCATCGATTACCAGAAGCATCTTCCCAGCGTTTGGAGCCGCCGGCTCGACGACGTCTTTCTTCATAAATACTGGGGACCTCTCATTTTCCTGATCGTCGTGGGCGCCGTTTTCCAAACCGTCTTCGGGCTTGGCCAACCCATGAGCACAGCTTTTCAGGACCTGCTCACCAAGCTGGGACTGCACCTGGCGCCCTTGATTCCCGCCGGCGTCTTGCGATCGCTTCTTCTCGATGGCCTCTGGAAGGGCGTCAGTTCGGTACTCGTCTTTCTGCCGCAAATCCTTCTCCTGTTCTTCTTTATCGGACTGCTCGAAGATTCCGGATACCTCGCCCGCGCCGCCCTCATTTCCGACCGCACCATGCGCGCCGTCGGCCTCAATGGCAAGGCATTTATTCCTCTTCTATCCGCCTACGCCTGCGCCGTTCCCGCGATCATGGCCACCCGCACCATCGAGAACAAACGCGACCGGATCGCCACCATCCTCATCGCCCCGTTCATGACCTGTTCTGCACGCTTGCCCATCTATACCTTGCTGATTGCCGCCTTCATTCCCGATCGCCCCGTCGTCGGCGTTCTTCTCGGAGCCCGCGCTTGCGCCATGCTTTCGCTCTACGTCCTCGGTTTTCTGATGGCCATCGCCACCGCGAAGCTTCTAAAATCGTCGGTCCTCAAGTCCGCTGCCGCTCCTTTCGTCCTGGAACTGCCCGACTATCGCTGGCCAACCTTTCAGTCCATCGGCATTCGCCTCCTCGACCGCGGACAGGTCTTCCTGCGTCAGGCCGGTACCGTGATTCTGGCCGTCTCTCTTCTGGTTTGGGTCTTGACCAATATTCCCCTGCACAATGGTCACCTCCCGCAACTGGAGCAGAGCGTGATCGCTCACCTCGGCCACGGAATCGAGCCGCTGATCCGCCCCCTCGGGTTTAATTGGAAAATTGGAATCGGCCTGCTCACATCCATCATCGCCCGTGAGGTGATCGTCGGCACTCTCGGCACGATCTACGGTACCGACCCAGCCACCAGGGCCATGACACTTCAGAATGCCCTCCGGCAAGATCTTACTTTCGCCGGAGCCATGGCGCTGCTCGTCTTTTTTGCCTTCGCCATGCAGTGCACCTCCACCCTGGCCGTCGTGCGCCGGGAGACCAATAGCTGGAAGTGGCCGGCCATTCAGTTTCTCTACATGACCACAATCGCCTACGCCGCCGCATTCGCGGTCAATCAGATCCTGTCAGCTATGCTCAAATAGTTCATGCAGTCATAGCCCGCGGAATCAAAGCGCACCCCGCAACACCCCGCGTCTCCTATTTCTTCCCCCAGAACTTCCCAAATCCCACCCGCACCTGCACCGAATTCACCCCCGGATTCGGCACCGTCAGCCCGGCATTCGAAATGTGCAGATAACGCACATCCACCGACCAGGCATGTTCCCCAAAGACATAGAAACCGAAGGCCGTCCCCGGAGTGAAATTAATGGTCGAAGTCCCGCTCGGCACATCATGCGTCGTAAACAGAACTCCGCCACTCAACTCGATATAAGGAGCTACATGCCCATGCCTGGCGAAAATCCACCGGAAGTCCACCGGATCCAAAGCCGCGCCATAAGCCGTATTCGCTGGCTGGAAGACAACGAACGCCGGCACCGCATCGACTGCCAGCTCAAATTGTCCCTTGAGAAACCCCGGCAAGTGCTCGTCCGTCACGATCCATCCATAACGAACTCCCGCGTTCCATTCGCCCGTATTGCTGGTCCCACCCGCAACCGAATGTCCTCCGCCCGTCCATACCGAGAGTTCATGGCCGCCATACTCCGGGCCATCCTGAGCGACGGCCAGCGTAGCCGGCAAAAGCATGGATAGCGTGACGATCAGAAACAGTACTTTGAGAAGGAAGCCCGTGCCCCGCATGCATCGTGTCATAAGTGTGATGAAGGTCGAAACAAGACGATACAAGAAAACGTCCGTTACGGAAACCGGAGTCGTACAAGTTGTTGAAACATCTCTTTATCACTCATTGATCCGCAACGAGGAATAGTCAAGACCTGTGGATGCTACCATGATGAGGTCGGAAGGTCAGTTGCAGGAAAGGGACGAAGTTGTCGGAGCGATCAGGAATTCTCGCTGACGATCCATTCCGTGGTCGGCGCCCAACCAGTCACGAACGGATGACGGGACTGCTCTGGGATGCGTCCTACAACGACGGCCCTCCGCCCTGGGATATTGGCCAGCCGCAGCCAGCAATCGTGCGCTTGGCATCCGAAGGCGGATTCGTCGGCGCGGTGCTAGATGCGGGCTGCGGGACCGGCGAGAACGCTTTTCTCGTCGCCTCGCTGGGATTGTCGGTTCTGGGCGTTGACGTGGCTGAGACGGCACTGGCGATCGCCCGAGGGAAGGCCCACGACCGTGGGATCGAGGTCGAGTTCGCTGGGGCTGATGCGTTCCATCTGGAGCGCTTGGGGCGCAGGTTTGACACGGTGCTGGACTGCGGACTGTTCCACACCTTTGACGGCGACGAGCGACCGGGATACGTGGCGAGTCTAGCGTCGGTAACCGAACACAATGGAACCCTGCATGTGTTGTGCTTCAGTGACGATGGTCCCGATACTGGCCCGCACCCCGTCAGGCAAGAAGAGCTAAGAGCAGCGTTCAATCCCAGTAATGGATGGAATGTCGCCGCCATCGGAGCGGACCGTATTCATACGAGATACCACGACCACGGCGCACCGGCCTGGCTCGCGACAATCAAACGGATCTAAACTGCGGAACTAGTCGGCCCCGAGGCCGCCACACAACTGAGTAGAGCCCACTGTTGCAAAATCTCAATATCACTCAAAACCCCGGCACCAGGGTCAATGCGAGCTATCACCTTGATCTCGTCAACCACCCCGACAGTCGCCTCCGTCGCACATTTGCCAAGTCTTACAGCCCGGCAAGATA
>Ga0074044_10003637_pt1 | contig 13049 bp, 10 predicted proteins | sample BogForMeECP23OM1_FD_94443 | JGI IMG/M metagenome (GOLD analysis project Ga0074044, IMG submission 94443) | Bog forest soil microbial communities from Calvert Island, British Columbia, Canada - Bog Forest MetaG ECP23OM1 | ecosystem: Environmental > Terrestrial > Soil > Wetlands ...
AAAACGTGTACATCGCCGCCATCGGAATTCCCAATGACAAAACCACCGCCGCAAAACCAATAATGTTTCCGTCCATTTCGTCCTCCTTCGATCGACCGCTCCCTTGGCGTCCTTTTCGATCTGTCAGAGATACGAAGGCATTCGGCTGGAAGTTCCGCAGACCCCTAAACAGTTTTGCCGGGAGCCGCGTTCGCCTTCATGGCTAGCGCATCTCCCGGCAAAGATTATCTGTAAGTTGACTCTAGTTGCGGTCGAGAATCTCGTCGATCGCGACCTTGCCGCCTCTTTCCACGCTGATGACCTTGTGCACGGGTTTGAAGCCTGTCAACGTGATATCGACAACGTAGTTTCCGGGCCCTAACATGATTTCGACCGGCGACAACTTATCGAGCACACGCTGGTTAATCGCCACCTGCGCGCCTTTTGGCTGGGTGTGGACGCTGACCCCGCCCATGCCGGCGGTGCTTTCTCCGCCGCGCCCGAATAGCTTATTAAACTTGCCGACGGTTCGAATTTCATCGGCATTGCCGAGCGCCTTCAGCACGGGCGCATATTGAAAGTTCTGTCCCGGGCCGAGGTCCGCGGTCGTGGTCTCATCGAGGTAGCCCTGCTTCTTGAGCACGACGGCGTGGGGACCTTTTTCAACCGCGAACTGCGCGGGAGTGACTCGTCCCGTCACCTTGCCGTCGAGCGTGATTTCGGCGCCAGCGGGCGTGCTGTTCACGATCACCAGCGCGTTGATAGGAACCAGGTGGACGACGAGAGAGGATTTGCCGCCGGAGACGACCTCAACTGCCCGTATCTCGCTCGTGAATCCGTTCTTGTTCACCGATATGATGTGCCTGCCGGGGTTCAGGCCGGTCACATCAAAGGGCGTAACCCACGATGGATCGCCTTTCCCGTCCAGTTGAAAGGACGCACCCTGCGGCGTGGAGTCGACGAATGCCTGGCCCGGAATGACGACAGGCACGGGCGCTGGCGCGGGAGGGCGCTGAGACTTCACGCGGTTGTGCGCAGTTGGGCGAACCGACAGGTTTGGTTGCGCTTCGACGGGCGGAGCCGGAGGTTGAATAGGCGCCGACGAAACCTTATCTGGAGCTGGCGCACGAGCCGGCTGTTGAGCCGCCGGCTGCGGGGCAGTTGCCGACTTGATCGGACGTGGCGCCGCCGTCGAATCGTCGTCTTCAGAATGGACGTGCAGAAATATCGCCACGGCAACGATCAGGATCACCGCCACAGCCGCCAAGGTCGAAAACAGCATTAGACGCGGTGGAATCGTCGAAATTTCCTTGATCGCCTTTTTCGCAACTTCCCGGGGCTGGATTTTTGGTTTTTCATCTTCCTCGGCCTTGGGTCTGGGATAGATCTGGCGGACAGTCGAAGGCAAGCTTTCCACAGGCTCGGGAAGCGGAGGCGGCGGCTCCGTGTAAACCGGCTCCTTCATCGGAGGAAGTTCGTCGATGTCGGAAAAGCTGGTCTGCGGCGCGCTGGCTGCGCCACCCGCCATCGCCGGATCCACTGCAATCCGCGGCGAATAAGTTTCTGGTTCCTGGTCGAGCGCGGGTGCTGACAGGACCGGATCGGGCGCGATGCCGGCGGATCCGTAGTCTATTTCCGAGGCATGACTTATTTCCGAACCATGGTCGAGATCTTCAATCATCCGCGCGCCGGAGGTCACGGCTCCTGGCGAATATGGATCGGTTTCGACGGGATCATTGGCCAGCGTACCGGCATCTGACGACATTCCCGCTGCCGCTCTCATCGCCTGTTCCGGGGCTGGTGCAGCGGGGGCCCAGGTAGATTGCGGAGGGGCGGTCTGCGGAGAAACGGATGGGGGTGGAGCGCTCGCGGACGATACAAACTTGGCGGCAGCCGCGGCGCGCGCGCTTGGATCGATTTTCATAGCGGCAGCTGGCACGGCTTTCTTGGGGCCTGCCGCCGCTTTCTTGCTCGTCTCCTTGCACTGCTCAAGATCTTCCACTAACGCACGCGCGGTCTGGTAGCGTTCAGCCGAATCTTTTGCAAGCGCCTTCATAATCACGGCGCTGACGGTAGGCTGGACTTTTGGATTCAACGACGCTGGAGCGGGCGGCATTTCGTGTTCGACCTGCTTGACCAACGCAACGGGATCTTCGGCGCTGAAGGCTTTCCGTCCCGCGACCATTTCGTAGAGAATTGCGCCCAACGTAAACAAGTTTGAGCGCTGGTCAATCGCTTCTCCGCGGATCTGCTCGGGCGAACAATAGGGCATCAGTGGCCCCAAGCCATTGCCCGCCTCGGCCTGGATCAAACTCATGTTGGAGATGCCGTAGCCGAGGATCTTCACCAACCCGTCCCACTGCACCATGATTTTGGCCGGTTCGAGCGATGAGTGCACGACGCCCAGCGCGTCTGCGCATGCCAGCGCCGCACACACTTGGCGGGAAATATCGAGCAAGTCCCAGATCGAGAAGCCTTCCTTGCGCGCCAGCATGGTCGCGACGCTGTTGCCCTGGATGTACTCCATGGCAGCGCAAAACTGGCCGTCGATCTCGCCCGCGCCGTAAAGGACGACGATGTTCTGGCTGGCCAGATCGCGCGTGCGCTCGCCTTCGGCGATCAGCGTTTGTACGAACGCGTTTGCGCGGTCGCCGAGCGGCTTAAGACTTTGCGTCTTCAGCGCTACCGTCTGGTTGGATTTGCAATCTAACGCTTTGTGTATGCAAGAGGTTTCCGATTTCGAGATTTCGCTTTGAACTTCGAATCGGTCAAACATCGTCGCCATCGCAGTCGCCTCGCGGGGACAAGCCACTCCACTTGTGGGATTGTCGTGACAGGAAACATTGTGGAGCGCCGTTCTTAGGATAGCGTCGTCAGCCGGACCAATGGGAGTTACGAAAGTACCGGAAAAACGCTTGGAACCAAAGACTTACGAGATCGGCCAACTATCGACTTGTTTATGGGCGGGGGACGGTCTGCTGCCTCTTTATTCACGACTTGTTCATAAACGGGGTGGCCCAGTTGTCGGCTCGGCGAGGGCTGTTCTATCCTCAACTCTAACGTGGGGCGCGTTGTTCCGTCTAAGCTGTTTTCGTCGCGCGACGGTTTTGCCTGGGGAGTTTGGTGTTGGCATGACATTAACCCGCTTCGTCACTAAGAGCGCATTCCGCAATCGACGGCGCAGCATCCTCACCGTCCTGAGCATTACTTTTTCATTGCTGCTGCTCACGATGATGATGACGGTATGGCGCTCTTTTTACATCGACCAGGGCACCGCGCAGGAAGCGCAGCGGCTGGTTACCCGTCATCGCGTCTCGCTTACGCAGTGGATGCCGGCGTTTTACCGCGAGAAGATTCGCGCCATCCCCGGAGTGGTCGCCGTCGCTCCGAACAACTGGTTCGGCGGATTGTACATTGACGACAAGCCCGAACATTTTTTCGCGCAGTTCGGCACCGATCCGGACGAAATCTTCAAGATATTCACCGACGTCCGGGTTCCCGCCGACCAACTCGAGGCCTGGCAGCGCGACCGCGCCGGTTGCGTGGTTGACGATCAACTCGCCAAGAAATTCGGCTGGAAGCTGGGCGACCGCATCCACGTCAACGGAACGATTTATCCCGTCAATATCGAGCTCACGATTCGCGGAATCTTCCACGCGCCCCAACCCACATCGTCCATTTACTTCAACCAGACATACGTTGAAGAAGCCGTCGCGTTCGCAAAAGGGCAGGCGGGTACGTTTGATGTGCTCGTCGATACTCCAGAGGATGTGGCCCGCGTGGCAACGGCCATCGACGACATGTTCCATAATTCTCCCCAGCCTACGAAGACCGAATCCGAAAAGGCTTTCCAACTCAGCTTTATCAATAGCCTGGGCAATGTGAAGGCGTTCATTCTCAGCATCTGCTTCGCGGTCGTGTTTGCGACGCTGCTGGTGTCGGCGACCACCATGGCGATGTCCATACGCGAGCGCACGCGGGAAGTCGCCGTTCTTAGGACGCTGGGCTTCACTCGCCGTTCCATTTTGCGTCTTTACCTAGGTGAATCGGTGATCGTGGCATTGACCGGCGGTGCTTTCGGTTGTCTGTTCGCGCTTCTGCTGATATCTGTTCTCGCGCACGCGCCCGGCATGGGAATGTTTTTCGGAGGCATGAAAGTGACGCCTCCGACCTTGCTGCTGGCTATTTTCGTCGCGGGAGTGGTGGGATTGCTGAGCGCCGTTTTCCCGGCGTATCATGCGGCGAAACTTGATATCGTGGAGGGCTTGCGCTACCTCGGTTAACCAATCACTATGGCGATTCCGCTTAGCTACAACGTTCGCAATCTCAAACTGCGCAAGGGCCTCACGGTGATGACCGCGCTTGGCATCGCGCTCACCGTGACCACCGCGGTATTCCTGATGGCGTTGCTCGCGGGCCTCGACAAGGCGTTCATGACGAGCGGCGATCCGCTGAACGTCCTGGTCATGCGCAAAGGCTCAACGGCGGAGCTTTCCGGAGGCTTCGACGCGAGCCTATTCCCCACTCTCAAAACGCTGCCCGGCATTGCCACCGATGGCCAGGGCCAGCCGCTCGCATCCGGTGAATGGGTGGTTGTCGCTGTCCTGCCGCGCAAGGATGGAACTGGCGAAGTGAATGTTTCTGTGCGTGGGCTTATGCCTGCGGGTCTTGCGCTTCGCATGGACGAGAAAGACTCGAAGGGGCAGCCGCGGATGAAACTGGTGGAAGGGCGCTGGTTCTCGACGGGGCAGCGCGAAGTGGTGGTGGGCAAGTCGATTCACGACCGCTTCGCGGGCGCGAAAATCGGCGACACGATGGACTTCGCCAAGGGCCAGTGGAAAGTGGTTGGTGTGTTCGACTCCGGCGGTACTGCCTACGACTCCGAGATTTGGGGAGACGTCAATCAGATCGCCGTGGATTTTGACCGGCAGGGCGGGTACGCTTCGGTATACCTGCGCGCGACCGATCCGATTGCCGCAGACGCGCTCAAGAACCGCGTGAGCGACGATCAGCGGCTGAAGCTCGACGGCTCGCTCGAAACGGAATACTACGAAAAGCAGACCAGTTCGGGCGGTCCTATCAAGTTCATTGGAACCGTGGTGGCGATCATCATGGCCATCGGCTCCAGCTTCGCCGCCATGAATACGATGTATGCCGCCGTTGCCTATCGCTCACGCGAGATCGCCACGCTGCGGATCATCGGTTTCTCGCGGCCCAGTATTCTTACGTCGTTTGTGATCGAGGCGATCTTGCTTTCGCTGCTGGGCGCCCTGGTCGGGATCGTTCTCATTTTGCCGTTCAACGGAATGACCACGGGAATCGGCAATTCGCTTACCTTCAGCGAAACCGTTTTCAGCCTGCACCTGACGGCGCGAGTCATGATTACCGCGGTTGTTTTTGCAGTGGTCATGGGCTTGGCTGGCGGCTTTGCTCCCGCATGGCAGGCTGCGCGGCAGGATATTTTGACGTCACTGCGGGCCTAAGTGTGGCGCGGACCTGCCCTGAGCGTAGTCGAAGGGGTCCTCGCCCGCGAAAAAACGGCCAGATTCACACTCCGCTAACGCTAATGGCCTACAATTTGGATCGCAAGAGAACTGTTAGCATCGGATGAACTTAATGCCCACAGACACCAAACACGACGACCTCCAAAGCCTGCGCATCGACCATTCACTGCGCGAGGGCGGGGGCGAACCGCCCGCCTGGTCGCGGCGCATCATCATCGGCGGCATCGCGGTCGTGGTCCTGCTTGGAATTGTCGCGCTCGCCTATCGCCTCCTCGCCTCCAGCACGCCGGAAGTCGAAGTTGTGCGTGCGACCGCCGAAGGCAGCAATGCGGCTGGGAGTACGGTTCTCTCCGCCAGCGGCTACATCGTCGCGCACCACAAGATCAGTGTGAACTCCAAGGTCACTGGCCGCGTGGCGTGGATCGGCGTGGAAAAAGGAGACAAGGTCAAGGAGGGCCAGGTTCTGGTCCGCCTGGAAGACGAAGAGTTCCGCGCCATGTATGAACAGGCGCGTGGCGCGTGGGAAAGCGCGAAAGCTCGCCTGGCTATGGCCGAGCATGGGTCGCGCCCGGAAGAGATTCAGCAGGCGGATCACAATCTGGCTGAGGCCCGCGCCACCGCCGCCAATGACAAGATCAATCTCGACCGCTCGCGCGATTTGTTTGCGCAGGGAGTGGTCTCGAAACAAAGTCTTGACGACGCGCAGGCCAAGTATGATGCCGACCAGCAGCGCGCCAATTCGCTGGAGCAGTCGTTGCGGCTGTCGAAACTTGGGCCGCGCGTCGAGGAAATTGACCGCGCGCGCGCTGACGTTGATACGGCCAAAGGGCAGATGGATTATGCCAAGTCGCAGCTCGATGCGACGATTATTCGCGCCCCCGTCACCGGCACTATTCTCGAACGCACGGCCGAAAAGGGTGAGCTGGTAACAGCGCAGTTTGCCAGCGGCGCTGAAGGCGGTCCGCGCGGTTCTGTGGTTGCGCTCGCCGACCTTAACGATATTCAGGTGGAACTCGACATCGCGCAAGACGATTTCGCCAAGCTGTCGCCGCGTCAGGAAGGGACGGTCACGCTGGACGCGTTCAAAGATCGCTCCTACAAAGGCGAGATCGCGGAAATGTCGCCCGAGGCCAACCGGCAGAAGGCGACGGTGCAGGTCAAGGTGCAAATTCTCGAACCCGACTCCTATCTGCGCCCGGAAATGAATGCGACGGTGCAGTTCAAGGCTCCAGCGAACAAGGGAGACCAGAACGCGCAGAAACAATCGTTCGTTTTCGTTCCTGCGGCCGCACTACGCGACAAGGACGGAGCAAAATTTGTCTTTCTCGCTTTCAATGGCAAGGCGCTCCGCCGAGACGTGCACGTCCAGGGTCAGCGCTCCGGAGGCTATCTTGTGGACTCGCTGGTGGGCGGAGAGAGCGTGATCACGACCGCGCCCGAAAATCTTGAAAATGGGCAGAAGGTTCGTATCAAGGGGCAACCATGAGTACAGCGGCAAATCTCCCTGCGCAGCAGGACGCGAACGGCAAAGTCGTCCAGGCCCGCAGCGTCAGCAAAATCTTCAAGCGCGACGCTTTTGAAGTTACGGCGCTCGATAATGTGTCTCTCGACATCGCCGCCGGCGAATTCCTCGCGCTCATGGGGCCCTCCGGCTCGGGCAAGACTACGCTTCTCAATATGATTGCGGCCATCGATCGCCCCACATCCGGCGATCTGCTCGTCATGGGCGAAAACATCTTCAAGCTCGACGACAGCCAGTCCGCGCGCTGGCGCAATACGCACGTCGGCTACGTCTTTCAGACGTTCAATCTCATCCCGGTGCTCACTGCATTTGAGAATGTAGAACTACCATTGCTGCTTACCAAGATGACTCCGCAGCAGCGCCGCGATCACGTTATGACCGCGCTCAAGCTGGTTGGCCTGGAGGAGCGCGTGCATCATCTGCCGAAGCAGCTTTCAGGCGGACAGGAGCAGCGGGTTGCGATCGCCCGCGCCATTGTCAGCGATCCCACGCTGATTCTTGCGGACGAGCCGACTGGCGACCTCGATAGTCACTCGGCCACGGAAATTTTGGAGATTTTGAAGAAGCTGAATGAAGGCTTCCGCAAGACAGTCATCATGGTGACGCACGACCCGCACGCCGCGAGCTACGCGCACGTGACGCGGCATTTGGAGAAGGGCCAGCTGCTGCCAGGATGGGTCGTGACTAGCTAACGGCTGTAATTCTGGCCGGACGAAGGAATCCGCTCTACTCCGTCCGTCGCGCCTACGCCGGAATCTGCTCCCGGATTGCCTTTGGAGCCTGTTCCCCGTCGCTCACCCACTCCCACACGCGCCGGCCGCGTTCGTTGGTCAGGCTGCGGGCCTCGCCGTAATCCACCAGCCGGTTCAGGACCGTGGTCACCGAGGCCAGCGGATCCTTGTGCCGCGAAAGAACCGCCGGAGCCTGGCGCTCGAGTTCGGCGCACATTTCGCGCGCCCCCAAGGGCCGATGCACTTCCATTAGCACCCTGCGGCACGCTTTCGTGAATCCGGGCTGTCGGCCATTGGGCTTGCGGTCGAGGAGTTCCAGTAAATCGTCGCCCAGCGCCTCTTCGCCAAAAAGATTGGCCAGCCCGGCGATGGTCTGCTTTACGGTGCCGATGCGCTTCATGATCTCGGCCCGCTGCTGCAAGAGTTGCCGCAGTTCCTCGCGCGCCGCCGCGACTACCTGATGCACCGGAGCCTCGCTGCCGAGCTCCTTGATTTCGTGCAAGCTGCCATGATGATTGTTCCCAACGTCCATAAACCCTCCATGCAACAGGCGAAGCGACGCGTCCCGCTCACTTAGATACGGCAACGGGCTCGAAGGGGTTCCCTGGAATTCCGCAGAACACTATTCGGCGCGTTTGTGGGAGATAGCAGCCCAGGAACACCCCACCTATTCTCCTTGGACGCTCGGGAGCGTAAAAAGGAAGCACGGACCTTTTTCTAGGGTCTCAGATTTGATTGGCTGCCAGGGGTGCGGGAATAGTTCTTGAGATACTCCGGGAATTCGCGCTGGCATCTCTCATCCGGAATGGGTGCGCCGGTTTTCGTCTCCATGGGAAGCACGCCCGCCCAGGTTGGAAAAGAGTAGTCCGCTTCATCGTCCAGGGGCGGCCCGACGCGCACTTTCGCGGAAAATTCTTCAATCGGGATCTTGAGCACCGAAGTGACTTTCAGTTCTTTCTCGACAGGCTGCCGCGCGTCGTCCCAGCGCTGCGGCACAACATGCTCGCTCACGGCGCGCAGCGCGGCGAGTTTTTCCTTGGGGTCGTCGACCAGCATTGCCGTGCCAAGAATTACGACGGAGCGGTAGTTCATCGAGTGATTGAAGACCGAACGCGCCAGCACTAATCCGTCAACCAGCGTGACGGTAACGCAAACCGGTACGCCTTGCTGCAGGTTACGCAGCATGCGGCTGGCAACCGAGCCGTGGAGGTAAAGCACATTGCCGTCGCGGCCATACAAGGTCGGAATGACATAGGGCTGCCCATCGGCGACGAAGCCGACATGGCAGATCAAGCCTTCATCGAGGATCCGATTGACGGTTTCGCGGTCGTAGACACCACGCTGCGGTTCACGCACAACGCGGGTGCGTGCGGTGGGATTCGAGACGTTAGACATGAGCGGAGTTTCCTTCGGGCCGGCGCCAAGAGTAGAAACACGCAATTCTAACAGTTGGCAGGCCCGGTCTATCCGGCGCGGGTTCAGGTGTGGTTTTGGGTTAGCACCCTCAGGGCTTCGCAGGCGTGTCCACGAACGCGACACCGCGCTTTCGGTGGATGCGGCACACTATATCTTCCAGAGCCTTGGGCAGCAGGTTCTTGCCATGCCGGGGCATTAAAGCATTCTTTTCGAGATAGTCTTCCGCGCCCGCCGCAATCAGCCGTTCGCGATTTTTTCCGCAGAGACTGCTGACAATCACAACCGGAATTTCGGCGGTCGCGGGATCACTCTTCAGGGTTTTGAGTACGTCAATCCCACTTACTTTCGGCAATAGCAGGTCGAGGAGAACCACGTCGAACACCTGCTCGCCGGCCAGGCGAAGAGCGGTTTCGCCATCCTCCGCGGTCACTACCTGGTACCCCGCCCGCTCCAGGGCGCGCTGATTTTCGTGCAGCATGGTGAGGCTGTCATCCACCAAAAGTATTTTCACTGGACACCGTCCCTGCCATAGCTATCGGCATTTGAGGGCGTTGCTTTAGCTGACAAGGGTCAGTGGGGAATCTAGCTGCCCGGTGCGGACAATGTACAAAAGGGACGGGCGAAGGCGCCCTTTCGATCAGCGCCTTCGGCGAGGAATCCGGGGTTGCTCGTCCAGAACCGCGAACTGAATCTTCTTTTCTACGGGATCGATGCGATCGACCAAGACGCGCACACGGCCGCCCAGGCTGTAGGTTTTTCGCGAGCGCTGGCCGATGATCTGGCGCGTGGTTTCGTGGTAGGTGTAGCGGTCGTCGGTGAGCGTGCTCAGCGGGACTAAACCTTCTACGAAGAGGTCGGTGAGTTCCACAAAGAAGCCGAACTTGGTCACACTGATGATGAGGCCATCGAAGTCCTCGCCGATGCGGCGCTCCATGAACTTGACCTTTTTCCATTCCATCAGCTCGCGCTCGGCATCGTCGGCGCGGCGCTCCGACTGGCTGGATTCTTCGGCGATGGCGTGGAGCTCGTCGAGCGAAATTGGGCCGCCGAGCGGCGCCAGGGATTGCTGGTGGGCGTCACGATCGCGGCGCTTGGACCAAGGGGTAGCGCCGGCGCTACGGTCAGAAGGCGTGACGCTGCGGTCCGAATCGCTTACTGTTGCTGACGTGCCGATGGGAACCTCTCCATCTATCTTTTCGGCGGACTCGCGCAACACTTCTTTCAATATGCGATGGACGATCAGGTCGGGATAGCGGCGGATGGGCGAGGTGAAATGCGTGTACGTGGTCGCAGCGAGCGCGAAGTGTCCGAGATTCTCTTCGGAATAACGGGCCTGCTTCAGCGAGCGCAGCATGAGGAAGCTGAGGATTCGCTCCTCCGGCTTCCCCGCAATCTTTTCGGCCAGCTTCTGATACATGCGCGGCGTGATGTGGACTTCTTTCGGCACCTCGATCTCGCGCACGCGCTTGCCGGTGCCGCGGGCATCGCGCCGGTCGGCCTTGAGTTGAACGCGTTCGATCGGCAGCGCTCCGACGCCGAGTGAATAGCCGAACGTCGCGGCGATGACTTCGAAGTCGTAGACGCGCTTGGCGTCGGGCTTTTCGTGAATGCGGTAGAGCGAGGCGATGCGCTTGTTCTCCAGATAATGCGCCACGCACTCGTTGGCCGAGAGCATGAATTCTTCAATCAGTCGGTGGGCAATGTTGCGTTCGGAGCGCGTGATGCTCTTCATCAGGCCGAATTCGTCGAACTCGATGACTGCCTCAGGCAGATCGAAATCGATGGAGCCTCGGCGCTCGCGCTTGCGATTCAGGATCATTGCCAGGTCTCGCATACGTTCGAAATGCTCGACCTGCGTGGCATAGCGCGTGCGCGTGGCGGAATCGCCTTCGAGCGCAGCATTCACGGCGGTGTAGGTCATGCGCTCGGCGGAGCGGATGACGGCTTCGTTGATTTCATAGCCGATGATTTCGCCGTGGTGGTCAATCTCCATGGTGCAGGAAAGCACGAGGCGGTCGAGGTGGGGACGCAGGCTGCAGATGTCGGTCGAGAGTTCGAGCGGCAGCATGGGGACGGCGCGGTCGGGAAAATAGACGCTGGTGCCTCGCAGGCGCGCTTCTTGGTCGAGCGGTGAATCGGGCGTGACGTAGTGGGCCACGTCGGCGATGTGGACTTGCAATTCGTAGTTGTCATTTTCCAGCCGGCGCACATGAACGGCATCGTCGAAGTCGCGGGCGGTTTCGCCATCAATGGTGACGATGGGAAGATCGCGGTAGTCGCGGCGGTGGCGCAGTTCGCGCGCAGGGATGATGTTTTCGATGGCCTGCGCTTCTTCGATGACGGCGGGCGGAAAGCGGTGCGGCAGGTGGAACTTGCGGATCATGATTTCGACGTCGACGCCGAAATCGTCTTCTTCGCCGAGAATCTCGATGACGCGTCCGCGCGGGTTCTGCGTGGCGCTGGGCCAGTCGGTGATTTCGACGTCGACGACGACGCCTTCGAGGTCCTGCCAGTTGCTGTGGACTTTGGCTTCGTCGCCGATTACACGGTGCTGGGCCGCTTTTGATTTTCCCGGCTTGCCTTTCTCCGCGTTCTGGGCGCTCTCTGCGGTTAAAGGTTTGGGAATCTCCATGCCCGGCGGAATCACGATTTCCTGCGTGACTTTCTCATCGATCGGTTTGACGTAATTGTGGCGGCGGTCGCAGTGGAAGATACCGACTACGGTTGGGTGAGCGCGCGAAATCGAGCGCAGGATGCGGCCTTCGGCACGTCCATCGGTGCGGAAGGCGGAAATTTCAACGAGCACGCGATCGCCGTGCATAGACGAACCGACCGCGGGGGGCGGAATGAAAACATCGCCGGCAAGACGCGCCTTAATATTCGGGTCGAGCGAATTGGCTTCGGGGATGACGAAGCCGTAGCCGTCGCGATGCATGCTGAGGCGGCCGACGAGCGTGTTGCGCCCGGCTTTCGCCTGCGGGATCGAATAGCGCCCCTGGTCGATTTCGAGCAGCTGACCTTTTTTTACTAGCGCGTAAAGCTGGTCGGTCAACTCGCGGCGGGCGTCACCGCCGCGTGCGCCGAGTTCGCGCAGCAACTGCTTATGGCTGGCCGTCTTTTTGGGCTGGCGCTCGATATGGCGAAGGATGGAGGAATCGGAAAGCATGGAAAGAAGGTCTCAGGTCTTAGGTGTCAGGTCTCAGGAATTCGTTCGGCGGCTATTTGGGATTTTCCTGAGACCTAAGACCTGACACCTGAGACCTACTTCAAATATTTCTCTTCCAGCATCCGCCGGTGATGCAACTCGTGCCCGGCGATGATGTAGGCGAGTGCGCGCACGGTGACCTCGTTGTTATTGGCAATGCCGCGGCGGGTCCAGGCCGGCTCATCGAAGTTGCGGAACAACGATAAAGACGCGCGCCGGACCGCGATGAAGTCTTCGATCAGATCGGGCAGCGGAAGGTGCGCGAAGGGCGCGTTAGCAACGTAAGTATTTTCATCAAAGCCTGGGAGGGGCGTGGAATCATTCCGTGCGATGCGTAGCGCGCGGTAGCCCATGATGCGCTCGGCATCGCAGATGTGGCCAAGAACTTCTTTCACGCTCCACTTGCCGGGCGCATAGCGGATGTCGCCGTCGGATTCCTTGCGCCCGGAAAGCAGAAGCAGCATCTGGCGGCGCTGCTCGTCGAGCGTCGCAAGAATGTCGTTTCCCGGAACCCGAGCGATGTAGTTTTCATAAAAAGAAGCGTATTCTCCCTTTTCGGGACGACCGATGGCGGTGGCAAGCGTGGTCATAAAATCCCTCGATGCAGCAAATGGATTATTGGACATCCCCGCTATCCATACTATCGCGATTCGGTTCGGTACAGGTGCGAGCAGAAATGGGTCGGAGCCATG
>Ga0074044_10003638_pt1 | contig 13047 bp, 13 predicted proteins | sample BogForMeECP23OM1_FD_94443 | JGI IMG/M metagenome (GOLD analysis project Ga0074044, IMG submission 94443) | Bog forest soil microbial communities from Calvert Island, British Columbia, Canada - Bog Forest MetaG ECP23OM1 | ecosystem: Environmental > Terrestrial > Soil > Wetlands ...
AGGCGTGCAGTACTTCGCGGGAGACCTATCCGAGCAGGAGCAGCAGCTCGTTTGGGCGACCCAAGTAGTACCAGCCGCAGACTTGTTCAATCAGAAGATGGAAGGCATCGCTTGGAAGTCGAAACCCAGCTGGTACATCGTGGCGACGAATGACCAAACTGTTCAGCCTGACCTGGAACGATTCTGTGCGAAGCGTATGGGCGCCACCACCTATGAGATCGCCAGCAGCCACGTCCCCATGCTCTCCAACCCCAGCTTCGTAATCGACGTGATCCGTACCGCCGCGAAGTCGGTTCAAGGATCAACGGCAGCATAAAGCGAGAGCGATACTGCACAATGGCGAGTGACATCCGTCAGACAATCGATGTGCACGCGCATTATTGGACGGACGACTACTTGGACCTCCTCGTTCAGTTGGGTAAGACCGACACTGCCACTCAGCGAGGGATGGGGGCCGGAGGAGGCCATGAACTGAATGCGCGTTTGGCGCTGATGGATCGCGCGAGAGTGAACATCCAGATCCTGTCAGCGTCCCCCCAGTTGCCGTACGGCACTGATCGCGACAACGCAGTCGCGGCCGCTAAGTTCGTGAACGACCAGTATGCCGATGTGGTGAAAGAACATCCCAAGAGGTTCCGTGCCTTCGCAGCCACGCCGATGCCCCACATCTCGGAATCTATTGAAGAAATTCACCGTCCACTCGATGAGCTGAAGATGGTTGGCGTGACTATGACTACTACGATTCTGGGACGCCCACTCGTCGATCCACAATTCGTCCCGATCTTCGAGGAGCTTAATCGCCGCGGTACCGTCCTTTACCTGCATTCCGCCGGCAACGGCGCGTGCTCACCCCTAATTTCTGAACACAACCTAACCTGGATGGTTGGCGCACCAGTCGAAGATACAATCTCGGCCATGCATCTTATCACGAAAGGCATCCCGTCACGCTACCCGGACATCAAGATTATCAACTCTCACCTTGGCGGCGCCTTGCCGATGCTGCTGCAACGAGCCGATAACCAGTACAAGTGGGAGGCTCCAAGTACCCCAGAGCAACCCAGCGTTGCCGCCCGCTGCATGTGGTACGACAGTGTTGGTCATGGGCACGTACCGGCGTTGCGTTGTGCGATCGACTCATTTGGTGCCGATCGTCTGCTCTTGGGGACGGACTTCCCGTACGAAGCCGGTGAGGTGTTTGTGCGTGCAGTAGATTATATCAAAGACCCGAAGATTGCCCACGATGAGTCAAAGGCAATCCTCGAATCGAACGCGAAGGCGCTGTTCAACTTTGGCGATTGAGTTGAAGAAGATCGTCGTTTCCACGGCTAATTATAATTCCATGATTTAGTCTATTTTTTTGCCACAGAAAACCATCGGTAAGACTCGTAGAAGTTTACCGAGCTAACGCTATTAAGTTCTGTAGATTCAGTTCTCTCCCTCATCCGTTCGGATAACTTACGAGTTAGTTATTCCAGACAAGATCAATTTCAATGATCTCGAGATGAAGTGCCCTTTCTGTCGTGACTTTATGACCTGGTTAGACCTCAACGCCGGTCGACAATTGTCGAACGTGTCTGCTGCCATTCAGAGAGATTGATGGGGAATCGAAAGTGGTAATTCCAAACGCAGATCGAGAGCTTCCACGCCTAACCGTCTCCCGTAACCAATGGCAAGTTCTTAATCCTTGGTTGACCTAATAGGCGCCTGAACATTTGAGGACCGCCTGAAAAGCGGTGGAGCGCATGTGGGCATGAAACAGTCCGATACTAGGATGGTCAGTGAAAAGACCAAGGTGATAATATTTGTTGTCTAGTGCGCGTATTTTTCACGGAGGGGACTACGGTATGAGTGACTTTTGCGCCAAGGCTTCGAACCTTTGATCATCGTCCTTGGCCATTTGCCGAATGTCATTCGAAGCAAGTCTTCCGAATGTTGTAGATGGCTGATCGTAGGAGATGCATGTTCTTCCTTCTCGCGTGTAGATGAGCACTCGTATCGGCGCATACAAAGCCGCAAGCGTGTCGTGTAACGCCATCTTGCTTGCAATCAAAGGATTACCAACTAGGTATTGACGAACACGCGTGGATGACGAAGCCAGTGCCGGAATGCGATCCATTTCGAACATGTCCATGATCATGAACCCACTCGGACCCTCCACGCGCTTTACGTAGTCCTGAAACCCTGTAGGTGACGATAAGGCTTGGTTCTGGTCGAATCTTCCGAGTTGCTTCTCAAAATCCGATATGACGCCATCAAAAGGCTTGATGGAATTGAACGTTAACAGATTTACCGTAGATGCCTGCTCTGCCCTCGAAACGTTTGATGTTTTCATCGTTGTCTTTCTACAATAGTGGGTCAAACACATTGCTGTTTATTTAAACTATTTATTTAAGTGAATACCTCCGGACTCACGAATTCTATGTACCGGTAAACTGGTGCTGAAATCCCGCACTCCACCTATGAAAATGCAAGTCATAGTAGAGCTTGATTACTCTAAACTGTAAGTTCTCCCGCCGTCTTAATTAATTAAGATCACCAATGTTGAGGTCACGTGATTCGGTTGGCAAGAATCACTCATAGCATTCATTCTATCGATGGGATGGATCACCCTTGGCTTCACCATGTGACGCCGTGCGTCGTCGAAGAAGACTCTGCCAAGGACCTGACTTTAGTTGATACCTGTTTTGTTAAGGAGCTGCCTAAACTCGAGGCGCATCTTCGCGATGAAGGATACGACATTAGAGATGTCAAGAGGCTCGTACTAACCCACACTCATCCAGATCACGTTCAGGCTGCTCTTGAAATAAAAAAGATCTCGGGGGCAAGAATCTATTGCCACTGGGCAGAGGCCGACTACCTAGAACAGGACCCGCCCTTCCGAGGACCTCTAAACCCAGAGATGATTACTGGTATTTTCAGCAAGCTCGGAATAAAAATGGATGACGTGGCCAAGAAATTTGGAAACTTTGACACTCCTTTCATCATTGTAGACGGGATACTCCGGGACGGGGACGCCGTAGGAAGAAAGCTCAGAGTGATTCATACGCCGGGTCATACGCCCGGACACATCTCGCTCTTCTCTGAACAAGAGAGAACTGTTATCGGAGGGGATTTCCTCATGAATGTCAGCCCTGACGGAGTCGTAGCCGGCTCAGAATATTCCATCGACCCAATTGCCGCAGCAATCTCGGCCAGACGAGTTTCGCAATTCAAATTCGATAAGTTGCTGGTAGGGCATCAAGATTCCCCTTTGGTCGAGAACGCGCAGAAAGAAGTAGAACGTGCAGCGTACGCAGTACTACGCAAACACTAGCCTAGCCTCCTGAATGGGTGCAGGGTACCGCTCGAAACAACCGACAAAGTGGGAGACAAGACAGGGCCACTCTAATCCGACACTTTGCAATCTACTTGAACCCACACCCTAGGAAGTCTATTAGGTACCGGTAAACTGGTGCTCTCAGGGCTACTCATGATCGGCCATGTTGACGCAGAACCCGCCAAGGGAGGTGGTTCGGTCCCGGTGGTGCCGGGAACGAGGACGTTCTGCTCCGTGGGATCTGCAACGGAGGTTAACGGAGTGAGTTCTTTCTGCGTCAATGTTCCTGAGACGGAACTTACTGAATTGCGTAGGCGCATAAACGCGACCCGATGGCCCGAAAAAGAAACCGTCACTGATACATCCCAGGGCGTTCCCCTCGCGATGATTCAAGGCCTCGCATCATATTGGGGGACAGATTACAATTGGCGTAAGGTTGAGGCGAGGTTGAATGCACTGCCGCAATTTATGACAACGATCGACGGGCTGGACATTCACTTCATTCACGTGCGTTCGGAAGATGAAGACGCTTTGCCCCTGATCGTGACGCATGGGTGGCCCGGGTCGGTCATCGAACAGCTGAAGATCATCGACCCATTCACTAATCCCACGGCACATGGCGCGAGCGCGTCGGACGCTTTCCATCTGGTGATTCCATCGTTGCCGGGCTACGGGTTTTCAGGCAAGCCGACCACTACCGGCTGGGATCCCGCCCGCATAGCACGTGCCTGGGTGGTGCTGATGAAGCGCCTTGGATACACGCAATTTGTGGCGGCAGGTGGCGATTGGGGTGCGGCTGTCTCGAATGTGATGGGTCAACAGGCACCTCCGGAATTGCTTGGCATTCATGTCAACCTGCCTGGCACAGTTCCGTCCGACATTGCACAGATGCTTCGGGCCGGAGATCCGCCGCCGTCTAGTCTCTCGGCTGACGAGCTACTCGCTTACCAGCAGCTGAGCTTCCAATTTGCGAAGCGACGCGCCTACGCAGCTGAGATGGGGACGCGTCCGCAAACGCTATACGGATTGGCGGACTCGCCCGTCGATCTAGCGGCCTGGCTTATGGACCACGGTGACGGTTATGATCAGCCGGCGGCGGCTATCATCTCGGCCGTGCTTGGGCAAACGATCAATGGACATTCAGCAGGCGCGATTACACGAGACGATGTGCTCGACGATATCACGCTATACTGGTTGACGAACACGGGCGTTTCCTCGGGCCGGCTCTATTGGGAAACTCACTTCAGCCTTTACAACGCAGCCAACGTCTCCATCCCTGCTGCCGTGAGCGTCTTTCCTGGCGAGAACTATCAAGCTCCACGGAGTTGGACAGAGCGGGCGTATCACAATCTCATCTACTACAACAGGGTAAGCGCGGGTGGTCACTTCGCGGCGTGGGAGCAGCCACAGCTGTACACTGAGGAGATACGAGCAGGGTTCAGGTCATTGCGATGACCTTTATAGGAAAATGTGGTGATAGGCAGGACATGAGCACGGCGCAGACTCAAGTAGCGATACAGTGGGGCTTCCAGACTAGATGAACGGGATCCACGACCTAGGTGGGATGCATGGCCACGGCCGCGTACGCATAGAGGAAGATGAACCTGTTTTTCATGCCGAATGGGAGAAAATTATTTTCGCTTTAGTCGAAGCGAGACCCGGTTGGGTACAGAATCGGGATGAGTGGCGACATGGAATTGAGTGCATGGACCCTGTCCAGTACCTAGCGACTCGATACTACGAACACTGGCTCTTCGCCGCAGAGTACAACTTCTTGAAGAAAGGCATCAGCACAGAAGAGGAATACGCCGCCAGAATACGACGGTTCAAGCGTAACCCGAACAGTCCGCTACCACGAGCACGTGACGCGAAACGGTTGAAGGAAATTGTACAACGGATTCGGTACGGAACCTCCACGCGGCGCGAAGAGACATGCGAAGCCAAGTTCAAGGTAGGGGATCAAGTAGTTGCGCGCAACATGAATCCGGTTGGACACACAAGACTTCCGCGATATGTGAGGGGCAAACGTGGAATCATAGCGAAAGTGCATGGGGTCTTCGTGCTGCCCGACACGAACGCACACGGAAAAGGTGAGAATCCTGAACATGTCTACAACGTATGCTTCGACGCTAATGAGCTCTGGGGAACTACTGTCGAAGAGAAGGAGACGATGCACATTGACTTATGGGAAAGCTACCTTCAAACCCCTGACGTGGCAGGCACACATGCAGACGCTCAGGCTAGGCAGGACTTATGATCGCTATGAAGACAACTGCAAATCGTACACAGTCAAGCAGCAACTACGCAACGAAGGAGTTTGATCTGGCAGCTCGGGCACGAGCGCTCGAATCCATCCTGCTAGAAAAGAAACTTGTGAGCAGTGACGCAATCGAGAGGCTGATTTCCTCATACGAAAATGACATTGGCCCAATGTTAGGAGCAAAGATAGTCGCGAAGGCTTGGGCTAACCCAGCGTTCAGGAAGCGAATGCTAGAGAACGCCACCGCAGCTTGCCGAGAATTGGATATTGGTGGAATGGAGGGTGAGAATATGGTCGCGTTGGAGAATACGCCTACCCTACACAACGTCGTCGTCTGCACGCTCTGCTCATGCTACCCATGGCCTGTGCTTGGACTTCCCCCGAACTGGTACAAGAGTCCACAATACCGCTCGAAGATAGTGATCGAACCACGCAAAACCTTACGCGAAGACTTCGGCCTCAACATTGGCCCGGAGAAGGAGATCAAAGTGTGGGATAGCAGCGCCGAGATCAGATACCTCGTGCTACCCGAACGACCCGAGGGAACGGAAAAGATGACTGAAGCACAGCTAGCGTCCCTCGTAACAAGGGAATCAATGATCGGCGTAGGAGTCGTGAACCCGAAGAAGGCGAAAACCAAGACCAGAAGACGTAAGCGATGAGACAAAATAAAAACAGACTTCACGGCAGTAAAACGGAAGTGAAACAGCTAATCTCCAACATGGAAGGCCATGCAGCACTTCCGCGAAAGAATGGCGAACTCGTGTTTCAATCGCCGTGGGAAAGTAAGACTTTCGGGATGGCAATAGCGTTGCAGGAGAATGGACTGTACGATTGGGAGGAGTTCCGCGAGCTTCTGATCCATCAGATCAAAGAATGGCAGTCAAAACCTACCGCAAGTAGTAGAGAGTGGAACTACTACGAACGATGGATCTCGTCACTCGAAGAACTCTTAGTCAAAAAGGGAATCATTACCAGAAAAGAGTTGGCACAAAGAACACGCGAATTTGAAACGGGTTTGAGAGATGAAGGCCACCATCGCCATTGAAACTAAAGAGTCAGATGGCCGAAATTACGAGTTGAATCTTTGAATAAGATCCAAAATCTTCGGTTGAAAACCGCTAAGATCCGAGTAGACTCGGTTCAAATTAAACCAAAAGAAGGATCCAATTATGAATCCGACTAGTAACGGATCGATCCTCGTAACCGGGGCTGCCGGTCAACTCGGGGGGGTCGGGCGAACCGTGACCGGCCTGCTTCTCGATCGCGGGTTTCGGGTTCGCGCGATGGTCCACCGCGAGGACGACCGGGCGGCGACCTTGCGTGCCGCGGGCGCCGAGGTCGTTGTCGGAGATTTACTCGAACCGGCCGACGTATATCGGGTCGTCAGTGGCTGTCGGCGGATTTACTTCGGCATGTCTGTGTCCCCCGGGTACTTGGAGGCCTCTGTGATCATGGCGGCGGTTGCGCGGGAAGTCGGGGTGAACGCCCTAGTTAACATGTCACAGATGACAGTCTCACAGATGAGCATCCAGAACACCACCCCGAGCCCTCAACAGCGCCAGCATTGGCTGAGCGAACAGGCGATCGGATGGTCCGGCCTGCCGGTCATCACCATCCGACCGACGGTCTTGTTGGAGGGCTTCTTCCTCCCCCTCACGGGTCCATCCGTCCGCGACCGAGACCGCATCGAACTACCGTTCGGACGAGGCAAGACGAATCCGGTTGCCGCGGCTGATGTCGCTCGGGTAATCGCTGCTGTCCTCGCCGACCCCGAGCCGCACTTGGGCCGAATATACGAACTCACCGGTCCCAGGTCCCAGGACATGGACGCTGTCGCCCGAGAATACTCGGACGCACTGAACCGTGAGATCACGTACCTTGACATCCCCACCGAAGATTGGGAACGGACACTGAAAAGCGCAGGTTTACCGGAGCACCTGACTAGGCATCTGGTGACGATGGCCGAGTTGAATCGGGCGGGTCGATATGACCGACTGGCGGACGGCGTGGAGCGAGTGATCGGCCAACCGGCGATGAGCGTCCGAGAATTTGTGTCACTTCACGCGAATGAGTTCGGCGGTATTCGATCTTCAAACAAAACGGCAAATACAAAAATATGAAAAAAAGTATCACTACGCATACTACGAAACAGCCGACGAAAATAGCCCAAGACATGTACTAGCAAACTGGTGCTGTAATCACACACTCGGCGCACTAACCCTCGGATGTGTACCCATCCGGATAAACATCCCACCGGCATCAAGAGTCTAATTTATTTCCTAAGTAACGACGCAAGATGACACCGCGTATATTTTGGAGTCGGAGCCTGGGAAGGGACACGAAAAAAATGTTCAACTCCACGCAGACGAACAGAAAACCAGAGAGATTGATGTTGAAGCGGTACATGTAAAGGAAGTAAGTCAATTTGCGGGTAAGAAAGAGCCTGAACTCTTTATTGGGATGCGCTTGATCGTAGAATGTAAGAAGAGCGAAACTCACGCGTGGGTATTTTTCACCAGACCATATCAATACGAGATACGACCATCGATAGGCGAATTTCAAACATTTGATTTTCTTGAAGTGCTTTCAAATGGCAAAATAAGTCTCTTAGATCAGGCGGCAGATGAGTTTGGAATGCCTCATCTTCATTACTCACGCTTCAATCGACAGGCGAACACTTATTCTGAAGTGAAATTGCAGAAATTACAGGGGCAGCCGTCTAAGCCAACTAAGAGCGAAATTTTCGAAGCCCAAAATCAACTCATGAAATACATGAACTATAGCAATGAGCAGGAAGCCAAAAAGATATCCAGGGATGTAACACGACGAGATGTACTCTTTAACTTTCTAGCCATCGCCTTTGACGGTCTCCTTTACGAGGCGACGTTGGATGATGGCAAGCTTGCTTTGAGAAGGAAGAACCATGTCTTGCTTGAGAGCCGGACACAAAAGGGTGAGTATTATCAAAGCTGTATGATCGACGTCGTGAGCGCATCGTGGTTCCCAAGATACCTGAAATTGCTCGAAAAAGACGTCGATGAAATCCTTAGTTACTTTAGAACGAATCGACGAAAAATGATTCACAAAGTAGAGAGCCTTATTGACGCGTTCTCACCGTAGCCAACATTATCCTGTTAATCAAACGAGAAGGATGTTACGCTCGCGTTCGTTGGTGTAATCCTGCAAATACATCCAGAACGAAACCAAAAGAGTACAGCGTCAACCGCTTAGCTGGCCCTCAAAGCGAGAAGACCCGGTCGATCTCCAGCCTCATTGACGATGGTGAACTGAAATATGTGTCCTCGATCTCCGTCGTGCTCAATCACTGCTGTAACTCGATGAATACCGGGCAGCACTTCATGGGTCTTGGGTCGGTAGTTTGGGTCAAGGAAATTCTCCGGTGTGTGTATGTAGCATGAAGAATCTCCATTCAATCTCACGGCAACGTCGACGCGCTTCTGTTCTCCTACATCGAGAACCTCGAGTTTAGCTTGATCGATATGCTTCTGATCCAGCACTCGCACGGGTAGTACGACTTTGCCCGATGGATCTATTGCAATCTCTGTTCCCCAAGGTTCTCGAGATGCCCACTTGGTGACGAATCTCCTTCCGTCCTCAAGAGTCAGCGTACACTTGCACTTGACAGCAGCAGTTCCGCCAACCAAACCGTGCCAAGTTGTTTTGATATTTTCTACTTGTAGATGGACATAATGCGCGGGAGCTTGTCCATCATATTTATTGTCGGCAATAGAAACAACCAACGAAGGTCTTTGCAGATGATTGACGGTGATTACAACGATGATGCCGCTAATTATTCCGCCAACTATTGCCATCAAAAGAGGCCAGATCCATGTCGCAAAGAATCCGGCATAATCGAATCCTGCATTTGATTGGAGTTGCACCGATCCAAGCATCAGTTCAATCTCCATTCTTGACGTTCAACTAGTGGCTTGGATTAACGCTGAGACCATATTTCTTGATTTTCTCAATCATCATCTTCTGAACATCCGAATCTCCCATCAGAATTGTCATGGCGTCATCACTTTGTTTTCTTTTCGCGTCAACCTCAACTGCAGCCTTCAAGTCTAAAGGTAGAGCGCATTTCATACAATATCTGCTAGTTGGCGCGTTGACGTGTGTGCATCGCAGGCATTGTTTGACCGCGGATTCTGCAGTTTTCTTATCTGGTTCCTTGAGGCCTTTCATCTCGAGAATTTTCTCATCTATGTTTCGTCCGCTAAGATGAACGTATACGGCGGCCATTTTGCTTCCTTGTTTCCATCCGAAATATTCGTTCATCTGCGCTTCAGTGAGATCGTCAGCAAGTTTGCTTGCTTGGCTGTGACGGAACAAATGCGGATTAACATGCTTCTTGAGTTTGGCATCGTCGCCACGTCTGCGAAGCATCATTCTGGCAGCCGCGTAGGTGAATGGATCGTTTTTTGATTGTGTCCAGAGTGGTGCGTCAGGTTGATCGCGTGTAGGGTGGTGTGTCAACCATGCTGAGAGGAGTGGTGCTGATGAGACTACTCGAACTCGGCGTTCGCCGGTCTTGCCTGACACATGTAGTACGGCGCCATATTCGTCGAATGCGAGAATCTTCTTCTTCTCTGCTTCGGGTAGGAACTTGCTTTGCTGGATTGCTTGTACGGCTCGTTCTATTCTTCGTCCTGTGTCGTGAACGTCGGGTTGCAATTGGATCTATGAAGTTCTAAGAACCGTTGGTATGTACGTTAATGGGAATTGAACAAAATGTTTGGAGCCGGGGATGGGAATTGAACCCACCTCAGTGAACATTGTTCTATACTGCGGGTCACTGCAAACTTACTGCAGCCCGCCGCCTGGACCGTTCGGCCTTCGGTGACCCATTCCCTTGAACAGATCAACCCCGGCGCTCCCCCGGCGGATACCCGTTCTCGAATTTATCTAATAAACTTGAACCGCGCACCTGAAATTGCAAGGTACTGGATCTGGAGTGTTGAAATCGCTCGGACAGTAATCGAGCTATCCGCTTGGTAGACGGTTCGACCCGGGTTATGGTGCCCATTCATCTAAGATAAGCTCCTTCACTTCCGAAGCAATTAGGGCGGCGATGACTCCGGAAATCGCCCATGCAAGCTTATCGTCGTTCTTGCTAAAGATGAGCCAAGAGAAAGGCATCAGGGCGAGGCCCAAGGTGAAATGGTGAACATGGGTTTTTTTCACATAAAGTCGAAGTTTCAAGAAGTCAGCTAATAACCGGATGGTTACATAGCTGATTGCGAAGCTTGGCCAGAAGATGTTAACTTTCGGATATTTCCTTCGAGGCTCCAATGGTAATCTGCCCACAACATGTCGACTGTGTCTGTCTAAACTTGTTGGCTCCGGCAGACAACATGCCTTCGACAGAGTTTAAAGATTAAGCAGCAGGCCGCCTACGAACAGAATGGAGCATCCTATCGTTCTCAATAACCATGAACTTGTTCATTTAGATTAACCGCATATCAGTACGTAGACGGGTTTCTAGGACTGCAAGGATGATTCGTTCATAAGACGTTTTATTCAGAATCGTCATGTGGTGTATCGTGAAGCAATAGAAGGGAGATGATTAAGATATGAATGCACGTAAATCGCTTCGGTTAACAGCCACACTTCTGTCAATGGTCGGTGCAATAGCTGCCGTCTACAGCCTTGCAGTACGCCCAGCAAGACACATGTTTAACGCCGCTGCCACGCAGTATCCACAATACTCTCAGTACACCTCAGGACGCAGTAGCTTCGGCATGTTCGGAATACTCAGTTACGTAATCGACTTCTCGGTCATCGTCACGGCACTGATACTGGCCTACATGGCTATCACCAAACCGAAAGCACGCGAGTGATCCTTAACCTCAATTATCTTGATCGATACGTCACGGACGCCGAGTCCGCGACGCTACCTCATTCTTGATTTTTCCTTCGCGAGTTCCCTCCATCCTGTTTCTTAAATATGCGAAGCAGCACCAGTGCATCGAAGCCAAAATGGAATATCGACAACTCGGACGCACGGATATGCGAGTCTCAACCGTCAGTTTTGGTGCGTGGCCAATAGGTTCGGATTGGGGTGCGGTTGACGATAACAAATCGTATGCTGCGCTTAACCGGGCGATTGATCTCGGAGTTAATCTCATCGACACTGCTGACGTATATGGCGACGGACGAAGCGAACGTCTAATCGGAAAACTGCTAAAGGAACGGAAAGAAGAGATTTTTGTCGCGACTAAGGCAGGCCAACGATTATCACCACACGTCGCAGACGGCTACAACCTGAAAAACCTTGAAGCGTTCATTGACCGAAGCCTCTCGAATTTAGGGGTCGATTCAATCGACCTGCTACAACTTCATTGTCCCCCCACCGAAGTATTTTCACGCCCTGAAGTGTTCAAGGCTCTAGATGAGCTACGAAAGAGAGGGAAGATCCGATACTATGGAGTGAGTGTCGAGAAGGTTGTTGAGGCATTGAAAGCATCCGAATATCCAGACGTTCAAACCGTCCAAATCATCTTCAACATGTTACGACTGAAACCAATTACCGAATTCTTCCCAATCGCCAAGAAAGGAAAGATCGGTATCATAGCACGCGTACCATTGGCGAGCGGTTTACTCACCGGAAGGATTACCGCACAAACACAATTCCCACAAGACGATCACCGCAACTACAACCGCAACGGAGAAGCCTTCGACAAAGGCGAAACATTCTCCGGCGTCGACCTAAACCGAGGACTCGAAGCTGTAGCCGAACTGAAAAAACTCGCGCCACCAGGCTTGACTATGGCCGAATTCGCGCTTCGTTGGATCTTAATGTTTGACGCGGTAACATGCGCGATTCCAGGAGCCAAAACACCTGAACAGGTCGATGATAATCTAAAGGCAGCTAGCGCCCCCGCCCTTGACACTAGAACTATGAATGGAGTTCAATCCATCTACGATAAACTGATCCGATCCGAAGTACATGACAAATGGTAATTCGCTGAACCTACACCGCGCCGATCTGGATCAACCCCCCGGGGGGAGGGTTAGTTTTGTGGGGCGCGAATTGAGCCTTGTTCTTTTATGATCTGCGACTTCGTCTTAGAATGTTGTTTACTGGGTAAATTTGCCTACGTTGGTAGCCATCCGCATCGGTTAAATCTGACTACATAGCGTAGTTTTTGGTACGGTAACTACAGAACGTAGTGCCGAAGAGGTGAGATGTGAGATTATGAAGACGCGTGATGCCACAATACTAGCATTAGCTGTATTTCTTGCAGTAGCGATCTCAGCAGCAAGTAGCAGCCCGGTCTTTGCGCAATACGCTTGTCCACCTGGCTATTCATACTATAATGGAAGTTGCTATCCGGGCTACAGTAATTACTGTCCGCCGGGCTATGCAAATGTGGGAGGATCGTGTTACCCTCCAAGTTCCTACAATCCGTACAATAACTGCCAGTACGGTTATCCATACTATTAC
>Ga0074044_10003640_pt1 | contig 13044 bp, 10 predicted proteins | sample BogForMeECP23OM1_FD_94443 | JGI IMG/M metagenome (GOLD analysis project Ga0074044, IMG submission 94443) | Bog forest soil microbial communities from Calvert Island, British Columbia, Canada - Bog Forest MetaG ECP23OM1 | ecosystem: Environmental > Terrestrial > Soil > Wetlands ...
ATTGCCTGCTGAACTGCCCAGCCAGTGGTCGCGTAAGATGAACCCGCCAGCGCGTAACCCGCCGCCAGCATATAACCGCCCGTGAGGGGATCGCCCACGTCGAGCGCGGGATTCGCCGATCCGGGTACGACATAGCCATGACTATAGAGAAGCAGAGTCCCGTTCCAGATCGGTGGAACGTCGATCACATAGGTTGCGCCATCCCCCAAGGTGCCGGTGATGTGCTGCTGCGCGGCTGCGCTTCCGCAGAGCACAGCGAAGAACACAGCAAACAGAATGGCGGTCAGAGCGGACAAGAGAGCGCGGCCCGTGATCTTCGACATGGGAATCCTCCTCAATTAGCGTGAAAATCCTTTCCCCAAGCTGGGTTCAGCGTGTGGCGAAAAGCGTCTGAAAGTTTGTGCCGGTTCCGCGGACTTGTCAACGCGAAAAATCGGGACTCCTCCGCGCCCGTCGTTTCCCCGCCCAGTACAGCCCCACCCCGATCAGCACCAGCGCTCCGCAGCCGCCGACGATTTTGAAGACGGCCAGCGGCTTGTTCGGTTCATCGGGCGGTGGCAGGACGGAGAGAGCGATGGTGAATACCGTCGTCGTGAATCCCAGAATCGACAGTGCATAAGCCACCGGCTTCCCGCCCGGGACGCGAATGACTTCCTCTCCGGCGGGTTGGCTCTGCAGCTTGAACATCGAGGCGAATAAATATAAGTAGGGGATGAAATACGTGATCACGCCCATGCTGACCAGCACGTCATAAGCGCCTTTGACTGAGGTGCCCGCCTGTCCAAGAAAAATGAAGATCGCTCCGATCACGGCTTGCGTCAACAGCGCGACCCAGGGCGTACCAAAGCGGGGATGAAGCGCTCCGAATGAAGACGGCAGAAAGCGGTCAATGCCAGCTACGAACGGCAGACGCGCGACGGCAGCCAGGTACGCGCCGGAAGCGCCGATGTTGCTGAGCGCGATCAGCAATGCCGCGACTGGGAGGAACCAGGGCAGGCCGACGCGATCGGAGGTCTTGGCGATCGCCTGCACCAGGCCTTGCAGGCTGCTAACTTCCGATGCGGGCAGGGCCAGCAGCACACAAACGGTTCCGATGATGTAACAGAACGCGACCGTGATTCCTCCAAGAAACAGCGCGAGCGGAATGGTGCGGCGTGCGTTTTTGATTTCTTCGGCCATGAAGGATGCGGTTTCGCATCCACCGAAGGCAAAGGTCAGCACCGACCAGAAGATGATGTCGTTCAGGCGCATGCTGGGCTTCATGGTGTGGAGCGAGAAGGTCGTTGCCGAGCCGAAGCGGTGATAGGCGAGCAGGCCCATGCCAATGACGATCAGAACGGGAATCCACATGGCGAGCGCTCCGATGTTATGCAGCCATTTGCCGACGTCGAGTCCGACAACGTTCAGCAAGGTGGCGGCGGTGAGCGTCAGCAGCGCAAACAGGATGTAGTAAGTGGGGTTCGCGGAAAGATATCCCCACTGCGATTGCCGCATAAAGAGCAGGTTGCTGGCGGCGAAGTAGAGCACGGCAGGGAAGTAGGGAAGGTTGCTGGTCCAGTAAGTCCAGGCGGCCATGAAGCCGGAGAAGTCTCCGAAGGCGCGCTTCGACCAGACGTAGAGGCCGCCTTCATGGGGATAGCGGGAAGAAAGTTCGATGACCGAGAGCGCCAGCGGCGTGTAGAAGACGAGCCAGGCGCCAATCCAGATGACGATCGCACTGGGGCCGGCGGCGGCGGCGGTGGCGATCCAGCGCAGGCTGATGCCGGTGACCACGTAGAAGAGCAGCAGGTCGCGAAACCCCATGACCCGCTTGGGGCGGTTGGGATCGACAACGTCGGCGATGGAGACGCCGGTTCCGGTTACGGAGATGGAAGACGATTCTGTCCCTGGGTCGCTCACGCGCGAGTGTCTCTCACCGTCGAGGTGAGCGCTAAGAATTATCAGAGAGTCGCGAGATGGGCAAGGCGAAACTCAGACGGCGAGTTTGCTCTTGCGCTTCCAATACCAATATCCCGGAATGCCGATCGCCACAATGGTTGCGCCCCAGAAGGCTTCGCCGGGCCGGGTGATGATCGTGTTCAGCGTCCAGGCAGCGCCGACCAGAACGTAGATCGCGGGCAGCCACGGATATCCGGTGCAGCGATAGGGGCGGGGAATGTCGGGTTTTTTCCAGCGCAAGACGAACAGGCCGATGACGGTCAGGGTGTAGGAGAGCACCATGCCAAAGATGACGTAGGTGTAAAGCTGATCGTAGCGTCCGCTCAGGGCGAGCGCCGCAGCCCAGATGCCCTGGCCGATCAGGCTGAAGGCGGGTGTGCGCCACTTGGGGTGGATGACGGCCATGCGTTTGAAGAAGGCACCGTCCTGCGCCATGGCGAGGTACACACGCGCTCCCGAAAGGGTGCAGGTGGCGGCCGCGCTGAAACATGAAATCGCGATCGTGGCTGACAGCCACACCGCGGCAGCAGGTGAGAAGAGTCTTGCTGCGGCGGCGTGGGCAATGGTTTCGTACTTGGCGACCTCGCTCAGCGGCATGGCGTAAACGTACGTCAGGTTCATCGCGAGATAGATCGCACCGACCGTGAGCACGCCTAAAACCATGGCCAGAGGCACATTGCGCCGGGGGTTTTTCACTTCGCCGGCGACCCAGGTGATGTAGACCCAGCCGTCGTAGGCCCAGAAGACGGCGATCAAGCCGACGCCGAGAGCGGAGATCAGCTGTCCGGGGCTCAGTCCCATGGTTAACCCACCCGGCGCCTGGGCGCGGAAGTTCGACCAATGTCCCTTGCCGATGGCGAATCCCAGGACGACGAAGGCGCCCATCGCGGCGAACTTCGTCCAGGTGGAGACATTCTGGAGCAGCGCCCCCCAGCGCAGGCCGACAACGTTAACGTAAGTAAGGATGGCGATTAGGGCCAGCCCGACCGCATGCGCGCGCGTGAAGACGATGGTGAATATAGCCCAGATGAAGTGACCGTTCGCCAGCGCGGGATATGGCAGATTGATGTTCGCCATCACATGCTGCTGCGACATCCAGGGAACGATGTTGCCCATGTATGCCGCGGAGGCTACGGAGAGAGCGGCGATGGTGCCGCCATTGGCCACCGCGAACAGCATCCAGCCATAGAGAAAGGCAACCAGGTCGCCGTAAGCTTCTCGCAGATAAATGTATTGTCCGCCGGAGTCGGGCAACATGGAGCCGAGTTCGGCGAAGGCCACGCAGGCGCACAGCGAAATCACTCCACCGAGGACCCAGACCAGAAAAAACAACGTCGGGTTCGGCAAAGGTCCGGCAATATCCTTGGCGGTGAGAAAAATCGACGAGCCGATGATGCCGCTTACCAGCAACAGCACGGAGTCGAGCAGACTAAGCCCGCGGACGAGACTCGGTTTTTGCGGGAAGTTTTCGGTTTCGGGCGGGGAAGCGGGAGTATTCATCAGTAGTTGTTCAGTTTTTCATCAGCAGATCACGTCGTTCGCGGTTCGTCGTTCGCTAATCGCTATTCGGCATAGCTCCAAAACAATGCCACTTGGTGTTGCGAACAGCGAACGACGAACAGCGAACGACCGCTTTATCCCATGCCCAATTCATCGGGAGATTCCAGCGGGGTTCCGCAGCGGCGGCAGATGACGGCCGAGCAATCGCCACAGGTCAGCGGATCGCTGACTTCCGTGGCGCAGACCGGGCAGTAGAAAACCACTGCGGGTTTCCCTGCATCTGGCGCTGCTTTTGGAGCGATTTCCATAAGCACGAAACTGTAACACAATTCTCTGACGCGCTCGCGGCCATCCCACGCCACGTGCCGAGCTTTGCTCGGCTGGACAGCCGAGGCGGCTGTCCCTACGTGAGTTTTATTCGGGCGGCTTCCGCAGGATCAGGTCGCCAGCGGCTGGCGGCAGCGAGATGGGAAATTGCCAAATCTTGTCTTTCATCCACACGCCGACAATAAAATCTTCGCGGGCCTTCCACGGGCCGATCCACTTGTTGCTGGTCGAGAAGAAGACCCAGCCGTGGGCTTCGGGATTGCCCGGGGTCAGCATCACCGTGTTGGGCTCGAGGCTTTGCGTGCTCAGAAACTCAATGAACTCGGCAGCCTCCTTTTCGTACTCTCTCACATGCGCCGTTTTTTCCTCGGTGATGGCGGGATTCTTCCTGATCTGGCGCTCGGTTTCGAAGACCAGCGTATCGATGTCGTTTTGCAATTTGGTGGAGAGTTCCGTGGGATCGCTGTAGGCCTCAAGAAAATCGTGATGACGAACTAAGTCGATGCGCACGTCCGCCGGAAACTCAAATTTGCCCTGACCGGTGTAGGTCACACTCAGGTACATGCCGAGGAGGTGATAGAAGCGGCGGCGGCTCTTGGTCAGTTCCTGCGAATCCACCAGAAGCGTTACCTGGAGCTCGTTTCCGGTCATGGTCCAGCGGTAGCGTCCGTCATCGCCGCGTTCGAATGTGCAACCGGGCGCACCCGCGGTCCAGCGCACGGCGGGCAACTGCTTTTTGTCGGCGCGGCTCAGTGTTGGCGACAGAATCGCGCCCGACAGAATGGCGCCGGCCAGGAACACAAGTTTTGCCCGGAAGAAACGCGGACGCAGCATGAATGCAGAGTGTATCGCTTTTGCGATGGCAACGTCACGGCGCACCGGGCGCGGGATGCAGGACGAAGCCCGAAGCTCGCGGCTCACGGCAAATACGCGCAGAAAATGTGTTAGATTGAAATCGGTGGGGCGCGTAGCTCAGGTGGTAGAGCAACGCCCTTTTAAGGCGTGGGTCGCAGGTTCGAATCCTGCCGCGCTCACCAATTTGAAACCCGAATCAACTGGCCCTCCTAGCGAGGGCCTTATTGTTTTGCTCCCAAATTCTCCACAGCGAACCCGCGGCGTCACAGCAAATTGTGATGTACGTCACAAATTGTTGATTTCTCGGGACTTAGTAGTTTCGCAGTAGTGATTGATCGCTCCGGGCTACGTATGATTGCGCCGTGGCGTTTCATGAACCCTAAGTGGAATGGACAGTTTTCGCGCTTCGATCTTGTCGCCAGCACGGGCGATGGTGCGCGGACTATTGTTCGCGCCGGCGATGTCGAGATCGGGGGCAACGATTTCGTCGTGATGGCTGGACCCTGTGCGGTCGAATCCGAGCGGCAGTTGCTGCGGACAGCGGAAGCGGTGGCCGCAGCGGGCGCGCGCATTTTGCGCGGAGGCGCTTATAAACCGCGCTCTTCGCCGTATGCGTTTCAGGGGCTGGGCCTGGAAGGTCTGAAGATTCTGCGCAAAGCGCGGGAAGAGACAGGGCTGGCAATCGTCACCGAAGCGATGAGTGAGGAAGATGTCGAACTGGTCGCCGAGTATGCCGATCTGATGCAGGTGGGCACGCGCAGCATGGAGAACTACTCGCTGCTGGAAAAACTGGGCGGATGTGGACGGCCGGTGCTGCTGAAGCGAGGGATGACGGCGACGCTTGAAGAGTTGCTGCAGTCGGCGCAGATCATCGCGATGAACGGGAATTCGCAGATTGTTCTCTGCGAGCGCGGTATCCGGACGTTTGAGACGGCGACCCGCAATACGCTGGACATCGCCGCCGTGCCGGTATTGAAGGCGGTTTCGCACCTGCCCGTGATTGTCGATCCGAGTCACGCCGCCGGAGTGCGTTGCCTGGTTCCGGTACTGGCTCGGGCAGCGGCCGTCGTGGGCGCGGATGGGATTCTGGTCGAAGTGCATCCGTCGCCGGATCAGGCCCTGAGCGACGGAGCGCAGTCGCTGACCTTCCGCAACTTTCGCGACATGATGGACGATCTGCAGCCCTATCTGGCGATTCGCGATGCCCAGACTGCTCCGCAGCTGGTCGCGATGGGAGCAGCGGACTAGTGCGGGCGCGTCCCATCGCGGTGGGGCTGTCCTCGCTTGCCATCTTGGCCGGAGTGGTTGCATTCGCGCCCATGTTCCCAGTGTTTTCCTCGGGCCCGGATTCTCCCACATTCCTTTTCACCCTGGCGAAGCGGTATGAGCCGCTGGCATGGATTCGCGGCGCCGACCGATTCAGCTCCAGCGCAAACATATTTCTTCAGGACGCAAGCGGCCGTCATCCGCTGATTCCAGGTTTCGCGGCTTCCGCCGATCCCGCGGTTTCATTCGATGGCAAGAATATGTTGTTTGCAGGCAAGGAGAAGAGTCAGGATCACTGGCAGGTCTGGGAGGTTGCCGTAGACGTAACGGCGTCCGGCCGGGCGCCGCGGCGGGTCACGTCGTGCGCCGACGACTGCGTTCGTCCTTTCTACCTGCCCGACGACCGCGTCGTGTACGCGAAGAAGACGGGCGGCCGGTTTGTTATTGAGGCTGCCGACCGGGCGGGGGGCAAAACCCTCCAACTGACTTATGGCCCAGGAAACTTCCTGCCCACTGATGTTCTGCGGGACGGCCGCATTTTGTTTGAAGCGACTTACCCGCTCGGAGGCCAGGGCACGCCGGAACTCTATACCGTTTATTCCGATGGCAGTGGGGTGGAGTCCTATCGCTGCGATCACGGCCAGGCGCGCTACTCCGGCAGGCAGGTTGCATCGGGTGACATCGTCTTCACATCCAGTTCCGGCTTAGGACGGTTCACGTCAGCACGCGCGCAGGAAGTCCGCATCGCTGCGCCCGCCGGAGAGTATGCCGGAGATGCCGCCGAGACTCCGTCAGACGATTGGCTGCTTGCCTGGCGGCGGGATGCAAAGAGCAATTTCCAGTTGAAGCGCTGGAAACCGGGTGAGGGCAGCCTGTCGTCCGTCGCAGAGGAGCAGAGCGTTAATGTAATCCAGCCGGCGCTGGTTGCGGGACGTACGGTGCCGAATCGGCATCCCTCGGGCTTGCACGACTGGTCCTATGCCAATCTGCTTTGCCTGAATGCTTACACCTCGAAATACAAATTTGCTGCCGGATCGATCCACTCCGTTCGTCTGTACACGCGAGATAGCACGGGAACCGCAAAGCTTCTGGGGACAGCGCCGGTGGAGCGCGACGGATCGTTCTTTCTTCAAGTCCCGGCCGACCAGCCGTTGCAGATTGAACTGCTCGACAGTTCCGGGAAAACGTTGAAGCGGCAAGCGGGCTGGTTCTGGATGCGACGCGGCGAACAGCGAGCCTGCGTTGGATGCCACGCGGGACCGGAAACTGCGCCGGAGAATGCAGTGCCTATGATTCTGCTGAAGTCCACGACTCCGGCCGACATGACGGGCACGAGCACGCATGCTTCTTCAGGAGGACATTAAATTGATCACTCGAATTTTCGGATTCCTCCTGCTATCGTCCGCGCTGCTGGCGCAATCGCCACCAGCGGGCGCGCCGGGCCCGATTCGCTTCGAAGATGCCACTGCCAAGTCAGGCATTCAATTCACGCACAGTTTCGGCGCGCAGCAACTGGGTTCGTTGCTCGAAAGCACCGGGGCGGGGTGCGTCTGGTTCGACTACAACAACGACGGTCTGCCCGATCTCTATGTGGTCAGCGGGAAGCCGCTCGAAGAGGGAATGCATCCTTACCCGCTGAAGCAGCCTCCGGCCGTTGCTCCGCACAATCATCTCTACAGAAATAACGGCGACGGCACGTTCACCGACGTCACCGACCAGGCTGGGGTTGGCGCCAACATTTACGGAATGGCTGCGATTGCCGCCGACTTCGACAACGACGGCTTTGTCGATCTGTTCGTCACCGGCTACGGGCGCGCGATCCTGTACCACAACAACGGCAACGGCACGTTCACAGACGTGACCGAGAAGGCCGGCATCAAGGTTGATGGCTGGTCGATCAGTTCCGCCTGGCTTGACTACGATCGTGACGGCTGCGTCGACCTGTTTGTCGGACGATATGTGAAGTTCGATCCCAAGTATCGTAACTACTACGCTGCTGATAACTATCCCGGCCCACTCGACTACGCCGCGGACACCAACCGTCTCTATCACAACAATTGCAATGGCACATTTACCGACGTGACCGATAAGTCGGGAATCGGCGCCTACAAAGGCCGGACCATGGGTGTGACGGCCGCGGATTTCGACGGCGACGGTTATCCCGACATTTACGTTGCCAACGACAAAACAGAAAACTTCCTTTTTCACAACAAGCACGACGGCACGTTTGAAGAAATCGCCGCCGATCTCGGAGTCGCCTACGGTCAGAACGGGGAGAACACTTCGGCGATGGGCCCGGTGTTTGCCGATATCGAAGGCGATGGGCGAATGGACCTCTGGGTTACCGACTCGAAGTACAACCGCCTGATGCGCAACACGGGAAAGAACGGATTTGAGGATATCGGGCCGAGTTCGGGAATTTCACAGGCCACGGCGCAATACACCAGTTGGGGCACGGGCGTCTACGACTTCGATAACGACGGCTGGCTCGACATTCTGATTTTTCACGGCGGTTTGATCCACTTGGTTCCGCAGGAGCAGTCGCTGTTTCGCGGGCTGGGCAATGGAAAGTTTGCCGACGTTTCGCGCGAGGCGGGTCCGGCGCTTGACGTTAAGACGGTTTCGCGTGGCGCCTGCTTCGCCGACTACCTCAATGACGGCAAAATCGACGCGTTCGTCGTGAACCTCGGCGCGCCTGGCACGCTGCTGCACAACGTCACCCAGAACAGCAATCATTGGCTGACCGTAAAGTTGAAAGGGAAGAAGAGCAATCGCGATGGAATCGGTGCGCACCTGGAGTTGCTGTCCGGCGGGCGGAAGCAGATCGCCGAGCGCATCGCCGGTTCGGGCTATTTGTCGCAGGACGACGGGCGCGTTCATTTCGGCTTGGGCAGTGCGACGAAGGCCGACAAGCTTACGATCCACTGGCCCAGCGGGCGGGAGCAGGTTCTGGAAAATCTGGCAGTGGATCGCGTGCTTACGGTGGAGGAGCCGTAGATGCGACTGGCGACCACAGTGCGCGGCAATGCAAAGCTGATCGCGAGTGTCGCTCCCGCGTTGGCGATGAGCTTTGCGGTAGTGTTGCTTCTGCCCAGCGCTAAACCTGCGGCCGCGCGGTCCAAGTCTGAAATCAGCGAGCGCTATCTATCCCCGTTGGAAATGTTGCTTTCGGCGGACGGGCACTTCCTCTATGTTGTCTGCCAGGCTAGCAACGAGTTGCGGGTTGTGGATGTCGAATCGGGCAAGGTTGCAGCCGTCGTGCCTGTTGGCCGTGCGCCGCGCGGAATTACGCTCTCGCCCGACGGCACCCAAATCTACGTCACCAATTCCACCGACGATACGGTTTCGGTCGTCGACGCGGCCACTCTGAAAGTGACGCGCACACTCCCCACCGGCTTCGAACCCGCCGACGTCGTCACCGACCGGACGGGCGAGACGCTCTACGTTGCCAACCGGCTCAGCGGCGATATTTCCGTGATTGATGTGAAGACGGGGCAGGAGACTAAGCGCCTCCTGGCCGGGCGCGGTGCAAGCTATCTGGCACGTTCGCCGGACGGCAAGTTCATTTACGGCACGCACATCTATCCCAACCCGGGAGCGTTTCGAACTCCGCCGAATTCAGAGATCACCGTCATCGACACGGGGCGGCAGACGGTGGTCGAACGCATGCCGCTGCACAACGTGGCGGGTGTGTTTCACGTGGCGTTGTCGGCGGACGGAAAGCTCGGAGTGGCGGCGCAGCTTCGTCCCAAGAACTTGGTTCCACTGGCGCATGTCGAGCACGGCTGGGTGTTTGGCAATTCGCTGACGTTGTTCGGCGAAGACGTCGGCGGAACAGTCCAGGTCCCGATTGATGAGCTCGACCGCTATTACTCGCTGCCCTGGGGCGTAGTTATCACGCCGGATAAGTCAAGGATATTTGTAACTACGGCTGCATCGGAGAGCGTGACGGTCATCGATGTCGCGCGCTTGCTCAACTTCGCGCACTCCCGGCGTGAGCCCTTCGTTAATGATCTTTCGGCCTCGGCCAACTACGTAGTGGCAAGGATTCCTGTCGGTCACAATCCGCGCGGCGTGTTGTTGTCTAAGAATGGCACGCGGCTCTATGTGGCGAACCGGCTTGACGACAACATTTCTGTCATTGACACAGCCGCGAACCGGGTGGTCGCCACCATCGACCTCGGCGGTCCAAAGACGGTTAATCCTTTCCGCCGTGGAGAGCGCATTTTCTTTACCGCCGATTACGCGTTCCAGGGCCAGTTTGGTTGCTCCAATTGCCATCTGGACGCGACCATTGACGAGCTGCAATGGGACCTTGAGCCGGACGGCTTCGGCAAGGACATTGTCGACAATCGCTCGCTCGAGGATCTTGCCGGCACCGAGCCTTTCAAGTGGAATGGCGGCAACCCTGACATGCCGACCGAGTGCGGGCCGCGCACGGAGAAGTACTTCTTCCGTTCGCAGAGCTTCGGCGATCGGGAACTTACCGACCTGGTCACTTTTGTTTATTCGCTGCCCTATCGCCCCAATCGTTATCGCCTGGCGAATGGAGAACTGACGCCGGCGCAGGAGCGCGGCAAGGCAATCTTCGAGAGGACGACCTACAAGGATGGCAAGCCCATTCCTCAAACCAACCAGTGCGCGTATTGCCACAGCGGGCCAAAGTACACGAACCAGAAGCAACTCGACGTTGGCACCGGTAAGTCTACTGACCGGTCACCGGTGATTGATGTGCCGCAGCTTTCTAACGTGGCGTACTCCGCTCCGTATCTGCACGATGGATCGGCGCGCTCGCTGGAAGAAATCTGGACCGTATTCAATCCCAAAGATACGCACGGTGTGAGCAACGACCTTACGAAGGACGAACTGAACGATCTGATTGAGTACTTGAAGACGTTATGAATACGAATCCGAGAATCGTGTTTGCAGCGCTCAGCTCGCTTCTGCTGCTGGCGCCGGCGATGCATGCATCGGTTATCGAGCACCCGGGCATCGTCCCCAAAGATGCCAGTTGTGCCACCTGTCACGCTAGCAAAACTAAAGGTAAGTCAGTGCATTCCGCCATGCTGCTTCCGTGCACCGTCTGCCATTTGGCGCGGACCGAAGGCGACATGACTACGCTGAGTCTGGCATGGCCGAAGGAAAAGATCTGTTCCGCCTGCCACCAGCAATTTGTGGAATTGCAGCAGCACTCGCCAGTTGTGAAAGGACAATGTGTGGACTGTCACGATACCCACAGCAGTAGCCGTCGCTTGCTGCTGCGAGAGCAGGCCGATGTCCGCCCGTAGCTGCAGGCGTAGGCCGAGAATCCTCGCTGCGACGTTGGTTGCGGCCATTGCGGTTTCTCTTGCCGCAGCACAAGACATGCCCCGCTTCCGCTGGGAGAACTTCTCGACCGCCAACGGACTGCCCGACAATCACGTCTTTTGCGTTCTGGTCGACGGGAATCGTATCTGGGCGGGCACCGAAAACGGGCTGGGCCGGTACGAAAACGGCGCGTGGAAAATCTTTCGCCCCGCCGATGGTCTGGCGCACCAGGCCGTGCTCTCGCTCGCGCTCGACAAACGGACCGGCGACCTGTGGGTGGGCACGATGGGCGGGCTAAGCCGCATCTCAGCCGGACGCATTGATAACTTCACGCAGTTGAACTCAGGCCTGAGCAACGACATCGTGTACGGCGTCGGGGTGCAGGGAGATTTTGTCTGGACTGCGACCGCTGCCGGGGCCAGCCGCCTGAATACGCGTACCGGCCAATGGGCGCTGTTCAACGAACGCAACACTCCGATGTACGAGATTTGGACTTACAGCGTCAGTCCCGCCGAAGACAAGGTTTACTACGCGGTGTGGGGCGGTGGAGTGCTCGAATACGACGTCAAGACCGAGCGCTGGAAAGATTACAACGATCCCGACGGTGAAAATGAGATTGTGTTGATGAAGGACCAGGGGCTGATCCACGAGATTACGACATCGGTCAGCTATGTCGACAGGATACTCTGGGTCGCGACTTACTTCGGCGCCAGCCGTTACGATGGCCGGTACTGGCATAACTTCCTGCAAAAAGACAGCGGCCTGCCCAGTAACTTCCTGAACCAGATCAAAGGCCTGGACAGCAATCGCGCCTGGTTCTCCACCGATAAAGGACTGGCTTACTACGATGGCACAAACTGGGCTGTCTATCGGCCTGCGCTTGACACTCACAAGCCGGAGATGCTGGTTCGCGACGCCGCAGGGGTGGTCAAGGAGGTAGCGGTCGAGAGTGCGCCGGCACATAACTACATCCTCGGGGTCGACTTTCAGGGGGACGATCTTTGGGTAGCGACGGCCAAGGGCTTGAGCCACGGCATTCGGCAACATGGTTTGGAACGTGTAGGGACGGGCGCCTCGCCCGTCCAAGCCGAGCGAAGCTCGGCAGCTGCATCAGCTAAATCAGATTTTCGAGCAGATCACTAAACTAAGGAGTTCTCTTATGAACGTAGCAGAACTACTCGCAGAAGTTACCACCGGCCCGGTCACCAAGCGCGCCATCACCAACCACTCGGCGCTGAATGAAGCCTACGCTTATGGCAGCGCCTTCTCGCGCGGCATGAGAATCGATTTGAATGGCTTGACCATTCTGTTGATCTCGGGCACCGCCAGCATCGACGACGAAGGGAACACAGTTCACGTGGGCGACCTTCGCGGCCAGATGCGGCGCACGTTCGATAACATCACCGCCTTGCTTGCTTCCGAAGGCGCTACCTGGCATGACATTGTGCGCACGACGTGCTATCTCCGCGACATCGAGCGCGACTACAAGATCTTCAACGAAGAGCGCACCGCGTTCTACCAGGAGCAAGGGCTCGATCCTCTGCCGGCTTCGACCGGAATCCAGGCGATTCTCTGCCGCCCGGAATTACTGGTCGAGATCGAAGCGATTGCCATGTTTCGCCGCGAATCGTCCGCAGAGTAACGAGGGGAGCAAGGGGTAGGGTTTATGCGTCACGGGCTGGTCTATTTGGTCGTCGCAGCTGTGCTCGGATCCACGGCGTGGGCCCAGGCATCCTCGCCGTGCGCCTGCGGCAGCAATCCTCCGGGCCGGCCTGCGTCCCGCTCCCTAAAACCCTACACTGGCGTGCCCGAGGACTTGCGGCCGTTCTCGAAGTACACCACTCCTTACTA